>ERZ781272.109-NODE-109-length-113340-cov-8.769007_pt1 | contig 113340 bp, 98 predicted proteins | sample MGYA00375850_ERZ781272 | MGnify/ENA primary metagenome ERZ781272 (study PRJEB29790, sample SAMN06051246) | human gut metagenome | host: Homo sapiens | place: USA: Cincinnati, Ohio | collected 2013-06-21 | study: EMG produced TPA metagenomics assembly of the Gut...
TGCTATTGTTTGGAGTGATTTGCATAATTATGATCGCCTATTTACCAATCTTTGGGACTAAAATAGCAACACTTTTTGTCCTATAACCCTAAATAGTATGTTTGATATAACCTTAAGCTATGTTTGGGTAATACCTATTGATATAGTCGGATTAATTGACCCTAACTATATCGAATGTTATGATTATACTAGAATACCTCTATAGGTATTATTTTTATTATGCTCATACTGTAAGTATAGATATATTCATTCGTGTACAGAAAGAAAACTTTACATAGAACTGTAAGGTTAGAGTAAGGTCAATTATGAAATTTAAGAAAATAGCAGCTCTTTTAGGGGCTTTTACCATTGCTAGTAGCTTGTTTATTGCTGGTTGTGGTAATACAGGTAATAGTCAAAAAACATGGCGCGTTGGTACAGATGCAACCTATGCACCATTTGGATTTAAAGACAAAGATAGCGGTAAGTTGGCTGGCTTTGATGTTGATATCATTAATGCTATCGCAAAGGAAGAGGGCATTGAAGCAGATGTTCAAAACTTGAACTTTGATGCACTTTTACCAGCACTACAAAGTAATACAATCGATATTGCTATTTCGGATATGACTATTTCCGAAGAACGTGCCAAGTCTGTAGACTTTAGTAAACCCTACTATATTGCAGGTAATGGCCTCGTTGTAAATGCCGATAATACTAATATCAATAGCTTTAAGGATTTAGAAGGTAAGCGCATTGGTGTATCTATCGGATCTACTGGTGCAGAAATTGCTAGTAAGATCCCTAATGCCGATGTACGTCAATTCAACCTCATCGTCGATGCGTTCTTAGAATTGCAAAATAGAGGTGTAGATGTAGTTATTAACGATACACCAGTAAACGAATATTATGTTAACGGCAAGGGCAAAGGTATCGCAAAGGTTACTGGAGAGGACTATGATGCGGCGCCGCTTGGTATTGCTGTAAAGAAAGGCAATACAGAGCTTCTTAATAAAGTTAACGATGGTTTGGCTAAGATTAAAGCCAATGGCAAATATTCGGAGATTTATAAAAAATGGTTTGGTAAAGAGCCACCAGCAGAGGATTTAAAATAGTTTGTAGATAGTACCAAAGCGTATTATTTGTTATAATACGTTTTGTAAACCTCAAATGGTATGAGGTAGTATAGAATAGGTGATATGATGGTTAAGCGATGTGCATTTTTAGATATAATTAAAGAGAAGGGCGCCCTCGTTTTAGATGGTGGGTTAGGATCAGAGTTAGAGCGTTATGGCTGTAACCTTCAGCATAAATTATGGTCTGCTAAGATTCTTATGGACCAACCGGATATTATCAAAAAAATACATATTTCGTACTTAGCGGCTGGGGCGGATATCATTCAAAGTTCTGGGTATCAAGCAACGGTAGCTGGCTTTAAAGGCCTAGGATTTGGTACGGAAGAGGCTATTGAACTTGTAAAATTATCTGTTCGCTTGGCAGTACAAGCTCGCAATGAGTTTGTAGAGGCTAAGGCGAGTGGGGCACTTACATTGCGTGGTATTACACTGGGAGAAGAGACCCCAAATGGCGTTAGATATTTTTCTGAAGGTGCATTGCCTAAACCACTGGTAGCGGCCTCTGTAGGCCCATATGGAGCTTTTTTGGCGGATGGCTCTGAGTACCGTGGATATCCTGATGTACAAACTGAATATCTTGAGGTATTCCATATACCTCGCTTAGCCTTATTCTGTGAAGAAAATCCTGATATATTATCTTTTGAAACTATTCCATCCTATGACGAAGCTATTGCCATTGCTCGAGCAATGTCTGACCCATATACATCGCGAGGAATTCCTGGGTGGATTGCCTTTTCTTGTAAAGATGGACATTATGTTTCTAGTGGTGAAACCATCATTAAATGTGCAGAAATGATTGACAAGGTTAGACCTATAACTGGTATTGGCATCAATTGTACGAAACCAGAGTATGTAGAGTCCTTGATCAAGGATATTCGTACTGTTACGGATAAACCAATTGCTGTATACCCTAATCTTGGTGAAAGCTATGATAGTGAAACTAAGACCTGGTATGGCGACCCTGGATCCTTCATTGGTTATGTAGATGCATGGCGCGAGGCTGGTGCTAATATTATAGGTGGGTGCTGTCGAACAACACCTGAAATCATTAGAGATATAGCTAGAAAAATTCATAAATAGTAATATAAACTAATGATATAAATAAAGAAGGCTATCGATGTTAAGTCGATAGCCTTCTTCTTTTTAGCCGTTTGGCTGTAGTAAAATGTAATACTTTAAAGTTTGATATAAGAGATATAAAAAGAGGTGATACATTAGGTATCACCTCTTAATGTTAGATAATAAAAGAGCAGTGCATAAGCACTGCTTTTACTATGGCGGAGAGACAGGGATTTGAACCCTGGGTACGGGATAACCGCACACATGATTTCCAATCATGCTCCTTCAGCCGCTCGGACACCTCTCCATGTATTCTGTTGTGTAACAGGTACTTGTATAGTATATGAAAAAGATAGATTTATGTCAAGCGAAAAATAGTGAAATTATTGAACTTTCATAAGACTTTTAAAGTATAAGAAAAAGCCGCCTTTTCAGGCGGCTTTGGGTATTAGTATTATAATACTTCTTTGATTTCAGCTGCATCGATGGATGCTTTGATATCGTCTGCCATTTTTTCGATTTTTGGAAGATCTTCTGCTTTTAAAGAGGATTTAATATCAAGTGGTTCGGATACGATTTCAATGTCTTTGAAGTCGTTTTCGAAGTGAGCAACCATTGTTTTCATTGCAGCAGATGCCCAAGAGTGGTTACCGATGATAGATACCTTATGGTTTTGGAAGTTAAGAGCTTTTAACTCGTGGATGAGGTTTTCCATTGTAAGGTATAGGTTCAAGTTATATGTAGGAGCGATTGTTACCAAGTTCGTGTATTTCCAAGCATCAGAGATGATGTAGGATGCATTAGTTTTGGAAACATCGTAGATTTTGATATCTGTAATACCACGTTTGGATAATTGTTTAGCCAATTGTTGTGCAATGTCACGAGTGTTACCATACATAGAACCGAAGGCGATAACAACGCCTTTTTTCTCAGCTGTATAGTTGGACCAGTGCAAGTATTTGTGCAAGATGTATTGAATTGTTTCAGGTGTACGCCAGATTGGACCATGAAGTGGAGCAATGCGTTTAATATCAAGACCAGAAACTTTGCGAATTGCATTTTGTACTTGAGGACCGTATTTACCAACGATATTTGTATAGTAACGACGAGCTTCTTCTTCATATGTAGCAATGAAATCTGTTTGGTCCGCAAAGATGTTACCGTTAACAGTACCAAATGTACCGAAAGCATCTGCAGAGAACAATGTGCCTGTAGATTTTTCATAAGTACAAGTTACTTCTGGCCAGTGAACCATTGGCATAGTGTAGGAAACAAGTGTATGTTTACCAAGGCAAATTTCGTCGCCTTCTTTTACAGTGTAATATTGGTCAGGTTTTGGAGAATTGTAAAATTGCTCGAACACGCGGAATGTTGTAGCATTACCAACCATTTTACAGTTTGGATAGCGCTCTAAAGTTTCCAACAATGTTTGGCAATGATCTGGTTCCATATGGTTTACAATGATGTAATCAAGGTCGCGACCATTCAAAAGATGAGTCAAGTTATCAAAGTATTCTTCGCGAATTTCTGCATCAACAGAGTCTACAACACAAGTTTTTTCATCATCGATGAAATAGCTGTTATAGCTAACACCATTTGGAATAGGGAATAAGTTTTCAAAACGTTCTGTAGTCCAGTCATTACTACCAATCCAGTAGATATTATGGGTCATTTTCTGAGCACAATGCATAATAAAATCCTTTCTTAACTCACATTTGTTATGTATAGGTTTACACGAATTCTCATGTTCGTAAATATATCATCAACTTATAATACTAATATTTTCGAAAAAAATCAATATTGAAAAGCCTACCCCAAGGAGTAGGCTTTCACATGAAAGAATAGTCATAAATTATTTAAAGTATTTTATACCAGATGTAAAGATTGGCATCTCTAATTGACCAGGAATATTTTTGCTAATTCCTGTACCACAGCGTTCGGAGTGTGCCATTTTACCAAATACGCGACCATCAGGACTATAAATACCTTCGATAGCAGCTACAGATTGGTTAGGGTTGAAGCGGCTATCCATGGATGCAATACCATCAAAGTCTACATATTGTGTAGCAATTTGACCAGTTTTATTGAATTCCAATACTTGTTGAGGGGATGCAATGAAGCGACCTTCACCGTGAGAGATAAGTACAGTGTAGATTTCGCCTGCTTTAGCATCGCTCATCCAAGGGGATTTTGTAGAAATAACTTTAGTGTTAACCATACGAGACAAGTGACGACCAATTGTGTTGTACGTCAAAGTAGGATGGTCAGCAGTTAAGGTTTCAATATGGCCACCTGGCAACAAGCCTAATTTGATAAGTGCTTGGAAACCGTTACAAATACCAAGTACAAGGCCATCTTGTTTATACAAGAGATTTTCTAAACCTTCTGCTAGGTATGGATTACGGAATAGGGTAGCCATAAACTTACCAGAACCATCTGGTTCATCACCAGCACTGAAACCACCTGGGAACATAAGAATTTGAGATTCTGCTAATTTAGCTTTGATTACATCGATAGATTCTTTTAATTGTTCTGGTGTTTGATTCCGAATGACTACAATATCTGTTTCGGCCCCAGCTCGTTCGAAGGCACGAGCCGCATCAAATTCGCAGTTTGTACCAGGGAATACGGGAATGAGAACTTTAGGTTTGGCACCTAAGGATGTATTGCGAGGTTTAGCGTGTTGATCATGGATGTACGCTACTGCTTCTCCAGAGCCATTTGGAGCATGCATAGGGAATATATCGTTGAGTGGAGCTTCATAAGTTGCTTGGATCTCCTTGAGTGATACGGATTGATCCGCCCATTCAATAACTGGATTTGCTTGTGTTACACCGATTACTTTTAAACCTGGTAACTCTAAGAGATAGTTAACAGCTTTAATATCTACCTCTACGATAAATGCACCAAGAGCAGGTTGGAAAATACCTCGTTCAGCATATTTATCGAATTTAACACCAATATTATTGCCGAGGGCCATTTTTGTGACAGCTTCAGGGATGCCACCTTGGTCAACTACATAAGCAGAGTAAACACGACCTTTTTCAATTTGTTCTTGCAAGGTATTGCAATTTTCTTTGAAACGATCCCAATCTGGAGTGTCGTCGTACATGCGAGGCACATCGAAGAATACGAGGCGATGATCTACGCCTTTAAGGTCCTGACTTACGATATTGTCTACATGAGCTGTACCAACTGCAAAGGATACGAGCGTAGGAGGAACTGTAAGGTTCATAAATGTACCGCTCATAGAGTCTTTGCCACCAATAGCGCCAATTTCAAGTTCTTTTTGTGCTTTATAAGCGCCGAGAAGGGCTGCTACAGGTTTGCCCCAAGATTCCTTAGAGTTAAGGCGTTCAAAGTACTCTTGTAATGTTAGGTATGCATCTTCACGGCGACCGCCAAGAGCTACTAACTTAGCAACAGATAATAGTACAGCATATTGTGCGCCATGGTATGGGCTCCAAGTAGATAATTCTGGTACAAAGCCATGTGTCATGATACTAGCTGTAGTAGTATCACCATTTAATACAGGTAATTTTGCGACCATACCTTGAGTAGGTGTCTTTTGGAACTTACCACCGAATGGCATGAGTACTGTATTAGCACCAACTGTACTATCAAAGCGTTCTGCTAAGCCTTGTTGGGAAGCTGTATTTAAATCGGATACGGCTGCGAGCCATTTTTCTTTAAAGTTATCTGCACTAGAAGAACCACGTAAGAAGTAAGAGCGATCCGCTGGAGCTGTTATTATAGCTTCTTGCTGTTGGCTTGCACCATTTGTATTTAAGAAGTCGCGGCTAATATCTACAATTGTTTCGCCATTCCAGTTCATGATTAGACGATTTGTATCAGTTACATCTGCTACAACTGTACATTCTAAGTTTTCTTCGTCGCAATATGCTTTAAATGCATCTACATCGGTAGCGGAGATAACGCAAGCCATACGTTCTTGAGATTCAGAAATCGCCAATTCTGTGCCATCAAGGCCAGCGTATTTTTTAGGCACTAAATCAAGGTTAATAGTTACGCCATCTGTTAATTCACCGATAGCAACGGATACACCGCCAGCACCAAAGTCATTACAACGTTTGATAAGGGTAGTTACTTCACCACGACGGAAGAGACGTTGAATTTTGCGTTCCGTAAGGGCGTTGCCTTTTTGAACCTCTGCACCACATGTAGAAAGGGATTCTACCGTGTGCTCTTTAGAGGAGCCGGTAGCACCACCACAACCATCGCGACCAGTTTTACCACCAAGTAATACTACAACATCGCCTGGAACTGGTACTTCGCGGCGTACTTGATTACGTGGAGCTGCACCGATAACAGCGCCAATTTCCATGCGTTTTGCTACGTAGCCAGGATGGTAATATTCTTTTACTTCACCTGTAGCAAGACCGATTTGATTGCCATAAGAGGAATAGCCACGAGCTGCTTCTTGAGTGATTTTCTTTTGTGGTAATTTACCTTCTAATGTATCTTCAAGACTCGTATGTGGATCGCCAGAGCCGGTGATGCGCATTGCTTGGTATACATAGGCGCGGCCGCTCAATGGATCGCGGATACAGCCTCCTAAGCAGGTAGCAGCACCGCCGAATGGTTCGATTTCAGTAGGGTGGTTATGGGTTTCATTTTTGAATAATAACAACCATTCTTCAGTTTTTCCGTCTACATCAACAGGAACGATGATAGTACAAGCATTGATTTCATCGGATTCATCAAGATTTGTTAAACCACCAGCATGGCGTAATTCTTTTACGGCTAGTGTAGCCATGTCCATGAGAGAACGCGCTTTTTTCTTAGTTGTATAGAGCTCAGCACGACCTTCCATGTATTCTTCTAGGGCTTCTTCAATAGGGCCTGTGAAGCGATTTGCTTCGATAGAGATATCCGTTAACTCTGTCGTAAATGTGGTGTGACGGCAGTGGTCGGACCAATATGTATCGAAGAGGCGAATTTCTGTAATCGTAGGATCCCGGTGTTCTACCTCTGCATATTGTTGTCTAATCATTTGAAGGTCCGCTAATGTCATAGCAAGACCATAGTTTTTGATAAGTCCTTCTAACTCAGCATCGCTCATTGTCGTAAAGCCATCGATAGTTGCCACTGGTTTTGGGTCCTCTAAATTGAGAGCCAAAGTGTTAGGTAATTCAAGGCTTGCTTCACGGGAATCAACAGGGTTAATGTAGTATGCTTTGATGGCATTTTCTTGTTCTTTTGTGAAAGTACCTTCGATAGCAAATACACGGGCACAGCGAACAATATGGCCAGATGTAAGGGTTAGCATAGAAATACATTGCTCAGCACTATCGGCGCGTTGATCGTATTGACCTGGTACATATTCAACAGCGAATACGAAACCTTGTACAGCGGGAATTTCTTCTAATACTGTATCCACAGGAGGTTCGGAGAAGATAAGATTTTTTGCAGCCTCTAAATCTTTTGCATCTACATGTTCGATATCATATCGCTCGTAGATGGTTACTCCTGTAGCAGGCATAGATAATTCCTGTTGTAAGGTTTGTAACATGCGTTGTGCTTCTTGGTTGAAAGATTCTCGTTTTGTTACGAATAATCGTTGTATAGCCATTGTAGCCTCCTGTAATGTATATAATTCCCTGTGGGATATTGACAAATTAAGTATAGTCGGTCTAGACTTATAAGTAAAGATAATCTTACTTATGAAAAGATTAGAAATGCTAATAAATATGAAAGGTTCATGAAGGTCATAGGACCTGGCTTTCATGAAGATTTCTACATATTCATTATATATTGAGAGTCTATAATTATAATATAGTAAATGATATGTATATTTAAAAGTAAGACACTATTATTAGTATATAACAGAGGTGAATAAAATGGCAGTATCTGCAGATTTATATAGAACCTTTTTAGGGGTAGGCTTATATTTGTCCTTTTCCCGTGCCGCAAAAGAGTTAGGCGTTTCTCAATCCGCTATCAGCCAAAGCATTAAACAATTAGAAGGGGAACTGAATATGCCTCTTTTTGTACGTACTACAAAATCTGTAGGATTCACGCCTGAAGGTAAAGAGTTGTTTGATACGGTAGCTAAAGCGTTCTCCATCCTTGATAATGGGGTGACTCAATTACAAGAACGTGTTAGCCAAGCTTATGAAAGTTTAAACCTTGCTGCTACAGATACATTATGTCGCCATTTCTTATTACCATATTTCCATAAATGGCAATTACAAGAAAGTGAAATCGGATTGCATATTATTAATCGTCCATCCCCTGATTGCGTAGAGTTGGTACTCAATAAAGAGGCTCAGTTAGCGGTGGTTAATGATTATGAAGGCTTGCGTGATAATCCTCAATTAGAGGTCACTACATTGGCTACAATTCAAGATGTATTTGTTGGTGGCCCTGACTATAAAGGGGCAGGCTTCTTTGATCAAGGTCGCTTACTTAACGAGCCTATCTTATTATTACATAAGGGCTCTGCAAGCCGTACCTTCTTTGATGAAGTAACACATGGCGCATGCCGTAAGCCTCGCTTTGAACTTGGTAGCGTCGATGTATTGCTCGATCTTGTAGAAATTAATATGGGTATTTCCATGTTGCCTAACCATGTAGTGCAACAAAAGATGCAAGAAGGCTCCATCGTGCGTATCGATACAGATATTCCTGTACCGACCCGTGATATTGTACTTGTCCGTTCTCGTTTGGTACCTCAATCTGAAGGAGCGGCGCGCTTCACATCCTTGCTTATTAATCGTGAAAGCACTCGTGATAAGGTCTTATAATTATAAGACACACTTTTTGAGAAATTTCAGAAAGTGTGTCTTTTTATATTTTTGACTAGTCTTATCTGTGCTATATTATATTGTTATAAACCTGTTGAATTTTATAATTCAGAGTTGAAAGTTTTTAAGTCTCTTTGATAGTTATTGTATTAGTCATATTGTTAAGGCTTTTACTTGATATAGGTTGACCCTAAGGGGATATTTACGTTAAAATTTAAAGATAGTTATACTGCGGAGGTAAGAGCACATGGAATTATTAAAACAACGCATTCGTGAAGAGGGGATTGTCCTCAATAATCGCGTGCTAAAAGTCGATGGTTTTTTAAATCATCAAATCGATCCACAATTGTTTAAAGCAATCGGTAAAGAAATTGCTGATCGTTACCGTGATGCAGGGGTACAACGTATTGTTACTATTGAGGCATCTGGCATTGCATTGGCATTGATGGCTGCGCTTGAACTTGATGTGCCATTAGTATTTGCACGTAAGAAAAAATCTATTCTTATGGTAGACGATGTATATCATAGTGTGGTGTACTCCTACACAAAAGAAGAAAACTACGATATTACTATTTCTAAAAAATTCTTGCCAGCTGGTGAAAAAGTGTTAATCATCGATGACTTCTTGGCATCTGGTGAGGCGGCTATGGGCCTTGCTAAATTGGTAGAAGACGCAGGTGATGAAGTGGTAGGTATGGCTATTGCTATCGAAAAATCCTTCCAACCTGGTCGCGAACGCCTTGAACATGCAGGTTATCGTGTAGAGTCTTTAGTTCGTATTAAAGAATTTAAAGACAATGGTTGTGTATTTATCGAAGACTAATAGTCTGATTATTTGTAGAGGGAATTATGAATCAAAAAGCAGAAAAATTCGACTTACTCATCGCTGACCTAAACAAAGGTGGTAACTCTTGGTTTACAAAGGAAGAAATGACAGATGATCTTCATACAGTCGTTTATCACGGCCGTTTGGATGTTCATGAGCATAGCTTGCCTGTATTCATCGTTGTGGATGATTCTGCATTCTCCTATGCTCGCATAGCTATCACAACAACATCTATTGATGAAAAAGTGATTCCTGCTGTGTTAAAAGAACTTAACACATTAAATCAAGATTATAAAGTATCTAAATACTATGTAAGCAATGAAGATAATAACATCTATATGGATGTATCTGTTCCTGGTTTGACAGAACAGTTTGATCCTACAGTAGTAGTTAATTTATTGCTTGAAGTTGTTCAACCACACTTAGATGCTGTACATAAAGGCATTCTTAAAGTAGCTGGTTTAGCTTAATAGAGGTTGTTATGAATCCTAAAGCGTTATTATTTGATAAGTTTTTAAAAGACGAAGAAATCACATCCTTTGAACGTAAGGATTTTGATGATGAAGACGGTACTGTTGTATACCGTTCTTATATTAAATCCCCGTTGTGGGATATGCCGTTATTTGTCATTCTTGATAACAGTATTTACAGTGTTATTCGTTTGGTATTGGGCCCTGAAAAGGTAACTGCACAAAACATGGCTGCCTTAAATGCGTTGATCAATCGAGATAATGCGACATACAAAAACTATAAACTTTATATTGATGAACAAGACTCTAGTCTATATTTGGACTGCGTATATATGTGTGGTGATGATGCGTTTGAACCTGCATTAATGTATGCATTGATGTCTTCTATTGTAGATTATGTACCTGAAGCTGTAGGTGAGTTGAAAGCTGCTTTTGAAAGTGGTACACACTAATCAATAACAAATATAGATTAACTGGCATAATGTTCGGAAATTAAATAAAAGAGGGTATTCTATCTTTATAGATAGAATACCCTCTTTTGCTTTCGCAGAAAAATATATATAGTGTGAAATAGTGCATTTTTGCATGAATGCTTTTGTATAAATTGAGAGGATATTTGCAATAAACCAATTTGAATAAAGTAGATATAATTGAATTCAATATTTTTGAAAAGTTCGGAATATAACGAATAATAAAAATAATTAATTAAATAATATTCGAAGATAGTGTTGATTTTGTAAATGTTAGGTGTTACAATTTGTGTACAAGAAGGAGGTAGCACCGTGAACTATGCAAATCAACAAACTCAAAGCAAGTCTACGGCGGCTATTTGTGCGCATTTGACCCAGTCTGTTTCGGCTGGGCTTTTTTATTAGGAGGATCTATGAAGGTCGGTATTATTATGGGCAGCAAGTCTGACCTAGACACAATGAAAAAGGCATCTGCCGTACTTGATGAATTTAACATTCCTTATGAAATGGTTATTGCTTCAGCTCATCGTACACCTGAAGCTGTAAAGGATTTTGTTACACGACTTGAAGATGAAGGGGCTATCGCTTTTATAGCTGGTGCTGGTGCAGCGGCCCACTTACCAGGTGTAGTAGCTAGCTTCACTACATTGCCTGTTATCGGAATTCCTCTTAATGCAACAGCTTTAAAAGGTATCGATTCCTTGCTTGCTATTGTTCAAATGCCATCTGGTATGCCTGTAGCAACTATGGCTGTAGATGGTGCTAAAAACGGAGCACTTTTTGCAGTCCAAATTGGAGCAGCTTTCAACAAAGAATTGAAAGACCGATATGTACAGTATCGCAAAGATATGGCTGAAAAAGTATTAGCGGACAATGCTGAATTACAAGGTGCCATTAAACTATAATCGTTTGAAGCGTTTACATCATCATTTATACATCTTTGAATAGATAAGAGTAAAAGGAGACACATCATGGCTAACATCAACTTGGAAACATTAACATTATTGTATGAAGGTAAAGCAAAACAAGTATATCAAACAGATAACAAAGACGAGTACATTGTTCATTACAAAGATGATGCTACCGCATTTAACGGCGAGAAACATGATACTATCCTTGGCAAAGGCGTATTGAACAATAAAATCTCTTCCTTCTTCTTCGAATTATTGAAAAAAGAAGGCGTTCCGACTCATTTCGTTCGTCGCGAAGATGATCGTAATCAAACAGTACTTACGTTGGATATCATTCCTCTAGAAGTTATCGTTCGTAACATTGCAGCTGGTTCTATGGCTAAACGCTTTGGTATTGAAGAAGGTACTCCTCTTAAACATCCAATTCTTGAATTCTGCTACAAAAATGATGAATTAGGTGACCCATTTGCTAATGAATCCCAAATCACAGCACTTGGCTGGGCTACTCAAGAACAACTTGATGTAATCTCTACTATCACTTTAAAAGTAAACGATATTTTGAAAAAATTCTTGGCTACTAAAAATGTAACCCTTGTAGATTTTAAATTAGAATTTGGTACACATAATGGTGAAGTATTATTAGGCGATGAAATCTCTCCTGATACATGCCGTTTCTGGGATGCTACAACAGGTGAAAAACTCGACAAAGACCGTTTCCGTCGAGATCTTGGCAATATTGAAGAAGCGTACAAGGAAATGTTATTCCGTCTTACTGGCGAACGCGCCTAAGGGGGCACAATGAACTACGATCCAGTTTTTGATAAATGGCATGAAGAGTGTGGTGTATTCGGTGTCTATGATAGAACCATTGATGTAGCACGCTATGTATATTGGGGACTCTTTGCGCTCCAACACCGTGGACAAGAAAGCGCGGGCATTGCCGTTACCGATGGTCATGATGTAGAACTAAAAAAAGGTATGGGCTTGTTGACTGAGGCCATTAAAGAACTACCATCCTTACCAAGCCATATGGGGACTGGTCATGTGCGGTACTCTACAACAGGTTCCAATAATCCACGCAATATCCAACCCTTAGTAATTCATTACCAAGGTGGTCAAATTGCGGTAGCTCACAATGGTAATTTAACGAATGCCTTAGCTATTCGCAAACGCCTTGAAGCAGATGGATCTATATTCCAAACGACTATGGATTCTGAGGTTATCGTAAACCTCATTGCTCGCTCTAAAGCTGAGACACAAGAGGAACGCATTGCCGATGCGGCACGTCAAATTGAAGGAGCCTTCTCTCTCGTTATTACTACGAACGACTCCTTGGTAGGTGTGCGTGATCCCCAAGGCTTTAGACCTCTTTGTTTAGGTAAAACAGCAAATGGCTATGTTCTCTCTAGTGAAAGCTGTGCCTTAGATGCTATAAAAGCCGAGTTTATTCGTCACATCGATCCAGGCGAAATGGTAATTATTGATGACTCTGGTGTACGTAGTGTTATCTATGCAGAACCAGAGAAAATTGACAAAAAGCTTTGTGTTTTTGAATATATCTATTTTGCCCGTGGCGATAGCCATATCGATGGTCAATCGGTATATCAATCTCGTCTTAATATGGGGCGTGAATTATATAACGAAACTAAATACGATGCAGATATTGTTATGTCTATTCCTGACTCTGGCACTACAGCAGCACTAGGCTATGCCCGTGCATCAGGTATTCCTTTTGCAGAAGGTCTTGTTAAAAACCGCTATAGTGGTCGTACCTTTATCAAGCCAAATCAAGAGGAACGGGAATTAGCTGTTCGTATGAAGCTTAATGCATTGCCCCACATTGTAGGAGGCAAACGGATTGTCCTTATCGATGATTCTATCGTACGCGGTACTACGAGTGGTATTATCGTTAAAATGCTAAAGGAAGCAGGCGCTAAAGAGGTGTACATGTGTGTAAGCTCACCAACAATTGAGTATTCTTGTCACTATGGTATTGATACGTCGGTGCGTAAAGAGCTAATTGCTGCCACACATACAGTAGATGAAATAAAAGATTATATTCATGCTGACAAATTACATTATTTATCTCGTGAAGGCTTATGTCGTGCCGTATCTGATATAGCGCCTAATGATTTATGTTTTGCTTGCTTTAATGGTGATTACAGTGTAGAGGTTCCTGCGGAACAAGAGGAAGGGGTCAAATATGTGCTCGAATAAAACTAGTTTAACCTATCGTGATGCAGGCGTTGATATCGATGCAGGTAATCGCGCAGTAGAATTGATGAAAGAATCCGTAAAACGCACCTATACACCTGGCGTTGTAGGTGATTTAGGTGGTTTTGGGGGCCTCTATTCCTTAGCTGGTCACTCTATGTCTGACCCTATGCTCGTATCCGGTACAGATGGGGTAGGTACCAAATTACGTTTAGCTATCATGATGGATAAGCATGATACAATTGGCCAAGATTGCGTAGCCATGAGTGTTAATGATATTCTTGTGCAAGGTGCAACGCCTTTATTCTTCCTCGATTACATTGCAGTTGGTAAACTTGATCCTGTGAAAGTAGCAGATATTGTGCGCGGTGTGGCAGAGGCTTGTGAAGAGTCCGGATGTGCTTTACTAGGCGGTGAAACTGCTGAAATGGCAGGCTTTTATGATAATGATGACTATGATGTAGCGGGCTTTGCAGTGGGGATTGTTGATCGTCCTAAATTGATTACTGGTGAAAGTATCAAAGCTGGCGACGTAATTTTAGGTCTGCCATCGTCTGGTGTACATTCTAATGGCTTCTCCTTGGTTCGTAAAATTGTATTTGACCATAAACAATTATCTATGGATACAAAAATTCCAGAGTTTGGTAAAACCTTAGGCGAAGAATTATTGACGCCTACTCGTTTATATCCTAAAGCTGTATTGCCATTGATTGAACAACAGCTTGTAAAAGGTATGGTTCATATTACCGGCGGTGGCTTCTATGAAAACATTCCTCGTGTATTGCCAAAAGGCGTTACTGCAGAGGTTGATGTCACTACATGGCCACGACTACCTGTATTTACAAAACTACAAGAATGGGGCAATGTTGCCTGGCCTGAAATGTACCGTACTTTCAACATGGGCATTGGTATGATTGTTATCGTTGATCAAAAGGATGTAGAAACGGTTAAAGAAAACCTTTCTAGTCGTGGTGAAACGGTATATGAAATTGGCTGCATTGTAAGTGGTGATGGTCCTGTTGTCCTTAAAGGGGCTGAGTTCGATGCGTAATTCTAAAAAGAGATTAGCCCTCTTTGCCAGTGGTCGTGGTTCTAATGGTGAAGCACTGTATAAGGCCATGCAAGAAGGCTATATTAATGGTGAATTTGTTGTAATCATTACAGATCACGGCAATGCAGGAATTGTGGAACGTTCTAAATCTTGGAATATTCCACTTATTGTTATGGAACGTAGCGACTATGATTCTAAAGCTAGCTTCGAACAGGCTCAACTAGATGCTTTAGAGCCTTATAAGGTTGATGGTATCGTCTTGGCAGGCTATATGCGTATTGTAGGTGCTCCTTTGATAGAGCGATATGAACATCGTATATTAAATATTCATCCTGCTCTGTTACCATCATTTCCAGGCCTTCATGGTCATCAACAAGCCATTGACGGAGGCGTAAAAATTACAGGGTGTACGGTACACTTTGTTGATGCAGGAATGGATACGGGGCCTATCATTATGCAGAATACGGTTCCTCTATTACCCGATGATACAGAGGATACCTTGAGTGACAGATTATTGCCTATCGAACATAAAACGTATAAAGAGGCATTGCAACTATTTTGTGAAGATAAGCTCACCATAAAAGGGCGTGTTGTATATATTGAAGATTGATATGTAAGCAAAGGAAGACGTTAGATGATTAAAAATGCATTACTTAGTGTTTCTGATAAAACAGGTATTGTAGACTTTGCAAAGGGATTAGTTGAATTAGGTATAACCATTTATTCCACAGGTGGGACCCTTAAAGCCATAACCGATGCAGGCATTGCAGCCAAAGCGGTTGAGACGTTGACTGGTTTTCCTGAAATGATGGACGGCCGTGTAAAGACCTTGCATCCCAAGGTTCATGGTGGTATTTTGGCAATCCGTGATAACGGGGAACATCAAAAAGCTATGGCAGATCATGGCATTGAACCAATCGACCTTGTGGTTGTCAATCTTTATCCATTCCGTGAAACCATTGCAAAACCAAATGTATCCTTAGAGGAAGCTATTGAAAATATCGATATCGGTGGTCCTTCCATGGTGCGCTCTGCTGCGAAAAACCATGCGTATGTAGGTATCGTTGTAAATCCAAATCATTATGATGAAATCTTAGCTATGCTTAAAGAACATGGTGAATTGCCTAAAGAATATCGTTTTGGTCTTGCAAAGGAAGCCTTTGCTCATACTGCAGCTTATGATGTAGCCATTGCTAACTATATGAGTGGTGTCTTAGACGAAGGTCCTACACCACCTGAATATTTAAGTGCTTATGAAAAGGTAACTGACCTTCGGTATGGTGAAAATCCGCATCAAAAAGCGGCATTCTACAAAGAAATCGGTACGGCTCATGGCATGGGGGCCTTGAAACAACTCCATGGCAAAGAGCTTTCTTATAACAACATCGTAGATATGGAAGCGGCTTGGAATATGGTGTGGGAGTTTACCGATCCTGCAGCATGTATCATTAAGCATACAAATCCTTGTGGCGCAGCGACGGCAGCTACCTTGCATGATGCTTATATAAATGCTTACGAAGCAGACTCTGTATCCGCCTTTGGTGGTATCGTTGCTTTAAACCGTGAAGTAGATGCTGCTACTGCAGAAGAAATGAGTAAAATTTTCTTAGAAGTCATCATGGCACCTGCTTTCACAAAAGAAGCATTAGACATCCTTGAAGGAAAGAAAAATATTCGCCTCATCGAGTTATCTAAACCTGAATCTGGCCAAGTAACAGTGAAAAAGGTTTCTGGTGGTCTATTAGTGCAAACAGAAGATGATATTCAAGAAGACCGCGCTAACTATAAAGTGGTTACAAAGGTACAGCCAACAGAGGAACAATGGAAAGCTCTTGAATTTGCTTGGAAGCTCGTAAAACACGTAAAATCCAATGCGATTTTGATTTCCAATGAAAAACGTACCCTCGGTGTTGGGGCGGGTCAAATGAACCGCGTTGGTTCTGCAAAAATTGCTCTTGAACAAGCTGGTGAAGCCGCTAAAGGGGCCGTATTAGCATCTGATGCATTTTTCCCATTTGGGGATACTGTAGAAACAGCAGTAAAACATGGTATTGCAGCCATTATTCAACCGGGTGGCTCTATTCGAGACGAAGAATCCATCAAGGCGGCCGACGAAGCAGGCATTGCTATGGTATTTACAAGCATTCGTCACTTTAAACATTAATTTGTTTAGCCTGATTGAGGGTTACAGTCGAGCACTAGCTCGTAATCATTGATGTGTAATGATGGTTATAGAGGATATAGGTGCTTACATAAATGATGTATTGATGGCGTTTAGGCGTCGATGGAGGATTTATGAAAGTATGTGTAATCGGTAGCGGCGGCCGCGAACATGCATTGGCATGGCGATTGTCCATCAGCCCTAGCGTAACAAAGGTATATGCCATTCCTGGCAGTGCGGCTATGTCAGATTGTGCAGAGCTAGTCGGTATTGATTGGCAGCAAAGCGATCATTTAATTCGTTTTTTGAAAGATAGTCACGTTGATTTAGTCGTTGTTGGTCCAGAGGCTCCTCTTGTAGCAGGACTAGCAGATGCACTCAATGCAGCTGGAATTCCTGTATTTGGCCCATCTAAAGCAGCTGCTCAACTAGAGGGCTCAAAGGTATTTGCCAAAGACCTTATGAAAAAATATAACATACCGACTGCTGCCTATGGTGTATTCCACAAGGTGGATGAAGCAAAAGAATTTATCGGTCAAACAGGTGCTCCTATCGTGGTGAAAGCTGATGGCTTGGCGGCTGGCAAGGGCGTTGTGGTGGCTATGACCATCGAAGAAGCAAATGTAGCTGTAGAAGACATGCTTAGTGGTAATCGTTTTGGAGAAGCTGGTAGTACCGTTGTTATCGAAGAATTCATGGAAGGTGAAGAAGCGAGTTTGCTTGCCTTTGTAGATGGCAAGACTGTAGTTCCTATGATTGCTTCCCAAGATCATAAACGCATCTTTGATGGAGATAAAGGTCCTAATACTGGTGGCATGGGTACCTATGCACCAGCGCCAGTACTTACTAATGCATTACGAGATGAGGCGATGAAGACAATTTTAGAACCTATGGTAGCTGCCATGGAGAAAGAGGGGATGCCTTATGTGGGCTGTCTCTATGCAGGTCTTATGATTACACCTCAAGGCCCTAAGGTTGTAGAATTTAATGCCCGCTTTGGCGATCCTGAAACACAAGTAGTATTGCCATTACTCGATAGTGACTTAGGTCAAATTATGATGGCTTGTGCCACAGGCACATTAACAGCTGATATGGTGAAATGGAAAGACTCTTCGGCGGCATGTGTTATTCTTGCCTCTAAGGGATATCCTGAAACTTCGTCTAAAGGTGATATTATTAGTGGTGATATAAAACAACATGATACAACCATCGTATTCCACTCTGGTACAAAACTTATTGGAGACGAATATGTCACAAATGGCGGCCGCGTTCTTGGCGTTGTAGGTCTTGGTAAAGACCTTAGAACAGCGCTCGATAGAGCTTATGGACGTATAGAACACATTGATTTTGAGGGCATGCAATATCGTACAGATATTGGGGCGAAAGCTTTCAAATAAAGAAAAAGTGTTTTGAATACAGTAACAGCGTTTTAAATACAGAAAAAAAACGTTTTGAACAAAGTAAAACCTCTACACTCATGTATATTACATGTGGTGTAGAGGTTTTTATTTTCTACCTTTTAATGGTTACCTATGTTATAATAATGTAGATATAAAGAGGGCCCATCGACGTGTGATGGCGTTAGGCTCATCTCAAAATTTTGAAACCTATTGATGGCGCCTAATATGTAGAAGTACATCTTCTACATATTAGGTGTTTTTACTATAGTCTATTTTTCGTATAGCGATGTACAACTATGAAATATAACAAAGAACCGTTAGAACTGAATAGTCCGGTGGCCTTTTGGCTGAATTTCCCCAATGAAGAACGCGTTTTTTGGGTGGATCGTCAGAGTGACCGTATCGTTGTAGGCGCTAAACGTCTGGCGACGGTCAAAGATGATGAGGACCGCCATAATTACGCCTACGTATTTTATGGGGATACTTTTTTTGAGACCTCTAAAGATCCTAAATGGTCTGGTATGGGTCATGAAATGATTGCTTTCACCCATTATTACATTGTAGAAAATGGGGAGTCTTTCTATCTTTATGCTGGTGAAAGCGTACCCATCGAGGATTTTGAGGTGCCTCGCGTACGCCATAACTTCAAGGAAACCAGTGATGATAAGGCTGCTTGGGATAGCCTTATGAAAGCTATTGCTGAGGGCATCAGCAGTGGTGAAATGACTAAGGTAGTATCTTCTCGTGAAGTGGAGTTTACCAGTGATACACCATATAATGTGGCTAGTATTTTAGCTAATCTAGTAGATAACAATCCTAATTGTTTTATCTTTGGTTACGAAAAGGATGGGCGTACCTTTGTAGGGGCATCGCCAGAAATTTTAGTCCGCCATCGTGGCAGTGAAATATTAAGCTATGCCTTAGCGGGCACTGCTCCAAAGGATGGTCCTAATGCGTGGACTAAGGAACAATTACTAACTAATAAGAAAAATCTTGTAGAACATAATATCGTTCGCGATCGTATCGTGAATACGATGAAAGCGATTACTCCAGATGTTACTGTAGGGGAAACAGGCATTATGGAGTTGTCGCACCTCTATCATTTGCGTACCATAATTACCGCAAAGGATAGTACAAAATCTCTTGTGGAATGGGCCAAATTGTTACACCCTACACCAGCCCTTGGTGGTGAACCTCGAGAAAAGGCGCTAGCCTTATTACAAGAGTATGAATCCCATGAGCGTGGCATGTACGCAGCCCCTTTTGGCTTTATGAAAGATATGGGGGACGGCATCGTTGTAGTTGCTATTCGATCTGCTCTTATCATGGATAATGTATTGTATGCCTATGCAGGATGTGGTGTTGTAGCCGATTCTGATGCGGATGAAGAATACGCTGAAACTAATAATAAAATGCGCACCATCTTGGATGCCTTATAATTGTTTCCGTACCTTTAGGGGTGTTTGAAAGGGAATATAATGAATGAATATATTGCTGCCTTGGTAGACGAGTTCTACCAACTCGGCGTCCGTCATGCGGTGTTTAGTCCTGGTTCTCGTTCTACGACGATGGCCATGCTATTCAAGGAGCATGAAGGATTTGAAACATATATGAATATAGATGAGCGCTCTGCTAGTTTTATGGCTCTAGGCATTGCAAAGGCTCATAAGGAACCAACTGTACTCGTATGTACTTCTGGTTCTGCTGTGGCCCATTATTTGCCAGCTATTTTAGAAGCTCAATATAGTGGGATACCGCTCATTGTACTGTCTGCCGATAGACCTCATACACTATTGCATGTAGGGGCTCCTCAGACTGTAGATCAGCACAAAATCTTTGGTACTGCGGTCAATTATTTTGAAGAATTAGCTGTGCCTCAAGAATCTCATTACTATACATATCCTCGTCAAGTGGCTCGTAAGGCCTATATGAAAGCGATGGATACTAAAAAGGGACCTGTCCATATCAATGTGCCTCTCTTTGAACCATTGGTGCCAGAATTGAGTCGTAATCATTTTGAAGCTGGTCGCAGTTCCTTTAAAGTGGTTAAGCCAAACTATAGTAGTGTATTTGGCTGTGATAATAGAAATAATTTGCCTCATATTAATAATGCAACTGATATTGCTCATGGAAATGATGGTACAAAGGAGATTAATGATTTACTTGAAAGATATGAGCGTATCCTTATCCTAGCAGGTCCACAAATCGATATAGATGAGGCTGAAACGATTTGTTCCTTCGGGGAGGCTTTACAAGCTCCTATTTTGGCGGATCCCTTATCGAATGTAAGGGGATGCGATACATCTAAAGTTGTAATTTCTACATATGATGCACTGTTAGCAGGGAAAGCTCTTTGGTATGAGTTAAAACCAGATTGTGTAATTCAGTTTGGCCAAATTGTTGTGTCAAAACGAGTGCAACAGATGATTGCTAGCTGGACTGATTTGGAGTACATCGAGGTTAACCCTACAATGGACTCTATGAATCCAACGGGTAAAACCACTATGCACATGCAAGCAAGTATTGATGTATTTACGAATCTATATGGTGTAAAAAATGATTCCCCAGCATATCTAGGTAAATGGCAGCATTTAGAAACAGCAGGAAAACAGAAACTAGGTACAGCGATAGAGGAACCAAGTTGTTTTGAAGGTCGTACGATACGTGAGTTACAACAACATATTTCTGATAATGCACAAGTACTTATTGCTAATAGTATGAGTATTCGGGACTTTGATTACTTCTGGTTCAGTGGGGAATCTAAGGCGGTTCTTTACGGTAATCGAGGGGTCAATGGTATTGATGGCACTATTTCTACGGCTCTAGGACTAGCAGTAAATGGTAGACCTACATATCTAGTAACAGGAGATTTATCCTTGTTCCATGATTTGAATGGATTGGCTGTAGCTAAAACTCATAATTTAAACTTAACTATTATTTTGCATAATAATGATGGCGGCGGTATTTTTGAATACTTACCTCAAAAGGGGACAAAGCATTTTGACTATTTGTTCTCCACATCACAAGGCTTAGATTACAGTGGGGCTGCCAAACTCTATGGCTGTGACTATACTAAAATCTCCAGCCCCGATGAGTTGAGTTCTGTATTGGCTAATGTTAGCCAAGAAACAGGCGTTCATATCATTGAAATTCCTACAAATAGGGAATATAGCAGAGAATTGCATAAAAAATATACGAAGGTTTCAGTTGATATGGAGGCATTACTATGAGTCAGTATTTTTGCAGTATTGTAGATAATGCTCTACGCAATCCCGCGCAACGTATGTATTTTGATTTGGGCGACTATCGCTATGGCTTGACTGTGGTAGGCGATGGGGAGCCTATCGTATGTTTTCATGGATTTTCAGAATCTAGTTATACTTGGGATTCCATTAACTTGCCAGGCTATCGTTTAATCCGTATCGATTTGATTGGTCATGGTGATTCCGATATCCCTGAAGAGGGTGAGGTTTATACAATTCCCCAAATGATAGAGGATTTGCATACTGTTATCTATCATATGGTAGGTGATAGATATTACCTCATGGGCTACTCCATGGGGGCCCGCATTGCGCTTTCTTATGCCTTGGAATATGAAAGTGAAATCAAAGGGCTTATCCTTGAAAGTGGCTCTGTAGGTATCGCATCTGATGATGAGCGAGCAGAGCGTCGTAAGGCCGATGAAGACTTAGCAGTTCGCATCGAAGACCATGATGGCGCTTGGTTTGCTACACGTTGGGCGGAGGCTCCTATTTTTGAAAGTCAAAAGCAACTTTCAGAGGGCGTAGAGGAATTAATCTATCTACGTCGTTCCAATAATAGTACGTACGCCTTAGCCTGTACCTTGCGTGGCTCAGGTCAAGGTGTGATGCCGTATGTGGGGGATAAATTAGAAAAATTCTCTGTTGAAGGCTTATATGTGAGTGGCGCATTAGATACAAAATATACTACAATAGGAAGAGATGTATTTGGCAAGTTGCCAAACTTTAAACATGTCATCGTCGAAGGGGCGGGGCATAATGTACATATAGAAAAACCGCAGATGTTTGAACAAGCGGTATTAGATTTTTTACAGAAGAAAGGTTAAGTCCATGAGCAAATTTGATTGGAAAGTATTGGATCGTAATTATGAAGATGTGATTTACGAAACATATAATGGTATTGCAAAGATTACTATAAATCGCCCACAGGTACGTAACGCGTTCCGTCCTAAAACTGTTATGGAGTTAATCGATGCTTTCACAGTAGCTCGTGAAGATAACGAAGTAGGCGTAATTGTATTGACTGGTGCAAACCACGGTCAAGGTGAAGATAAAGAAGCATTCTGCTCCGGTGGTGATCAAAGTGTACGCGGTCATGGTGGTTATGTAGGCGAAGACAATGTACCTCGTTTGAACGTTCTTGATTTGCAACGTTTAATTCGCGTTATCCCAAAACCTGTTATCGCTATGGTTAATGGTTTTGCTATTGGTGGCGGTCATGTGTTGCACATCGTATGTGACCTTACCATCGCTTCTGAAAATGCTAAATTCGGTCAAACAGGTCCTCGCGTAGGTTCCTTCGACGCTGGTTATGGTGCAGGCTACTTGGCTCGCATGATCGGTCATAAACGCGCACGCGAAGTATGGTTCCTTTGCCGTCAATACACAGCTGCTCAAGCTTATGAAATGGGCATGGTTAACTGTGTCGTACCATTCGACAAATTGGAAGAAGAAACAGTTCAATGGTGTAGCGAAATCCTTGAATTGTCCCCAATGGCATTGCGCATGTTGAAAGGTGCATTCAACGCCGATACTGATGGTCTTGCAGGCTTACAACAATTCGCAGGCGATGCAACATTGATGTACTACACAATCGATGAAGCAAAAGAAGGCCGTGATGCGTTCAAAGAAAAACGTAAACCGAACTTCAAACAATTCCCTAAATTCCCTTAATCGGAATAGAGGTACTAGTCTAGTACTAGGGATGGAATGTATTGTAAAAATGACAAGTGCGCCTCTATATGAGGCGCCTTTCTTGTAATATCTGTGATTATTAATCATTAATCATAAGGCATTATCTTTGGATACGAGGTGAGACGATGGAATGGTTACGGTATGGTGCACAGCACTATCCTGAACGCATATGTATAAACGAATATACCTATAACGATATATACCTTGGCGTACTCCATGTAGCTCGTAAATTAGAGCCCCTACAAGCCTCTCGCATAGCTATCTTATCGGATAACTCCGTGACGATGGCAATCTATGTATTGGCAACTATGCTAGCTCATAAAGAGGTACTATTACTTAATGTACATCTTAAGCCTAATGAGATAAAAAACCAATTGAAACAATTAGGTGTTACTACCGTTTTACATAGTCAAGACCGACGGAATCAACTGCCTGATTCAATGTGTGTTATTGAGTTTGAACCTCTAGAAACTATTCTAGCTGACCGAGTTTTAGAAGATACTTTTGATTGGACATTTAATGATACAGACATTGCAGCTATTATGAACACTAGTGCTACAACAGGTCAGTTTAAATCAGTACCCCTTCGATGGGGACAAATTAGAGCTCATGTACAAGCGTCTCAAGAGGTGTTAGGTAAAACCGAACAAGATAATTGGCTTATGGTATTACCTCTGTTCCATGTAAGTGGTTTATCTATCTTGATGCGTTCCCTTTATAATGGTACGGCAGTTACCATATTGCCTAAATACGATGAGATAAAGGTTTTAGAACTCATTGAATCTGAGAAAATCAATATGATGTCTCTCGTGCCTACAATTTTGACTCAATTAGAACCGAAGATTACACATCATACATTACGCGTTATTTTGCTAGGTGGCGAGTTTATTCCTATGGCTCTCATCGATGCTTGTGAAAAGAAATCGCTGCCAATTTACAAGACCTATGGCATGACGGAAACCTTTAGTCAAAGCGTTACATTCGCTGTATTGGATTACCCTCATAAACGAGATTCCGTAGGCAGACCATTACCAGGAATGCAGATTCGCATTGATAATCCTGATGCGGATGGAGTAGGGGAAATCCATTTGACAGGTCCCATGGTTATGACTGGGTATATCGGCAAGGAGCCTATTAATGGCGATCTTAATACAGACGATATCGGCTATGTTGATGAAGATGGATTTGTATATATTCTGAATCGCCGCAAAGACATTATCATATCTGGTGGCGAAAATATTTATCCTAAGGAATTAGAGGATTTAGTCTACACATTGCCATCAGTCAAGGAATGTGCCGTTGTACCTGTACCTGATCCTAAATGGGGACAAGTACCATCACTCTTTATGGCTTTTCACGATGGTGAAAGCATGACGTCTGATGAGATTCTATCCTTTATGACTAATTCTTTGGCAAAATATAAAGTTCCTAAATATGTAAAAATTTTACCTGCATTACCTCGTAATGGCACAGGTAAAATTGTGCGTAATAAACTACGTTTAGAAGATTGAGGCGCTTATGAATGATATTTTAAACTTTAAAAGTATAACTACATATCGTCTTAAATTGCCGTTAAAGTTTAACTTTAAAACTGCCAAAGGTGAAGTAAAAGAACGAGAAACGATCGTCATTCGCATCGAGGACCAACAAGGTTATGTCGGTTATGGTGAGTGTGTAGCTTTCACAGACCCATTCTATACAGCGGAAACCGTAGATACATGTTGGAAAACATTAGTAGATGATTATATCTTTAATTTGCGCATGATGCGGCCTAAACCGCTTATGACCTATGTACGTCAGTTGCAGTTCTGGCTAAATCGAGATCATATGCCTATGACCATTGCTGCCTTAGAAAATGCCCTTATCAATCTTCATTGTGAGAGACTGGGTGTGAACTCTGTTTCTTATATTATGGGGCAGCCCTTACAAGATACCATTGAAAGTGGTGTTGTTATCGGTGATGTACCGATGGAACAATTGCTAGATGCCGTAGAAGTTCATGTGGCAAATGGTTGTAAGCGCATCAAGTTAAAGGTGAATCCTACAGATGGCTATGACCGGGCGGCCTTAGTACGTAAGCATTATCCCGATTTAGTCTTGGCAGCCGATGCGAATCAAAGCTATTCTTATGATGATATTGATAAGGTCCGTCAATTTAACGATTTGAAACTAGCCTGTATAGAAGAGCCTTTTTCTATATCAACACTTCAATCCTATAAGGAGTGGAAGTGGGAACGCCTTAATAACGATGATTGGCATATTGAAACGCCTATCTGTTTAGATGAGTCCATCTTGGGCTATGACGATTTATCCTATGCTATTGAATATGGACTGATTGACGTACTCAACATAAAAGTAGGCCGCATGGGTGGTCTCGTACCAACGAAGGCAGCTATTAATCTTTGTAGAGAATGTCATATTCCGTATTGGGTGGGTAGCATGGTAGAGTCGGGCATTTCTAAAATGTTGCACGCTCAACTAGCGGCTCTAGGTGATTCCTATATGGCAGGAGACCTATCTGATTCTAATAGATATTTTGAACGAGATCTCATCTATCCAGACTTAACATTTAAAGATGGGGTTATGCACGTCCCTGATGGAGATGGCTTAGGTGTAACTGTCTTTGATGATAGATTAGAAGCATATTGTGTGGAGAAACGAACACTATGAATTTAATAGAATCCTTACAAATTGAAGCACCTCGTATGACGAGCGATACTACATGTATTGCGAAAATGTATCTAGGTGACTTTCATAAGCAACCGCAAGGTTATCTAAATGGTGGTGCCACCTTGGCCTTTGCAGAAATCATCTCCGGCATGATGAGTAACGAACTCATTGGACCGGATAAATTTGGCGTAGGTCAATCCGTTACGGCCAATCACTTGCGCCCTGTACGATGTGAAGGGGCCTTAACAGCTCACGGGACATTACTAGTAAAAGGGAAAACGTCCCATGTGTGGCGCTTTGATATGCTAGACGATGCAGAGCGACTTATTTCCCAAGTAACCGTAACACTGGCTATTGTGGACTTTGATTGGTAATAGAATAGGTAATAAGCAACAGATAATAGGTAATGATAAAAGGACAGTACATACTATTTCAGTATCTACTGTCCTTTTTGAATTGTGTATGTCTTACTAATTACTTTTTATTTACGAGTCACTGTATATAAGTCTTCCATGTCTGGGATATCGTAAATAACCCATGTGCCATCACCTAAGTGACGCATCAAAACACGTATATCTTTTGTCATATTTCTTTTGTTGTTTTGGATTGTTACTGTTACGGTAGCTGTATCTCCATCGTCTTCAGATTTGATATTTTTAACCTCTACATCATGCGCTTTGAAGAGACGGCCATCCACAAGGCGATCGACCATGGACATGTTGTCATCACTTTGAGCCGTATTATTAGTGTCTGTTGTAGTTGGCTGAGATTTAAAGCTATCTGGATCTTCGATATATTTTCGCATCACATCTTCAATTAAAGATGGACCAAATGTTTTAGCTGCTGCAATAGTAGCTTTGCCAAATGGATTGGATGTATCTATATATTTATTGCCTTCCCGTTCTAATATATTTTTTACAATAGATTTCGTATCTATATGACGTAAGGCTTCATCTGCATCTTTATCTTGTACGGCTTGATGGATAATTTTTAGCGTATAAGCTGGTGTGTGGGGAATGTACCACATGAAATACCACGCAGCTGCTAAGGCACCAACAATAGCAATAATTAAGATGGTTATAAGTGATTTTGATTTCATTGTATTGCTCCAAAGTATTTTATATTACATTCTTATTATTTATATAATATATATTTATTTTATCATAGTCAAAGGTCCTTCACTATAATTATTAATTAGTGATACTTAAAATAATAGAACTTTCAAATATATGCACTAATAAACTATAAAGAATATATATGCTGTAAAGTGGATAAGATATATTATTGCTTTAGTTGACTAAAGGATATATAATAAAAGTATCTTTCATGAAATTTTCATATAAAAGAGGGGTAGATTATGGTTAGTAAAAGGGTTATTATCAAATCTTTAGTATGCACGGCTTTAACGTGTAGCTTTGCTACATGCGCATTAGCAGCAGATAAGGATAATGGGGAAAATGTTCAATCAAGCTGGATGGATCGTACGGATATAGGTATTGGTTTCAAAGGGACTCAGGAAGATTCTTATCATGATTATGCAATGCCTAATAAACAAATGACCGATAATAATCTAAGCTATGATTCACGATTTCATTACCGGAATCATAACTCTAAGCAGAAAATGAACGCAAAGTATTTTATAGAAACATTACAACCCATAAAACAATATGGTAAAGATAGAAAATCCGTGGTGTTTGTACAAGGTCGCTTAGATGGTAATGGTGGCGAAAAAGTTTCCACTACTACATATTGGAATGGGTCGGACGCAGATCTTGGAAGAATTGACGGTCAAGGAAGTTATATTGATAAAGGTGAAGTAGTAGAACATGATACTCTTGGTGTTGTCGGTACTGCTGGTATTGGCTATCGTCGTCTTAGTACACATGAGCATGCCTACGTCGGTGCCAATGTATTCTATGACTATGCTTTTAAGGATAAATTTTCTCGTGTTAGTGCAGGATTAGAATATGTAGCTGGTCTAAATACGATTAGTGTCAATGTATACCATGGACTATCAGAAAAAAAGGTGGGACCTTATGACATTAACACACCTTTGCGTCAAGTTCCACGGGCAATAGATTTCCATGATAGCTTTAGTACACCACCTGATGGTATTCGTAGAACACCCCGATATTCTTATGAACATGTATTGGATGGCTTTGATATACGGTATACACGTGATTATAAGAGTGCTCGTTGGCTATCTAGTTATGTGGAAGGATATCATTGGAAAACAAAAGCACCAGGAGAACATCCAACAGAGATGTTCTATATTGACCAACATAAGTGGCAATCCATACATGGGCTAAAGGTAGGCGCTAAAATGAATGTGACGCCTCATATCTCTGTAGACTTAGGAATTGGTAAAAGTAACATTAGTTCTGTAGAACCTTATGTATCTGTTATGTATACTTTAGGTAAGTCTAGATATGCGTACTTTGGTGGTAAACATAGTGAAAATGTGATGACTTCGGCACGTTCTAAGATGTTTGATAAGGTTAAACGCAGTGATATGAAGGTTGAGTATTACTGGGAACAAGACTTGCGTGACGGTCCTTGGGATCACTTATAATTAGTATCATATCTGTAGAAATACTATATAATAATTAATTTAGTATAGTTATATTTGAATTGGCACCTAAAGTTCCCTTGTAGAATTTTAGGTGCCAATTTTATTATTATCCTTAAGCTGGTTCGTGACAAAGTCACAAATCAGAAAAGCATCCGTTTTATAGGTGATGGTGATTTTAATTTCTATGATTATAGGCATAATTTGAAGTATATTCAAGCATACTGAAAATAAATGGCTAATATTTGCGATTTTTAGTAGATAGTTCTAAATTTCACATATTTTAGAAAAATTTATCAAAAAATTAGAAAAAAGTACTTGCAATAGTAGGTTACCTCATGTTAATATATACGAGTAGTCAACGAGAGTTGATACGCGGCCCCGTGGTGTAGCGGTTAACATGTCGCCCTGTCACGGCGAAGATCGTCAGTTCAAATCTGATCGGGGTCGCCATTTTTTTTTACAAAAAAACGTGCCTCGGTAGCTCAGTTGGTAGAGCAACGGACTGAAAATCCGTGTGTCGACAGTTCGATTCTGTCCTGAGGCACCATTTGTATTCCATGCGGTTGTGGTGGAATGGCAGACACGCCATCTTGAGGGGGTGGTGAGCGTACGCTCGTGAGGGTTCAAGTCCCTCCAACCGCACCAAAATATAAGGACCTACAGTTTGCTGTAGGTCCTTTTTACTATGACTTTAAAAGTTGTAGGTATATATAGGAGAGAGAAATGAATAAAAAATATTTTGTGTTGATGCTGCTTTCACTAGCATTATCTAGTCAGTTTAGTTTAGCGGCAACAGTGGACGGAGTAAACCCCAATACCAGTGCTGAACTAAAAAATAATGCAAAGTCAAACCAGTCTGTACAAACTAAAGCTCCTGTGAAATTAGATTTTATTGAGATTATTCCTGGTGCTTTTAAAGCTGTTATAAGGGATAAATCTATAAATCCAAAAAAGCTTTCAATTGAAGATGAAATTACATTAGAATGGAAGGAGAAGGAGCACGCTTCTCAGCGATTAAAAATATCAGAAAAAACTGATTTTGGTAGTGAATACAAAACGTTTGATCTACTTTATAATGATAAGGATGAACAAGCACTAAAAGAAATTAAACACTATAATACTGAATCAACACGTAATGAAGGCTATTTTATTGGTGGTCGAGAAAAACCTTTACGCATTGTGAGTCCATATATGAAAAAGAATGGTAAAGGGGAAATTAAGCTAACGAATCCCGTTAATACTAAAGATTATAGGACGCGTGTTGCTCGGGATAAAGCAAATGAAAAGGCAATTCGAGAGTATTTAGATAAAAATAAAGGTCATGATTTATTTACAGTTCGCTCTAAACAGGAAATAAAAGAGTCACTAGAGAGCCTTTTTAAACCTATAGAATTAATTGAGTATCCTATCAATAATCCTAAAGATTATAAAATGATGCCTATGATTCCTGGTTTCCCAAAGAAAATACCTGGTTTTGCAAAAAATATTCATATGCATAGTAATCCAAGTTTTTTTCAAGGTAGGGCTTACGTACAACTTACATTTGGAGGCACACCGGAACAATTAAAGCCATATATTGATGAAGCACGTTCTAACTCTAAAGTGGTTCTTTTAAAATCTGATTTATCCCATGTGTATGTTAAACAATTTATTGATTCGAAGATGGACTATGCAGATTCCCTATCTGCATTAATCCCAAGGTCGATACTGACTGTAAAGAATACAACTGTGCCGATGGGTAAATTTATACAAGAGCGACAAGACCATCCAATTGATAAATTTGTAGATGAAATATATGAGTTAGAAAATCAAGTGCTAGCAGAATTTAATAAGGTACAGATTGCAGATGAAGACAAAAGTGCAAAGTATAAGAGATATTTTGAAACTCGTAAACGAATAGAAGATGCGCGAGATGCATTAAAGCCTAAACAAGATTATGAAAATAAGCGTGCCAAAGATAAAGTGTATCCAACTTATACTGAAAAAGAAAATCGAAAGCTTCAGCAACAATATTTGCATAGATTGTCATTTAATGAAGATTCAGTAGAAATACCTGATAATTATGTATTATATGTATTTGATTTTGGTGGCAGTTGGAATCATCCCTATTCTTTAGGTGCTGCAGTCAGTCCAGATAGTAACTATATCATTTATTTCTGCCAACAAGGTTGATTATAAAACAATAAAAGGTAGTAACATATATATTGCTACCTTTTTTGCTATATCCATCTAGGCAGAATTTCATATTATGTGTACAATCATAGTAATTAATAATATATTGTTTTGGGAATGCGAGTGTTTTATGAAATTTAACTATGGCGATACATTGCGTATCCGAAATGAGTTATATACGATCCTAGGCAAAATTCGTTACATTGATACTCATAGGAGAATTTGGTATAAGTATAAGCTGGTTAAACATAAGAATAATGCTGAGTTTTGGATCAGTTGGAATGAAAAGCATGATGTATATCAGTTTACAAAGTTATGTGGCAAAGTAATACCATCTGATATGAACGTAGTTCATCGAAGTTATCAGATGGCAATAGGTACAAGAGGGGATATAGATACAGATATAGATATTGGTGCTTTCTCTCGTTATGAAGAGTATGAAGATATTAATGGTACTCATATACTTACTATTGAAAAACGGGTTCACACGACAGAGTATTCCAAAGGCGTTTATGTTGATAAAAAATATGTGTTGCTTGAAAGCAATGCAGAGATAACTAAGCCTATTCTAGATAAAATGGATACTGTTAAGAAGGTGAGATTCATAGGGCCCATAATTTGGTTTTTGGCAAATTTCTTTAAGAATAAATAAAAGGTAGCAACAATATATGTTGCTACCTTTTGGTTTGCTCTAGAATTTAGTTGTTAGCTGTTTGCTTCAGCTGGTTGTAATTGTTCAAGTTCTGCTTCTTTAGCATCTAATTCTTTTGCTCCAAAATGTGCAAGTACACAGAATGTAACACAAAGAACACATGCTACCAACAAGAGATAGAAACCTGCATTCCAACCAAATTTATCTGCTAATACACCGAATAGTGTTGTACCAAGGTTGGCACCTACGATGTAACTCATGAAGCCGCGAAGACCAACGGCAGAGCCTACAGCAAATGGAGGTACAATATCCATAGTTTGTACAGATGCTAAGAATTGAGGAATGTAGATTAAGCAACCTACGACAGCAGCAAAGAATGTAACCCATAATAGGGATTCACTTTGCCAATAGCCAAAGATACAGAAGAAGATAATACTTACTGCAATGATTGCTGGTGGCATACGATAACCTTTAAAGAATTTATCGGAAATATAACCTGCAAAAATTGTAGAAGGAATGGCTGCCCATTCGAAGAATAAGAATGCGATAGACATTTCTGCTTTAGAGAAGCCTTTCACTTGTAATAAGTAAATAGGCAACCATGTAAGCATACCGAAACGAATCATGTAAACGAATGTATCAACTAGAGACACATACCAAGCATTTTTATTTTTTAATACATATTGTACAAAAATTTGTCTTGTGCTTAGGTGAGGTGCTTCTGCACTTCTATGTGCTTTATGAGCTGTATCGGCAATGATTTCACTAGTTGGTGGTAAGCCTTCTCGTTCAGGACTTTCTTTAATCAAGAAGCCAATAATAACAGCTACTACAATCGCAATAATTGCAGGAATACCATAGCTGCCTAATTGCCAGTGATCAGTAGTGGTGAAGTATAACGCAGCAGTTACGATTGGTGCTACGATACCGCCACCAAGATTATGGGAGATATTCCAAATTGCCCCAAAGCGACCACGTTCTTGTTTTGGATACCATTTAGCAAGTGTGATGAAGGATGGGCCTACACCAAAGCCTTGGAAGAAACCATTAAGAACTACTAATACTAAGAAGAAAGCGAGGCTGTCGGCAAAGCTCATAAAAATATTTATGATTGCACAGCAAATAAGACCGAAAGCCATAAATTTTGCAGGACTTGCTTTGTCAGCAAGACTACTCATGAAGCCTTTACTTAGACCGTAGGCGATAAGCATACCACTAGATAGCAAACCGATTTCCGTTTTGCTCATGTGTAAGATATCTGATAAAAAATGAGTTGATAAGGCAAAGTTGTTACGAACGATATAGTACGCAGCGTAACCAATAAATATACCGGCTAGAGATTGAAATCTATATTTGTAATATAAATTCATAATCATATTCTGTGGAACCGATGGTTTTGCCTCTTTTGGTTGTAGAAATGAAAACATAGTTATTACCTTTCTTTCATAATAACCAAATTCTAGTGCACTGCTAATAATACCATTTATAGACGATTTATGTAAATGATTAATGGTAGTAAATTAAGCGTTGATGTCATAAAATTTATTAATATTACAATTTATATAAATCTTTTGCAAGTATTTATTGGCAAATAAAAAAGATAAAATTTTTATAAAATATTGACAAAGTTATTTTATAATTGTATATTAAAGGTGACATACTGGCGTGTCGTTAAAGGGATTTAGAGAGAGTTAGCCAGACTGACATACGATATAGTTCGAGAGTAACTATATACATAAAAAGGCATGCCGCTGAGAGACGAGAGAAGGGTGGTGTGCCTTTTTTGTATGCCTAATTTGCGTAATTAAATCTATAGTATTATGTATCCATAAATCATTTTTATTCTCTAATTTTTAAATATAAAATTTTATTAAAATGCAGCTGTTTGTGAGTTTAAGGAATAGACTAAAACCTCCTTATGTAATACAATGTATTACATAAGGAGGTGCTTTATATGGCAAATATTTCAGTCCGTTTAAATGAACAAGAAGAAGAGTTATTTAAAACATATGCCGAGTTTATGGATGAAACACTTTCTACTCTCTTTAAGAAGGCTTTACTAGAAAAGATTGAAGATGAATTTGATCTTAAGGTAGGTCAAAAAGCATTAGCAGAATATAAGCAAGATCCAGTTACTTATTCTGTGGCGGAAATGCGTGCAAAATATGGCTTATAAACTTGAGTTCTCTAAACGATTTGACAAGCAATTTTCTAAGCTCGATAAATCAACACAACGTTATCTCTTTAATTGGCTTATCAAGAACGTAGATAATGTAGAAAATCCTAGATATTCAGGAAAATCATTGACAGCTAATAAGACCGGGCTTTGGCATTATCGCATTGGTAATTATAGAGTGATAGCTGATATTAATGACGGTAGATGTGTTATTTTAGCCTTAGAAGTGGGGCACCGAAAAGATATTTACAAATAGAGGATATACTATGAAATACTTACGTCGTGAACTTAATCAAGTGGAAAAAGAATATTTAAAACAATTTGGACCAGACTCCTTGGACCGTGTCGTTCTTCACGATCCAAATACAAAGGATAAACAAGAAGTACAAGATACGATTGATATTCTAAAAGAAGCTATGGCAAAGAATAAACCTCTAGAACAAGTTCCAGAGGATATGTGGAAACTTATTGAGTTTTAAAGTATGGCCGTTAATCCAGAACAAACTAGAGTCATCTATTTCTTACATACAGCTCAATAAAAATAAAAGGCACATTGTTTTATGCGCAGACCATCTATATATGTATTATTTAAGATGGTAGTTAAAACAATGTGCCTTCATAATGTACTTTTTGTTATAGGTTGTAGAGTTCAGGTTTGCGATCTCTAAAGATATTAATTTTGTTACGAATGTCTTCGACTACAGCGAGGTCGATGTCTATGGAAGCAATGCCTTCGTTTGTATCCATTTCGAGGAGGTTCGTGCCCCATGGATCATAGACGGCAGAGTGACCTGTGCTTTGAACGCGGCCTACTGTGCCACAGCCGTTTACGGCACAGACGAAGAGTTGGTTTTCTATGGCTCGTACTTCATTGAGTACTTGCCAATGACGTAAACGCATCGTAGGCCATTGAGCAGGCACAAATAATAATTCTGTACCTGGCAATGCAGCCATTCTTACCAGCTCAGGGAAACGGATATCATAACAAATGACAGTACTGCAAGGGATTCCGTCTAGCTCGAAATGTGTAGTATGAGTACCGCTAGCAAAGTATTTGTCTTCTTTTGCAGGGCTAAAGCCATGCATCTTGGAATATTCTCCTACAAGTTCACCGTTTCGGTTGTAAACATAGGATGTATTAAATACGAGATTGTCTTTTGCAACTGCTACAGATCCGCCCACAATATTTACATTATGTTCTTTAGCGAATGCACTTAATAAGGCTTTTGTGCGGTCCCCATTATTATCGGCGATATTGATTAAATCTGTAGATGGATAAAAGCCAGTGTTCCAGGTTTCAGGTAATACAATAATATCTGGACTTTCAGATAGAGATTGAGTTAATAATTCTTGAACGTGATTGTAGTTATATTCTACGTCGTTTACGTGGACATCCATTTGTATGAGAGTCAGACTTTTTTTCATGGTAAATCCTCTGTGTATTTAAATAGTATAGTTTACGCTATATAGTATATAATTAAAATATTAAAGCATTATTGAGAGTATTACAATATGACAATGATAATAGTTTAAATACTATTCTTTTGTAGGAATGGATAGAATGGATTTAGATAGTACTAGATGTACAGGTAATCATTGGCATAGGTATTCTAGATGAGCCTATGTATCCTAGACCTAGAAAATCGATTAATGAGGTACTAGTAAAGCGTTAGTTTTTTACTAATCTTCATAGAAATGTTATAATATTCTGTATATAATTGTGTTCTAATAGAGGAGGACCTATGAAACGGATTCCATTGGTAACACTATTAGTTGTCGCATTGACAATGGTTTTAGCAGGATGTGGACTGCTTTCACAAAAAACAGAGCCCACTAGTTCAGCGCCACCAGTAAAAGAAGTCAAAATGGTACATCCATCGGGCATTCCTGTTCTTATGTATCATAAAATTGGCGACGATAAAGATAATGATGCGGTTATTCGTGAGGATTTATTCAGAGAACAAATGAAGTTCCTCAAAGATAATGGCTATAATCCACTAACGATGGATCAACTATATGATTATGTCGTAAATGGTGCAGCAGTGCCTGAAAAACCAGTTGTATTAACCTTCGATGATGGCTATGCAGATACGTATTCTATCGTATATCCAATCATGAAAGAATATGGTTTTGCAGCTACTGTGTTTATCAATCCTGGCGATGTAGGCACTCGGTTAACTTGGGATCAAATTCGTGAAATGCATAAGAATGGTATCACCATTTCTAATCACGGGTTCCAACATATCGAAATGGGACAATTGTCTGAAGCTAAGCAAATAGAAAATATTACGAAGGCTCAAGAAGCTCTTGCAAAAGAAGTAGGTATTAAGGATAATCCTTGGTTCTGCTATCCTTATGGAGATAAAAATGAATTCACCGATGCGGCCACTAAAAAAGCGGGCATTAAAATGAGTATGGCCATGAAATCTGGCTGGGCTCATACAGGTGATAATCCATATAACATTTTGCGTGTTTGGGTTGGTAATGCTGTTGATATCAAACATTTTGAAGAACGCATTAGCACCGAGCATTTCACTGATTTATAAGGAGAAATACATTGTTCAAAAAGAATTGGGTAAAGTTCATCATCATGGTGTTCCTATTTACCGTTGTAACCTCACCATTCGTGGTGCTCTTTGGACCATTTAATAATGTAAAGCGTGCCGTTATTGGTGCCATATTGCAATCTCGCCATCCTCATTACATTACATGGCTATTCAGTGAAGATGAATTGCAATCTATTTTGGGCACTGTTGGTGTTGTTAAAAGCCAAGATCTATTCAAGTTTAATGCTCGTGAAGATAAGAGTTTAAACCTTGAAAAAATTCAGTCTGCTCGTTATGTAGGCTATATTCTTGAAATTCCAGATCCTCGTCGTATTGAAGTCGGTACAGCTGCTAATATTCAAGAAAAAGGCGATACTACAAGTAATATTGCGAAGATGAATAATGCGGTAGCTGCTATTAACGGTGGTGGTTTCCACGATCCTAATGGTACTGGTACAGGCCGTTTGCCATATGGCTTTATCTTGCATGATGGTGAATATGTTATCGGTAAAGATGTAGGCCCTGAAGAAGCGGTAGACTTTGTAGGCTTCTCTAAATCTGGTAACCTTATTGCAGGTAACTATGACAAAACACAACTTGGTGATATGAAAGCCATGGAAGGTATTACCTTTGGCCCACCTCTTATCGTAGATGGTAAGAAGATGATTACTGAAGGCGATGGCGGCTGGGGCGTAGGTCCACGTACTGCTATCGGTCAAAAGAAAGATGGTACAGTACTATTCCTCGTAATTGATGGTCGTCAACCAGGTTATTCTCTTGGCGCTACATTACGTGACGTACAAGATATTCTCTATGAAAAAGGTTGCTACATTGCAGCAAATTTAGATGGTGGTTCTAGTTCTACACTATACCTCAATGGTAAAGTAGTAAACAAACCAGCCGATTTGTTAGGGGAACGCATGATCCCAACGGCGTTTATCGTGAAATAGGAGGACACATGAAACCTTTTACGCGTGTACTGAGCGCCTTTGCGGTAGGTATTCTTCTGCAAGGTGGGGTGTACCTATACCTTGATCAATATATGTTTGCACCGACTACGGATTTTAATGTAGCTGGTGCTTCAAAGGATGATACTAAGAACTTTCCTGATGTAAAGGAAGGAACTAAATATGTATCTTATGACCGTCAGTTCATGGCGGTTGTTACTGAAAGCTCTTTAAAAATTTATAAGGCTAATGAAAGCAAGCCTACAACGATTGATTTGAAGGGCCGTTCTATTAGTTACTTCAGCTGGATGCCTGACCGTAACTATGCTATCATGGGTCTATATGACTCTAGAGAGGTTGTTATGGCCCGTCTAAATGCGGACGATCCTGAACATGAAGTAGATACAAAACTTGAAGATTTGCCTCGTAACAGTAAAATCGTAGATGCTGCGTATTCTGAAGCGACAAACGTTGTTTACATGAAGGTAAAGGTTCAAGAACACGCATATCGCATTTATCGTACTGATGCTAACTATGATACGCGTCGCGTTTATATGCAAGCTACAGATATTGGTCATATTGGCGTATTCTATGATGAAGATAGATTCTTCTATGATAATGCCAAGACTGGGGATATCTTCATGTTTAATGGTATTGAAGGTGGTTGGCGTGTTATCAATCCACCAGGACGATTCCGGTTAATCGGTGTTGATATGGATAAAACTATCTATATTGCTCGTGTTGATGAGGATAATAATGCCTTAACTGTTTACACTGGTAAACTCGGTGTAGGCTTCAAACCAGTTTATAAATACAATCATCCAACAACATTCAATGAATTAACATTGTCTGATGTAAAAACTATCATTAAGGATGGTAGTGACGAAACTACGAAGGTAACAGAAGATGATACATCTTCTAAATCTTCTAGTGATAGCAAAAAGAAATCTTAAGAAAAAGCCTTTATAATGATTCATTATAAAGGCTTTATTCCTATACTAGTTTGTACTAAAAGGATATATATGAATATATTATTTGTACGACTCAGCTACATAGGCGATATACTACATGCTACACCTGCAGCACGCTGGATTAAAGAGCACTATCCAGAGGCAAAACTCCATTGGATTGTAACACCTAGTATGGTAGAACTTTTAAAGAACAATCCCTATGTAGATGAAATCATTCCATGGGAACGGGATGAATACGAAGCACATTCTAAAAAACTACATATTCCAACGATGTGGCGCATGTGGTGGGAGCTTAGAGATAAGTTGAAACCATATAAATTTGATGTGGCTGTGGATGTACAAGGGCGACTCATAACAGGGCTCGTTTTATTAGCATCAGGTGCACCTATTCGCCTTGGCCTTGGTGGTACAAAAGAACTAAATTGGCTGTTTACAAACTACAAAGCAAAGCCAAGTACGGATCATGTTATTAAGCGATATATAGAGGTAGCAGAATTACTGAATACTGCCGTTACAGAGCATAGTGACCTAAATGTATCCAGTGCTGTTTCTGAGGATAATGTAAAACCTTGTATAGCAAATGGGGTAACTGGTAAAAAGCTATACCACATGGACTTTTTTGTGCCACCTAATTTGCATGTTTGGGCAGAAGAACAGTGGAAATCAATTAGTTATGACACATTTTTGGAGCGTAGCGAAGTAGAAAAGCCACTACGCGTAGGTCTTGTGTTAGGCACGTCCTGGGCGACGAAAGAGTGGCCTCAAGAGAAATGGTATTCTTTTATTAAATCCCTTCAGTATAGAGCTAATTTTGTTTGTTTAGGTGGTCCAAAGGAGGCTACTCAATACAAACCGTTGATAGATTCCTTAACAGCTGATGGCCTTGATAAAATTATGCTAAATATGCTGGGGAAAACTACACTTCAAGAGGTAGGGGCTTTAATTGAAAGTTGCGATGTAGTAGTGACTGCTGATACAGGATCATTACATATTGCATTGGCTTTAAATAAACCTGTAGTAGCATTATTTGGCCCTACGGATCCTAAACTGTGGGGTCCATTAACGGGAAACTTTAAGGTTCTTGTTAATGATGAGTTAGATTGCTTAGGGTGTCGTAAACGACGTTGTCCTAAGCCTGATCAATATTGTATGTCTGGTATTGACTCAGTACGAGTGAAAAAGGCGATTTTCGAATTGATAGGAGATAAACATGGCAAAGTTTAAAATTCAAAAAGGTTTATCCGATGCGGATATGATGAAAAACTTTAAAGATACTGAAAATTTTGAAGATACTATGCTAGATATGGAACGTTCTGCAAAGAAACCTGTAGTACATCAAAGTACAAAACAAAAGGAAGATGCTTTTTATCGTGAATTCCTTACAGATAAGGTAGAAACATTAATTGGTAAAATGTTGCTCGACATTAAGATGGAATACTTTAAAGAAGGGGAAGGGGACTTCTCTATCCAAGTCAAAAGAGATGGTAAAAATATTGTTCTTGAAACAGCACCTAAAAAGGTAAAACCTGAAAAATAACATGATAAAGAGCATTTAGTAAAAGAATCTACCTATAAAAGGTAGGTTCTTTTGTATATTTATAAAATGTAGAAGTAAGGGGGTTATTATCAATAAAATTGATAAGGTTATAAGTGTACCGATGATTGTCGAATTACTAGATTTATAAATACCGATATACTTTGAAAGCTGATAAATAATAACTAAAAATTATTACGAAATAATTTTTTGTTTCTCATTAAAAAGAGCAATTAATAAGAAGAAGATTTGATTAAAAATACACGTTAAACTCTAGCTTTTTAGCACTTTATTGTGAGTTCCATCACGAAAAAATCATAAAAGAATACATGAAATCATGAGTAAATTGCATAATGTGGTTGTTGACAAAGAATTCTATAAGTAGTCTAATATAAGTATGTCTTAACGATTTGTAGAGTATTTGCCTGTGTGAGCAAGTCCTATAAAAATCGTAAAAAAATAGGTATGAGATAGTTGTGTGGTGGATGTATAAAATTACATACACAAAACTATTTCGATTTGGAGGATTAACATGGCTAAAAAATTAAGAATCTGCGAAACCGTTCTTCGTGACGGTCATCAATCTATTTTGGCAACACGCATGCGTTATGAACAAATGGAACCAGTGCTTGGCCTTTTAGATGAAATTGGTTATGAAGCTCTTGAATGTTGGGGCGGCGCTACTTATGATAGCTGTCTTCGTTTCTTGAATGAAGATCCATGGGAACGCCTTCGCAAATTAAAAGCTAATGTAAAAAATACACCACTACAAATGTTACTTCGTGGCCAAAACTTGTTGGGCTACAAACATTACTCTGATGATGTAGTGGAAGCATTCTGTAAAGCTGCTGTAAAAAATGGTATTGACCGTATCCGTATTTTCGACGCATTGAACGACCCTCGTAACATGGAAGCTGCTATTAAATATTCCAAAAAAGCAGGCGCACACGTTCAATCCGCAATGGTATACACTATTTCTCCAGTTCATACAACTGAAAGCTTCTTGAAAGTAGCTGAAACATTGGTAGAAATGGGTACTGATTCCCTTTGTATCAAAGATATGTCCGGTTTGTTAGGACCTGCTGATGCATATGATTTGGTTTCCACATTCAAAAAACGTTTTGGTGAATTGCCAATTGACTTGCACAGCCATTTCACTTGCGGTCTTGCAAGCACTACATACTGGGAAGCTGCTAAAGCTGGCGTAGATATCATCGATACTGCTATCTCTCCATTCGCTCATGCAACTAGCCAACCAGCTACTGAAACTATGATCGAAATGTTCAAAGGTACTGAATGGGATCTTGGTCTTGACCTTGATAAATACATTCCATTAGTTGACCACTTCCGTAAAGTAAAACAACAAATCGCTGAAGAATTCAACTTGAAACCAGCTAGCGATGTAATCCCAGCTGTTCGTCGTTACCAAATTCCTGGCGGTATGTTGTCCAATACTCAAAACCAATTGAACGAAATGGGTATGGGCGATCGCTTCTTCGACGTTATGGATGAAATGCCACGCGTTCGTGAAGACTTGGGTTACCCTCCATTGGTAACTCCAACATCCCAAATCGTTGGTACAATGGCTATGATGAACGTTATGATGGGCGACCGTTACAAAATGGTTCCTAACGAAGTTAAAGACCTTGTACGCGGTAAATATGGTGCGTTGCCTGGTAAAATTTCTGACGAAATTCGTCACACTATCATTGGTGATGAAGAACCTATCACTTGCCGTCCAGCAGATCTTATCGAACCTGAATTGGAAGGTTACCGTCAAGATTTAGCTTCCAAAGGCTACAATGGTATCACTGACGAAGACGTATTGACTTACGCTATGTTCCCAGAAGTTGCTATTAACTTCTTCGATGCAAATCGTCGTTAATCCAAATAGTAAAAGAGGATTCCTTAGGAATCCTCTTTTTTTGCTTAAAAAGTATTCATCAGCTCTTGTTTTGATGTCCTAAAAACTACCCATGATATATAGAAATTGATTACCCGGATGCGTGTAGATTGTATTTGAAATTAAAAAACACTAGATAATAAAAGACATATAGAACACACGTAATAACGGCTAATTATAAACTGACAATGAAGAAAATATGAAGGTTAAATCACTTTTTTACGCTTTTTACTTGCTTTAAGTATTAAAAATAGCGTAAACTATAAGAAGTATCTAATATTTATGATATTGAGGTAACCCTGTGAATTTACAAATACGGATTTGGATATCCAATGTTGTGCTCTTTGTAGTGCCTATTTTGATAGCAATTATCTTATTTTTGCTATACTTTACAGGTCTGCGCATATTGGCTAATGCCGGTTACTATTTGCGTATTGAGCAGGAACAACAGTTTAAAAGTGTCAGTCGAATCACTGAAACAATTACCTTTTATGGTTTAGAAAACAACTTAATAGATAGCTTAGTAAAGCCTAGCTATAGTCTACTAGATCCGAAGGAAGTATATGTAGAGGTACTAGATCAAGGTAATATGGTGTACAGCTATGGTAATCCTCAAATCTATAGCGCTTCTGCTATTGTTGGTCTTATTGATGTAAACCCCGAATTACAAGGTATTGTATACCAGTCCAATAATACATTTGTCTATGAAATGCGGAAATACGATGGGCGTCATGCTTACGTATATCATATTGCTATAAAGCGCGCTACTCATGGTAGTGATAGCTTAATGGAATCTGTATCCTTCTACATAATCATAGTTGCTATATTACTGTTTATTGTTACATTCTTTGCTATTAACCGATTTGTTACACGCTTTATCATGATTCATGTTAAGAATATGACGAAATCCTTAGAAATGGCCAATCGTCAGATTGAAATGGAACAGGAGCAACAAAAAGAGTTACTAGCAGGGATATCCCATGATATTCGAACGCCGTTAACAGCTATTAAAGCGTATGCAGAAGGTGTTCGCGATGGTATTGCACCAACAGAAGAACAACAAAAACGCTATATGGGAATCATTTTGAAACGTGCTAATGATTTAGATTCGATGTTAGAGGAGTTATTCCTCATTACCACATTGAATTACAAGAAAGAATCTCGTCCATCTGAACGAATTGAACTCGGTCAATATGTACGTGATTTTGTAGAAGATCATTTGGCGCCTTATCAAACAAGAGGTCTAGAAATTAAATTCCGTATAGCAGCGGAAAATGCTTTCATTAATGCAAACCCACAATTGTTACAACGGGTTTTACAAAATGTGTTGAACAATAGTGCTAAGTATAAAATGGCCGATGTTGGTCATTGTGTTATTGATGTAACTAGTGATGATGATTTTGTATACTGTGTTATCAGTGATGATGGCCCAGGGGTACCACCAGAATCGCTAGAACGTCTAATGCGTCCATTCTACCGTGTAGATTCATCTCGTACGAACCCACAAGAAGGTAGTGGTCTTGGATTGTCGATTATTCGTCGAATTATGGAAATCTTTGAAGGCCGAGTTGTGATTGAAAATGTAAGACCACATGGTCTACGTATTATATTAGAATTTCCTAAACAAGGAGAAGAATCATGAGTGAACATATCTTAATTATTGAAGACGATTTGGATATCGCCAATATTGAGCGTGATTATTTGATGGTGGCAGGTTATGATGTAACTATTATGACTAATGGTACTGAGGGTATTGAGGCTGCATTAAATACTCCTGTAGACCTTATCATCCTTGATGTTATGTTGCCAGAAATGGATGGTTTTGAAGTTTGCCGCCAAATTCGAGACAAGGTTCGTGTACCAATTGTTATGGTAACAGCTCGTCTCGATGATATCGATAAAATCCGTGGTTTAGGTGTTGGTGCTGATGACTATATTGAAAAACCATTCTCTCCATCTGTATTGATTGCAAAAATCAAAGCTATGTTGGCACAATATAAACGCTTAACAGAGCGTGATGCTATGGAAACCAATGCGATTCAATCTGGAGAAATCCGTCTTGATCCTAAGATGATGAAAGTTTGGGTAAACGAAAAAGAAGTTCACCTTAAAAAGAAAGAATTCCAGTTATTAGAATTCTTGATGCGCAATCGTGATATCGTATTTAGTAAAGAAGAATTATACTCTCGCGTATGGGGCCTTGATTCCTATGGTGATTATGCAACTGTAGCGGTTCATATCAACCGTTTACGTGAAGAAATTGAAGATAATCCATCCGATAGTAAGCACATCATTACTGTATGGGGCGTTGGTTATAAATTTGTTTGATAACTGAAATCACTTTCATATTACGCTCACGTTTTTGGTGGCTGTTGATAAAATATGAGTTTATAGGAAGTTATTATATAGATATAATCAAAGATTTAAAAATTGTTTATATACTTCCTTTGATAGTTTAGATATTCCATGTATACTTATCTAAGTAAGGCTGACTTTTGATTCTAGATAAGAAACAACTAAACTTCTCTCTCTTAATAAGTTCTCTCTCAACTTATCTAGATCACATATACTCTCTCTCAACAGTCCTTACACTCTCAAACTATATGCATAAAGGGCATTCCTAGCGACGGCTAGTGAATGCCCTTTATGTTTTATATGGTACATTTTTATATACATATGTTTTTATGTAATTTCTCTACAGTTGAATCGTCTTGAAATTCGATTTGCTAAATTAGATTTGCTTTTAACATATTACAAGATACATATTGTTTATAGAACTTATATTTTTATAATAGATGTAATAAATTGTTATCTTGCAATGTAATGTCTTGCGTACTATAATAGGTTCATCAAAAATTGATTTTATAAAATTGATTTTGGTGAAAGTAGATATATACTGCTACATGCTGCTATATTACATTGTTGTTACAGTGTGTATTCGATTGCGATTGGCAGTTTATATGATAAGGAATATAACACTAAGAAATCATTAAGAGATGATATAAGGAGATATGCATGAATTTTTCAAAATATAAGAAATCAATTATTGCTTGTGTGCTAGCCCTCGGTATTGGCGTAGGTGGAGGATACTATTTCTTTGGTAATCCTGTTACACATCAAACAACTGTGAAGGAGCAAACTAAACAAACGAAACCTATTACAGATACACGTAATACATACGTAGTTCAAGCGGCAAAAGAATCTGGTCCGGCTGTAGTGGGAATTACCACTCAAGTTTTCCAAAAGGATATCTTTAACCGTACCATCTATGCTGGAGAGGGTGTAGGCTCTGGTGTATTGATTGATAATGATGGACATATCGTAACAAATAATCACGTTGTAGCTGGTGCTAAAAATGGAGAGGTTACAGTTTCCTTGTCCAATGGATCTACCGTCACAGGTACAGTTATCGGTACAGATGCCCAAACAGACTTAGCTGTTGTTAAAATTGATCCACCAAAGGATATTCAACCTATAAAAATTGGTGACTCTGATTCCTTGCAAGTAGGGGAACCGGCTATCGCCATTGGTAATCCTTTAGGCCTAGAGTTTAAAGGCTCTGTTACATCTGGTGTAATCAGTGCCTTAGCACGTACTATTGATGATCAAGGGCAACGCTTCCCGTTGATTCAAACAGATGCAGCTATTAATCCAGGTAACTCTGGTGGTGCTCTCATCAATGCGGATGGTGAATTAATCGGTATCAATAGTTCTAAGATCTCTAAAGAAGGTGTGGAAGGTATGGGATTTGCCATTCCTATTAATTCCGCTATGACCGTTGTAGACTCTATTATTAAAAATGGTAAGGTTGTACGTCCTTATATTGGTGTATGGGCTGTAGATCGTCAAACAGCAGCACGTAACAATGTAAGCTATGAAGGTGAAGGTCTTCTTATTGTCCAACTTGATGCGAATGGTCCTGCTGCAAAGGCTGGTTTAGTAGAAGGCGATACAATTGCTCAAATTGATGGCAAGAATATTAGTACATTGTTAGAATTAAAAGAGCAAATTGACGCAAAGAGCCCTGGTGATACAGTTTTGGTATCTTATACTCACAATGGCAAAATGAAGAGTACACAGCTTAAATTAGGCCAAGCAACTTCAAAATAAATAGAAAATCCTCATCTTGAACTGCACCCCAAAAGTTGGACACAATTTTTGGAGGTGCAGTTCATTTTTGGATGAGTTTTTTTTATGATTTTTTTCATGATTTTCTCCATTTGGGGGCATTACCATATAAATTTCAAAAATTTTTTTATTTAATAAACATAGTATTCATCTGCTTTTTTGGCAATTTCTTATGTTGAAAAAATAAAAAAATAAATATTTTTTTACAAGGTACCTTGCAAACCAAGGTACCTTATGTTATTATGTATTTGTCAGTACATGATAGTGACAGTAAGAGAGCTTTCATATTGGTAGATCTGCACAGCTTAGATGGAGGAATTATGCAAGTTCAATTGAAGAAAGGTGTTATGGATATGCTTGTACTAGCATTACTAACACAAAATGATCGCTATGGATATGAAATAGTCAGTAAAATTTCCGAATATATAGAACTTTCGGAAGGTACTATTTATCCACTGTTTAACCGATTAAAAAAAGAAAAATATGTGGAAACATATTTGCTAGAATCACAAACAGGGCCATCGCGAAAATATTACAAAATAACCTCAAATGGTACAGTCGCTTATAATCAGATGCGACAAGAATGGGATGGATTTTCTAGCGTTGTTGATATGCTCTTGAAAGGGGTAGATTATAATGAATAAACAAGAATTTTTGAATACATTACGTATTATTTTTAAAAAAGCAAATGTTTTAGATGTAGAAAGTATCATTGATGTATATGAAGAACATTTTGCCGTAGGGTATGAGAAAGGTCTTAATGATGAACAAATCATCAAATCACTAGGTACTCCAAAAGAAATTTATACATCCTATGTAGAGGCAGGTATCATCACTGATGAAATCGGCCGAGAAGGTACTAAAAGAACAGTTAATATGCAAGCAATATATGCACGACTTGAAGAGTATAAAGCTCTTTTGTTACCACAATTACCAGGGGTGGCTAAAAAGGCATCTCATACATTATTAACAGTAGCTAGTGCTCTCACCTATATTGTCGGGGTACTACTATTTATCGTGACACCAGCAATTTTATTTTTGTTAAGTGGTTCATGGCAACCATTGGCAAATGTTACACCACTCCCTGCTGTGTCGATTGTTACTCTAGCAGGAATTGCGGGATTAGGCTTATTTGGTGGCTTGACATGCATCTATGCTGGTAGTGAGCTTAATAATGTATGTAAGCGTTAATTTAATACATTGCAATATTAGATGGAATGAACTAAGGAGATACTATGAAACAAATTATAATTACAGCAATTTTAGCAGCTATTTGCACAGTAGGTGGCGCAACTTCTTTTGTTATGAATGATCTACCAAGCTATACTGCATGGAAACAAGATAATGCACAACAATTTAAGAAAACGCCAAAATACGATGGCATAGACCAACAAAAGGATAAATATTATAATAACGATAAAGATTATAAGAAGGTAAATGATCATAAGGATGATAAGGATCATAAGGATCATAAAGATTATAAGAATCAAAAAGACAAAAAAGATAAAAAGGATAAAAAGGATTATAAAGACCATAGAGACTATGATTATGAAATGAATCATATGCCTATGCCTAATACAACAACTCAGTCACAAGGTCAAATGGCTACAACAGGTTCTGCAGCAGTATCAGAACAACCAGCTCAACAAGGTACACAACCTACTAATGGAGCAACTCAAGCGCCTAATATACAATCAAGTGCTGATCAAATAGGGCAATAAATTACTCTTTTTGTAATAGAAAATTAATTATTTTTTTAGCAAGGTACCTTGCAATTCGAGGTACCTTGTGGTATTATGTATATGTCAGTACATGATAGTGACCGTAAAAGATTTTGATTGACAAGAATTGGGGGTTCACTAGAACAAGCCTGATAGTGTCAAAAGGGGGAACTATGCAAGTTCAATTAAAAAAAGGTGTTATGGACATGCTTGTACTAGCATTATTAACAAAAAGCGATCGCTATGGATATGAAATTGTTAGTACTATTTCAGAGTATATTGAAATTTCAGAAGGAACTATATATCCATTATTTAATAGATTGAAAAAAGAAAAGTATGTTGAGACCTATTTGAAGGAGTCCTCTACAGGACCATCTCGAAAATATTATCACATCACGGCAGATGGCCGTAAAGCGTACAATAAGATGCGCCAAGAATGGGATGAATTTTCTGGTGTTATCAATATCCTATTGAAAGGAGTCGACTATAATGAACAAAAATAGTTTTTTAGAAGCACTGCGTAATATTTTCAAAAAAGCATGCGTTGCTGATGTTGAAAGTATTATTGAGGTGTATGAAGAGCATTTTGCAATAGGGTATGAAAGAGGTCTTTCAGATAGTGAAATTATTAAATCATTAGGGACTCCAGAAGAAATCTATGCATCTTATGTAGATGCAGGTATCATTACAGAGACTTTGACTCAAGATGGTAGTAAAAGTAAATCTGTTAATATGGAAGCTATCTATGCTAGATTTGATGACTACAAAGAGCGTTTATTGCCGCAGTTACCAGGCATGGCTAAAAAAGCATCTAAAACCTTACTATCCATAGGTAGTGGTTTATCATATATTGTGGGGGTTCTTATATTTATTATTACGCCGGCATTCCTGTATTTATTAGGTAGCTCTTGGCAACCATTCGAGAATGTAACGGCATTTCCTGCATTATCATTGGTAACTTTAGTTGCACTTGGTGGTGTAGGTCTCTTTGGGGGCCTTACATGTATCTTTATTGGTATTGAACTTCGTGGTGTACGCGAACGTTATTTCAGTAATATAGATTAAGGAGGACCTATGAGACGAATTATAATTGCTGCCATTCTAACTGTAATCAGTGCTGTAGGGGTAGGTACATCCTTTGCTGTAAATGATTTACCAAATTTTGGTGAATGGATGAAAACCAATGAACAACAGTTTAGAAAACCACATAGACATGATGGTTCTAATATGCATATGGACCAACATATGATGGATGGAAATAATCAAATGATGCCTCAAGATGGTATGGGGCCAAATAATGGTCAACATATGTACCAAAATTGTCAAAACCAAATGATGCCTCAAGATGGTATGGGGCCAAATAATGGTCAACATATGTATCAAAATGGGCAAATGCCTCCGCAAGGTCAAATAGGGCAACAAGGTCAACCTGGCCAAATGCCTCAAGGGGGGCAACCAAATGGTAATGCGCCTCAACCACCTGTGGAACAAGGTGCACCACAGACTACTCAAAATCAATAGTATTCTATTGATTCTTTTCTCTCACAACACTTTTAGAGTGCGTGGTCATGAAAGTGCATTCATGGCCACCGTAGAGCCATACACTCTACGTGATACATTCGTATCAGAATCTCTCTCTTACACACAATAACTACACACAAACAAAAAGAGCTCCTCAGTGAAGGAGCTCTTTTTGTATCTGTTTATAATTTTATTTGATATGTTTAGAACCACGTTCTGTCATAGCTACGCCATCTTTACAAAGAGGGCATTCTTCAGGTTTGTATGTAGGAACTTCGAGGTTAAGCAAAGCTTGTACTTTTTCATGAGGTACGCCGAATTCTGCTTTACCACCAGAGCGGTTAACGAGCAAACCTACACCTACGATTTCACCACCGGCTTGGTTTACAACATTTACTACTTCTTGTACAGAACCACCAGTTGTTACGATGTCTTCAACGATAAGTACGCGTGTGCCTGGCTCAATTTTAAAGCCACGGCGCAATGTCATAACACCTTTTTCGCGTTCTGTGAAAATCGCACGTGTGCCAAGTGCTTTACCCACTTCGTGAGCTAGTAAGATGCCACCAGTCATAGGGCCAATAACAAGCTCAACGTTTTGATCACGGAAGCGTTCAGCTAATTCTTTACAAAGTGCTTCTGTATATTTTGGATGTTGTAATACATTGAATTTTTCAACGTACATTGGGCTGTGGAGTCCAGATGTCAAAAGGAAGTGACCTTCTAAAATAGCTTGAGTGTCGATTAATAATTGTTTTACTTCTTGTTCTGTCATCATTTGGATACATTCTCCATTTCTTCAATAATTAAACGAACTGCTTCACGAGGATTTTCAGCCTGTGTAATAGGGCGGCCAATAACGAGGCGAGATGCACCATCTTGTAATGCACTAGCAGGAGTTGCAATACGTTTTTGGTCATTTGTTGCTGCAAAGGAAGGGCGAATACCAGGTGTTACGATGAGGAAATCATCACCACATGCTTCACGGATCATCTTAGCTTCTAATGCGGAACATACAACGCCATCCATACCACATTCTTTAGCGAGCTTAGCAAGGCGAATTACTTGGTCGGAAATAGGTAGTTGGCCACCGATAGCAGTCCAAGATTCATCGTCGAAACTAGTTAGAGCAGTGATAGCCAATAATTTTGGTCGCTCAACGCCTAGTGTTTCACCGCTTTCACGAGCTGCCTCTACAGCGGCTTTCATCATGACAGGGCCACCTTGACCATGCAAAGTGATTAAACTAGCGCCGAGACGTGTTAAGGAAGAAACTCCATGGGCTACGGTATTTGGAATGTCGTGCAATTTCAAATCAAGAAATATTTGTTTGTTTTGCTCTTGTAAAAAGCGAATTGTTTTTGCTCCTTCGGCGTAGAATAGCTCCATTCCGACCTTGTAAAAGCTAACCGAATCACCGAGGGATAATACGATTTCTTTTACAGCATCCATCGTGGATACGTCAAGGGCAACGATTAATCTGTCATCTGCCATGTTGCAACCTCCATACTACATATATATCTAAATAATTTTCACATACAGAGGGCCCATCTGTCAATTAAAATTGATGTGAAAGCGGTGACTATTGGTCACCCTTGAATAGTAGATTATAGACTGTTTCATGCTATAATAAATGGAGAAAATGAATATAATTCTTATATATAAATTTTGAAACATATAGATTTGAAAGGAGTCCTATGTTAGATTTTGTTGCATTAGACTTTGAAACAGCTAATAAATTTAAAAATAGTGCGTGCTCCTTGGCGGTTATTACCGTAAAGGATGGACAGATTATAAAAAAGGCATACAGCCTTATTAAACCACCATTTATGAGCTTCGATGATGAATGTATTGAAATTCATGGCATTCAACCAAAGGATGTTATCCACGAGAAAACATTTGATCAATTGTGGAATGCTATCTACGAAAATCACTTAAAAGGGAATATCATGGTAGCTCACAATGCAAAATTCGATATGAATGTATTGCGTGCTACACTGGATTACTATAAAATCCCTTGGCCTGATCTTGATTATGCATGTACGGTGAAACTTTCACGTGCAGTATGGCCAGATTTAGTAAACCACAAGCTAAATACAATGGCTGCATATATCGGGGTTGAGTTTAAACATCATTATGCATTAGATGATGCGGAAACATGTGCTAAGGTTGTATTAGAGGCGGCTAAGGCTAAGGGCGTTAATAGCTTGCCAGATTTATTGAAGGCTACAGGTGTACCGCTAGAACCATTTATTGATGACAAAAATCGCGCTGCTCAAGAGGCTTTACACAAAGAACCTGAGCCAGAGCAAATGTCGTTCTTTTAGTAAGGAGAGACACTATGTTAGGTAAAGAATTATTATCTTATGTGGATCATACACTATTGCGTCCTACAGCTACATGGGATGATATTAAAGAAATTTGTGATGCTGGCGTAGCCTATAAAACAGCATCTGTATGTATTCCACCGGACTTTGTGGCTTCTGCCCATGAAGCATATCCAAGCCTCAATATATGTACTGTTATTGGTTTTCCTTTAGGCTATGAAACGACAGAGGTGAAGGTAGCTGAAACAAAACAAGCCCTTGCAGAAGGGGCCTCTGAAATTGATATGGTCATCAACCTAGGCAATGTAAAACAAGGGGACTTTGATGCGGTTACTGCTGAAATTAAAGCGCTTAAAGCAGCTTGTGGAGATAAAATCTTAAAGGTTATTATTGAAACTTGTTACCTTACTGATTCTGAAAAGATAGCACTTTGTAAGTGCATTACGGATGGTGGTGCTGACTATATCAAAACATCTACAGGTTTTGGCAGCAGTGGTGCTAGTATTGAAGATATTCAACTCTTTAAGAAACACATCGGCCCTAATGTAAAAATTAAGGCTGCCGGTGGTATTCGTTCTATCTCTGACATGAAAGCCTATATTGCAGAAGGTTGCAGCCGTATCGGCGCCAGTGCAGCAGTAGAACTACTTAAAGATCATTTAGACGAAGAAGTATAATAGAAAACCACCTAGGCCGTGCTTAGGTGGTTTCTTAGAATGGCGGTATAACCATGCGGATGTATGATATTATTCTAAAAAAACGGTCTAATTTACCCTTAACAGATGAGGAACTTCGTTTTCTTATCTCAGGCTATGTAAATGGGGACATCCCTGACTATCAAGTGAGTGCCTTATTGATGACCATTGTATTTAATGGGATGAATGCTCGTGAACTAGGCACATTGACTATGGCAATGGCACAATCGGGGCACATGGTAGATTTGTCCAATATTGATGGGATAACAGTAGATAAGCATAGTACTGGTGGTGTAGGGGATAAGACAACTCTTATCATAGGACCCTTGGTAGCTGCTTGTGGAGGCAAGGTGGCGAAAATGTCTGGTCGTGGTTTAGGGCATACGGGCGGCACTATCGATAAGATGGAATCTATACCAAATTTACAGGTGTCACTAGACCAAGAAGCATTTATGAATCAAGTAAATCGAATCGGCCTTGCCGTTATCGGACAATCTGAAGGGCTGGCACCTGCAGATAAGAAACTATATGCTTTGCGTGATGTAACAGGCACCGTAGATAGTATCCCTCTAATTGCATCCTCTGTAATGAGTAAAAAATTAGCCTCTGGGGCACAAGCTATTTTATTGGATGTAAAGGTTGGTAGTGGCGCCTTTATGAAAACCATAGACGATGCTCGCGCATTGGCGAAAGCTATGGTAGATATTGGAACGGAAAATGGCCGCTCTGTTAAGGCTGTTTTAACCGATATGGACCGACCACTAGGTCACGCCATTGGTAATGCTTTGGAAATTCGTGAGGTTATTAACACCTTGAAAGGTCATGGCCCAGAGGATTTAACTCATGAATGTCTTATCATGGCAGCTCATATGCTCGTGTTGAGCCAAATTTGTGATTATGAAACTGCTCTCAGTCGCGTACAACAGGCCCTCGACTCTGGCGCCGCCTTAGATCGATTGCGTATGATGATTGATGCTCAAGGTGGAGATAGCCGAGTTCTTGATGATGAAAGCATATTAGCAATCGGAAAATTTACCTATGATGTTACAGCGCCTCAAGACGGGTATATTACGCATATGAACACCGAGCAATGTGGTATTGCATCTGTTATGCTTGGCGCAGGTCGCACCGTTAAGGATGGTCCTATCGATTACAGTGCAGGTATCATAATGCATAAGAAGACAGGTGATACTGTTCGAGTTGGTGAAAGTATAGCCACCTTGTATGCTTCTGATGAAAGCTTGCTTGCCAATGCGGGGAAAACGTATTTAGAGGCGATTGCCTTTGGTGAAACTGCACCAGTTGTGGTGGATACGATTCTTGATATGGTGGAATGAGGAAATCCATATGATAGAAAAGGAAACTGATATGACGGAACAGGAAATTCAAAAGCTTATTGATCGTGCCATAGTAGCTCGTGAGAAAACCTATAGTCCGTATTCTCATTTTGGTGTAGGTGCAGCCCTTGTATGTGAGGATGGAAGTATCTATGAAGGCTGTAATATTGAAAATGCTTCTTTTGGCTTAACGAACTGTGCAGAACGAACTGCTATATTTAAAGCCGTATCAGAAGGGCATACAAAATTTAAGGCCCTTGCCGTAGTTGCTGATACGGAAGGGCCTTGTGCACCATGCGGTGCTTGTCGTCAAGTTATGGGAGAGTTTAATATCCCTATTATTATCATGGGGAACCTGAAAGGTGATATAGAAGTTGTCTCTACTGAGGCGTTGTTGCCGTTTAGCTTTTCTTCTACCGATGTAATTGATAAATAGTTCCTTCAGTGTTGGAATATACCATAGACCAATTATTGGAATCTAATGTGTCTGGAAAATTATCATCATTATATATGAGGAGATATACATTTTTATCTGGCGGTAAATTGTTCACAGATATAAATGGCATGACTTCTTTAGCATTCCAAGAAATGGCGGTTGGATCAGGAGCAACCTGATTTGGTCCAAGTAGTTGATAAACCTCATGATTACTATAGTAAGTAGGTGAAACACGATATCTCCCACTGCCCTGTAGAATAATGGCATCATCGCTGATAGATTGATTAATGTATTGACTAATATGCGGTGTGGATGCCTTATTCATTTGTGGTATGGCGACAATAAAGGTAAGAACTATATAGGTAATCCCGATTACTAGTGCTGTTTTACAGATTAACGCTATTCGTTTATGACACATGATGGCCATTAGAATAGCTAATGGTGTTAGTGCTGGAAATGTGTAGGTGGAGTATTTGGTGGCCATACAGGAGAAAAAGATTATGACTGTACCAGCCCATACTGCTAAGAAGCTATTAAATGGAATATTTATAAACCAATTATTTCGATTGTTATATATTAGTTTAGGTAATAAGATAGACCAAGGGAACAGTGTGATAATCGTTATAGGGATATAATAGTACCATACATTGAATTTGGGATGCTCTGATACGGTGGCACGTAGCCAATTATGGACACCGAGAAAGACATTGATAAAGTCGTTTCCATGGGTGATATACATATAGTAATACCAACTACCACCAAGACTTAGGAGTATTAAGAGACCAGGTAAGATTTGTAAACTTAATAACTCTTTGAGGTCTCGTCTGATTCCTAGGTATATTAATATGATGAGACCTGGCAATAAGAAACCAATGGGCCCTTTAGTTAATACGGCAAGGGCAGATGCTAAATAGGCTAAAAGATAATATTGTTTATATCCTTTTAATTCAGATTTATGACGTATGTATCCTATGTAAAAGCTCATTAAGATTGCATTAAAATATAGTCCTAGTGTCATATCTGTTATAACAGACTTTGCAATAATCCAATATTCAGCGGAAACAGATACGATGATAGCGCTTGTAATGGCAATTATATGATTGGTTTGTGATTTTACAAATCGATAGATTAGATAGAGGTTACAGAGCGCTAATAGACTGGAAAAAAATCGAGCTCCAAAGTCTGAAATACCAAATAGTTTGAAAGCAACAATGAGTTCCCAATAGTAAAATATGGGTTTATCATACCAATAATGACCAAAAATTTGTGGTGATAAATAATTATGGTTTAGTAGCATTTCTTTTGCTGTTAGCGCATAATTAGATTCTACAGGATCTGAAATACTAAGATACATATTTCCCATAAAATAAATGATGGCGGAGAAAATAAGAACTATCAAAATATGATAGTTCTTATTTTTTATAACATATTTCATAGCCTTATCCCTTCATGCTAAATTGTTTACTCAATGGTTGGTTTGCTTTTTTTATAAAATATAGGCTTTGTTTTGTATTTATGAGTAATCGGAAAATATTATATTTAGGGTGATTTAATAGCGTATCAATCTTGGAAGATAAATAGTTTTGATAGACTTTAAATAACAAGTATGTGATGAGGATACCCATGATTACGTCTAGAGGATAATGATGACCAACAAAGACTTTCGCAAAGCCTGTTAAAATGGTTCCACTTAGTAGAATAGAACCTAGTCTTTTGTAAACTGCTAAAATTGGTAATGAAATAGCAGTCATTGCCATAGCATGGGTGCTAGGAAAACTAGGATCAGCAACATGAGGAATAAGTAGATTTACCGTGTGTGTCACGAATGGTCTTGGTTCTTGCACTATGAAACCAATGATACTATGAACTATCATGGTAATACCAAGAAATGTGATAGTATGTATGCAGGTTTTTATAAGTCTTTTATCTTTAAAATAGAGGCCTAATCCAGATAAGAGTATCAGTAATAAGGCAAAGACTATTGAAAGATATTTAACAATATATATCATACTTGTATCTAGCCACGTATATGTACCTGCTAGGTTGTTGATAAGTTGAAAGATTTCGTAATTCATATATATCTCCTTTTTAGTGATGACTTTCTTGTATGAATACATCTTAAAGGAGAGATATTACGAAAATATAACGACTAAATTAAGTCTTGAAAAAGAATATTGCCTATACACTGACAGATGGAAAATGACTTTGTATAATAGTTAAAAAGGAGGTTTCTATGCTTTTTAACTGGTTTAATCGCCTAGGCGTACAGCGAAAGATGATAATTAGTAACTTACTGATTATTGTTATACCTTTTATAGTGTTATTTATAGCCTTATCGTTAGTATGGGGTGTTATTCGATATACAAATCCAGTAGAGCACCGTCAATGGATGATGCTTGCTCCTAGTAGCATTCAGGCACAGGTATTCCAATTAGGATTGGAACAAATTAATAAGAAGCTTTCAAAAGAATCTACAACAGTTAGAGATGTTTTAGATAGCAGTGCTATTTTAGAAGCGCAAGGCTTAGATATAGTTATTCTAAAAGACAATGAAATAGTATATGCTACGCCAAATATAGAGCCTAATATATTTTTGTCGAATGTTAGACATGTGATGAAAGGTTTGGAGTCTAATCATTATTTAAACTGGGAAGGTAACCAATTTACCTATGTGAACTCTTATAATACGGGGCTGAGCGTATATGGATCTGGTAGGATTCCTTTCATGACTAAAAGTATGGGGCCAGAATCAACAGATAAAAAGTTGGTAGAAGGTGCTTTTGGTGTTGGGATTTTGCTATTGTTAGCTATTATTATCGGTATAGGTATATATATATCCAATCGTTTAGGTGAGTATATTTTGAGACCTGTAACGGATTTGAAACAAGCTGCTGATGATCTTAAAAACGGGATAGTACCAAAAAATATAGCAGTGAGAAATCATGATGAATTGGGGGCTACTTGTGAGGCATTTAATAATATGCAGGATGCATTGATGAAAGCCCATGAAGAGCAATCTCGCTATGAAGTGAGTAGGCGTGAAATGATAGCAGGAATTTGTCATGATATTTCAACACCACTCACATCGGTAAAGGGGTATGCTAGTGGTATTCTTGAAGGCGTAGCTAATACAGAAGAGAAACAAGCTCGTTATGTGCAACGGATTTTCGATATGGCAGGGCGTATTGAACATTTAGTTACTATGTTATCGGATTTTTCTCAACTGGAATTAAAACAAATTCATTACGATCGAGATACATATGCATTAGATGATTTAATTTACGGGTATATTAGAGAGCGAAATTTGAATGATCATGAACATATCGTTTTACATGAAGATTATGATGCTAAAGATAGTTTAATAGTAATAGATAGGATTCAATTTTATCGGGTTTTGGATAATCTTGTATCGAATAGCATAAAGTATAGATATGATGACTTTATACATATTGATATAACTACAGCAAAGATTGAAAATGCTTGTAAACTAGTATTTTCAGATAATGGGAAAGGCGTGCCTACAGAGATGTTAAATCGTTTGTTTGATATCTTTTTTCGTACTGATGAAGCGCGCACAGAGGTGGCTAATGGGAATGGTATTGGATTAGCTATTGTAAAACAAATAGTTGTAGATATGAATGGCATTATTTATGCGGAACATAATAAAAATGGTCGTGGATTATCCATTGTAATGGAGTTTCCTTGTGTTAAGGAGTAAAAGCATGAAAAAAGTTTTAATTATTGAAGATGACATGGGTATCTATGAACTTGAACGCGACTATTTAGAGATTGAAGGCTATGAAGTAGATATTCAAACCAATGGTGTTGATGGATTGGCTGCAGCTCTTGAACATGAATATGACTTAATAATTCTTGATATTATGATTCCTAAAAAAGATGGGTTTTCTGTGTGTCGAGATATTCGCAAGAAAAAAGAAATACCTATCATTATGGTTAGTGCTAAACGAGAGGATATTGATAAAATTCGAGGATTGGGACTTGGTGCTGATGATTATATGATTAAACCTTTTAGTCCTGCTGAGTTGGTAGCTCGTGTTAAATCACATATTCAGCGTTATAATCGAATTCGTAATAGTTTAGGTACTACTGTTGAGATAGAGTCAAAAATTGCTGCTGGTAGTTTAGAGATATTACTTGATTCGCATCAAGTTTTTCTAGGCGGTACTGAGGTAAGTTTAACACCACGTGAATATGACATTTTAATTCTTCTTGCATCTAGTCCAAATCGTGTATTTACAAAAGAAGAAGTATTTGAAAGTATATGGGGAATAGACTCATTAGGTGAGACATCAACTATTATGGTTCATATTAATCGGTTAAGGGCCAAGATTGATAAGCAATTCCAAGGTGAAGAATATATTGATACCGTTTGGGGGGTAGGGTACCGATTTCATAAATGGGATAACTATATAAAACAATAGTATAAAATATTGAATAGAAAAGGCGTCTCAATGGAGACGCCTTTAAATATAACTTTGATTAGCATATAAAAAAGCTAGCCGTTAAGGCTAGCTTTTTATTGTTTAGAATGCAGGAACAACTGCACCTTTGTATTTTTCTTCAATGAATTTTTTGATTTCAGCGCTGTGAAGTGCTTCCATTAATTTTTTGATGCGAGGATCGTTTTCGTTACCTTTAAGTACAGTAACGATGTTTACGTAAGGAGAATCTTTGGATTCGATTGCCAATGCATCTTTACTAGGGTTAAGACCTGCATTCAATGCAAAGTTAGTGTTGATAGCTGCCAATGCTACATCGTCAAGAGAACGAGGTACTTGAGCTGCTTCTAATTCAACAAATTGGTAACCATTAGGGTTGGAAGCGATATCTTGAACTGTGGACAAGATATTGCTGGAGTCTTTCAATGTGATAAGACCTTCTTTTTGCAATAACAATAATGCACGACCACCGTTTGTAGGGTCATTAGGGATAGCGATTTTAGCGCCTTTAGGAAGATCTTTTAAATCTTTGATTTGACGAGAATATAAGCCCATTGGCTCAAGGTGAACACCACCAACAGATACTAATGGAAGGTTATGAGCTTTTGCGAACTCATCCATGTAAGGTACATGTTGGAAGAAGTTTGCATCGATTTCTTTATCACCCAAAGCAAGGTTTGGTGTGTTGTAATCAGTAAATTCTGTGATTTGTAAATCAATACCATCTTTTGCCAAGATAGGTTTAACTTGTTCCAAAATTTCTGCGTGAGGTACTGCTGTAGCACCAATTTTTAATACTTGTTTGCCGTTGTTAGCAGCTTGTTTGTTATTGTCATTACCGCAACCAGCGATCAATAAAGCACCGCCAAGGATTACAGTAGCTGCTAATGCTAAAAATTTTCTCATTAGACACACTCCTTTTACAATCATTTCATATAAAATATTACATTTATAGTACTAAATTATTTCCTATCTATCAAGAAGGAATTATTACGAGTTCTCCATAGCTTAAAGTTATACCAAAAAGAGATTTCTAAACTAGTATCTATAAATAGTTGATAGTGTTTGGAAATCTCTCTTTATTTTATGTAACTGTATTTAATGTATGTACGTATTGGTAAACACTTATTTGCTAATAATTGTATCTATGGTTCAACCTTATTTACCTATGATAAGTCCAATGGACCACATGATTTGGTAAATCATTGCGGCCCCTGCAGTGGTCCCCATTGCCTTGTCTAGTAGGAATTCATCTGTTTTAGTACTTAAGGTATGTACTGTTTTGAAAGCTAGTGGTGCTGCGAGAAAGGCGAAGAGGGAGAACCATGTCATGTGACCTACGATGATCCATGCAAGGATCCAAATGAAATTGAATAGGTAGGTGACGCTCATTAAACTGAGGGCACGTTCACGACACAATACGATTGGTAATGTACGACGACCATGGCTTTCATCATTTCGAATATCACGAATGTTATTCGTGAGCATAATGGAACCAACGAGCAATGTAGATGGAATAGCAGGGATTAATAATGCTAAAGATAAGTCTCGCGTCCATGCGTAGCCTGTAATGAGGACGATGGCAAAACCCATAGCAATACCAGAGGAAATTTCACCAAATGGTGTGCGAGAAATTGGTTTTGGGCCACCAGAGTAGAGAAAACTGATGAGAATGCAAAGAAAACCAGCTGGAATATAGTACCAAGTGATAGTTGCCGATAGATAAAGACCGATGATAATAGGTACAACCATGAGTACCTTAATCATGGTAACGATGAGCTCTGGTGTAATGGCACCACGGGTGATAGAACCCGCATTGCCGACCTTCTGCCCCGCATCGAGACCAGATTTGAAATCTTTATATTCATTCCATAAGTTAGCAACAATTTGAGCTGTTACAACAGCTAAAAATATTAAAATCGTATGGAAAATGGCGAGACCTGTACCTTGTGCAGCCCCAAATGCGTAATAGCTAAAGGCAGCACCTAAAATAGTAGGCCCTAAAGCAGCCACTAATGTACGAGGCCTAGTGAGTGGAATTATTTCTTGTATCATAATAAAAGCACACCAAGTGTGCACTCCTTTCTATTTCTCATACCCTATGTTTACATATCTATTTAAGTATTGTATAGCAGAACTGAAAGGTTGTAAATTACACTATACAGTTATACATCTCTATATAGTATAATAATTAGTATATGCAGTATAGATTATCTTTTTGAAATCTTATAGATTCAGTACAGGTTATGAATATAATCTGTATACATAGTGTATTGTTAAATCGTGAGGTGTCTTATGAGAGCTCTCAATAAAAAAATGATGACATTGGCTTGTGCGACGTGCTTGACTATTGGCATGGGTGCAGTGGCATGTGCTGATACAGTAGATTTAGGCTATGGTTTATATGGCAGTACGTCTCCAACAGTGAAGGTAGCTAAGGTTATGCATGTTTCCACTGATCCTAAATTGCGTAATCAAGAAGAAAATAATTTTCTTAAAATGACAAATAAAACTGCTATTGATGTGGTTAATAATACTGTGAAAGCACAAACTGGTGTTTCTGTTGAACCGATGAAGGGGGATGTTCTTGATGGTTATTCCCTCTATCAATTACAAGGAACTGACAAACAAGGTCACCATGTAGGGCAGTTAGTTGTTGTAGACTATTCTAAAAATGCTATAGATCAAGTGATTAATATGAATAAAACTATTTTAGAAAAGGTTCCAGACGCAGAAAAAGCTAAAATAAAAAGCTCTATCTCTAAATATGTAGATTCCTACTCTAAAGAGAAGGCTCAACAACAATTACAAGGTTTGAAGGGCAATACGATTGAAGGTGCTAAATTAGCGAAAGATTTGAAGATGCTAAATGACAAGTTACCTGCTCACATTATGGGGGTAGTTGATAAAATGCTTGCTACAGAAAAGAATTTATCTCCTAAAAGTAAAGAAGAGCTCCGTTCTTATGTAGACTTTATGGCAAAACAAGTGAGCCTAGATGCAACGCATGTGGCCTATAAACCTGTGCAAACACGCTATGGTACAGCTGTGACTGGTGATTTACGTGGTAGTCTTATATATGATGGCTTTAGAAACACCGACTCCTTAATTGGTTATGCTGTTCCTACCGATAAAGGTGTATCCTTACAGATTTTAATGTCTGATGATTCTAGCCATGATTATTGGGCTAATGAGTTGAATCATATGTATCAAACGCAATCTCTCAAGGGAGGTAAATAATATGAAATCGTTGAAAGTATTGGCTTGTGCAGCTTGCTTATTGGGAACTGTATCTAGTGTAGGTTTCGCTAAGGATGTGCAAACTATTGCAGGTTCTATGGTAGTGCCTAACAATGTAAATGTTGTTTCTGCATCTAAAACAAATACACGTGATTTTGTAGAAAAACAATTGAATGAGAATCCTTCAAAATCTTCAATGGCAAATATGATGGCCAAGGAGCTTCTTCAAAACTTTGGCACTACTTTTGACGTATACCAATTAAAAGGTGCTGACAAAACAGGTCAAAAGGATGCGTTAGTAGTAGCTGTAGATGTTAAAGAAATTGCGCAAAAAGTAGCTAAAGATAAGGCTAATGACCCTATGTTTGTAGCTGCAATGGCAGCTCTTGATAAAGGCCAAATTGACCCTGTTACAGAACAACTCATGCTAGGTTCTATTAATAAGCAAATTCCAACTACTACAACTGTAGTACCTTTAAATGATCCGAAACGCTATGCTAATCTTAAGACTCGATCAGGTGAACTGCTTATAAAACCTAGAACGCTTACCGTAGAAAATGCGGAACAAGTACATCCTGTGGCTGGCACAAAATATCAAACTTATGCAGCAAGTTCTCGCTTGTTATATGCGGATGGAAATGTACAAACTCCGCTTTATGCAAATGCTGCATTTGTGTTAAAGCCAGGAAAACCGGTACTATACGTAGGTGTAACAACTGATGTACAACGGGATTATTTCAAAACGATATTTGACAACGCCTTCAAATCTATTAAATAATTTATGATAGATATGCTTTCACGAAGTATGTCATTTACAAGGTAATTACTAATGTGAGTATGGCGGCATTAGAATGATCTATATTATTTTCAATTATATTTTAAAGGAGAATTATTATGAACACAATTCACACAGACAAAGCTCCAGCAGCAGTAGGTCCTTACTCTCAAGCTAAAGTAGTACGCGGTTTATTATTCGCTTCTGGTCAAATTCCACTCGATCCTGCAACTGGTTCCATTGTTGCAAGTGGTATCGTAGAGCAAACTGAACAAGTATGTAAAAACATTGATGCTGTATTGGCTGCAGCAGGTTCTGACTTCTCTGAAGTTATTAAAACTACTTGTTTCTTGGCTGATATTGCTGACTTCAAAGCATTTAACGAAGTGTATGCTAAATATTTTACTTCTAAACCAGCTCGTTCTTGCGTAGCAGTAAAAGACCTTCCATTGGGTGCTTTGGTAGAAGTGGAAATTATTGCGGAAGTATAAGATGGATTATATTTCCTTATTAAAATCAGAGATGCGTCCTGCCTTCGGGTGCACTGAGCCAATTGCATTGGCTTATGCGGCTGCGAAGGCAGTCTCTGTTTTAGATGAGTTTCCTAACCATATTCACGCACGATGCAGCGCGAATATTATAAAAAATGTAAAGTCCGTAGTCATTCCTAACTCTGGTGGTCGAAAAGGTCTTCAAGCTGCTACTACGCTTGGCGCCATCGTAGGTCACCCTGAGCGTGAGCTAGAGGTATTAGAATCTGCTACAGATGAAGATCGTAAATGGCTCGGCACATTATTAGATGCCAACTTCTGTACGGTCTCACTCGCTGAAGGTGTAGATAATCTTTATATCGAAATCACTGCTGAAACAGATGAACATACAGCAGTGGTTCGCATTGAAAATGATCACACGAATGTAACCTATGTTGCTGTAGATGGTGAGATTGTGTCTGAAACAATCAATGAAATTAAGAAGGTTGCAAAAACAGAATATGCTATGACCTTTGATAGCATTTACGAATTTTCTAAAACGGCAGATATTTCTGGCATCATTCCTCAAATCAAACAGCAAGTAGAATACAATACAGCTATTTCTCGAGAAGGTTTGTCTAACGATTATGGCTCCAATATTGGCCAGCTCTTGTTGTTGGATGAAGAAAATCCGTCTCTAGAAACGAAATGTAAGGCTCGTGCGGCAGCTGGATCTGATGCGCGTATGAGTGGGTGTCCATTGCCTGTTGTAATTTGCTCTGGCTCTGGTAACCAAGGCTTAACAGTATCGGTACCTATCATTACGACTGCCGAGGAACTTGGTAAAAGTGATGATGAACTTTATCGAGCGCTAGTCTTTGCTAACTTGTTAACACTATACGTTAAATCTGGCATTGGTAAATTGTCCGCATACTGCGGCGTTGTATCTGCTGGTGTTGTAAGTGTAGCAGGTATTGCCTTCTTGAAAGGTGATAGCAAGGATATCATTGAGAATACCTTAGTAAATGGTCTTGCCAGCTTATCCGGTATCGTTTGTGACGGAGCAAAACCATCCTGTGCAGGTAAAATTGCTATCTCCCTTGATGGCGCGTTCATGGGATATAAACAAGCACGCCTTAACAAGAACTACCAAAAAGGCGATGGCCTTGTAGCATACTCCGTTGACGAAACCATCCGCAGTATCGGTACTGTGGCTCAAGGTATGAAAGAAACGGACGTAGTTATCTTGAATGAAATGCTAAAACATTAATTTAGCTAAAAATATAAGCCCCCGTAAGGGGGCTTTTTTGTATATTAACTTGTATACTATGATATTATAATGTTGATTATATTTTTTATTATTCATAGGATATATAAATTAAATAAACATATAGATTATAATGTATGAAATATTGAGTGGATTATAGGTGCAACATTAATGGGATTAGGTATATTTACAATAATTTTTATTATTATGGCAATAACTACAGTGTTAGGCCCAGTCAAAATAAGTAGTAAATTTTTATTTTATATTGCACCAGTAATATTAATTGCTACATCATTGATTGAAATTTTATTGATAAACAATATTCAATATAGAAATGATTATAGAATTATAAATCTTTCTATAATGTTTGTAAGCTTTATGACTGTAGCATATATTAGGAGTAAACAACCTTTAAAGAAATAAAGTAGGTGTTTTGGTGTTTTTTATAAATTATATTTGGTACTTTATTCTTGTTATATCACTTATATTTGTAATAGTTGGTAGTGTCTATCAAATCAATGGTTGGAACTATAGGATACCGATGGGGCGTGGTGATTTTTTTAAGATCTATATTATTACCTATATAGGCATTATATTCAGTTTATTTTTAACTTATCGCTTGAAGATTAGTGTATATGACAGTGGCAACCTTTTATATGCTATTATAGTTTGCATTATAGGCGCTATAAGTATATCTCAATTCTTTTTGTGTGGAATGCGAAGAATTGTTGATTTGAAATGGTGTTCCCCTTTATTTTATCCTGTTGTATTTATATCAGGTCTTATATTATCTAAGTATATTCCTGATTTAATATCACTTATGATGCTAGTCCAGCTTTTGCTTTACTTCACACCAGGTAAAAGTGAGTAAGCTACTCGGTTTTATAATCTTGTATGAGGTAAATGATGACGGTTTTAATGTTTTTTGTGATATATTTTGGTTCAGTAGTTCTTTTATGTTCTTATAATTTTATTACATGTGGGAACTTCTGGAGAACGGATTATTCTGCATTAAATAGGAAGTGGTTTTTCTTCTATAGTATCGTTATAGAGAGTATTGTCCTTGTAGTGTTACCGCAGGTTAGGTATTTATTTAATGAACCTTATATAAACTCTCTGTTAGGTACCATACTATTTGTACTTGTATTAATAGTTTGTAATATGGGTACGCAATATATTGGTATTAAGCGTTTGGTTGATATTGGAATTACGAATCCGAAATGGTATTTAGGGATTAATTTTCTTCTCTTAGGTTCTATATTACTTCCTGGAGAAATAAAAAGTATTATTGTACATTCAATTAATATGGTTGTATTAGTTATGCCACGTCAAACTATTAAAAATAATAAATCACATTGATTTAATGTAGATAGTATATGTATAAAACAAAAAGGGCTGTTTTACAGCCCTTTTTGTAGTTCTTGTCTATTGTAATTTTTTAGGATCTTTGAGTATTAATGATGCCCCAAGGCCCATTACTAGGAATGGCACGAGTGTCATCATAGCAACAGGTAGGGAGTAGGTATCTGCTAGGTTACCTACGATAGGAGCGATTACGCCACCGATAGTTTGGCTCACGCCAAGGGTGATACCTGATGCAAAGCCGATACTTTTAGCTAGATATGTTTGGCCTAGTACGATAACTGGGCTGTAGCTAATTGCTTTAGCAGCACCAATCATGAGTAGTAGCAAGTAGGCTATAGGCATCATGATGAGTGGTGAGAAGGTTGGAACCTCTGTTAATAGGAACATAGCGGGTAACCAAACTAATAGGGATAGTCTGATAATCTTGATAGGACCATATTTATCGCCCAATAGACCGCCAATATAGGTCATGAAGATGCCGATACTAAAGAATACAGTTAATGCAAAGCTACCTTGTTCTGGGCTTGTACCGAGCTCGCGAGTCCAGAAAATCGGAATAAACGCATTGATAACGCGGAAGTTTACTGATTGGCTCAAGATGATAACGAACAAGATGCCAAAGTATTTCCAGTAGTTCTTCAACGGTTTTGCCGCCACTGTTGGATTTTCAGTAGCTACTGCTTGGTCGATAGTACGTGCATGAGCTACGATATGAGGCATTAGTACGAACAATATAGTAAATATAATAATACCTACTACGGTGAAAGCTGCCAATCCATGAGGCCCAACTGTATAAGCAATGGCACCTGCAAAGAGTGGACCAAAGGCGAAGCCTGAGCTGCCGCCGATAGCAAAGGTGCCCATGGCCTTACCTTTCTTGCCACCACCGAGACGGTTCATAATCTTCGCACCTTCAGGATGGAAGATGGAAGATCCAACGCCAGCTAATGTGGCACAAACGAGGAGGCTTTCATAAGAGGTAACAAAGCCCATCATACCTGTACTACATGCAGATAATAAAACGCCGAAGGCAATGAGCCGCGGTTGATTGATCTTGTCCGAAATATAGCCTAGTAAAGGCTGTAATAATGATGATAATGCTGTATTAGCTAAGATGAGAAAACCTGCTTGCTCTAAGCTCAGTCCATAGGTATAAATGAACAATGGTAAGAGGGCAGGCAACACACTTTGACAGGAATCGTTGATCATGTGACTCACTGTGATGAGATAAGGGTAATATTTTTTCATGATAGTAGTCCCTTGAGTTTATGAGGAGATTATTTTAAATTGTATTTCTTATATTATAACCCAAATAGCTACAAAAATAGTTATAGTTACAAAAAAGTGCTGTAAAATAAAACACCCTACTAATATAGCAAGGTGTAAGAGATGATTATATGATTTTGTAAAATGTCATGGAGCAATAAATGGGGCAAATACCACCATATAATAGAGAATGATTGATACACAAAATTCACTCAATAATATAAGAAAACCTAGATAACATCTGTATTATGTGTATCTAGGTGTATCTAGGTTTATCTATTGTATCTCTATCATTATCATTTAAAAGAATGGCAGAGGAGGAGGGATTTGAACCCCCGCGCCGGTTGCCCGACCTACCGCATTTCGAGTGCGGACCCTTCAGCCTCTTGGGTACTCCTCCGTGCTTTACGGCGCTCTTTAAAGAAGTCTTTCATAATTTGGCTGCATTCATCACCAAGCACACCAGATGCTAGTTCTGGTTCATGATTTAAACCAGGGTGAGAGAGCACATTGAATAGGGACTCTACGGCGCCTCCTTTGTAATCACTTGCACCATATACAACGCGATCAATACGACTATTGATAATGGCTCCAGCGCACATCGGACACGGCTCTATCGTAACATACAGGGTACAACCAGTCAACCGCCAGCGCTTGAGAACATCGCATGCTTCGCGGATTACGAGGACCTCTGCATGGGCCGTTGCATCATGATCGAGTTCACGACGATTGTGGTGGCGCGAAACGATTGTATTATCTTTTACGAGAATGGCACCGATAGGGATTTCTCCAAGTTCATAAGCCTTGTGAGCTTCTTCCATGGCAATGGCCATAAAATATTCGTCCCGTGTGCGTTCATCCATATTTTCAATGTCTGTAGGTGTAATGTCTTTTGTCATTGGCATACCTCTTCATGTATAATATCTTACATAAAGTCTATCATAGTGTACGCAGTTATGCGAATAGATTATTTGGGGGAATTATGGACATTATTTGGTATATATTTGATATGATTGGCACCATTGCCTTTGCTGTATCCGGTGCACTCGTTGGGGTAGCTCGGAAGATGGATATATTTGGTATGACTGTCCTTGCATTGGCTACTGCTATTGGTGGTGGTATTGTACGGGACGTGTTGCTCGGCTATTTTCCGCCGAATTCATTGCGAAATGTAGTGTATGTTACCGTTGTTTTAGTGGTAACTGTTATCGTGTTCTTGATTTATAACAGCCGATATCGCAAGCATGCGATGGGGCCTCGTAGTCGAGCTAGTTACTTGTTGGCCGATGCGTTAGGGTTAGCATCATTTACCGTAACAGGTGCTTCTGCAGGTTTTAAACTCTATCCAGAGTTGCCTATCTTTATTGTGTTGCTCGGTACAATCACTGCTGTTGGTGGCGGTATTATCCGCGATATGTTGGCGCAACGCATCCCATCTGTTTTGAAAGAGGATGTATATGCCTTGCCTAGTATTATTGGCGGCATCGTTTATTATCTTATGGTTACATCTAGTTGGGACAGTATGGCCGTATATGGTGCTTTCACAGTGGTACTCGTTATCCGTTTGTTAGCCATCAAGTACAATTGGAGTCTGCCGAAGGTAGGAAAAACCAAGCCGGTTGCGAAATAATAGTCAAATGATATAATTATAATATTGAGCATATGAACATTTCATAAAAGTGTCAGAAAAAGAGAGTATTATAAAACAGTTAATTTCGCGAGTCGGGAGTACTCGCTACACAGAAGGAGATTTGATTTATGACGAATAAATGGTTGAAAGTAGCACTTATGGCTGCAGCTATCGCTACTGGTACATCTATTAATATTGATGCGGAAACCGTGTTGTATGTACCTCAAGATGATCGCCCTGTAAGCTTACAATATACTGTAGATACAGCTCGCGAAGCAGGTATGACTATATTGACACCACCTCAAAATTTGATTTCTGGTAAGAATTACCAAGGTCAAGCAGATCAAATCATGGCTTGGGTTGAACAAAATGCAGGCCGTGCTGATGTGATGGTATTGAGTACAGATACGCTTATCTATGGTGGTCTTGTAGACTCTCGTAAACATAATATTCCACTCTCCACATTGGAAAGCCGTTTAAAACGTATTGAATCCTTAAAAGCTCGTAATAAAAATGTGCGTATCTATGGCTTTGGTACTGTAATGCGTTCTCCTCGTGCTAGTGGTGGTGGCACTGAACCAGCTTATTATGCGGAATACGGTCCTACTATCTTCCAAATTGCCGCATTGCAAGATAAATTAGATTCTGGCTCCTTAACACAAGAGGAAACTCAAAAATTGATGAGCTTACAAGCCTCTGTTCCTGTTGAATATTTACAAGACTGGTTTGACCGCCGTCAAAAAAATATGAAAATCAACAAAGAGTTGATTGACGAAACTCGTAGCGGCGTATTCGATTACTTTGCACTGGGCCATGATGATACATCTCAATTGTCCCAATCTGCACTAGAAGGTCGTTACTTAAGTAAATACTCCAAGGATATTCCTGTTGAAAAATACGGTAGCTTCCCTGGTGCTGACCAACTTGGTCTATTGTTGATGGCTCGTTCTCGTACAGATGAAAGTACAGAAAAACCTACATTCTCCGTGATCTACCCACTCGGTGGTGGCGGCAAAACATTGCCAGGTTACGAAGACCAAACCATCGATAAAACAATTGCGCAACACGTTGAGGCTGTAGGCGGCACAATGGTGACACAAGGCAAACCAACTGTGTTGTTAGCAGTGAATACACCACTTACAACAAGCACTGGTGAATCTGAAAGCTTCGAGAACTTTCCGATGATTTCTAATTCTACAAATGCTTTCGTAGATCGAATTCAACAAGCTGTTGATTCTGGTGTAAACGTAAGCGTTGCTGATATTGCTTATAACAATGGTGCGGACAATACATTAGTAGCTGCTATGTACAAACGCGATATGTTATACAAAATCGGTGCGTACAATGGTTGGAATACTGCAAGTAATACGGTAGGCTACGCCATTGCGCAAGGGGTATTGCTCAAAACTATGAGCCCAGAAGGTCACCGCAAAATGTTGACTCAACAATATTTGGATAACTGGGCGTACCAAGCAAATATCCGCAAAGATATTTACCGTATGCAAGACTCTATTCGCACAGATAATGTACGTTATTCTGGTGAGTTAAATGAACGTCTTGAAAGCTACTTAGGCGAACGAATTCAAGACTTCGCTGAAAAATATCTTAAAATCGATCCTCGTACAGTAAAAGCTACATTCCCTTGGGGTCGTCTATTCGAAACAGATATCACTGTTTACGACAAACCAGTGGTACCTCTTGAAAAAGAATTGCGCTTGAAACGTGAAGCAGAAGCGAAAGCTAAAGCTGAGGCAGAGGCTAAGGCTAAGGCTGAGGAAGCAGCTAAAGCGAATGGTCAAGCTGCGCCAGCACAACCTGCTCAACCAGCGAAGAAAACAGCTGCTCAAACTATATCATCTGTAATTCCAGTAGTAAAACAACCGGCTACAACATCTCAAGGTCCACGCCTTGTGCCAACACCTGCAGTTGTACCTGGTCAATAATGAATAGGGAATGGCTATGAAAAAAGCATTTTTACCGGAAATTACATATATGCGTGGCCTCTGTATGCTCGGTGTTATCGGCATTCATGTAGGTTCTTACGCATTACAAAATCCTTTTGTAAATTTAGAACTCATTAGCGTCTTAGAAATTCTATCGCGCTTTGGAGTGCCAGCATTTTTCTTCCTCTCTGCATTTGGATTGTTCTACCATACATCTGTAGAGGGACCATTCTCATATAAGGAATTTATGCACCGCCGTATTCAGGTGGTGCTATTTCCATATATTACGTGGTCCATATTTTATTTGCTCTACACGGGACTAACGGCGCATAATCTAGGTAATTTGCATCCTGGACCATTGGCTGTAAATCTATTATTTGGTACGTCTATGTATCATTTATACTTTATGGTTATCCTCTTATGGTTCTACGTGATGATGCCTCTATGGCGAGCTATGGTGAAAGTCATCTTAAAACGCCCTGTATTTTGGATGGTTCTATTATTTATCATCCAAGTTGGCATCGATTATGTTTCGTCTTACATGCTCGGCCGTTGGGTAACAGAACACCTCAGCAATAATCCTGTCTTGAAATATCTCTTTGATATGAGACTTAATTATTGGGTTATCCATTATGTGTGGATATTCTTGTTGGGGGCTGTATGTGCTGAACGATATGAAACGGTATGCGAATACATGTGGCGCTATCGTTACTTATTAGGTGTTAGTGCGGTAGGCTCTATTTTATTGATGCTTGGATCCTACTACTATGTCATGGACGTATGGCATTATACAGTGCTTGAAGCAATTTATACAGTTCATCAAATGAGCCCAATGGGTGTTCTCTATACTGGACTGGGAACACTATTTAGTCTGTTCTTATTCCAAACCTTACCAATGAATGCGACTATGGAATCTACTTGGTCAGAAATAGGGGATAAGTCCTACGGTATTTATTTAGCACATCCATTCTGGTTGTTGATCATCTCTGGCGTGATGGCTAAATATAATCTTTTATATACCGTAGTTAATGTGCTAGCTATGTATGTGATGGCGCTAGGCCTGTCCTATTTGACTGCCGTGACATTAAACCATGTACCTAAACCATTACGTAAATTTATATTGGGACATTAATAATATACATCCTCTAGGATATAGTTTTTAGCTATGGCATCCTAGCGGATTTTTGTATATCTAAGTTATATCTTTCACAAAGTAAAGTGTGAAAATTTGAAAGTAATTGTGATATAATAAGTCCATGATGATTACTACTTGATAGAGTAACGATATAGAAAAAGAGGTGCTCCTATGCAAGAATTAACATATTTTAATGGCGAGTTTGTTGAACCAGGTGCCAAAGTTATCAGTATTGATGACCGTGGTTATTTGTTTGGTGACTCTGTATACGAAGTGGTACGTGTCGTAAAAGGCCGTTGCTTCGCATTGTCTTACCATCAAGATCGCTTGTATCGCTCTATGCGTGAAATGGATATTCCAGTAAAAATGACCCCAGATGATTTAACAGAATTGCACGAAATTTTAATCGAGCAAAGTGAAATCAAAGAGGGCTATATTTATTTGCAAATCTCTCGTGGTGTAGCGCCACGCCATCATGCATACGATCGTTCCAAACTAGAACCACAAATGCTTATGTCTATCCGTAATTTGGATATGGATGCAGTTAATAAATTGGGTGAAGGTGTAAAAGCGATTGCATTACCTGATGAGCGTTGGGACCATGTAGATGTTAAGACTACTAACTTGATTCCAAATATTTTGGCTCAAACTAAAGCGGAAAAGAAATTTGCTTATACAGCTATGTTATTCCGCGATGGCATTTGTACAGAAGGTGCAACATCCAATGTGTTTGCTGTCAAAGATGGTATCTTGTATACGCACCCAGCAGATAATCATATCTTAAAAGGTATTACGCGCCAAATGATTTTGACTCGCGTAGCACCATCTCTAGGTATTACTCTCATCGAAAAAGAATTTGACCGCGCCTTTGTAGATGATGCGGACGAATTATTCTTTACCGATACAATTGGTGGTGTCATCCCAATTACTAAGCTAGACAGAAATCCAGTATCCGGTGGTAAACCAGGTGCTATTACACTTCGTCTACGCGAAGCACTAGAAAAATTGATGGAAGAAGGTTTGCCTTAATAGGTAATCTACTTTCATTACATGGTAAACTTTTACCTTAAGAAAGGACATTATTTTGATTCAATTACAACACATTAGTAAAGTCTATGAAGGCGCTACTCGTGTGGAAGCATTAAAAGATATTAGCCTTGATGTTAAAGAAGGTGAAATCTTTGGCATTATCGGTCAATCTGGGGCCGGTAAATCCACATTGATTCGATGCATCAACATGCTCGAAGCTCCTACATCTGGCTCTGTTATCGTCAATGGTACAGATTTAACAACACTTAGCAAATCCGATTTACGTAAAGCACGCAAAGATATTGGTATGATTTTCCAACATTTTAACCTTTTGTCCTCTCGTACAGTGTATGACAATGTGGCATTTCCGTTGGAATTACAAGGCTTGAGCAAATCCGAAATCAAGGAACGTATTACGCCAATCCTTGATATCGTAGGCCTTACTGAGCGTATGAATAACTATCCATCTCAATTGTCTGGTGGTCAAAAACAACGTGTTGGTATTGCTCGTGCCTTAGCGTCTAATCCAAAGGTTCTTCTTTGTGATGAAGCTACATCTGCTCTGGATCCGCAAACAACAGAATCCATTTTGAAATTGTTGAAAGATATCAACGAAAAAATGGGCCTTACTATTGTTCTCATCACTCATGAAATGCACGTAATCCGTGAAATTTGTGATCGCGTAGCGGTTATCGAAGGCGGCGTAATCCTCGAGGAAGGTAGCACTGTTGAAGTATTTACACATCCTCGTGAAAATACCACAAAAGAATTCATCAGCTCTGTAGTAAGTGACAACTTACCACCAGAAGCGTTAGAACATTTAGAATTGCATGACCAATGGATTGCAGGTACAGCTCCATTAGTACGCCTTAAATTCACAGGCCAATCTACAGATGAACCTGTAGTGGCAGGTCTCGTACGACGCTTTAACCTCGATGTAAGTATCCTCTTTGGTGGCATCGACTATATCCAAAATACATGCGTTGGTCGCCTTATCGTTATCCTGAATGGTGACCCAGAAAATGCGCAAGAGGGCTTAGACTACATCAAAACATTACCAATTGAAAGCGAGGTGATCGGTTATGTCAGAGCAAATCATTAATCTTCTCATAACTGGTACCCTTGATACATTGCAAATGACCATTATTTCTACGGTCATGGCTATGTTACTTGGTATCCCTCTCGGTGTTATTTTGGTAGTAACCTCTAAGGGTCATATCTTAGAAAATGTAGCGCTTAATAAGGTGCTAGGTGCTATCGTTAATGCAACGCGTTCCGTACCATTTATCATTTTGATGGTAGCTATCATTCCATTCACTCGTATGGTGGCAGGTACATCTATTGGTACCACTGCAGCTTGTGTGCCTTTAACAATCGCTGCAATTCCATTCTTAGCACGTCTTGTAGAAACATCTATTAAAGATATTAACTTTGGCGTAATTGAAGCGGCCCAATCCATGGGTGCAAGTCCACTCCAAATCATTTGGAAAGTATTATTACCTGAAGCATTGCCTACGATTATCGATAACGTAACGGTTCTTATCGTTAACCTCATCAGTTACTCTGCAATGGCTGGTGCTATCGGTGGCGGTGGCCTTGGTGATATTGCTATCCGCTATGGTTACCAACGTTTCCAAGCTGATATTATGATTGCTACCATTATCATCTTGGTTATTTTGGTACAATTAGTCCAAATGATTGGCGATGCTTGGTCTAAAGCGATGAATAAGAAGTAGGAGGATCCTATGAGTATCAATGAGAAGTTGAGAAGTGAACAAAACGATGAGCTATTCACCGCTATATTAACGCTTGAAAATACTGAGGAGTGCTATGCATTCTTTGAAGATATCTGTACGATTAATGAATTGAAAGCTTTGTCTCAACGCTTACAAGTAGCAAAAATGCTACGTGCCGGTGATAGCTACGAAAAAATTGTAGAAGAAACAGGTGCGAGCACGGCTACTATTAGTCGTGTCAAACGATGCTTAGTCTATGGTGCTGATGGATACACATTAGCTTTAGATCGTCTAGGTGCAAAATAAAATAAACTAGCATGACAACGGTGGCCTTTTGGCGACCGTTGATGTGCTATCTACAGGAGGTTTATATGGAGTGGCTTATTGAGGTAACAGGTTTACCATTTGATATCCTAATTCTCGTTTTGCTCGCTGTAGCAGGTGCTTTTGCCGGCTTTGTAGACTCCATTGTGGGTGGTGGGGGCCTAATTTCTGTTCCCGCTATGCTATTAACCAACCTTCCGCCGAGTATGGCCTTAGGCAGTAATAAGCTGTCTAGTATATTTGGAGCTGGCAGTGCATCAATTACATTCTTAAGAAATCACATGGTTGATTTTTCTCTAGTTCGTAAATTACTACCTTTTACATTTATAGGGTCCATGCTTGGTACCTTAGCAGTTGTATCATTGCCACCCTTGTATGTAAAGCCTATTATTATCGTCCTACTCGTTTGTGTCACACTTTTTGTGGTATTTAAAAAGGATTGGGGCGAAATAAACCGTACCTCAGCAGTAGCAGGAAAAGCATTGTATATTTGCATGACTTTTGCTCTTGGCATTGGTGTTTATGATGGTTTTATTGGCCCTGGTACAGGTACATTTTTGATTATGGGCTTTATTTTTACTGGTTTTGATTTTCTGCATGCTTCTGCGAATGCAAAAATATTGAATTTTACCAGTAATTTAGCATCCTTAATCGTATTTTTCTATTTAGGTCACGTCAATATTAAGTACGGTTTAGCTACAGGGGTAGGCCAAATTATAGGTGCTTATTTAGGATCTCATTTAGCTATTGCTAAGGGTTCGTCGTTGGTACGTGTTGTATTCTTGTCGGTAACGACAGTTATGTTGTTGAAATTAGTCTATGACTATGTTTCCACATTATAGGAGGGCAAGGTATGCCTCATAAAAGTGATGTACAAGTGGCATTGATTAGTGGTGGCACATCGGGCATCGGATTTGCTACGGCAAAATTGCTTCTTAAAGAAGGATGGTGTGTTGTCATTAACGGTCGTGATGAAAAATCAGGACAAAAGGCTAAGATGAAATTGCGCCGCTATTCTTCAAGGGTGCAGTACATCCAAGGGGATGTATCGAAGATTGAAGATTGTCAGCGTATTGTAAAAGAAACCGTTAAATTATTTGGCGGTGTTTCTGCTCTCGTAACAGCAGCAGGCTATTATGAAGAAGAGCTTCTAGCAGATGTAACGGAAGCTGCCTTTGATGAAATGTTTGGTACCAATGTGAAAGGTACGGTTTTCTTGTGCCAAGCGGCATTGCCCTATTTGCGCGCTACAAAGGGCAGTATCGTAACGGTAGCTAGTGATGCAGGCTTACAAGGCAATGTGGCTTGCTCTGTATACGGTGCTTCAAAAGGTGCGGTAGTGAGTTTTACGAAATCACTATCCCTTGAAATGGCACCACATAATGTGCGCGTTAACTGTGTTTGTCCTGGGGATGTGGATACCTCTTTAGTAGATAAACAAATTGCAAATGCTCAGCAAGATGCAGAGGCTGCTAAGGCTGAAATGGGCCAACATTATCCCTTGGGCCGCATTGGTCAACCTCATGAAATTGGGGAGGTTATTGTATTTTTATTGAGCAATAAAGCTTCCTTTGTAACGGGAGCAGCATGGACTATCGATGGTGGTCTCACTAGTTGGTAATATAGAAAATTTTAGATAATATTTCGCTTTTTAAATCTTAGGAGAATTGTAAAAATTTATTCCCCTTATATCAATAGAATGGTATAATAATACTAATAATATGACCTATAGTTGGTTCACAACAAAGGAGAATACTTATGGCAGAATATAATGGCGTAACACTTGAGCCACTTATGGATGGTTCTCAAGATCGTGACTATCAAGTTGAACAATTTATTTTCTGGGGTGCAGGTCGTGCAGCGGCATTGGCATTGTCCCCTAAATTCAGCAGTGTTGCTTTGTGCGCCAATGCAACGTATATGGTAACTCGCATTGCACATCTTTACGAAGTAGAATTGCAATCTGGTGCCGTAGTGGGTCTAGTTGGTGGTCTTAGCACAGCTGTAGGTACAGCGGCTATTTCTCTTCTTGTTCCTCTAAAAGCAGTTCGCGTTCCTGTAGCAGTTGGTTTAACATATGCTATCGGTAAAATTGCTCACATTTGGATCCAAGATGGTATGCCTTCTGATATCGAACGTTATAAACCAATGGTTGCTGAATTCCTTGAAAGCGGTAAAGCTATAGCAGGTGACATCATCCGTGATGCAAGCGCTAGCATTCCTTTCACACAAGGTCAACGCGACGTTTGGGCTGGTATTGCTAATGAAACAGGTCTTGCTAAAGAAACTTTGAAACAAGTTTACGAAGAAAAAGTAACACCTGCTATCGATAAATGGAATACAGAAACAAAATATCAAATCCATGACAATGCAGCAGAAGTTGTGGCGAAAGTAACCGATGCGGCAAAAGAGAAAATTGATGTTGCTAAAGAAAATATTGATGTAGCTAAAGAATTAGCTAAAGGTGGCGTAGAAGTAGCTAAAGCTTCTGCACAAGCTGCAGTAGAAACTGCAAAAACTAAAGCTAATGATGCTGTTGAAACAGCAAAAGATGTTGCTACAAACACTGTTAATACAGCAAAAGATAAAATTGGTGGTTTGCGCAAATAGGCGCTAAAGGATTATGAAGATGAATCCATTAAAAATTATTACATATGGTAAGTATTTTAACGAATCTAAATTCGCCGCTTTTTTAGGACGATATGGTAAGAAGCTTGCCTTTGTACAACGAGCAGTGACCTTGTTCCTTTGTATGCGTGACAAGGACACTCCAAAATATGTAAAAGCAGTCATTGCTGGTGCCTTAGGGTATCTCGTATTACCTATTGATATTGTACCGGATACAATTCCTGTATTAGGTTGGATAGATGATGTAGCCGTGCTTGGTCTTGCCTTCAAGGTTGCCAATCGTTACATTAAAACTCGTCATCAAGAAGAGGCAAAAAAATACTTCCCATTTGGTGGCAGTAACTAGCTTTTAACCATTAAGGCAGTTTGATCCGTTGCGATTGAACTGCCTTTATTTATTTGACACGCTAAAGTAATAGATATACAATGAAGGTTGTATTCTATGAAAAAAGAAGGATAAATATATGCATATTGCTTCAGTAAATGTACGATTTTACGAAACCGATATGATGGGTATTGCGCACCATAGTAATCATTTTAGATGGTTTGAAATGGCACGCATTGAATTCCTTCGTCAAATCGGTGTAACCCTGTGGGATATGATGAATGAAGATATTGTATTTCCTATCATGAATGTATCCTGCAATTATAAAGAACCAGCAAATTTTGATGATGAACTTCACATCGAAACATATTTGGTTAAGATGACACGTGCTCAAATGATATTCCGTTATCGTATGCGCCGTGCCAGTGATGGTGCGCTCCTAGCTACGGGAGAGACTAAGAATGCATTTATGTCAAAATCAACAGGTAAAATTGTGCGATTAGACGATACTTTTTATCAGCCTATGTTAGCAGCTGTTGAGGAGATGCCTAATGAGTAATGTACAACAATTGCCTATCGGCGTGTTTGACTCCGGTGTAGGCGGGCTATCTGTTTTAAAGGTCTTACAAGAACAATTCCCTAACGAAGACTTCATCTATATTGGTGATAATGCGAATAACCCTGTGGGGAATCGTAGTGATGATGAAATTACTTATTTAGCTTGTCATATTGCAGAGGCTCTTGAAAAACAGCCTGTAAAATTGATGGTTATTGCTTGCAATACGTTTACTGTTGTAGCCCTTGATGCGGTACGTGAACGCGTGTCTGTACCCGTTATTGGAGTATCACAAGGCGTAAAAACAGCGATTAGTCAAAGCAAAAGCAAGACAATTGGTATCATGGCGACGGTAGCAACTGTGAATAGTCATATTCATAAACATGTAGCCCTTGAAGTTGATCATGAAGTGCTCGTATGGGAGCAACCATGTCCTGAATTGGCAGGCCTTATTGAGCAAGGTCATTTAGATGACCATTTTGTACGCGATGTATGTACTGAATATCTAGAGCCTTTATTGTCCCGAGAGATTGAGGTCGTAGTTTTGGGCTGTACTCATTTCCCATTTATACAACCTTTGCTAGAGGAACTAACGTCAGGGCGCATTCAATTCATCGACCCTGCTTTTGAAACGAGTGAACTTGTTCGCCGCAGATTAGAGGGTAAAGATTTATTTAACCCTCAAAAAACGGCGGGTACTGTGTCATTGTATTTTACAAAGGATATTGAGCTTGGCGATACGCTGAGCGCTTCTTTCCTTAATACAAGTCGTCGCAGCATTGAACATATTACATTATAAAGGAGATGCCCTATGTGGTTTTATAACATCCTAAGTGTAGTAATAGCTATTATTGTAGCTATTGCAGCTTTGTATTTATTATTCCGTTTGTTCGTATTGAAACAAGGTAATGAAAAGGTTATTTTATTGCCAAAACGTGCAACAAACTTCCAAGTATCTGACCGTAATTTTGAATCTATTACCTTGTTCTGTGATATTCCATTTGTGAACAAAGGACGTCAACTTGGTACAATTATGGACTTATTCCCACGTCCATTGTTGCCAGAGGAACATTTTGATGCTGTGAAAGTACATGCATGGGCTATGGACATTAATCGTCCTCGTCATGATGGTTATTTTGAAGCTGTTATCATCAAACCTCGCAAAGGTGGTACTATTCGTGTATTCGTTACCTTAACAGGCAAAAATGGCAATATTCGTGAAGATATTAAGGGCTTCCCTTATATGGACATCGATATTTACTACCAAATCGTAGGCCGTACAGATTATCATATCGATAAACAACGTATTCGTTTGACTGCTGAAGAAGTTCAAGCAGCATTGGTTCAATAAGGAGGCATAACAATGGCAGAATTAGAGTTAGTATGTGTGCCAACACGTATTCTTACAGATAATGATGACATCGTGGATGCTATCGTTGAATTTGGCGGTCATAATATTGGACCTGAAGATATCGTATGTGTAGCTGAATCTGTAGTAGCTATTACACAAGGTCGTTTTACACGTCCTGAAGAGCTAAATGTTTGCTGGCAAGCTCGTTTAATTAATCGCTTTATCCATCCAGATGGCTCTATGGCATCCATTTATGGCATGCAATCCGCTATGAATCTAGATGGTAAATGGAAAGTATTGGGTGCCTTTATTTTAGGCGCTATTGCTAAGATTTTCCGCAAACCAGGTGTATTCTATGCAATTGCTCGTGCAGCATCTTTAACAGATGATGTAACTGGTACAATGCCTCCATTCGACAAGCACATCGTATTTGGTCCAAAGGATCCAGATAAAGTAGCTGAGAAAATCGTTTCTCGCACAGGCTGTTATGGCGCTGTTGTAGCTGACGTTAATGACTTGAAACGTTCCGCTGTGTTAGGTACAAGCCGTGGCATTGACGGTAATAAAATTGCACAATTGTTGATTGATAATCCATTTGGTAATGATAGCCAAATGACTCCGATTGTTATCATTAAAAATTACGCATCTGTATCTGGTAAATAACAGAAGGCTGTACTCATCACATAGAGATGGGTACAGCTTTTTTTATACTAATTAGGAGGTCGTATGTTACTAGGTTTAGACGTAGGTGGTACTTTTACAGATGCGGTCATCATCGATGGCCATCGTGTAGTAGCATCTGCTAAAAGACGGACTACCAAAGATAATTTAATGCAAGGCATAGGCGAGGCCCTTGATGCCATTCTCCAACATTGTGATACTACAAATATTGATCAAGTTACGCTGTCTACTACTGTGGTAACAAACACCATCGTGGAAGAGAAAGAGCAAGTGGTAGACCTGTTTGTAGTAACGGGACCTGGCCGAAATGTGGACGATATATTTCCTGTAAATCCTATCTATCTTCAAGGTTATACTGATCATAGAGGTATTGTGGTGGAACGTACACCTATAAATGCAGTTCGACATATAGCCGAAATGGTACAATCTCGCAGTGGCACAGATTTGGCTGCTGTATCTGCTAAATTTGGGGTACGGAATCCTCAAGAAGAATTATCTATATCAGAAGCATTGAAAGATAGATATAATACTATCTCTAATGGCAGCTTATTAAGCGGCTCTTTGAATTTTCCACGTCGCACTATTAGCGCATATTTTAATAGCGCTGTAACACCGGTATTTACAGTATTTAAGAAGAATGTAGAAGATGCGTTAAGCGTGCGAAACATTAAGGCTCCACTTCATATATTAAAGGCCGATGGAGGTTCTTTACCTATGGAACATATGGTGAGTAGACCGGTAGAGACCGCTTTTACGGGCCCTGCGGCAACCGTACTGGGCTTATCTGCTCTTGGAGCTATTGGGAATGAACATACAGTTGCGTTAGATATTGGCGGTACCACTACAGATATTTCTTTGTGGAAACAAGGCAGACCGTTGATGACTAAAAGTGGTGTATCTATTCGTGAATACCCAAGTTCGGTACGCTCCTTTGCCGTTACCTCTGTTGGTATTGGCGGTGAATCTGTGGTTCGCATTGTAGATGGTGAAATTACTGTCGGACCTGAACGGGTGGGCCCATCGGTAGCTTTAGGAGGTGTAGAACCTACATTAGGGGATGCTCTCATTGTACTAGGTTATGCGAGCTATGGTAAGGTTGGATTAGCTGAACGAGCTATGGAGGTATTGGCTAATAGACTAAATGCTAGTACAAAGGGAGATACAACTCAGACTCACCAACAATTAGCAGAGGATATAACTGCTTCTGGCGTTGCTCAATCAATCGTAAATAAGGCGTTGCAAACAATTCAGCATGGCATAGATGAGGTGGTAAGGGCAGAAAACAAACGACCTATCTATGTAGTAGCGGATATTGTGAACCCCGATGTATTTGTGCCTGCTCAAATCGTGGTAGTAGGTGGAACGGCACCAAGCCTTGGACCTAGCATAGGTAAATATATGAATTTACCAATTACCATACCAGAAAATGCGGCGGTGGCGAATGCTATCGGAGCAGCCCTAGCATTATCGACAATTGAACTCACTGTTCATGTCGATACAAAACGACGCTTACTCGTTATTCCTGAACTAGGGATTAAACAACAAACCTGTACGTTGAAGCGAGTAGAACAAGTGGTAGAACGAGCTAAAGAAGCTCTCAGTGAAGAAGCATTGCGTTTAGGTCTTGGTAAGGACCAAGATATAGAGGTCATTAGTGTGGAAGATTTCCCTGTTGTTGAGGGCTGGCAATCGATGGAACGATTAATCACGGTAAAAGTACAATTAGCAGCGGGGGTGAAACAGTATGTGGAATAAAGGCTTATCCTATCGTGAACGTCATGGACTTGGACATGCGGGTATGAATAAAGTTATTAATACAAATGTAGATGATACGTTACATACTGATACAAATGCATCAAAGCATAGTTTAGGTCTAGTGTTTTTCCCTGCCTTTGACTGGAAGATTTCTGAAACTCATCCAGAACGACAAGAGCGATTGCTGTATACGCGTGATCAAATCGTTGAGGAAGGCTTATTAGATATACCTAATATTGTGGAATATAATCCTATCGTGGCCGATTGGGATACTATAGAGCGCGTTCATGTGGGCGCTCCTGACTTAGAGTCCTGGGTAACGGAAGCACATCGTGTATCTGCCGGTGGTGCTATTGCCGCTGCTGATGCGGTTATGCGCGGTGAAGTAGATCGAGCCTTTGCCTTAGTAAGACCGCCAGGGCATCATGCGATGGCCATGGTCCATGGTATTCGTGGTTTCTGTACCATTAACATTGAAGCTGTCATGATTCAACATATGCGTCAAACCTATGGTATTAAACGGGTTGCTGTGGTGGATACAGATGTACATCATGGTGATGGCTCTCAAGATGTGTTCTACCATGATCCAGATACACTATACATTAGTTTCCACCAAGATGGACGGACCTTATATCCTGGCACAGGCTTTATGGATGAATTCGGTGGTCCACAGGCCATCGGTGGAAATATAGATATCCCATTGCCACCTGGGACTGGTGACGAAGGCTTGATGAAGGTTATGCGTGAGTTAGTATTGCCAATCCTAGAAGAATTCAATCCAGACATAGTTATTAATTCTGCAGGGCAAGATAATCACTTTAGCGATCCATTGGCTAATATGCAAGTAACCGCAAAGGGCTATGCTGAGCTTGTAGATTTATTGCAAGCAGATATAGCTGTCTTAGAAGGTGGTTACTCCGTACAAGAAGCATTGCCATATGTAAATACTGGTATTATTTTATCCATGGCAGGCCTTGATTACAGCAAGGTCATCGAACCTGCCTTTGATCCTGTTAAATATAAGGAAAGCCAAAATGTAACTGCTTATATTGATGACCTTATCGCTAAGTGGAAGGTACAATGGGCTAACCGTCATAAGATGGCCGAAGAGGAACGTACCGGTATGGGCGATATATGGTCGAACCGCTACAATGTGTACTATGATGAAACAGGTGTACAAGAGGAACGACTTGAAAAGGTGCGCATGTACGAAAATAAAGTTGGATGGCATAGCGTACTTTCACATGGTCAATATGGACCCTATGGGCCACAAAGTGTTTATGCCATGTTCATTCCTTGGCAAGCTGATGAGGGAACTCGTCAAGATGCCATTACAGAGGTCAAACGGGCTAAAGCAGAAGCCGGTGCAAGCCGTTATGTTGTGGTAGATCCACTTGGCGATGGACAATACGAGGTATAGTGGTAGATTCTCAAAGTTGTGACTTTTGGTAATGAACCATACTGTGTTAGAATTGGTAACTATAATCTGGTTCGTAGTGATAAAAAAATAGTTAAATTGTGATATAATAAGAAAAGATAACGCCCCTTTGTGTAAGGGGCGTTCTAATGTTTAGATTTAGAATGGTGAGGTTCCTATGCGCAGCGATAATAGAACAGCAGGTCAATTACGACCTATTAAAATAACACGGAATTTTACAGAGTATGCAGAAGGTTCTGTACTCATTGAGTGCGGCAAGACTAAGGTTATCTGTACAGCTACTGTGGAGGATTCTGTGCCACGCTGGCTCAAAGGTTCTGGCCAAGGTTGGGTAACCGCTGAATACTCCTTGTTGCCACGTTCTACGCAAACTCGCGTAAGCCGTGAGGCTGCAAAGGGTAAACAAACGGGCCGCACTGTAGAAATTCAACGCCTTATCGGTCGTGCATTACGCGCTGTTGTAGACCTTGAAGCATTAGGTGAACGTTCTATTACGATCGACTGTGATGTAATTCAAGCCGATGGCGGTACGCGTACAGCATCTATTACCGGTGCTTTTGTGGCCCTCGTTGATGCGGTGGACTTCACCTTTGGTGGGGCAGGCAAATTCCCGATTACTGACTTCTGCGCAGCTATTTCCGTAGGTATTGGTCCAGAAGGGCCTATTACGGACCTTTGCTACGAAGAGGATAGTGCAGCTATCGTTGATATGAACGTGGTACGCACAGGCTCTGGTGATATGGTTGAGGTACAAGGTACTGGTGAACATGGTACCTTTAACCGTGATGAGCTCAATGCATTACTTGATTTAGCAGAGGCTGCTACAGATGAGCTCATGGCAAAACAACGTGAAGCACTTGGCACAACAGCAGATAAAGTAGGTAAGGTATATCCTACAGCTCCGGAGGTGTAAGGTGGAACAAATCGTATTAGCTACAGGCAATAAAGGGAAAATTCGTGAATTTTCTGAGGCTTTCTCTCATTTATCTATCGATTGTATACCGGTAAAAGAGGTTGTTACCATTGAGGAACCTGAGGAAACGGGTACAACCTTTATGGAAAATGCTCTTTTAAAAGCTCACTATTATGCAAAGGCAACAAATCGTCCATGTCTTGCCGATGATTCTGGCATCACCGTAGATGCTCTTAATGGGGCACCAGGTGTATATTCTGCGCGTTATGCAGGTCATCATGGTGATGATCAAGCTAATAATGAAAAATTAATTCGCGAACTGCAAGGTAAAAGTGACCGCACAGGTCATTATGTATGTGCCTTAGCTCTCGTATATCCTGATGGCCGTGAAGTGACGGCTGAAGGCTATTGTGATGGACTTGTTCAAGATGAGCCAAAAGGGGACAATGGTTTTGGCTATGATCCATACTTCTATGTACCTGAATTTGAAAAGACAATGGCAGAACTTAGCATTGAAGAAAAGGAAACCATCAGCCATCGTGGCCGTGCTTTACGCAAATTAATTAACAAGCTTTAATATTTTCGAACTATATGGTATAGTTCATATAAATATGTAATATAATAGTATTAGAGAACTTATAAAATGAAACGAATTGGTATTTTAAGTGATACTCATGGGTATCTAGATGATATAGATCTTGTCTTGGAGGCTACAGCAGACCAAGAAATTGATATGTGGCTTCATGCTGGTGATTATGGTGATGATGCACGCTATATGCAGGAACATACTGATATTCCTGTGTATGCAGTGCGCGGTAATAATGACCGTGTACAGCCTCTAGAACCGCGGGAACAGTTGATTCCTCTAGAGGATACCTATATTTACATGACTCATGGTCATGAGGTATCATATTATAATCGAATACAAAAACTGATTGAGTTAGGCACTGATATGGGGGCGCGACTCATCGTGTCCGGTCATAGTCATCATCATGGTGAGGTTCGTGTTCGTGATGCGGTATTTGTGAATCCCGGCAGTATATCGTTGGCTCGTGACCGCTCAGGCGGTACATTTGCTATCGTTACCTACGATAATGGACAGTTTAGTGTAGAATTTGTGTATAAACAAGATATTGTTTAGTTATATGGTAAAAGCTTTGAGCCTCGACGGGTTAAGCTTTCAAAAAATAGTAAGTCTATGCATGGAAAGGGTTATGACATATCATGGATACACCAGTTAAAGCAAAGCCTAAAATGAAATTATATGGTTTTAATAATCTCACAAAGACATTGAGTTTTAATATTTATGATATTTGTTATACTCGTACGGAAGAAGAGAAAAAGCAATACATTCAGTACATTGATGAAGTATACAATGCAGATCGTTTAACAGCTATTTTAACAGAAGTAAGCCGCATTATCGGTGCTAACATCCTTAACGTAGCGAAACAAGACTACGACCCTCAGGGTGCGTCTGTTACGATTTTGATTTCTGAAGAGGAAATTGAAAAGGAAGATGTAGTCATGCATCTTGATAAATCTCATCTTACTGTACATACTTATCCTGAAAGCCATCCGCACAAAGGGGTTAGTACGTTCCGTGCCGATATTGAAGTATCTACATGTGGTCAGATTTCTCCCCTTAAAGCACTTAACTATTTGATTCAAAGCTTTGATTCCGATATCCTTACAATGGACTACCATGTACGTGGCTTTACACGTGATGTATCTGGTAAGAAAATCTATATCGATCATCGTATCAACTCTATCCAAAACTACATCAACGCAAAAACTCGCAATATGTACAACATGATTGATGTAAACGTATATCAAGAAAATATTTTCCACACAAAAATGATGTTAAAAGAATTTGATTTAGATAACTATCTCTTTGGTATTACTGAATCTGAATTGAGTGAACGAGAAATCAAACAAATTAAACATCAGTTAAAACAAGAAATGATGGAAATTTTCTATGGTCGTAATTTGCCATCTGTAAAAGCATAACTAAAATATATATTCTGTATGCTATGTGTCCTATCGGATAATACGTATATAGTACCAAAGTAGATAAGTCGTATATGGCTTATCTACTTTTATTTAATTATCATTTTTATTACTAAATTAGATTAATTGAATTTAATTCTAAAATATTCGGAAAACTATATCGAAAAAACTTGAATTGTTATATATCATTTTGTATAATACAATTAGTTAAAGGTATTAATTACCGACTCAAAAGAGTCCGAGTTTATCCACAAAGGAGAATTATTATGGACGTACGTGAATTAGCTGTACAAAAGAAACGTGAATTAAAAGGTTTCCTTACTGTAGGAACAAAATATGAATTAAAAGACGCTCATGATTTATCTGTAGCTTACACACCAGGTGTAGCAGAACCATGCTTGCGTATTAAAGATAATGAAGCAGAATCCTTTGAATTAACTTGCCGTTCCAACATGGTTGCCGTTGTATCCGACGGTACTCGTGTACTTGGTCTTGGCGATATCGGTGCTGCAGCAGCATTGCCTGTAATGGAAGGTAAATCTTTATTATTCAAAAAATTCGGCGATGTAGACTGCATTCCATTGGTTGTAGATACAAAAGATGCTGATACATTGATCAACACTGTAAAATTATTGCAAAAAAACTTTGCTGGCATTAACTTGGAAGATATTTCTTCTCCTAAATGCTATGAAATCGAAAACCGTTTGAAAGAAGAATTGGAAATCCCTGTATTCCATGATGACCAACACGGTACTGCAATCGCATGTTTGGCTGGTGTAAAAGGCGCTCTTCGTTTAGTTAAAAAAGATTTAGCTACTGCTAAAATCATTGTAAACGGTGCTGGTGCTGCTGGTGCAAACATTGCTCGTTTGTTATACCTTGCAGGCGCTCGTGATATTACATTGTTAGTATCTTCTGGCGTATTGCACAAAGATTACAAACGTCTTGACTCCTTGCAAGCTGAATTGATCGACTTGCTTAAACTTGAAGAAAAACATGGCAACTTGGCTGAAAATGCTAAAGGTGCTGATATTCTTCTTGGTGTATCTGCAGCAGGTGCTTTCACTAAAGACATCTTGGAAAACTTGGCTGACGATGCAATCGTATTCGCAATGGCTAACCCTAACCCAGAAGCAACATATGCTGACATGAAAGCAGCTGGCATTCGCATCGCTGGTACTGGCCGTTCCGATGCTCCTAACCAAATCAACAACGTAGCAGTATTCCCTGGCGTATTCCGCGGTGCTATCGATGTTCGCGCATCCAAAATCACTGACGAAATGAAATTAGCTGCTGCTGATGCATTGGCTAACTTGATTCCAGATAGCGAATTGAACGAAGAAAACGTAATGCCATCCGTATTCGATCCTCGTGTAGCTCCAGCTGTTGCAAAAGCAGTTGCTGAAGTTGCTGTAAAACAAGGTATCGCTAAGAATCCTAAAGTAGTAGAAGACGGTAGCTACGAAGGTTAATCTATTTGCTGTAAAAGCATTGGCATAACCATAAAATAACTATAGAACAATATGACATGCACCTCGAAAGAGGTGCATGTTTTGTATATAGATGAATAAAATTTAAAAAATTAATGAAGTTGTAAAAAAGTACTTGTCACTAATTTGTATCAATGATATAATAATTTTCGTTGCAGAGCGATACTCAACAGAGTAAAAACTCAGCAAGAGTAGTGGTTGACATCAACTACCAGGTTTGCTATAATTAGCAAGTAATTAATGACGGGGCATAGCGCAGTTTGGTAGCGCACCTGGCTTGGGACCAGGGGGTCGCAGGTTCGAATCCTGCTGCTCCGACCATTTTTTTATTTGCGGGTGTAGCTCAATGGTAGAGCCCCAGCCTTCCAAGCTGGTCGCGAGGGTTCGATTCCCTTCACCCGCTCCATTTTTTTTTGCCTTTTTTGGGGTAAACTGCAATAGAGCACAGTTGACGATACATAGTACATAATTTATACTATAATAGATAATTACATATATAGGTAATCCACATGGTTCAGTAGCTCAGTTGGATAGAGCAACGGCCTTCTAAGCCGTGGGTCGGGGGTTCGAATCCCTCCTGGATCACCAAAGAAATAAGCGGATAGCTCGTAATGAGCTATCCGTTTTTGATAGGTTTATAGGAGTATTCAATATGGATATAAATAGTATGATTCCGATTGTTCAGGCACTCTCACCTGCTACCCCAATTGTAACGGTATTAGCGAAAGGAATTTTTGCTACTATTTTTTGTAGGAAAAATACAGAAGCTGTTGAGTTTGAAAAACTAAAAATTGCTAAGCTTGGTGAAATAGCACAAACTTTGCTAGATAATAAGTTAATTACATATACCGAGTTTTATAAAGCATCAAATTTTGAGGGGATTGCAGTAATAGCTGATAAATATATCAAAGATAAACCTACAGATGATACTATTCATAAATTTGATTTTGATTGGTTTATTAAATTTTATGATGCAGTCGGAACTGTTAGTAATAAAGAGATGCAAGAGATTTGGGCTAAGCTATTAGCTAGTGAAATTAATGCGCCTAAATCTATATCATATAAGACTATAGAGCTATTAAAAAATATGTCATCAAAAGAAGCACGTTTACTGGAAGAATTATTGAATAAAAGCATATTAATACAAAATAATTGTTTTATTCCTAGGGATGAAGATTTTTTAAAGCATAATGATATTAAATATGAAGATTTATTGTTGCTGGAGGATTATGGTTTGTTGAAGATACCTCAAGGATTAACTATGTCAATTCAAATATTGGCGGATGAGACGGTTAATTTATGTATGTCTAATAAGCATACGCTTCAAGTGAAAAATATAGGGGAAAAAGAACAAACACTAAAGATTGAATTGTACCCATTTACTGTATTTGCTTATCAATTATTATTAATAATTGGCTCTTTAACAAATGATAAGATCTTATATTCATTTAAAGAAGTTTTAGAAGAGAACCATAATGAATTAGAAATTAAAATTGTACCTACTGTGGCTGTTGAGGTAAAATAATTCTTAATTTATAATAATATAAATATATATGATGGCTTTTGATAGTTGCTTTGGTAACTTTAACAAAAAGAATTTTAAATTAAATTACACCCCAAAATTATGTCTAATTTTTGGGGTGTAATTTATATTATGTCATCCCTTTAGAAATATTTTAGCCATGTACTAATTTTTAAAACTCTGTACGTAGTTTGTAGATCGCTAATTTATATTTATTTCTATAGTATTCCTTCGCAACCATTGTGCTAGTTCTACATTTGTCATATTTCCTGCGGCCACATTGATAATTAGGTTTTCAACTTCTTGTTGTGTAGCTGTAATATCATATCCATTAATGATTAAATACACATACATACTGTGGAGTGCAGTGCGTTTGTTACCATCTGTAAAGGGATGATTATTGGCTATGCCGTAACATAATTGAGCCGCTTTATCATAGATAGATGGATATAAGTCGTTTCCCATAAATGTTTGAAATGGGGTATTTACAGCTGAAGCTAAAAGATTTTCATCTCGCACTCCTGAAGAGAGGACAAATTCATCTTCTAATTGGGTATGGAGTTCATGGATATCTTGTACAGTAAATTGAATGTTAGGTGTACTCATTTATTCTCCAATGCTTTATATAGATCATAATTTCTCTTTAATACTTGTTGAGAGATACCTTTTATACGTTTTTTTACTTCTTTGTTAGTATCGCTAGTAATGATAGGGGCTTCATCGTTCGTTGAATGATCAATAATTTTCGTATCTTGTTGTATCATAGGTTGAACTCCTTAATTATATATTTGACTTTTATATCTATTATATAGGGAATAAATCAATATAAACAATCTAATTTATAGTAAATATTTTAAAAGTTCAAATTTAATTATCTCTTACAAACCCAGCAATTATCTATATTCTTGTTGTTTAAATCTAATTAGTCAAAATAAAAGTCAAAAAAAGTCAAAAATTTTATCTTTGACCTATTGACTTTTTGACTTAATCAGATTATTATAATGTCATAAGGTTGAAGAAACCTAGAAATAAAGCAAGAAATTAAACAGACTTAAAAAGTCAAACAGATATACTTGTAGTAAAAAAGTGAGGTAATTTATATGAACAACAACTTTAATAACTTTGGTGGCGACTTCGGTAGCATGAATGATTTATTCAATCAATTGATGGGTAACATGGGTGGTTATTCCACAGAAAACCGTCGTTATAAAATTAATGGTCGTGAAGTGACTCCAGAAGAGTTTGCTTTCTATCGTCAAACTGGTCGTTTACCTTCTAATGAAGAAATGCAAGCTGCTCAAGCTGCGCAACAAGGTAAAATGAAACAAGATGGTATCCTTGCTAAGTTAGGTACAAACTTAACTCAACAAGCTCGTGATGGTAAACTCGATCCTGTTATTGGTCGTAATAAAGAAATCCAAGAAACAGCAGAAATCTTAGCACGTCGTACTAAAAACAATCCTGTACTCGTAGGTGATGCAGGTGTTGGTAAAACAGCTGTAGTAGAAGGCTTAGCACAAGCTATCGTCAATGGCGATGTTCCTGCAGCTATTAAAAATAAAGAAATCATTTCTATCGATATTTCTGGTTTAGAAGCTGGTACTCAATATCGTGGTTCCTTCGAAGAAAATATCCAAAACCTTATCAAAGAGGTTAAGGCTGCTGGTAACATTATCTTGTTTTTCGACGAAATTCACCAAATCTTGGGCGCTGGTTCCACAGGTGATGGTCAAGGTTCTAAAGGTTTAGCGGATATCTTGAAACCTGCTTTGTCCCGTGGTGAAATGACTGTTATCGGTGCTACAACTCAAGATGAATACCGTAACACAATCATGAAAAACGCAGCACTTGCTCGTCGTTTTAATGAAGTTAAGGTAAATGCACCATCTGCAGAAGATACTTTCAAAATCTTACAAGGCATTCGTCCATTGTACGAAGCGCATCATAACATTGAATTGCCAGATGCAGTGTTGAAAGCAGCTGTAGATTATTCCGTACAATACATTCCTCAACGTAGCTTGCCAGATAAAGCAATCGACTTGATCGATGTAACAGCAGCTCACTTGGCTTCCCAACATCCTGTAACTGATATTAAAACATTAGAAGCAGATATTGCAGAAGCTAAGGCAAAACAAGAAGAGTTTGCTCAAAAAGAAGATTACGAATCCGCTATTAATGAAAAAATGCGTATTCAAAAATTACAAGAAGAAATCGACAAACACACTGATAACCAAAAGGTTGTGGCTCAAGTTAACGATGTAGCAGAAGCCGTTGAAAGAATGACTGGTATCCCTGTATCTCAAATGGGTGCATCCGATATTGAACGCTTGAAAGACATGAAATCTCGTTTACAAGCTCATGTCATCGGTCAAGATAAAGCAGTAGAAGCTGTATCTAAAGCAATCCGTCGTAACCGTGCAGGCTTTGATGAAGGTAACCGTCCAATCGGTAGCTTCTTATTCGTAGGTCCTACTGGTGTTGGTAAAACAGAATTGGCTAAACAATTAGCACTTGATATGTTCGGCAACAAAGATGCTATCATCCGCTTGGATATGTCCGAATACAGTGATCGCACAGCAGTTTCCAAATTGATTGGTGCTACAGCTGGTTATGTTGGTTACGAAGATAACTCCAACACATTGACTGAACGAGTTCGTCGTAATCCTTACTCCATCGTATTGTTCGACGAAATCGAAAAAGCAGACCCTCAAGTTATTACATTGCTTCTTCAAGTATTGGATGATGGTCGCTTAACAGATGGTCAAGGTAACACAGTAAACTTCAAAAATACAGTTATCATTGCTACATCTAACGCAGGCTTTGGTTATGGTCAAAATAATGACGATGAAAACAAAGTTGATGTAATGGAACGTATCGCTCCATTCTTCCGTCCAGAATTCTTGAACCGTTTCAATGCAGTAATTGAGTTCAACCAATTAAGCAAAGATGACTTGAAGAAAATCGTAGACTTGATGCTTGATCAAGTTAACAAAACTTTGGCTAAAAAAGACATCACTCTTGATGTAACTGATGCAGCTAAAGAATTATTGATGGAACAAGGTTATGATAAAACTATGGGCGCTCGTCCATTACGTCGTGTTATCGAATCTGAAATCCGCGATAATGTAACTGATTTCTACTTGGATCACATCGATGCAAAACACTTGCTTGCTGATGTTGTAGATGGTCACATTGTTATCAGTGATAAAGACGCTGATAAAGATACTGATAAAAAATCTGATGATACATCCAGTGATAAAAAATCTGCAGACGACAGCAAACAAGCTGATGATGCTGCATCCAAGGACAATAAATAATCAGTAGGCTATTGACACTAACTAATGAATCCCTTACAACTCTCTCCATATACAAATAAATAATAGTCCTATTGATGGTGAAAGCACCCGACAATATGTCGGGTGCTTTTTTATGTATTAATACTTGTGTATTAATAAAGGAATTTTGTATACATGATAAAAATCATTGCTAATATATCGATTTATTTAGTATAATCGTATTTATAAATTCAATATTCTATAGAATTTAAAAAAGAGATGAAGAAAGAGAGGAGATATTGATGTCACATTATGTAGATCTAAACAGCGATTTAGGTGAAAGTTTTGGCAACTACACATTAGGCATGGATAGTGAAGTATTAAATCATGTAACTAGTGCTAATGTTGCTTGCGGATGGCATGCTGGGGATCCTCTCATTATGGATGCGACGGTTCGCATGTGCAAGGAGAAGGGCGTAGCCGTAGGGGTTCATCCAGGATATCCTGATTTAATGGGCTTTGGCCGCCGTGCGATGGCCGTAAATCCTGCAGAGGCAAAGGCGTATATGATATATCAAGTTGGTGCACTGCAAGCCTTCTGTGATAGTTATGGCATTACATTGCAACATATGAAATTACATGGTGCTTTTTATAACACCGCATGTGTAACTCCTGCATTGGCAGATGCTGTATTAGATGGATTACAAGCGGTAAACCCTAATATTGCAGCCATGGTGTTAAGCGGTAGCTATATTGCGAAAGAAGCACAGCGTCGAGGCATTCCTGTAATTCAGGAGGTATTTGCTGATCGTGGTTATACTGATGAAGGTACATTGGTACCTCGTACAGAACCGGGCGCTTTCATAAAAGACCCTCAAGAGGCTCTTGAGCGAGTGCTCATGATGGTTACAGAAGGTAAGGTTGTTACTAATACAGGAAATACTATTGATATTGTAGCTGATTCCGTATGCGTCCATGGGGATAACCCAGAAGCGATTGCTTTCACAAATTATATCCGTGAAGGCCTTACAAAGGCGGGCGTTACTGTAGCTAATTTTCAAAACCGTAGATAGTAAAGTGGGATTAGAAAATAAGCGATAAATAGAAAATACGTAGTAAATACGTAATAAATAATAAGTACATAATAGATTGTTAGTTGATTAATGAATAAATAAGTTATTGTGTGGAGGTTTTTATGAAACCAATTGCAGGTAAAGCAAGTTTATCTGTCCTGCTTGGGGCAGCTTTCTTGATGGCCACGTCCTCTATTGGACCGGGCTTTATGTTACAAACGGCAGCATTTACAAATGATCTAAAAGCAGATTTTGCGTTTGCTATCGTTGTGTCCGTTATTTTTTCTATTATTGCACAGCTCAATGTGTGGACAATCATTGGCATATCTAAAATGCGCGGTCAAGATATTGCCAATAAAGTATTGCCAGGTCTTGGCTATTTCGTAGCATTCTTGATCTCCCTTGGTGGTCTTGCTTTCAATATCGGTAATATTGGGGGCGCGTCCATGGGTCTAAACATTGTATTTGGTATTGATACAACGACAGCAGCGGCTATTAGTGGTATCTTGGGTATTCTATTATTCGCATCTCCAAAAATGGGTGGTGTTCTAGATAACACCGCAAAAATTCTTGGTACTGTTATGCTAGTATTGATTGGTTATGTGGCATTCTCTACAAACCCTCCAGTGGCTAAAGCGGTTACTCATGCGGTGGCACCAACGAATTATCCATGGCTTGCTACCATTACCCTTATCGGTGGTACTGTAGGTGGTTATATTACCTTCTCCGGCGGTCACCGTCTTATCGATGCAGGCATCACTGGTCAAGAACATTTGACAGATGTGCGTCGTGCAGCCTTCATGGGTATGTCCGTAGATGCAGTGGTTCGTATCTTGTTATTCTTAGCAGTTCTTGGCGTTGTGTCCATGGGCTTTGCCTTAGATCCTAAGGACCCAGCTGGTTCTGCATTCCTTCTAGGTGCTGGTGAAATCGGCCATAAATTATTTGGTATTGTATTCTTCTGTGCAGCCTTAACATCTGTAGTAGGTGCAGCGTACACATCCGTATCCTTCTTAAAAACATTGTTCAAAGTAGTGGAACGCAATGAAAAATTGACTATTATGGCATTTATCTTCGTTTCTACATGTATTTTGATCTTTATTGGTAAACCAGCATCCTTGTTGATTTTGGCTGGCTCCGTAAACGGTTTAATCTTGCCGATTACATTGGCGGTTATGCTCTTTGCCACTCATAAATCTGAAATCGTAGGGGACTACAAACATAATAAATTGTTATACTATACAGGTTGGATTGTAGTACTTGTAACAGCCTATATCGGCGTTACATCCTTACAAGGCATTGCTAAATTACTTGGTTAATTTGATAGTTGTGAAAGTACCATTATTTTCGTTTGAAGGTAATGGTTCTTTCTAGTTTTAGGAAGGAGGTACTTATGAAACCTACAATTTCACCTGTAGGGGATTGCGCTATCTCTATTGATTTTGGTCAAGTCATCGATCCAAAGATTAATCGACATATTCGCCAAACGATAGAGCGAATTCAAGAGCTGCATCTAGAGGGAATCATTGAATTAGTTCCTACCTATTGTGCGTTGCTTTTACAATATGATGCTATGCTGTATTCCTATTCTGAATTGTGTAACATCATTGAACCTACGCTGGAGCAGACCTTAGCAGATAATGATAATGAACTTGTTACTGTTGTAGAAATTCCTACCGTGTACGGTGGTGAGTTTGGTCCGGACCTTGGCTTTGTAGCCTCTCATAATAAGTTAAGCGAAGATGAGGTTGTATCTATTCATAGTGGTACGGACTATTTAGTATATATGCTTGGTTTCATACCTGGTTTTACCTACTTAGGCGGCATGGATCCACGTATTGCAACACCTCGTTTATCCTCACCAAGAACATTGATACCTGCAGGTTCTGTAGGCATTGCAGGGGAACAAACTGGCACGTATCCATCCGACTCTCCAGGAGGATGGCAAATCATAGGACGAACACCAGTAACCATGTATGATATGTCTAAGGAACAAGCGGCGCTATTGAGCGCTGGCGACTATGTGCGCTATGTGCCCATAGATGAAGCGGAATATAATCGTATTAAAGCATTGGGGGCGGACTATGTGCCATCCATGTATGAAGTAGAGGTAGGTGAGTTACGTGGCTATTAATGAGTTTAGTAAATTATCTATCTACGTAAATACACCTGGTATGTACACTACCATTCAAGATGAAGGACGCGTTGGGTTCCAACAATATGGTATGCCTGTAGCAGGTCCTATGGATAGTGAAAGCTATCTCTTGGGACAAGCACTGGTAGGTAATGTAGAAACGGCAGGTGCCTTAGAGTGCACATTGTTGCCGCCTACACTCACCGTGAAAGGCACATGTATCGTTGCTTTCACAGGAGCCGACATGGAACCAACCATCAATAGTGTACGAGTACCGAGATATATTCCATTTGTATGTCACGACGGCGATGTCATTTCCGGTGGTTTTAGCCAATGTGGCGTGCGCATGTACATTTCTTTCTCTGGAGGTATCGACGTGCCAAGCATCAACGGCAGTGTATCGACCCATACAAAGGCGAAAATTGGGGGCCTTGAGGGTAGACCATTACAAAAGGGCGATGAACTTGGCATCAAAGCGTTTAGCAGAGATGACGTGCATGTCTGCGATTACCGTGGTGAAGGGCATACTCTATTCAATACTGCCTTATATAACCGTGGGGGCCGTGAATGTCATGAACCGTTACGCGTTGTATTAGGTGATCAGGCAAAACATTTCACCGAGAAGGGAATCAAGACCTTTAGTGATAATATCTACACACTGACTGTAGAATGTGACCGTATGGGGTTCCGCTTAGATGGTCCTGAAATTGAACACGTAGACAGTGCAGATATTATTTCTGATGGTGCCGTATTTGGCTCTATCCAAGTGCCATCGAATGGACATCCCATTGTCCTCATGGCAGATCGCCAAACAACAGGGGGCTATACAAAAATAGGCACTATCATTACCGCAGACCTACCTCGGCTTAGCCAATTGCCGGTAGGAGATGGAATTAACTTTAATATCGTGTCTATTGAAGAAGCGCAAGATATATACCGAGCGTATATGGAACGATTACATAAGCGTATCAAATTAGCATATGAACAAAGTGCTTATGTATTTAAATTAAATAATGTCATATAAAAAATAACGTCTAAAGAGATTATTCTTTAGACGTTATTTTTGTTTTGGGCTGCCTATTTATCTCCATTTAACTGAAATGCTAATTTATAAAAATTTAATGAAATATAGTACTGTAAAACAGGTGGGGTTATTAGAGTATAGATATATAAGGCGTTTTGACCGTTATTTTTTAAAAATTTATCAATTATATTTATATGAGAAAAGTTAAAATGTGAGTTTAAATTCATCTTCTCTTCTAAATTATGGTATAAAATCACCCCAATTATTAGGTTTTATTTTATAAGGGGGTTAAAGGAATCATGTTGTTGCTGTATTTGCAATAGTTATTCCAAAAATGAAATATTAGTGAAAAGGGGTTGCAAGCATATCGAAAAATTTGGTATACTCACTATATCGAAAAACTTGAAATTGAGATTATTTGTTATATAGAAGTTTGAGAGCTTTATAGTAGTTTAAAGGAGAAAACAATGAACAAAATCTTTAAAGTGGTTTGGAACAAATCCAAAAATTGCTACGTAGTAGTATCTGAATTCGCTAAGAACAATAGTGGTAAAAAGAAAATCGTAGTAGCTGGTATCTTTGCAGCATTGGCTATGACTAATGCTAATGTGGCATTGGCAGCAAATACTGTACCTACCGGAGCTAGTGCAACTGCTGTTGCCTTTGGTATAGGGGCTAATGTTTCTGGTACAAATTCTGTAGGCTTAGGTACAAATGTAAAAGCTAATCTTAATGATGTTGTTGCAATTGGTACTGATGCAAAAGTAGAGACTGCTAGTGGTGGGGTTGCTATTGGTCAAAATGCTTATTCAAAAGCTCGATATGGTAATACCCCAAGTGTTGCGGTAGGTAAAAATTCAATTGCAAATGGTGGTACTGCCGTTGCTCTTGGTACTGGTGCGACAGTAAACGAAGCTGGTAATTCATATTCACAAGGTATTGCCATCGGTGGTGGTGCATTACCGGGGCAAGGGGCGGTTGTTGTAGGGGACCAAGCCATTGCTATTGGTGGTAATACAAAGGCTCTTGGTCACTCATCTATTGTTATTGGCGGTGACGATGCTGATAGAATGACGTCTACTAGAGCAGTTTATACTGATATTAATACAGGTAAAGCTGCTGTCGCTACTGTTTCTGATGCTGTTAAAGCTTTAACAGGATATGAAATTAAGTATCTTGATTATAATAATGCTACAGCAGACCATATCGGTATCACAGTGGGTACTAAGGGGCAATCTGGTAATGCTGGTATTGCTATTGGTACTGGCGCTGACTCTAAAAACCGTATCGCTGGTGCTTTGACAGGTGTTAATACAAGTGGTGCCGATAATGATTCTGTAACAAATGCCATCGCTATTGGTACAGGTGCGAAAGCAAATCGTGATAACTCTGTCGCTTTAGGTGGTGGCTCTACTACAGATAAGGCAGGTACTAAACAATCTAGCTATACATTGCCAAATGGTATTACTGCAACTTGGGCTGGTGGTGATAAAACGTTAGAAGGTGATATTGTATCCTTCGGTGCTGCAGGCTATGAACGTCAGTTAAAAAACGTGGCCCCTGGTGAAGTAAGCAAGGACTCTACAGATGCTATCAATGGTTCTCAGTTGGCTGCTATCGTAGATCAAATTGCTTATAAATATGTATCTATTAAATCTACGGATACACCAAATCAAGACAATACTGGCGCAACAGCAAATAACTCTATTGCTATTGGTCCAAATGCATCTACAACTGCAGCTGCAGAGAAATCTGTAGTTATCGGTGATGGTGCTAGTGCTACGACAGCTAATGGCGTGGCTATTGGCTCTAAATCTATTGCTAGTACTGCAGCAGGTGTAGCGGGTTATAATGTAAATACGGACCGCACTGATAAATATGCTGGTTTAAGTGGTGTTACTTTAACATCTACATTAGGTGGTGTGGCAGTAGGTACAACAGATCAAACTCGCCAAATCAACTATGTTGCTGCTGGTACAGCTGATACAGATGCTGTTAACGTAGCACAATTGAAGAGTGTTAACCTTGCTTTCACAGGCGACACTGGTAGTGGCGATGTGAATTTAGCAAATAGCGAATTAGCTGTAAATGGTGATAATACATACATCGAAACTAAAGCTAATGGCAAGAAAATTACAATTGCTGGTAAAAAACAAGATATTACTGTAACAAATGGTAAAGCTGCAGGTACAGCTGGCATGGCAGATGCTAAGAATGTAGCAGAAGCAATTAATCATGCTATCGATCAAAACAAATATACTTGGGATCTTTCTGCTAATGGTGAAGCAACACCAGTAACAGTTGAAAAAGGTAATAAAGTAGATTTCTCTGGCGACGATAATATTACAGTTGCTAGAAATGATAAAAATATCTCTGTATCCTTGAAGAAAGATCTTACTGGCTTGAACAGTGCATCTTTCAACAATGCTGCAGGTAATCCAACTGTAAAAATTGATGGCGATAAAGGTATCAATGCAGGCGACATGAAAGTTACTAACGTAGCTGATGGCATAGATGATAAAGATGCTGTCAATGTATCTCAATTGAAGAAAACAGACGCTAAAGCAGAAGCTAATAAAACAGCAATCGATAAAAATACTACAGCGCTTGCTAATAAAATTTCCTTAGAAGGTAATACTGGTTCTACAACAGAGAAATCTTTAAATGATGGAGCTGTAAGCTTCAAAATTAAAGGTGAAGATGGTATTGCTACAACAGCTGCTGGTAATGATGTAACTGTTAAACTTGATACAGATACTAAAAATAAAATCAATAACGCTGCTGACAAAGATTTAAGCAATTTGAACCCAGCAGGTGAGCAAAAGGTTAAAGATTTAGCAGCATGGAAAGTTGTAGCTAACAGTGGTACTGCTGAAAATGTTAAAGGTGGCGACACTGTTAAGTTCATCGATGGTGATAACATCGAAATTACTCAAGCTGGTAAAGACTTCACAATCTCTACTAAAAAAGATGTAACATTCGATAATGTAACTGCAAACCAAGCTATCACAGCTCCTAAAGTAAAAGCTACAACTGGTGTAGAAACACCGCAAGTAACAGGCTTAACTAATAGAAACTGGACTCCAGGTCAAACAACACCTGTACCTGGTCGTGCGGCTACAGAAGATCAATTGAAACAAGTTGATAATCAAGTAGCTACTAATAAACAAAATATTGCTGATAACAAAACAGCAATCGATAAAAATACAACAGCAATCGCTCGTAAAATCTCCTTAGGTGGTAACACTGGTACTACGACTGAAAAATCTTTAAGCACAGCTGATGTGAAATTCAATATTAAGGGTGAAAACGGCCTTACTACTGAAGCTAAGGATGATAATGTAACAGTTAAACTTGATACAGCTACTAAAGATAAAATCGATAACGCTGCTGACCAAGATTTGAGCAACTTGACTCCAGATGGTAAAAAGCAAGTTAAAGATTTAGCGGCTTGGAATGTAGTGGCTAATAATGGTACTGCAGAAAAAGTATTAGGTGGCGACACTGTTAAGTACATTAATGGTGATAACATTGTTATTACACAATCTGGTAAAGACTTCACATTTGCTACTAAGCCAGATGTAACATTCAATACGGTAACGGCTAACGACACTATTACAGCTCCAAAAGTTAAAGCTACAACTGGTGTGGAAACGCCTCAAGTAACTGGTTTAACTAATAAAACTTGGGTTCCAGGTCAAACACAACCAGTATCTGGTCGTGCAGCAACTGAAGACCAATTGAAAGCTGTAGATGATCAAGTTAAAGCTAATAAAGACAATATCACTCAAAATGCTGGTGATATTGCAACAAACAAAACAAATATTGCTAAAAATGCTGGTGATATTGCAGATAACAAGCAAAAGATTGCAGATAATACAACAGCAATTAATAAGAATGCTGGCGATATTGGTAAAAATAAAGACAACATTGATAAAAATACAACAGCTATCGCTCGTAAGATTTCCTTAGGTGGTGACACTGGTTCCACAGATGAAAAATCCTTGAGCACAGGCGATGTGAAATTCAATGTTAAAGGTGAAAATGGTCTTACTACTGTTGCAAATGGCGATGATGTAACTGTTAAATTAGATGATGCTACAAAAGACAAAATCGACAACGCAGCAAATAAAGACTTGAGCAACTTGACTCCAGCTGGTGAACAACAAGTTAAAGATTTGGCAGCATGGAATGTAGTAGCTAACAACGGTACTGCTGAAAAGGTTCAAGGTGGCGATACAGTTAAATTCATCGATGGTGATAATGTTTCCATTACACAAAATGGTAAAGAGTTCACTGTTGCTACTAAGAAAGATGTAACATTTGATAATGTAACAGCAAACCAAAAAATTACAGCTCCAGAAGTGAGTGGTTTAACAAACACTACATGGGTTCCAGGCCAAACAGCACCTGTAAGTGGTCGTGCAGCTACTGAAGATCAATTGAAAGCAGTTGATGATCAAGTAGCAGCAAATAAAGCTAATATCACTAAAAATGCTGGCGATATTAAAACAAATAAAGATAATATTGACAAAAATACAACAGCAATCGCTCGTAAAATCTCCTTAGGTGGTGACACTGGTTCTACTGATGAGAAATCCTTGAGCACAGGCGATGTGAAATTCAATATTAAAGGTCAAAATGGTATCGTTACTGAAGCTAATGGTGATGACGTAACTGTTAAATTAGATGATGATACTGCAAATAAAATCAACAACGCAGCAAATACTGATTTGAGCAACTTAACAGATGCTGGTAAACAACAAGTTAAAGATTTATCTGCATGGAATGTAGTGGCTAACAATGGTACTGCTGAAAAAGTTGAAGGTGGTAATACCGTTAAATTTATCGATGGTGATAACATCTCCATTACTCAAAATGGTAAAGACTTCACAATTGCGACTAAGAAAGATGTAACATTCGATACTGTAACTGCAAATGATACAATTACAGCACCTAAAGTAAAAGCAACTGATGGTGTAGAAACTCCAGAAGTAACAGGCTTGACTAATAAAACTTGGGTACCAGGTCAAACACAACCTGTATCTGGTCGTGCGGCAACTGAAGATCAATTGAAAGCAGTTGATGACCAAGTAGCAGCAAACAAAGCTAACATCACTAAAAATGCTGGTGATATTGCAGCAAACAAAGCTCAAATCGACAAAAATACAACAGCAATCGCTCGTAAAATCTCCTTAGGTGGTAACACTGGTTCTACTGATGAAAAATCCTTGAGCACAGGCGATGTGAAATTTAACATCAAAGGCGAAAACGGTTTAACAACGGTAGCTAATGGTGAAGATGTAACTGTTAAGATCGATGATGCAACAAAAGCAAAAATCGATAATGCAGCAAATCAAGACTTGAGCAACTTAACACCTGCTGGTAAACAACAAGTTAAAGATCTATCTGCATGGAATGTAACTGCAGCTGGCGGTACTGTTGAAAAAGTACAAGGCGGCGATACTGTTAAATTCCAAGCTGGTGATAACCTTGAGGTTAAACAAGACGGTACTACTTTCACATATAGCCTAGCTAAAGACGTGAAAGGTCTTAACAGTGTAACTGTAGGCGATGAAAATGGTCCATCCACTAAGATCACTCCTGCTGGTACAACTGTAAAAGATGCAGCTGGTAACGCTACAACAGTTAATGGTGCAGGCATGACTATCAATCCTGCAAACTCTGCAGCTAGTCCTGTATCCCTTACTGTAGATGGCTTGAACAATGGTGGTAACCAAATTCATGGTGTAGCACCTGGTACAGCTGATACAGATGCAGTAAACGTAAGCCAATTGAAAGAAACTAAAGCTGGTTTACAACAAGCTATTAACAATGTAGGCGTTGAAACACAACGTGTTGGTGCTCATGCAGCAGCTATGGCAGCGTTGAAACCAATCCAATACGATCCATTGGAACCAACACAAATTATGGCTGGTATTGGTAACTACCGTGGTGAAACAGCTGGTGCAATCGGTCTTGCCCATTACAAAACTGAAGATACTATGTTCAATATTGGTGTTACACTTGGTTCTAGCCATAACATGATTAATGCTGGTGTAACTCATAAATTTGGTGGTAGCCGTGATAGAAAAGATGCTATTCCAGAACGTTATAAAGCTGGTCCTATTAGCTCTATTTACGTAATGCAAGATGAAGTAAGTCACTTGCGTTCCCAAAATGAAGAGTACAAATCCAAGCTTGAACAACAACAATCTGAAATTGATGCATTGAAAGCAGCAGTTAACCAATTGTTGACAAATAAAGCATAATCATATTGTACATATAGTTAGAACTATGTATATCCCGTGAATGGATATGTAAAACTAGAAAGAGCCTTCCTCGAAAGAGGAGGCTCTTTTTAGTATGAAAACAAAAATAGTTTATTAAAGCTATATCTGAAAAATAAAATAGTCTGAAAATTCTAATTTAATAATTAATAAAATTATCGATAAAACTGTATATAAGGAATAATTTATGAATATTTTTAGACGATGATTAATTTTGTAATGAAATCTAGTATTCTTTGCATTCTCAATTAAATGTATAAAAAATCATATAATATGCAATTTATTAAGGTGAATAATAAATGAATTATGATGATACTGCGTGTTTAGTCATGCTATATGCATAATTGAGATAATAGTAAATATCCAAAAAATACACTTTTAAATTGAGAAAATTAGATAAATTATGGTAAAATTAAAGATAGGTTTTATAAATGTAAAGCTATGTAGCTTTCATTATTTCCAGACTGAGAGAAGTATGGAACATATAATTCATATAGTTGAGGGTTAGTAATTTAAAGAAGGAAAATGTATGAATAAGATATTTAAAGTCATTTGGTCTAAGTCCAAACAGTGCTACGTTGTAGTATCTGAAATGGCAAAAAATAAAACAGGGAAAAAGAAAATCGTAGTAGCTAGTATTTTGGCTGCCTTAGCAATGCAAGTTAGTGTAGTTGATGTATCTGCAGCAGATAGATCAACTGGGACACTAGAAGGTGGTACTGTAGGCGTAACAGGCTTAACTAATGGCCTTGCCATCGGTAATGAAGCTCAATCTGGTAGCAATCAATCTATCGCTATTGGGTATAAAAGTAAAGCAACAGCACCAGAAGTAACTCCTGCTGCTTTACCTGCAACCGCAGTTGGTGCTGGTGCTAAGGCAAACGGTTATTCTACAGTTGCATTGGGGCTATCAGCTAAAGCAGAAGCTGATAGTGCTACAGCGTTAGGCTCTAAGACTAGTGCTACTGGTGATAGGTCTGTAGCTGTTGGTATTAGTGCTGAAGCTAAAGGTAGATATGCGAGTACTTTAGGTGCTGAGGCTAGCGCTGTTGGTAATGCCACAGCAGTAGGGGCTAAATCCATTGCATCTCAGGATGCTGCTGTAGCAGTTGGTACTGATTCTAAGGCTACAGGTAACTATGCAAGTGCACTGGGAGCTGATGCAACAGCTTCTGGTAATGATTCTACCGCATTTGGTCATGGTACTGTAGCATCTGGTGCATCCTCTACTGCATTGGGCTCTAGAGCAAAGACTGGAGCTGTTGCTGGTGTAGGTATCGGTATGTTAGCCAATGCGACTAATCAATATGGTGTTGCTATTGGGGGCGAAAGCTCTTCCACTGCAGATAATAGTATTGCTATTGGTAGAAAAAGTTCTGCCACAGGCGAGAATGGTATAGCTATCGGTACTTTTACTACCTCAAAAGGTGCCAATGGTGTTGCTGTGGGTACTAATGGAACTACGGCAGAGTTAGGCGGTGTCGCAGTTGGTCAAGCTGCTAAGTCTAATAAATTTAATAGTGTTGCTATGGGGATGAATGTAACAGCTGATGGTGATAATTCTGTAGCGTTAGGTGGTAGTGCTTCGGCAAATGGTGATGGAACTATTGCCATTGGTTCTTATGGATCTACTCCAACGAAAGCTACAGGTAATAGAGCTCTTGCAATTGGTTCCGCTACGACAGCTAATGGTTTAGAATCAATTGCCATAGGTAGTCGCGTTAACTCCACATCTCAACATTCTATTGCTATTGGTACTGGAGCTAATGCAAGTGCAGTTAAATCTGTTGCTATTGGTCCTGATTCTAGCGCTAGCGTTGATGGTGGTGTTGCTTTAGGGCGTGATTCCGTTGCTGATGTAGCAGGCGGTACTACTAATAAGGGCTATAATCCTAATACAAACCGTACAGATGTTTATTCTGGTTTGAATGGCAATGTACTTACTAGTACAACAGGTGCTGTTTCTATTGGTAATGGTAGTACTGTAACACGTCAACTTACAGGCCTTGCAGCAGGTACAAGAGATACAGATGCAGTTAACGTAGCCCAATTAAAGAGTGTTAACCTTGCATTCTCTGGTAATGTGAATACTGGTAATGTAAATATTGCAAAGAGCACATTAGGCCTTAAGGGCGATAATACATATATTACAACATCTGCCAACGGTCAGAACCTTACAATTTCTGGTAAAACACAAAATATTGATGTCACAAATGGTCAAGCTTCTGCAAATGCTACAGGCATGGCTGATTCTAAGAATGTAGCAGATGCTATCAATAAAGCTATTTCTGCCAATGCATATCATTGGAAATTAGCTGCTGAGAATACTTCTACAGCTCCTGAAGTAATCAATAAATCAGATACTGTAATCTTTGGTGGGGACAACAATATTACAGTAACTCGTAGTGGCAAAAAAATTACTACTTCTTTGAATAAGGCGATTACTGTAGATACTGTGAAAGCTAATAGATCTGTTACGGTTTCTTCTGGTGGCAATCAAATTACTCTAGATGGTACAAATGGTTCTGTAAAAGGTAGAAACTTTACTGGCGATTCATTTAAAGCCGGCGATAATGTATTGAGTAATACAACGCTTCAAATTGGTCCGACTACTGGTAGTAATAATGTGACCATAACTCGTGATGGTTTAACTGCAAAAACTGCTACGAAAACTGTTAAGTTTGGTACAGATGGTATTAGTGCAGGTGGTCAACAAATTACCAATGTTTCTAGCGGTGGTAATGTAGGTACTAATGCAGCTAACATTACAGATGTTAAGAATGCTGTATCTGACGTGACATTAAAATTAGATACAAATTCTAAAACTGGCAGTGTTAAGCTTAGTGAAAGTCCACTAAAAGTAATCGGTGCCAATGGTATTAGAACTGATTTATTGGGTACGAATAATGGTAGTCTTGTTGTTGGTCTAGACAAGAGTACGGTAAATGCTACGACTAAAGGTATTGGTTTAACTGGTGATACAGGATCTACAGGTCTTAAGTATCTTAAAGACGGTGATGCAACCTTTAAAGTGGCTGGTGATGGCGATCTAGTTACTACTAAGGCTTCTGCTACAGGTGTACAAGTAGCTGTTGATTCTGCTAAAGTAAAAGATTTAGCTGTAGGCGCAGTAACTGTTAGCAAGGCTAATACAACAGATAATCCTATTACAATTACACCAACAGCAGGTACAAATACTAAGGACTATGCAATTGGTATTGATACAACAAAATTAGCTAATCAAACACAATTAACATACAAAGCTAATGGTGCTAATGAAAATAAAGTATCTTTGGCAAAGGGTTTAAACTTTACAAATGGTACTTTCACAACAGCAACTGTAGGAGCAAATGGGAATGTAACAATTTCTACTACTACTGAAACGATTACAAATGATGCTGATGGTAAAGCTAAAGTTGCAAGTCCTACAGATGGCTTAGCGACTGCTAAAAATGTAGCAGATTCTATCAATAAAGCAGTAGATGGTTTATCTCAAAACCTTACTGTTTCTGATGGCACTACAGATGGTGCTGTTAACCTTAAAAATCAAAAACTTACTGTTTCCGGTACTAATGGTGTAACTGCAACTGTAAATGGACAAACTGTTACAGTAGGTCTTGATGCAGCTACAAAAACTAAAGTAGATAATGCGTCCACAGCAGTAGCTCGTAACATCTCTCTTGGTGCAGATAGCGGCACAGCATCTAGCCAATCCTTAAAAGATGGTGATGTGGCATTCAATGTAAAAGCTGCGACAGGTGACTTAGTATCTACGAAGATGAATGGTAACACTGTTGAAATTTCCACTAAACGTGCGGCAATTACTAGTGATGCTAATACAGGCGCAGCATCTGTAACAGGCGATGATGGCTTAGCAACATCTAAAAATGTAGCCGATGCTATCAATAAAGCAGCTGATGCAGCTAAAGCTGGTGCGGCATGGAATCTTACAACAAATTCCAGCACAACAGATAAAACATCTGTACAAGGTGGGGACACAGTAGATCTTATTAATGGCGATAATATCTTGATTACCCAAGATGGTACAGATAAAAAGAAAATCACTGTAGCTACGAAGAAAGATCTTACAGTTGATTCCATTACAGCTGGCAATACAGTAATGAACACATCTGGTTTAACAAATGGTACTACTGCTATTACAGGTACTGGCATTACAACAGATAAAGTAACGGTAGGTGGCATCTCCATTGATAAAACTGATGGTATCAACGGTGGTAACAAGACAATTACTAATGTTGCTAGTGGGGGTACAACTGATACTAATGCAGCAAATATTGGTGATGTAAAGCAAGCTGTTGCTAACTTGTCTCAAAACTTAAATATTACAGATGGTACTAATAACGGTACTATTGATCTAAAAAACCAAAAACTTAATGTGGCTGGTACAAATGGTGTAACTGCAACTGTAAATGGTCAAACTGTTACAGTTGGTTTAGATGCAGATACTAAAACTAAAGTAGATAACTCTTCCGTTGCAGTTGCTCGTAATATTTCTCTTGGTGCAGATAGCGGCACAGCATCTAGTCAATCCTTAAAAGATGGCGATGTAGCATTTAATGTAAAAGGTGCGACTGGTGACTTCATTTCTACGAAGATGAATGGCGACACTGTAGAAGTTTCTACAAAACGTTCCACTATCAACAGTGATGCTACAGGTACTGCCTCTGTTACCGGTGATGATGGTTTAGCAACAGCTAAGAACGTGGCCGACGCGATTAATAAAGCTGCTAGCCAAGCTAAAGATGGTGCAGCATGGAAACTATCTACTAATGGTGATACACCGACTACTGTAGCCGGCGGAGATACTGTAGACTTTACTGGTGATAACAATATTACAGTTACACAAACTGGTAAAAATATCGCTACCACATTAAACAAAGACCTTAAGAAATTAAACTCTATTTCTCTTGAAAATGGTGTAGGTGAGACAATCAAGTTTGATGCAATTAATGCTAGTGGTAAGTTTGGTGATCCAGCTGTAGGTAATTATACACAAATTGACCGTGATGGTATTAGAATCAATAATGGTATTGATGTAAATCAACCGAATACAGCAAATACTTATTTAGACGTTGGTACTTTATCTTTACAAGCCGGACCTAATAGCAGCTCTCTTGATTCTAAAAATCTCATGTTTAATGATGAAGATGGGAATTTTGCTCAAGGTAGTGCTCAAGGCATGGCCTTCCGAAATGCAGCAGGTAAAGAGGTCCAATTTACTCTTGATGAGATTAACGCTGGTGGCAACAAAATTAAAGAGGTTGCAGAAGGTACAGATGATACTGATGCGGTAAATGTAAAACAGTTGAAAGATACTGTAGCAAGCCAAACGTTAACATACCGTGCTAATACAGCTGCTGATACAGATGCTAAGTCCGTTAAATTATCTAAAGGTTTAGACTTTGTAGATGGCACAATGACAAAAGCTACAGTAGATAATGATGGTAAGGTAACATTTGATATTAATGATGATACTAAGACCAAGATCAATGATGCTGCAGCGGCTGTGAGCCGTAAAGTGTCCCTTGGTGCAGATAGTGGCACAACATCTAGTCAATCTTTAAAAGATGGTGATGTAGCGTTCAATGTAAAAGGTGCTACTGGTGATTTCATTTCTACGAAGATGAATGGTGATACTGTAGAGGTGTCTACAAAACGTGTTACTATCGATAGTAATGCCACTACAGGTGCAGCATCTGTAACAGGTGATGATGGTTTAGCAACTGCTAAAAATGTAGCTGATGCTATCAATAAAGCTGCTAAAGCAAGCACTGATGCTATTAACTTGAAATTTGCTGGCGATACTAATACATCTGCCGGTGTAGTAAATCTTAAAGATGATACATTGGGCATCAAAGGTGACGGTAAATACGTAACAACTGATGCAGATGGTAAAAACTTAACTGTAAAAGTATCTGAAGCAGAGGTTAAGAAATCTGCGGTAAGTGCAGTTACAGTAAGTACTGATACAACTGATGCGGATAATCCGTTGACTGTTACAGGTACTCCAAGTGCAGATGGCACAACTAAGGATTACAAGGTAACTATTGACGGTACTAAAGTTGCTACGAAGACTAAATTGTCTTATAAAGCAAATGATGGTTCAGCTAAACAAGTATCCTTAGCTGATGGCTTGAACTTTAAAGATGGCACGTTAACAACTGCTACTATCGATGATGCAGGCGTTGTTAAATATGATGTAAAAACAGCGGCTATTACAGCTGGTACAGATGGCACTGTTACAGGCCCTGCTACAGATGGTGTGGCAACAGCTAAGAATGTAGCAGATGCTATTAATGCAGCTAAAAAAGCATCTAAAACAGAAATTACTGCTAATGATGATGAAGCGGCTAACGCAACAACTGGTAATGTAAAATTAACATCTACAACTGCTGCAGATGGTCATACAATTTACAATGTAAAACTTAATGATACATTGACATTTGGTACTGGTGCTAATGCCATTGTTATTGATGGTACAGCTGGTAAGGCTACTATTGGTAGTGCAGCTATCGATGGTGTAAATAATACAATTACAACAGGTGGTAATAAGGCGGTAACGTTAGATGGTACTACTGGTACGATTACAGGTAAAGCTGCTAATATCGGTGGCGTTACAGTAGATGGTACAAATAACCATGTAACAGGTCTCGCTAATACGACTTGGGATGGTAATGCTGTTTCTGGCCGTGCTGCTACTGAGGATCAATTGAAAGTAGTAGCTGATGCTGCAGCTAATCAAACATGGCAAATTACAGCAGATAAGGATGCTGCTACATCTGGGAAACAAACTGGTACTAAGACAGATGCCAAAGTAGGTAAAGACGCAAAGGTTACTATGATTGCTGGTGAAAATATTACCATCAACCAAAATGAGCGTGACTTCACATATTCCTTGAATAAAGACCTTGTGAATATGAACTCTGCAAGCTTCAATGGTACTGGTAATAACACAACTGTTATCAATGGTGATTCCATTACACAAACTGCTGGTACTCAAACCAATACATCTACTGCAGCTGGTAATACAGTAGCAGATGGTACTAAGTCTACAGCAACAACTGCAGATGGCACTAAGATTACGGATGGTACAAAAACAAATACTTCTACAGCAGATAGCACAGTTATCGATGATGGCAATGGTAATAACACAGCTCTTACTAAAGATGGTGTAACCATTACTGCATCTGGTAAGGATCCTGTATCCTTAACTAAAGATGGTCTCAATAATGGTGGCAATAAGATTTCTAATATTGCAGATGGTACAGATGACACCGATGCTGTCAATGTACGTCAATTAGAGGCTAAGTCTAAGGCGTCTAAAACAGAATTGACTGCTAATGGTGGTGAAAGTGCTGGTAGTACTACAGGCAATATTGTATTGACTAAAACTACTGCCGCTGATGGACATATCATTTACGATAACAAGTTGAATGATAAGGTTACATTGGGTACAGATCCAAGTAAAGCAGTTACTGTAGATGGTACAACTGGTACTATTAAAGCCGGTAAAGATGGTAATGCTGTAGCAATTAATGGCACAGATGGTACTATTAAAGCTGGTGATGGTGCTAATGCAGTTGCTATCGATGGCAAAAATGGTTCTGTAAAAGCTGGCGATAAGATTGCTCTTGATGGTAAGGATGGCAAGGCTACAATTGGTACTGTAGGCATCGATGGTAAAGATGGCATTATTACTACAGGTGGTAATAATCCTGTTGCAGTAAATGGCAAAGATGGTGTTGTTACAGGATTAACTAACAAAACTTGGGATCCAAATAATATTGCATCTGGCCGTGCTGCTACGGAAGATCAAGTTAAATCCGCCGTTGAAAATGCTGGATGGAATGCAACTATTGGTACAGAAGGCTCTGGTATTAACAGCACACCAACTGCAACAGCTGAAAAAGTAAAAACTGATGAAACAGTTACTTTCAAAGCGGGCAATAATATGATGGTTAGCCAAGCAGGTAAAACAATTAGTTATGCAGTAAATCCTGAACTGAAGGATATGAAGTCTGCTACATTTAAAGATGCAGCAGGTAACACAACTGTCACAGATGGTAATGGCATAACAATTACACCAGGCAGTGCAAATCCTAATAATCCTAATGCAGGCACTATTTCCTTGACTAAGGATGGCCTTAATAATGGTAATAACCAACTTAAAGGTATTGCGCCTGGTACAGATGATACTGATGCAGTTAATGTTAGTCAGTTGAAAGCATCTAATGCTAGAATCGGCGATGCTATTGGTCAAGTAGCCGGTGAGGTACAACGCGTAGGTGCGCATGCAGCAGCAATGGCAGCGTTGAAACCAATTCAATATGACCCATTGGAACCAACTCAAGTGATGGCTGGCGTAGGTAACTATCGCGGTGAAACAGCAGCGGCCTTAGGTCTTGCACATTATACAAATGAAGATACAATGTTCAACGTTGGTGTATCTCTTGGTGCAAACCGCAACATGGTCAATGCAGGTGTAACTCACAAATTTGGCTCTAGCCCAGAAAAGAAAAATATTCCTGATCGTTACAAAGCAGGCCCTATTAGCTCTGTGTATGTAATGCAAGATGAAGTATCTAGTCTCAAAAAAGAAAATAGTGAACAAAAAACTGTTATCGCAGATCAAGCGGCTCGTCTCAATACGTTGGAAGCTGAAAATGAGCGTCAACGTCAAGAACTAGCTGAAACTAAACAAGGCTTAGAAGACTTGCGTGCAGCAGTTAGTCAATTGTTGGCATCCAAAGGTTAATAATTGATAATTAATTTCACAGAATAGACTGATATAATATTTTCTAAAAATTAAAAGAACCTCTTATATGTTGGGATACCTGGTAGGGTATATTCAAACACTATAAGAGGTTCTTTTGCAAATTTGATATATATTATTAAATAAAATCATTATATATGAATGACTTTTCATATATTATTGTGATATAATACAGAAGATATTGGGGCTAATAGATAGCTCAATCTTATACGATCTTGCATGAATAGGAGTTACTATGTTAGACCGCATACAACGATGGTTGTCCATTGATGCTATGTTGCCCGCTACAGAACGATTAGGTCCTGTAGGTACAACAAAGCAGATGTATGGCAATTATTTGAAAATAGCTTGGCCTGCTACATTACAAGGTTTGATGCTACAGTTTATGACAGCTATTGATTTAGCCATGGTAGGGGCCCTCGGTGCCTCCGCACTTGCCTCAGTTGGTATTATGGGGCAGCCAGAGATGGTGATGCTTATATTCTGTCGTGCCCTGTCGATTGCGGTAACGGCTATTATAGCTCGCCGCCACGGTGAAGATGAAGTTGATGGTATGAATGCTGTTCTTAAGCAGTCCATACTATTGAATTTCTTGATTTATGCACCTTTATTGGCAATATGTTTCTTTAATTTAGAGCATATCTTACGCTTTACAGGTGCTGAAGACGGTTATATAGAAACGGCTGTCTGGTATGGTCGTTTTGTTGTCATTAGTCTAATATTTCAATCCTTTAGTCAAATTGTAGGGGCCGCCCTTATTGGGTATGGCAATACTAAGGTTATTTTTAAGTCCAATGTAGTAGGTAATATTTTAAATACTATAATGAACTTCTTCTTGATTTATGGTATTGGATTCTTTCCTGAACTCGGTGTCATGGGCGCCGGTGTTTCGACAATGATTAGTAGTGCCGTTATTGCTCTATTATTACTGCGTACGATTTCACAACATACTACTACAGGATTAACCTTGCGACATCCTTCAAAGTGGAAGTTTGAACGAACCGTTTTGCATACTATGTTCCACGTAGGTGGTAGCTCATTAGGGGAACAGTTTTTTGAACGATTTGGTATGTATACGTACACAATGATCGTTGCATCCTTAGGGGCGGTACCATTAGCAGCACACTATGTGTGTATGAATTTGATGGATATATTCTATTACTTTGCTATGGGACTTGGCTTTGCAGGGGCTTCTCATACGGGACAGAGTCTTGGTCATAAACGACCAGATATTGCACGTGTTTATGGTAAAATCGGTGCCCGAATCGGACTGGTCGTGGGCCTTATAAGTGCTTTGATATTTATTGGCCCTGGTGATTTATTGGTACAGTTATATACACGTGAAAGTGAAGTCGTTACGTTAGCTGGTGCCTTAATGGGGCTTATGGCCATTGCGGCCTTTCCTCAAGCTTTACAGCAAGTATACTCCGGTGTACTAAAAGGAGCGGGGGATACATATTATATTATGAAATATTCCCTTGTTAGTGTAGCTATTATACGACCTATTATTACATATCTATTGTGTATTACATTTGGCTTAGGCCTTTTAGGCGCATGGTTATCGTTGTGCTTCGATCAGTCTTTACGATTATGTTGTTCCTATTTCCGATTTGTTCGAGGTACATGGCAGCATAAAATTGTTTAATCTTACTGATTAGTATTCAAAATATTAATTTTGAATATCATTATTGTCTTTAGACTGGTTCGCGACGTAGTCGCGAATCATTAAACCACCCGCTA
>ERZ781272.110-NODE-110-length-113272-cov-28.455771_pt1 | contig 113272 bp, 94 predicted proteins | sample MGYA00375850_ERZ781272 | MGnify/ENA primary metagenome ERZ781272 (study PRJEB29790, sample SAMN06051246) | human gut metagenome | host: Homo sapiens | place: USA: Cincinnati, Ohio | collected 2013-06-21 | study: EMG produced TPA metagenomics assembly of the Gut...
GTTTTGGTCATTGTACCTCCTGTCTGTTCGATAACTCCTCGGTGAAGTTATGTAAAGCACGACACGCCGTTCCATTCGTGCCGCAAGGCACGAATGATGAGCAGGGTTTGGGGCAGGCACGCCCCAACAAGATCACTTAGAAAACTCGCAAGAGTTTGAGAAGTGAAGTCCCGGATGGACAGGAAATTTTCAAGAATTGAAAATTTGTGGCCACGGGACTGTTCTTGCCCTCTACCGCTGCGCTCAAAACGCATAGACCGCGTTTGCGAAGCGCAGCGCAGCAATGAAAGCCCCAGTGGGGCTTTTAAGCGGCAGAACGGTCTGCGATAGCAGATGGAGGGGCCTCGCCCCGACAAGTTCAACAAATGTTTCCGAATTGTTAAGACGCAAAAATAAGTAGAGGGATTCTGCTCATGTATGTTAATCACCGTTTGCTCCGAACGAAGTTCCTGCCCCTGTTTGTGCAGCAGCGTTGACGAAAAGTCGGTATCACGTTCGGACAGCTCATGAAATTGTCAAGGTGCGTTTCCCGTAAAAGAAAAATACCGCCCATTCAGGCCGTTCGGGCTTATTGTGTGGGAGAGTTTGTACGCCTTTACCAACATTTTCGTCCGGCAAAGCATTGGTATGATGTGGTCTATGTTTTCACCCTGTCCGAAGTAAAGGAAGCGGCACATTTTTCCAAAATGTGGAATCCGATATAATCGTCTGATAGCGGTAGGTTTGAACTGGTGGAAGAAATAGTTTTAAGTTGTTGTTAGGCTGTTATTTTCCCTATTGCAATCCGTTGCAAAGTATGGTATATACATTATACGAAACATTGCTTTGAAAGAACGCTCCACCGTTCAATGATGTATAAATGGGAGGTGCCTGCCATGACCGCCGTGATCTATGCCCGCTATTCTACTGATAGTCAGCGAGAAGAATCCATCGAAGGCCAGATTCGTGAATGCACCGCCTATGCGGAAAAGAACGGCTTCACGGTGGTGAAGCATTACATTGACCGTGCCATCTCCGCCAAGACCGATAACCGCCCGCAGTTCCAGCAGATGATCAAGGACAGTGAGCGTGGAATCTTTGATGTCATCATTGTCTGGAAGCTGGACCGCTTTGCTCGAAACCGCTACGACAGTGCCCGGTACAAGACCCAGCTGAAACGCAATGGTGTGAAGCTGGTATCGGCTACGGAAGTCATTTCGGCTGGCCCGGAGGGCATCATTCTGGAATCGGTGCTGGAAGGCTACGCCGAATATTACTCTGCTGACCTGTCTGAAAAGGTCGTGCGTGGCATGACCGAAAATGCTCTCAAGGGTATTTATAATGGCGGCACGATTCCGTTCGGCTACATGATCGATGAGACCCGGCATTACCAGCCCGACCCGTTGTTGGCACCGTATGTGGAGCAGACGTTCCAGAAGTATGCGGACGGTGCGACCATGACTGACCTGCGGGATTGGTTAAAGGCGCACAACATTAAAAATTCGATGGGCGGGGAGATATCCTACAACACGATTCAGCGGATGCTGAGTAATCGCCGGTACATCGGCGAATTGCGCTTGCGGGATGTGGTACAGCCTAATGCGATTCCGGCGCTGGTATCGGAGGAACTGTTCAACAAGGTACAGGAAAAGCTGGCGAAAAATAAAAAGGCCCCTGCCCGTCATAAGGCAGAGGAAAGTTATCTGCTCACCACCAAGCTGTACTGTGGTAAGTGCGGAGCGCTGATGTTTGGCGAAAGTGGTGTCAGTCATACCGGCAGGATGTACACTTATTACAAGTGTGCTGCCGCCAAGAAGAAAAAGACCTGCGATAAAAAGGCAGTGCGGAAACAATGGCTGGAAGATTTGGTAGTGACCGAAACCATGAAGCTGGTGGAAGATGATGCTTCCATGAATGCCATCATTGCCAAGGTCATGGAGCTGCAAAATCAGGAAAGCACTGACCTGCCTATCTACGAAAAGCAGTTGAAGGAAACGGAAACCGGCATCACCAATATGCTGAACGCTATCCAGATGGGCATTCTGACCAGCTCCACCAAGGAGCGGCTGGAAGCGCTGGAAGAACAGCGAAAAGAACTGCAAGCCCGCATTGCAGAGGAACGGCTGGCTAAGCCAAAGATGAAAGAGGAGTTCGTCCGCTTTTGGCTGCTTCGCTTCCGTAAGCTGGATATGACCCAGCCGGAGCAGCGGCAGGCACTGGTGGATACTTTCATCAATGCCATCTATCTCTACGATGATAAGGTCCTCATTACCTTTAACTATAAGGAAGGCACAGAGACGGTCGCTTTCGGGGAAGCCGTGAAAGCAGAGAAAAGTTCGGATATGAGTGCGCGAGGTGCACCAGATATTGAACGTCAAATCGTAAGATTTGGCGTTCTTTTTTGTTATGTAACCCCGAAAAATCGGGGCTTGCACGGTCAATGCACGGTTTTTGCACGGTTGGAGTTTTCATAGGAATCCTCTGCATGGGCTGGAATTACTTTGAAATGCGTGGTAAATTTTGCATTAGGTCAGCAGAGCCAGACGGAGCTGCGCCTTTACTTCGGGGTCTGCATTCTTCAGCAGTTCCAGCAGAGCGGTCATAGAAATGGTCGGTTCGCCTGCGGCGGGCACAGCCTGCGGGCTGGGGCTTTCCTGTTTGGCGTAGAAACCTTCCTCAAACTTCTTGCCCAGTTCTACACGAGAGGACTGCTGGATATGCGCATAGGTGTTCACCAGCATATCCGCCGTAGCGTGTCCTGTGGTGCCCTGAACGGCCTTCACATTGCCGCCAGAGATCATCAGCTGATAGGTGGCACTGGAATGCCGCAGACCGTGAAAGACGATGCGGGGAAACTCCGGGTGTGCGTCCGGCCATTCGGGATCTGATGCCGGGCACAAAGCGGTTTGGGGAGCTGAAAAAGTCCATCGGTCATGTAACTCAGAAGGTTCTGACCGCTCAGCTGCGGCAGATGGAGGAAAGCAGAATAAATAAAAGACGGGGTGCTGTGCATTTGTGCAGCACCCCGTCTTTTATTTGTGTTCATCTGCGCCCGGCTCATAGAGCAGCTCCAAATAGGGGTGCTTCCGGATGGCGGCAACCACCTCATCCAGGCGGGTCGCGCAGAAATTCTGGCAGCATAGAGTTTGTGCCGATAGAAATTTTGCGTACAGTAGATTTTGGAAATCTTCTTTGATGCCGCGATGCCGCAAATCGTAGGCGGTGCCCATGGTTAGATAGATCTCGTTCTGCGGCAGAAGATCAATAAAATTGCGATAATAAACTATTTGCCCAGATGCCAGATGTCGCGGTCGTACTCGGCAATGGTGCGGTCGGAGGAGAACATGCCCGCTTTGGCAATGTTCACCAGACACTTGCGCCGCCAGCCTTTCGGGTCGCAGGCGTAATCGCTGAGGGCCTGCCCCTTGCGCACAACGTAGGCGTTGAAGTCCGGCAGGGTCTGGAACCAGTCTTTATGGATCAGCTCGTTGTGCAGGCGGGTCAGGTTTTCGGCGTGACCGGCGGCCAGCATCTCCGGGCCGGTGAGGAAGTTGATAGCGCGGCGGATGTTGGCATCCCCCTCCACCCACTGGGCGGGGTCGTAGTCGCCCACGGCGTAGCGGTGGATGACCTGATCGGAGGTCTGACCGAAGATATAGATGTTCTCCTCGCCCACCTGCTGGCTGATCTCCACATTGGCACCGTCCATGGTGCCCAGCGTCAGCGCGCCGTTCAGCATGAACTTCATGTTGCCGGTGCCGGAAGCTTCCTTGGAGGCAAGGCTGATCTGCTCGGACAGGTCGCAGGCGGGGATCAGCTTTTCGGCGGCGGTAACGTTGTAGTTCTCCACGAACACCACCTGCAGCCACTTGGACACTTCCGGGTCTGCGGCAATGACCTTGGACAGGGTCAGCAGCGCATGGATGATGTCCTTTGCAATGGTGTAGGCAGGTGCCGCCTTGGCACCGAAGATGCTCACCAGCGGAGCAGCGGGCAGGTGCCCGGCCTTGATCTCGTAGTACTGATGGATGAGGTACAGCAGGTTCAGCTGCTGGCGCTTGTACTCGTGCAGGCGCTTGGACTGGATATCGAACACAGCACCGGTGTTCACGCTCACCTTCTGGGTGCGCAGCAGCCAGTCTGCCAGTGCTTCCTTGTTGGCCTTTTTCACAGCGGTCAGCTGCTCCAGCACAGCTTCGTCGTCAGCAAAAGCCATCAGCTTTTCCAGCTCGGCGGCATCCTTACGGAAGCCGGAGCCGATGTGCTGTTCCAGCGCGGCGGTCAGGCGGGGGTCACATTCCAGCAGCCAGCGGCGGAAGGTGATGCCGTTGGTCTTATTGTTGAACTTTTCCGGGTACAGCTCGTAAAAGCCGTGCAGCTCGGATTTTTTCAAAATCTCGGTGTGCAGCGCCGCCACGCCGTTGGTGGAGTGGGTGAAGTGGATGTCCATGTGGGCCATGTGCACCCGGTCGTCCTTGTCGATGATGGCAAGGCTCTCGTCCTTGGTGCGGGTGCGGGCCAGTGCGTCCAGCTTTTCGATAATGGGCATCAGCTGGGGCACCACGGCATCCAGATAGGCGCGGGGCCACTTTTCCAGCGCTTCGGCCAGAATGGTGTGGTTGGTGTAGGCGCAGGTCTTTGTGACGATCTTTACGGCTTCCTCAAATTCGATGCCCTTTTCGCCCAGCAGCCGGATCAGCTCCGGGATGACCATGCTGGGGTGGGTGTCGTTGATCTGGATGGCGGCGTAGTCGGCCAGATCATGGTAATCGCAGCCCCGGGCGGCACACTCGGACAGAATGAGCTGGGCACCGGCAGAAACCATCAGGTACTGCTGGTACACCCGCAGGCGGCGGCCTGCCTCATCGGAATCGTCCGGGTAGAGGAAGAGGGTCAGGTTCTTGTCGATGGCAGTTTTATCGAAGGCAATGCCGTCATGGACGATGCTCTCATCAATGGTGTCAAGGTCAAACAGGTTCAGGGTGTTGGTGCGGCCCTCGTAGCCGGTGACGGCCAGCTTGTACAGCCGGGCAGTGTATTCCTTGCCCGCCAGCTCCACCGGGTAGGTGATGTCGGTCTTTTCTGCCCAGCTGTGGGCGGTGAGCCACGGGTCGGGCTTTTCGTTCTGCACGCCGTCCTCAAAGGACTGGTGGAACAGGCCGAAGTGATACCGCAGGCCCACGCCGTCGCCGGGCAGGTTCAGCGTTGCCAGAGAGTCGAGGAAGCAGGCAGCCAGACGGCCCAGACCGCCGTTGCCCAGAGAGGGTTCCGGCTCCACCTCTTCGATATCGGAAAGGCTCTTGCCGACGGCAGCCAGTGCATCGCGGGCTTCATCGTACAGTCCCAGATTGATGAGGTTGTTGGACAGCAGCTTGCCGATGAGAAATTCGGCGCTGATATAGTACAGCTTGCGGCCGGTGACCGGCTGCACACGGTCGGCGCTCTTCTGCCGGACGAGTTCCAGCAGCGCGAGATACAGCTCCTGATTCGTGCAGTCTGCCAGCGGCTTGCCCGTGAGACCCTGTAACGTTTCGGTAAAGCTCATAAATGCATCCTCCTTTGTTAGGGTGTATCTGAAAAGTTGAAAATTTAGTCTATTTCTACAAGTACAGCCGGATCTTGCGTGAAACAGCCTTGGATCCCGCTTGTGCTTGCGAAATATTCGTCATTTTCTTTGTTTTCAAATACACCTTGCGGAAAACAGGTTTGACATCTGTACTTCCAGATATACCACATAAAACAATCAAAATCTTGCCTAAAAAGCGCAGACTGTGGTACAATCCTATCATCGGGAGGTGAAACAATGCAAAATCAGGCATCTTTGCAGGAGACCAAGCAGCATGGTGCCGTGCGGTTTCCCTTCAATCTGTATCCCTGCACCATTCCGGGGGACTTTCCGCAGGTGGCGCTCCACTGGCAGGAGAGCATGGAGCTGGTCTTTGTCAAGCGGGGCACAGGACTGGTGCAGGTGGGCGCTGAGAGCTGCCCGGCCCGCATGGGGGACATCTTTATTTTTACGCCCGGCACCCTCCATGCCCTGCGGCAGGCCGAAGGGCAGTGCATGGAATACGAAAATATCATTTTTGAGCTGGAGCTTCTGGGCGGCGCAGAGGACCTTTGTGCCGAGAAATATCTGCTTCCGCTGCAAAGCGGGCGCTTGTCGCTGCCTGCGCGGCTGACCCCGAACGATTTATGCTATCTGCAGGCCGCCGCCTGCCTGCGGGAGGTGGAAGATGCCAACCGCGCCAAGCTCCCCGGCTACGAGCTGCAGGTCAAGGGGGCATTGCTGCGGTTTCTTGCCCTGCTCCTTGCACAGGGCCGGCAGCGGCTTGCCGCCGAGACAGCCGACACCCAGCGGCTGAAAACGCTCCTGCAATGGCTTTCGGCCCATTATACCGAGGAACTCCGGGTCGCCGATGCCGCCGGGGTCTGCTCCTTCAGTGCCAGCCACTTCATGCGGTGGTTCCGGCAGATGACCGGGCAGAGCTTTGTGGCCTTTCTGAACGAGTTCCGGCTCAACGCCGCCGCCGAAGCGCTGCAGGCCACGGATGAGACGGTTCTGACCATCGCTTCCCGGTGCGGGTTTGAGAACCTCTCCTATTTTAACCGGGCGTTCAAGGCGCACTTCGGCATGACACCCCGGGAGTACCGGAAAAAATAAGCAAAACGAGGCCGTTCTGCCTCTCTGGAAAAGAGAGGGAACGGCCTCGTTTTTTGCACATCAGATCTCCGGCGGCGGGCAGCAGCTCTCCCGTTGGATGAGCTTATGCGGCACGATGATCTTGGTTGCCAGAAGATTCGGGTTCTCGATATGGTTGATGGTCTGGCTGGCCGCTTCCATGCCCAGCTGGTAGGGGTTCACGTCCACGGTGGTCAGCTGCGGGCTGGTGATGCGGGAGAACAGCGAGTTATTGAAGGACACGATGGAAAGGTCTTTCGGGACGCGCAGCCCCAGCTTGCCGCAGAACTGTTCCAGCACCTCGGCATCGTCCTGCCCGGTGATGACCGTGTTCACATACCGCCGCTGGTTGCAGAACTGCCCGATGCCGCGGATGATCTCCAGATGAAAGGCATTTTCGTAGACATCCCGCTGGGAGGAGGGCAGAATGATGCCGATGGTCTTGGAAAAAGCTTCTACTGGTTCGGCTTAAAAGTTCGGCTCATAGCCCAGCTGCGCCATGATGCGGCGCACCCGCTCCTTGGTTTCCCGGCTGATGGAAGGGCTGTCCTTGCAGGTGCGGGACACCGTAGAAGGCGAAACGCCCGCTGCTGCGGCGACATCGCAGCAGTCATGACCATTGGCACCACCATGGAGAACATCGGCTGGGCGGTCATCAACAATCTGCACATCCTGTTCGCCGTGGCCATCGGCGGCAGCTGGGCAAAGGAGCGTGCAGGCGGTGCCTTTGCAGCGGTGCTGGCATTTGCCCTCATCAACGTGATCACCGGCAACATCTTCGGCGTTACCAGCGCCATGCTGGCAGACCCCAATGCCGTGACCCACACCCTGTTCGGGCAGGAGATCGCCGTCAACGGCTACTTTACCTCCGTGCTGGGTGCTCCGGCCCTGAACATGGGCGTGTTCGTGGGTATCATTGCCGGTTTTGTGGGCGGTGTGGCTTACAATAAATACTATAACTTCCGCAAGCTGCCGGATGCACTGGCTTTCTTCAACGGCAAGCGCTTCGTGCCCATGGTGGTCATTGCCTACTCGGTGGTCATTTCCATCGTGCTGTCGCTGTTCTGGCCTGTCGTGCAGACCGGCATCAACAACTTCGGCATCTGGATCGCCAACTCTTCCGAGACCTCTCCCATTCTGGCTCCGTTCATCTATGGCACGCTGGAGCGTCTGCTGCTGCCTTTCGGTCTGCACCACATGCTGACCATCCCCATGAACTACACCTCCTTCGGCGGCACCTACACCATCGCCACCGGTGTCAATGCAGGCAGTCAGGTGTTTGGTCAGGACCCGCTGTGGCTGGCATGGGCCAACGACCTCATCAATTTCAAGAAGGCCGGTGACATGGCTGCTTACAACAATCTGCTGGCTACCGTTACCCCCGCCCGCTTCAAGGTAGGCCAGATGATCGGTGCTACCGGTCTGCTGCTGGGCATTGCACTGGCCATGTACCGCCGTGTGGATGCCGACAAGCGCGCAAACTATAAGTCCATGTTCATCTCCACCGCACTGGCCGTGTTCCTGACCGGCGTCACCGAGCCGCTGGAATTCATGTTCATGTTCTGCGCCATGCCGCTGTACATCGTGTACGCACTGCTGCAGGGCTGTGCTTTCGCCATGGCAGGCATCATCCATCTGCGCCTGCACTCCTTCGGCAATCTGGAATTCATCACCCGCATCCCCATGTCCCTGCAGGCCGGTCTGGGCGGCGATATCATCAACTTTGTGATCTGCGTGATCGCATTCTTTGCCATCGGCTACGTTGTGGCTTACTTCATGATCGGCAAGCTCAATCTGGCTACGCCGGGCCGTCTGGGCAACTACACCGATGACAACGCGGACGATTCCGCTGCCGACGCAAAGACCGAGAAGAAGGCCGACAAAAAGGCCGACAACGGTCAGGCCGAGCGCATCATCGCCCTGCTGGGCGGCCGTGAGAACATCGTGCTGGTGGATGCCTGCATGACCCGTCTGCGCGTTACCGTGAAAGACCCCGCCAAGGTGGCCGACCTTGCCGCATGGAAGGCTGAGGGTGCCCTGAGCCTGCTGGTGAAGGGCGACGGCATTCAGGCTGTGTACGGCCCCAAGGCAGACGTTCTGAAATCTGATATCAACGATATTCTGTAAAAAACTATGAAACTGCTGACTTTGAATACCCACAGCCTCATCGAGCCGGACTATGAGGCCAAGCGGGAGATCTTTGTAAACTTCATCGCAGCGGAGCAGCCGGAGGTGTTTGCCCTGCAGGAGGTGAACCAGACCGCCGCCGCTCCGCTGCTGGGGGACGCAGCGGCGACCTGCATCGTTCCCATGCAGGACTGGCTGGGGCTGGACAACTCTGCCCGCATCAACAAGCCCTCCACCGTGGGCCAGAACTGGCGCTGGCGGCTGAAAAAGACCCAGCTGAGCAAAAAGCTCCAAAAGGAGATCTGCCAGCTGACCACCCGCTACGGCCGGATGAACTGGGCGTGACAGTGTAGTGTTCTGGACTTGATTTTGGAAAGTTTATTGCAGAATAGTGGCAGAAGTAATACTTATTCAAAAATAAAAACGACAAAGAACAAATAAAAAAGTACAGAATATGGATCAGGACGCGTGACTTTTAATTTTGACAAAAATCAAGAAAGGACTTTGTATAACTTTACAAAACAAGAAAATACAGAGGTAAAAAGTTGTTGCGATTTTCGGATTAAAAGAAATAACAGAAAACGCGATACTTTAAGCATCAAAAGCCAAAGACGCTTCGCGAGAGATCGCAAAGCGTCTTTTTTTTGTTACCTTGCAAGGCAAGGCGGCTTTGAGGGAGAGATGAAACAGGAAAAGGGGAATGGTATATCCGGCCGTGCACCCCACTTGGCCGGTGATGGCCACCAGCGGCGCACCGTTCGGATAGGAGTGCGCGAGGCGCACCACAAAAAAGCACGAAGCAGCAATGCTTGGTGCTTTTTCTTTTTGACATGTGCCGCGGGATGCTTTATAATAAGAGTGATTTCAGATGTCTGCGGGGCGGTGCGCCCTGCGGTAAAATTACGGCAAGCAAAAAAGGGAACTGCTATGAGAGAAGAAAAGGCCAGCGCATTGCCGCTGCTGCTGGACGTGCGCAGAATGGACGAAAATAACCGGGCTTACGCCTACCGTATGCTGCGCAAAAATATTATGACCTTGCAGCTGCAGCCGGGCTGTCAGCTGAGCGAGGCCGAACTGTGCGAACAGCTGGCCATGAGCCGCACACCGGTACACGAAGCGCTGATGATGCTGAAAAGCGAGTGGCTTGTGGATGTTCTGCCGCAGCGCGGCAGCATTGTGTCCAAGATCAGCGTTCCATACCTGAACGAAGGCTTTGCCATGCGCCGCATTCTGGAACCGGCGCTGCTGCGCGGGCTGGCCGGAAAGCTGACAAGGGAACAGCTGAACGAATTTCAGGAACTGCTGAACCGCCAGAACGAAGACCTTTATCTGGATCAGGATGCAGCAGATGACTTCTTCATCTCGCTGGATAACGACTTCCACAGGCTTTTGTACCACGATTCCGGCTACGACCGCATCTGGGAGGCTATGCACAACGTTACTTCCCATATGGACCGTGTGCGGTATCTGGACTCGGCCCTTTGCCGGGGAAATATTGCCTCGGTGCAGAAAGAGCACGAGCAGATCTTTGGCTATCTGCGGGACGGCCTGCCGCTGGACGTGGACGTAGAAGCCCTGTTTGAGCATCACCTTGGCATGTACCGCGAGAATTTCCAGAAGATATTGGAACGGTTCCCGGATTTCTTTGTACAGACATAAACCAAAAAGAGCACCCGCTGCTGACCCTTACAAGGCCATGGCAGGGGGGTGCTTTTTTGGTTCAATACGGATACGGCTTTACGCCGGGCTGCGGATATCAATTTACGACGGCAGTGTTTCTGATGGATTTTGCACCAGAAATGCTGCTTTTTCTGTTCAAAACCCGGAAAAACAGCAGTTTGTGCTCTTGAATTGCCCGAAAAGCTTGCAGGAATGCAGGTTTTTGTGGTAATATTTAAGATATGTTCCCGTTGAGGGGAAGAAAGAGAGGGGTAATCAAATGATCAATATCTGCATCATTGCCACCATTGTGATCTATCTGGTGGGAATGCTGCTGGTTGGCTTTGTCTACAGCAAATCCAACGAGGACAGCAGCGATTTCTACCTCGGCGGCCGCACGATGGGCCCGCTGGTCACGGCTATGAGCGCCGAAGCCAGCGATATGTCCAGCTGGCTGCTGATGGGTATGCCGGGCCTTGCATATCTCACCGGCATCGCGTCGCCGGGCTGGACGGCCATCGGCCTTGCTGTGGGCACATGGCTCAACTGGCTCATCGTGGCCCGCCGCCTGCGCCGCTACTCGGCCAATCTGGATGCCATCACGGTGCCGCAGTTCCTTTCCCTGCGGTTCCATGACCAGCGCAACCTGCTCAACGCGCTGGGCGCGGTCATTATCATCGTGTTCTTCATCCCGTACACCGCTTCCGGCTTTGCCGCCTGCGGCAAGCTGTTCAACAGCCTGTTTGGCGTGGATTACATGGCGGCCATGGTCCTGTCCGCTGTGGTCATCGTGGGCTACACCATCATGGGCGGCTTCCGCGCTGTGTCTACCACCGACCTGATCCAGTCCGTTGTCATGAGCATGGCGCTGATCGCGGTGCTGGTGTATGGCGTCAATGTGGCAGGCGGCTGGGATGTGGTTCTGGACAACGCCCGCAGCCTGCCCGGCTACCTGACCATGGCTGCAAGCCACAATGCGGCAGACAACACCGCCACCTCCTACAGTCTGCTGGACATCGCGTCCACGCTGGCATGGGGTCTGGGCTACTTCGGCATGCCCCATATCCTGCTGCGCTTCATGGCCATTGAGGACGAAAAGAAGCTGGTGCTCAGCCGCCGCATTGCAAGCGTGTGGGTGGTCATTGCCATGACCGCTTCCATCGTCATCGGCATGGTGGGCCTGGGCATGACCAAGGCGGGCGCGCTGGAGTTCCTGAGCGGCTCTTCCAGCGAGACCCTGATCGTGCGCGTGGCCAGCCTGATCGCCCAGCACGGCGTGCTGGCAGCCATTCTGGCAGGTCTGATCCTTGCCGGCATCCTTGCCGCTACCATGTCCACCGCCGACAGTCAGATGCTGGCAGCGGCCTCCAGCGTATCCCAGAACATCCTGCAGGAGTTTGGCCACATGAAGCTGACCGAGAAGCAGAGCCTGTTCGCTGCCCGCCTGACCATCATCTGCATCAGCGTGGTGGGCGTGGTGCTGGCCCGCGACCCCAACTCCAGCGTGTTCGGCATCGTCAGCTTTGCATGGGCCGGCTTTGGCGGCTCCTTTGGCGCAGTGGTGCTGTGCTCCCTGTTCTGGAAGCGCTGCAACTGGCAGGGCGCACTGGCCGGTATGCTCTCCGGCGGCCTGATGGTCTTTGTATGGAAGTACATCATCAGCCCGCTGGGCGGCGTGTTTGGCATCTACGAGCTGCTGCCTGCCTTCCTGATCTCTCTGGTGGTCTGTGTTGTGGTGAGCCTTGTCACCCCGGCACCCTCGGCAGAGATCGAGGCAGAGTTCGACGCTGCCAAGTAAAAACGATTTAAAATGCCCTCCGCTGCGCTCTGGGCATAGCAGCGGAAAAATGATTGATGCTTATGCAAAAGAGCAAAGCCGGCGGGCTTTGCTCTTTTGCTTTTTCACGGGTGGGGACGCAGAGGAAAGCGGCATTTAATTCAAAAGGATCAGCCATGCTTCGCAGCATGGAAGCAGAAATCCAAAACAGAAAAAGAACAGAAGATCCAGCACGAGCCGCATCAGACGGGTAAGCGGCGTGCCGAGAGACATGGCGTGAATGATAAAAAGATTCGCCTCACCCCAGCGCCGGTAGTAACCGGTTTGCTCAAAATTGTTCCAGAGTTCAAGAGATAGAAATTCAAATCCGGCAAACAATGGAAAAATGACTAGGGAGGACATCCAGCCGTCGGCCTGAAGCGAACCATCGCTGAGAGTCCGCCAGTGCACAGCTAATCTGCCTGGACAGGCAAAAATTCCCCACAGGGCAAGTGCAATGCTTAATGCAAGAAGAGCAGTACGCACAGAATGCCAGTCTACAGTGTGCTGGCGGCGCAGCATGGTGAAAAAATCTTCCAGAGGAACGGGAGGAGTGTCATCTTTTTGACGGGAGTCATGACAGTGCATCAGGTCAGCGAGGGTCAGGCCCAGCACATCGGCCAGCGGCTCCAGCGTGTTGATGTCTGGCAGCCCGATGCCGCGTTCCCAGCGGCTGACGGCTTTATCCGTAATGTGAAGCTGCTGAGCCAGTTCGGCCTGCGTCATGTTCCGCTCCCGGCGCACTTGTGCAAGGAATGCACCAAATTCTTTTGCATCCATTCTGCTCACATCCTTTTCCACAGGATAACACAGAAATGTGGAAAACACAACCGACGGAGCGTTTACCTTCCGGCTTACAAAACAAAAAGGACGTGCTCCCTTGCGGGAACACGTCCTTTTTACTGCTTACGTATAAGTATCAGTCAGAGATCAGCTTACAGCTGGGGGCCGGCAGAGACCAGAGCCTTGCCGTGCTCGTTGCCCTCGTACTTCTTGAAGTTCTTGATGAAGCGGCTTGCCAGATCCTTGGCCTTCTCTTCCCACTGGGAAGCGTCAGCATAGGTGTCGCGAGGATCCAGAATGCCGGTGTCCACGCCGTTCAGCACGGTGGGAACCTCGAAGTCGAAGTAGGGGATCTTCTTGGTGGGCACATTGTTGATGTCGCCGTTCAGGATGGCGTCGATGATGCCGCGGGTATCCTTGATGGAGATGCGCTTGCCGGTGCCGTTCCAGCCGGTGTTGACCAGATAAGCCTTAGCGCCGCTCTTCTGCATCTTCTTGACCAGCTCCTCAGCATACTTGGTGGGGTGCAGCTCCAGGAAGGCCTGGCCGAAGCATGCAGAGAAGGTGGGGGTGGGCTCGGTGATGCCGCGCTCGGTGCCTGCCAGCTTTGCAGTGAAGCCGGACAGGAAGTAGTACTGGGTCTGCTCGGGGCTCAGGATGGAGACCGGGGGCAGAACGCCGAATGCGTCAGCAGACAGGAAGATGACATTCTTTGCAGCGGGTGCAGAAGAAATGGGGCGGACGATGTTCTTGATGTGGTTGATGGGGTAGGACACACGGGTGTTCTCGGTAACGCTCTTATCAGCGAAATCGATGTGGCCCTCAGCATCCAGAGTGACGTTTTCCAGCAGAGCGTTGCGCTTGATGGCGTTGTAGATATCGGGCTCGGAGTCCTTATCCAGATTGATGACCTTTGCGTAGCAGCCGCCCTCGAAGTTGAACACGCCGTTGTCGTCCCAGCCGTGCTCGTCATCGCCGATCAGCAGACGCTTGGGATCGGTGGACAGGGTGGTCTTGCCGGTGCCGGACAGACCGAAGAAGATGGCGGTGTTCTCGCCGTTCAGGTCGGTGTTGGCAGAGCAGTGCATGGAAGCCATGCCCTTCAGCGGCAGGAAGTAGTTCATCATGGAGAACATGCCCTTCTTCATCTCGCCGCCGTACCAGGTGTTCACGATGACCTGCTCCTTGCTGGTGATGTTGAACACAACAGCAGTCTCAGAGTTCAGGCCCAGCTCCTTGTAGTTCTCAACCTTGGCCTTGGATGCGTTGTAGACAACGAAATCGGGCTCAAAGTTCTCCAGCTCCTCAGCGGTGGGCTTGATGAACATGTTGGTGACAAAGTGTGCCTGCCATGCAACTTCCATGACAAAGCGGATGGCCATGCGGGTATCCTTGTTGGCACCGCAGAATGCATCCACCACGTACAGGCGCTTGTTGGACAGCTCCTTCTGAGCGATGGCCTTCACAGCAGCCCATGCTTCCTGAGAAGCGGGGTGGTTGTCGTTCTTGTACTCGTCGGAAGTCCACCACACGGTGTCCTTGGAGTTCTCGTCCATAACGATGAACTTGTCCTTGGGAGAACGGCCGGTGTAGATGCCGGTCATAACGTTCACAGCACCCAGCTCGCTGACCTGGCCCTTTTCGTAGCCTTCCAGACCGGGCTTGGTCTCTTCCTCGAACAGCTGCTCGTAGGAGGGGTTGTACACGATCTCAGTCGTGCCGGTAATGCCATACTTGGTAAGATCCAACTTTGCCATATTCGCTATACCTCTACTTTCGTTTGATCCATACGTCCTGTATAGGGCACAGCGTTTCCCGGCGGGCCGGGCGCTGCGCAGAAGGCTTGCAGTTTGTAAATGCAAATTCTCCTGTATACCATTATACATAAAAGTATCCCGAAATCAATAAACGAATCGTGCTATTTGCAGAAAAGAAACAAATTTCATTAAGAAATTTAACTGCCTGAAACAATTTCAGGAAACAAAAGCAGGGGGCGAGACCTGAAAAAATAAGGTGGAAAGGCAGAAAAACAATTTTTTGATAAAATTTTGACGAGCTGGTATCCATGAAAAACCGAGCACAAAAACGGCCCTTCCCGCAAAACGGCGCGGCAGGGAAGAGCGGAACAGGAACCACAGCTCGATTTGTGCAAAATTTACGAGATTTTGACGATTTTTATGACAAAGAAGCTTTGCCTGTGGTATACTGTATCTGACAAAAGGACAGCCCCGCTTTTTCTGTGTGCTACATATAAAAAGGAAAAAGATCATGAAGACCATCTACATCCTGCTCACCCGGTCGGGTACCCTGCTTTCAAACCTTGTTTACGCTGTTACCGGTGCAAATTATACCCACGCTTCGCTGGCTTTTGACGAAGACCTGAGCTGCCTGTACAGCTCTACCCGCAAAAACGGCTATACCATGTTCCCGGCAGGGCCCAGCAGGGAATACCTGAACCGGGGTGTGTTCCGTCTGCGGGAGAACGTGCCCTGCGCACTGTATGCGCTGGATGTGAGCGATGAAGCCTACACCCGTGCCCGCCGCCGTGCCGAGCACATGATGGCCCACGGCAGCCTTTACCAGTTCAACGTTATCGGTCTTGCGCTCTGCGGGATGCATATCCGCTGGAAGCGCCGCCGGCACTATTTCTGCTCCCAGTTCGTCAGCGAGGTGCTGGAAAAGAGCGGTGCCATGGAGCTGCCCAAGCACAGCACCCTGATGCACCCGAACGACTACACCCGGCTGGAAGAGCTGCGGTGCGTATACAAGGGTACACTGGCCGGCCTGCCGCAGCGCCAGCAGATGGAATTTGACCAGAACGATACGGTGATCAGCGTATATCTGGGGCTGGCGCTGGGCCTGTTCCACACCGGCGCGGCCCGAGTGTGGAAGATTTTTTGAAAAAATTGAATTTTTGTGTTGACAAAGCAGGCGTGCTATGCTAAAATAGCCAAGTCGGGAGCGAACACCCGATGCAAAATGGACGTATGGCCCGTTGGTCAAGCGGTTAAGACAGAGGCCTCTCACGCCTTTAACATCGGTTCGATTCCGGTACGGGTCACCATTTTATAGTAGTAAAACGGTCATGTGCCGTTTTATATAGATGCCTCTTTAGCTCAGTCGGTTAGAGCACCTGACTGTTAATCAGGGTGTCGCCTGTTCGAGTCAGGCAAGAGGCGCCAGCAAAGCGATGGAAGTTTTCCATCGCTTTTTTCTTTGCGTTTAAGATTTGTTGACAGAAAAAAGTACAGGGGATATAATAATAATTGGCTATATGGCAAGCCAGCTCGCCTGTGCAAAGATTTCATCAGCCATACGGTTTTTCCAATAGTTCCAACCAATTATAATTGTCTGCTTATGCGGTTACAGGTGCGCTGGAACAGACGATGATTTTGGGAGGTACTCTAATGGACAAGATTGCTTATTTTAAATTGCAGGCAAAGAATTTATTTCGTGACTTTAAAACACAGACCTTTGATGAAGAGGGCTTGACTCGATATTCACCAAGGTTTTTTAAAGATATTGATGATATTCTTTTGTCCTATGATGTTGATGAAGAAGACTTTAAATTGATGAATGCGCAACACTTGATAGCTAATCTTGCGGGATTTAAGTGTTGGAACGAGTTGCTTCATGCAAGTGACGATGCGTTAGAATTAGGAAAGCTTTTGCTGGATAAACGCAATGATGGACTTCCGGCGTGTATGGGAGATCCACTAGAAGTTAGTTGGGAAATGTATCTTTGGGAGAATAAACTTCAAAATTTGTCAGACAGAGATAAGTTGGCTATATTTAAGGGCATTTATTTGGATGAACTCGCAGATGAATATGGGCTTGATGAAGAAGAACAAAAAGAAGTCCACGAACATTATGAATATGAAGATTATGGCTATGACAAGGAACTGGCAGATTACTTCAGAACGCTTGATGCGCTGACCGATGAATTAGAACAACTATAACTACACCAAAAAGGAGAACATCATGAAAAAAATCATTCTGACAGGCGACCGTCCCACCGGCCGCCTGCATGTGGGCCACTATGTCGGTTCCCTGAAGGAGCGGGTGCGCCTGCAGAACTCCGGCGAGTACGATGAGATCTACGTTATGATCGCCGATGCACAGGCCCTGACCGATAACGCCGACAACCCGGAAAAGGTGCGCCAGAACATCCTGCAGGTGGCGCTGGATTATCTGGCCTGCGGCATCGACCCCGCCAAGACCCATATTTTTATCCAGTCCATGGTGCCGGAATTGACTGAGCTGAGCTTCTACTATATGAACCTCGTCACCGTGAGCCGCCTGCAGCGCAACCCCACCGTCAAGAGCGAGATCCATATGCGCAACTTTGAGACCAGCATCCCGGTGGGCTTCTTCTGCTACCCCATCAGTCAGGCTGCGGACATCACCGCCTTCCACGCCACCACCGTGCCTGCCGGTGAGGACCAGAAGCCCATGATCGAGCAGTGCTGCGAGATCGTGCGCAAATTCAACGCTGTTTACGGCGATACCCTGACCGAGCCGGAGATCGTGCTGCCCCAGAACGCCGCCTGCCTGCGCCTGCCCGGCACCGACGGCAAGGCCAAGATGAGCAAGAGCCTTGGCAACTGCATCTACCTCTCCGAGGAACCGGAGGACATCAAAAAGAAGGTCATGTCCATGTACACCGACCCCAACCACCTGCGGGTGCAGGACCCCGGCAAGGTGGAGGGCAACCCGGTGTTCATCTATCTGGATGCCTTCTGCCGCCCGGAGCACTTTGCCGAGTTCTGGCCGGAATACCAGAACCTCGACGAGGTAAAGGCACACTACCAGCGCGGCGGTCTGGGCGACGTGAAGGTGAAAAAGTTCCTGAACAGCGTCATGCAGGCCGAACTGGAGCCCATCCGCACCCGCCGCAAGGAGTGGGAACAGCGCCTGCCCGAGGTGGTGGAGATCCTGAAGGAGGGCAGCGCTTATGCCGAAAAGACTGCCGCTGCTACGCTGGCCGAGGTGCGCAAGTCCATGCGGATCGATTACTTCGAGAACGACAACCTGTTGAAATAAAATCTATGAGAGTGTCCGGGATGCCGCAGGTGTTCCGGACACTCTTTTTATAGTTTACGAAAATTGCATAGAAAATGCGGCCAAACTGTGTTAAAATAGGGGCAATAAGTACAGAAAGCCCCCGCTCTGGGGGCGAGAGGAAAAAGGAAAATCACCATGCAAAAGACCATTTGGATCACTGGTGCAAGCTCCGGCATCGGGCAGGAGTTTGCACGCCGCTATGCAAAGCTGGGCTGCCGGCTTATCCTGACCGCCCGCCGCACCGACCGGCTGGAAGCGCTGGCCGCAAAGCTGGGCACGCCCTGCCGCATCCTGCCTGCCGATCTTGCAAAGGAAGAGGACTGCCAGCGCCTTTTCAAGGAGCTGGAGGGGGAGACCATTGATATCTTTATCAACAACGCGGGCTTTGGCGTGTGCGGCAGCTATCTGGAGACCGACGACGCCCGGGAAGAGGAAATGATCCGGGTGAATGTGGAAGCCATGGCGCGGCTGTTCCGCTTTGCGGTGCGCAGGATGCACGCGGCAGGCGGCGGCACCATCCTGAACGTGGCGTCCTCGGCGGGGCTGCTGCCCGGCGGGCCCTATATGGCGGGCTACTATGCCAGCAAGGCCTATGTGGTCAGCCTGACCCGGGGCGTTGCCCGGGAGCTGCAGGAGCTGCACAGCCCGGTCTACGTGTGTGCGCTCTGCCCGGGGCCGGTGGATACCGAGTTCAACGACCGGGCAGGGGTGGTGTTTGCCCTCAAGGGCATCACGCCGGAGTTCTGCGTACAGGAAGCCATGCACGGCATGATGCACCGCAGGACCATCATCGTGCCCTCGGCCTTTATGCGGGCATGCACCACGGCGCAGAAGCTGCTGCCTGCCTCCCTGCTGATGCCCATTGTGGCACGGCAGCAGAAAAAGAAGCTGGGATGATATTCTGGATGGCTTAAGATGGCTCTTGTCAACAAGCCCAAATTTTTCCGCCGAAATTGTGCGCACCGCTAATGGCTGAAACCGTGTATACAAGAAAAACCCGGGTTTTTGCAGCTTTGCACGACTTTTCACGAAAAAAATTTCCCGGAAAATTAAAAATACAGCAAAAATGCAGAAGAAAATGCCTTGACAGAGCCCAAAAAGAATGTTACCCTGTATACAAGAAGGATGCTGAAATCGAGAGTTCGGCTTTTTGAGCGTCCTGCAGAGCAAAAACGGGGCTTCCCCGCAAAGGAACAATTTGATTGGAGGACTCTATTATGGCACAGTGCACTCCCAAATCTTTTGATCTGACCGGCAAGGTCGCGCTGATCACCGGCGCATCCTACGGCATTGGCATGGCAATTGCAAAGGCAATGGCAGCCAATGGCGCTACCATCGTGTTCAACGACATCAAGCAGGAGCTGGTGGATAAGGGCATCGCTGCTTACGAAGAAGCAGGCATCAAGGCTCACGGCTATGTCTGCGACGTTACCGATGAGGATGCCGTCAACGCCATGGTGGCAAAGATCACCGAGGAAGTGGGCCACATCAACATTCTGGTCAACAACGCCGGTATCATCAAGCGCATCCCCATGACCGAGATGAGCGCTGCTCAGTTCCGTCAGGTCATCGATGTTGACCTGAACGCTCCCTTCATCGTGGCAAAGGCCATCATCCCCGACATGATCGCACAGGGCGGCGGCAAGATCATCAACATCTGCTCCATGATGAGTGAGCTGGGCCGTGAGACCGTCTCCGCCTACGCTGCAGCCAAGGGCGGCCTGAAGATGCTCACCAAGAACATCGCTTCTGAGTACGGCGCATACAACATCCAGTGCAACGGCATTGGACCCGGCTACATCGCTACCCCGCAGACCGCACCTCTGCGCGAGATCCAGCCCGACGGCAGCCGTCATCCCTTCGACCAGTTCATCGTTGCCAAGACCCCCGCAGGCCGCTGGGGCGAGGCAGAGGATCTGGGCGGACCTGCTGTCTTCCTGGCATCCGAGGCTTCTGACTTTGTCAATGGCCTGATCCTGTACGTCGATGGCGGCATTCTGGCTTACATCGGCAAGCAGCCCCAGTAATGGCTGAGGATATCCCAAAGGACTGAGCACGGCGGCAGCCGGGCAGGCTTTGCCTGCTGGCTGCCGCTTTTTGTGTTTGTATGGGAAAGGATGTTGTGTTATAATGGAAAAACAGCATAAAGACGCAGTATGGGTGCCCCATGCCGAGATCGAGCCGGAGGTGTGCGGCAAGGGCGTAAAGCGCCGCATTCTGGCCTACAGCAAGGATGCCATGTGCGTGGAAAATACCTTTGAGACCGGCGGTGTGGGTGCCATGCACTGCCACCCGCACACGCAGGTCACCTACATCGTCTCCGGCCGCTACCGCTTTACCATCGGCGACGAGACCCGCGAGGTGGGCCCCGGCGACACCCTGCTCAAGCAGGACGGCGTGATGCACGGCTGCGTCTGTCTGGAAGGCGGCGTGATGCTGGACTTCTTTACCCCCATGCGCGAGGACTTTGTATAACACCTGCACCTGCAGGAGAAGATCATAAAAGGAGAAGAAACTACTATGAAGATCGCACTCATCAACGAGAACAGTCAGGCCGCCAAGAACGGCATCATTGAAACTGCCCTGAAAAAGGTAGTGGAACCCATGGGCCACGAGGTGGTCAACTACGGCATGTACGCTGCCGACGATGCTGCCCAGCTGACCTATGTGCAGTGCGGCATTCTGGCTGCCATCCTGCTGAACAGCGGCGCAGCCGATTACGTCATCACCGGTTGCGGCACCGGCGAGGGTGCCATGCTGGCCCTGAACAGCTTCCCCGGCGTGATCTGCGGCCATGTGGAGGACCCTGTGGATGCCTACACCTTTGCCCATGTGAACGACGGCAACGCCGTTGCCATGCCGTTTGCCAAGGGCTTCGGCTGGGGCGGTGAGCTGAACCTTGAGTACTGCTTCGAGAAACTGTTCGGCTTCGGCCACGGTCAGGGCTACCCCAAGGAGCGCGTGGAGCCTGAGCAGCGCAACAAGAAGATTCTGGACGGCGTGCGTGCCGCTACCTTCAAGCCGCTGATCGAGTGCCTGAAGAGCATCGATCAGGACCTGCTGAAGGGCGCTGTGGCCGGTGCAAAGTTCAGCGAGCTGTTCTTCGCCTCCTGCAAGGACGAGGAGCTGGCAGCATACGTCAAGACCCTGCTGTAAGAGGATGCTGCTATGGGCTGGCTTTATCATCTGAACGCAGGCATTACCCATGGACTGGAAGGCTTTCTGGAGACCGCAGTGCCCATGATCGCGGGCCTTGCCGAAGTGATCGGTCTGTTCATCATCGTCACCAGTCTTATCAAGGCCACCTACCACTATGTGCGGGCGACCTTCTTCCATGACCACCATGATTTCCACCACGAGATGAGCAGCGGCCTGACCACGGCGCTGGAATTCCTGATGTCGGCGGAGATCGCAAAGACCTTCCTTTTGCAGAATCTGGAGTCGGTGGTGCCGTTGGCTGCTACCTTTGCACTGCGCGCCATGATGAGCCTGATGCTGCACTGGGAAATGCAGGGCGGACACCGCTCCGGCCGCAAAAAAGCAGAAAACGACACAGAAGCGGAAAAGAATGACTAGTGCGCAGCTGAAAACAGAGTTTTGCCAAACTTTTGCCGTGATAACTTTCTTTGCGTTGTGAAAAACGTAAAACCTTGACATGAACCCTTGACACTTTTGCACAAAGGGACTATACTCTTGCCATCGAAAGCAAAGGCGCTGACGGAATTGATTCCGCCAGCGCCTTTTGTGTTTTCGGGGATATTGCCGCTCGGGGGAAGATAGAGGGTCTCCTGAGTGCAAATGAAGCGTTCCTGCGTGCGATCGGCACAGGGAACACCGCACGCGCCAAAAGGTTCTGGTGGCCTTGCGGCATCACATTCGTGGGAGGTATGAAAAGTTATGTTCAGCTCCATCAACACCTGTTGGACGCTCGTGGGAGCGTTCCTTGTCTACTTCATGCAGGCGGGCTTCGCCTTGTGCGAAGCCGGTTTCACCCGTGCCAAGAACACCGGTAATATTCTGATGAAGAATATGATGGACTTCTGCATCGGCACCCCGTGCTACTGGATCATCGGCTTTGGCCTGATGTTCGGCGGCACCGGCGCACTGATCGGCGGCTTCGACCCGTTCATTCAGGGCGATTACAGCCATCTGGGTCTGGATATCCCGCTGTGGGTCTACATCGTGTTCCAGACCGTGTTCTGCGCAACGGCTGCCACCATCGTTTCCGGCTCCATGGCCGAGCGCACCAACTTCAAGGCTTACTGCGTTTATTCTGCTGCGATCTCGCTGGTGGTCTACCCCATCTGCGGCCACTGGATGTGGGGCGGCGGCTGGCTGCAGAGCATGGGCTTCCATGATTTTGCAGGCTCTGCAGCAGTCCACAATGTGGGCGGTGTTATCGCTCTGCTGGGCGCATGGATGCTGGGTCCCCGCATCGGCAAGTACGACAAGAACGGCAAGCCTCACGCCATTCCCGGCCACAACCTGACCGCCGGTGCTCTGGGCGTGTTCATCCTGTGGTTCTGCTGGTTCGGCTTCAACGGCGGTTCTTCTCTGAGCCTTGCCACCGACGAGGCCATGACCATGACCGGTCTGGTCTGCTTCAATACCAACCTTGCTGCAGCCGTTGCCACCTGTGTGACCATGATTTTTACATGGCTGCGCTACGGCAAGCCCGATGTTTCCATGACCCTGAACGGTTCTCTGGCCGGTCTGGTGGCGATCACTGCAGGCTGCGATACCGTTTCTCCCTTCGGCGCATTCTTCATCGGCTTTGTGGCCGGCCTGCTCGTTGTTCTGAGCGTTGAGTTTTTCGATAACATCGCCAAGGTGGATGACCCTGTTGGTGCAGTTTCCGTCCACTTTGCAAACGGCGTGTGGGGCACCATTGCGGTGGGCCTGTTCTCCACCGGTGCCAACACTGAGCACGCAGGTCTCTTCTACGGCGGCGGTCTGGCACAGCTGGGCACCCAGCTGCTGGGCCTCGTTACCGTTGACATCTACGTTGTCGTTGTGATGTTCATTATCTTCAAGCTCATCGATAAGTTCATCGGCCTGCGCGTTCCCGCAGAGGTGGAGATCGACGGTCTGGATATCCACGAGCATGGTCTGGCATCCGCTTACGCTGGTTTCTCCATCTCCGATGCAAACTCTGCTGCCATGGTGCCCAACGAGAACACCGACCTCGGCGAGGACGATGTGACCAAGGCCACCGACAAGCAGATCAGCGCTGCCGTTCCTGTGGTGCGCGAGCCTTCGCCCGTGATCCACGATGGCGTGTACGACACCGGTATGCACAAGGTGTCCATCATTGCAAAGCTTTCCAAGTTCGATCAGCTCAAGACTGCCCTCAACGATCTGGGCGTTACCGGCATGACCGTCACTCAGGTGATGGGCTGCGGCATCCAGAAGGGCACTTCCGAAAAGTACCGCGGCGTGCCTGTGGATACCACCCTGCTGCCCAAGATCAAGGTGGAGGTGATCGTCTCCAAGATCAGCGTGGACGCTGTGGTGGAGGCTGCCAAGAAGGCACTGTACACCGGCCATATCGGCGACGGCAAGATCTTTGTGTACAACGTGACCCGCGTGGTCAAGATCCGCACCGGCGAAGAGGACTTTGCCGCCCTGCAGGATGTGGAGTAAAGCTCCAAAATTCTAACAGCTGTCCCGCTGCGGTGCAGGTGCACCGGCACGACACCGGCCTCTGTACAGCGGCGTGATATACGTGTTTGCGTCAGCAACGAAAGCTCCAGTGGAGCTTTCGAGCGGCCAAACGGTCTGCGAAAGCAGATGGAGGGGCCTCGCCCCGACAAACTCCCTTTGTTCTCCTTTTTCCTTTTTTCTGATCCGACTCAAAAGCCCCGCTTCTGCGCACAAAGAAGCGGGGCTTTTGACATTTGTTTTACCGGGTATGTAAAAGTTGTATAATATCCTTTGCCGTTCTTTGGTTGACATTGATAGAAAAACATGTTATGTTTTGGCGCATATAGACAAAATCAGATCGAAAATAAGAGAGGTGCGGGGAAGAAACATGTGGAAAATAAAGGAATGGTTCCTGCATTATAAGGAAGCGATCCGGGTCTCGCTTCTGGCGCTGTTCCGGTGGACGCTTCTGGCTGTGTGCACCGGCGTGCTGTGCGGCGGCATCGGAACGCTGTTCCATCTGGCAGTGGAATGGGTGACCGAGCAGCGCACGGAGCATGTCTGGCTGCTATGGCTTCTGCCTGCGGCGGGCATCGCCATCACGGCTCTGTATAAGGCGACGGGCTGTGTCGGCAAGGGCACCAACGATGTGCTGCGGGCCGTGCAGGACGGCAGCTCGGTGACGCCGTGGCTGGTCCCGGCCATCTTTCTGGGCACTGTGCTCACCCATCTGTGCGGCGGCTCGGCCGGCCGCGAGGGCGCAGCGCTGCAGATGGGCGGCAGCATCGGCTGGAATATCGGCCGGGTGCTGCACTTCAACAATCATGACTGCCGCACGGCTACCGTGTGCGGCATGGCGGCATTTTTTTCGGCGCTGTTCGGTACACCGCTGACCGCGACCCTGTTTGCGATGATGGTGGTGGATGTGGGCCTGATGCTGACCGTGGCCTTCGTGCCGGGCTTTCTGGCGGCGCTTATTGCATACAGCATCTCGCTGAAGGCCGGCATTGCGCCCACACGGTTTGTGATGGAAGCGCCGCCGCTGGATGCCCGGACGGTGGTGCGCACCGCCGTGCTGGCCATGTGCTGCGCGGTGGTGGCGGTGATTTTCTGCCAGATGCTGCACTTTTTTGAGCATGAGATCCCCAAACTGCTGCCGAATCCGTGGGTGCGGGCTGCTGCAGGCGGTGCGGCTGTGGTGGCGCTGTCCTACCTGATGGGTGTGGGCCGCTATAACGGTGCCGGCATGGATGTCATTATGGATGCCGTTGAGCTGGAGCAGGCTCTGCCGTGGGACTTTGTGTGCAAAATGGTGCTTACGGTGCTGACCCTGAGCGTGGGCTTCAAGGGCGGCGAAGTGGTGCCGAGTTTTTACATCGGCGCAACGTTTGGCTGCGTGGTGGGGCCGCTGCTGGGGCTCCCGGCGGGCTTTTCTGCTGCAGTGGGTCTGGTGTGCGTGTTCTGCGGGGCGACCAATACGTTGGTGGCTTCCATTGTACTGGCGGCTGAGCTGTTCAGCGGGGCCGGGTTTGAGCTGATGGCGCTGGCCTGCGGCCTGAGCTATATGTTCTCCGGCTATCACAGCCTGTATTCCAGTCAGGGGTTCCGCACCAGCAAGCTTTTTTCGGAATTCCTGCAGCCGAAGGAAGAAAAATGAAGAAAAAATTTCATGGCTGCGTCTCTTGATTTTTTCGGCGGGACGTGCTACAATCAGCGTAGTTTCATCCTGTAAAAGCGATGATGCGGACAAACTGAGTTCCTGTTTCTCCATGACCCAGAGAGGGCTGCCCCGCAAGGGCGCTGCAAGCAGCCTGTCATGTGCCGGAGCTCTACCACCGCAGAGCGCAGAGGAGAACCTCTGCCGGGTGCGCCCGTTACAGCACAGCGAGTGGCACGCAGAGGCGTGCAATTCGGGTGGAACCGTGGAACGTTTCTGATTTTTTCAGGCGCTTCATCCCGTGAGTAAGTGTGCGGGATGAAGCGCTTTTTTGTTTTACTTTATCTGTCAAAGGAGCAAACATTATGAAGATCATCTATAAGGACGGTCATGTGGACGAGTGCCCGCAGGATCAGGAACTGCACGTTATCCGCCACACCGCAGCCCACATCATGGCGCAGGCCATCAAGCGCCTGTATCCGCAGGCTGATTTCGCCTTCGGCCCTGCCACCGAGAACGGCTTCTACTACGACGTCGATCTGGGCGACCAGAAGCTCAGCGACGAGGATCTGGCAAACATCGAGAAAGAGATGCGCAAGATCGTCAAGGAGAACCTGCCCATCAAGCCCTTCATCCTGCCCCGCGCCGAGGCCGTGAAGCTGATGGAAGAGCGCAAGGAGAACTACAAGATCGAGCACATGGCTGATCTGGCCGATGAGACCGAGTTCAGCTTCTTCCAGCAGGGCGAGTACGTGGATATGTGCATCGGACCCCACCTGACCTACACCAAGGCGCTGAAGGCCTTCAAGATCACCCAGCAGTCCGGCGCATACTGGAAGAACGACAAGGAAAACAAGATGCTCACCCGCATCAATGGCGTGGCCTTCCGCAATCAGGAAGAGCTGGATGCATGGGAGAAGGAGCAGCAGGAGGCCCGTGAGCGCGATCACCGCAAGATCGGCAAGGAAATGGGCCTGTTCATGACCGACGATCTGGTTGGCCGCGGCCTGCCCATGTTCCTGCCCGCAGGCTACACCGTCTGGCAGGAGCTGGAGAACTATATCAAGGAGAAGGAGCGTGCACGCGGCTACCTGCACGTTATGACTCCCTGCATCGGCACTGTGAACCTGTATAAGACCTCCGGTCACTGGGATCACTACCGTGAGAACATGTTCCCCGCCATGGAGATGGAGGGCGAGAGCTATGTTCTGCGCCCGATGAACTGCCCCCACCACATGATGATCTACGCAAATCGTCCCCATTCTTACCGTGACCTGCCCATGCGCATCGGTGAGATCGCCCACGATTTCCGTTACGAGTCCTCCGGCACCCTGAAGGGCATCGAGCGCGGCCGTCACTTCTGCCAGAACGATGCTCACCTGTTCTGCACCCCGGAGCAGATCAAGAGCGAGGTCGCAAACGTGTGCGACCTGATCTTTGAGGTGTACAAGGACTTCAACATTACCGATTACCGCTGCGTGCTGAGCCTGCGTGATCCTGCCGATAAGAAGAAGTACCACGACGATGATGCCATGTGGAACCATGCAGAGCAGGCCCTGCGCGAAGTGCTGACCGAGCTGGGCATCCACTTCACCGAGGAGATCGGCGAGGCTGCCTTCTACGGCCCCAAGCTGGACGTGAACGTCAAGCCCGCCGTGGGTGCCGAGTACACCCTGTCCACCTGCCAGCTGGACTTCTGCCTGCCCGCAAAGTTCCACCTGACCTATGTGGACAAGGACGGCACCGAAAAGACCCCCGTGGTGCTGCACCGCGCCATCCTGGGCTCTCTGGACCGCTTCATGGCTTACCTGATCGAAGAGACCAAGGGCAAGTTCCCCACCTGGCTGGCTCCCACGCAGGTCAAGGTGCTGCCCGTCTCCGAAAAGACGCTGGACTACGCCGAGGGCGTGACCGAAAAGCTGGTGGAAGCCGGTGTCCGTGTTGTGCTGGACGACGACAACCAGAAGATCGGCTACAAGATCCGCGAGGCACAGCAGGTGGACCGTGTGCCTTATATGCTGGTTCTGGGTGCCAAGGAAGCCGAGGCAGGCAACATCTCGGTGCGTGACCGCAAGGGCGAGACCACCACGATGGAGCTGGATGCGTTCATCGCAAAGGTGACTGCCGAGATCCGCAACCGCAGCCTGTAAGCAGACACTGCAAAACACAAAGCGCCGCTTTCCCGGCAGGGGAGAGCGGCGCTTTTTTTGCTGCAGCGAAACGCCAAAGGCCGCTGCTCAAATGGAAACAGCGGCCTTTGGCGTTGGATGTTTTACAAAAAGGAAATCAGGCATTTTCCTTCTGGACGCTCTTGACGGCTAGAGCCTTGGCGGGCTTCATCAGCAGCACGCACACGCCGTTGAAGAGAACGGAACCCACGATGAAGGTGATGAAGAACTGGGGCAGGTGGGTGGCCAGAGCGGTGGTGTCGATGCAGGCCACAGTCAGGTAGGCAAAGCCCACGTTGTTCAGCACCTTGGGTGCGTAGGGGTGCAGGATGATGAGGATGAACAGCACCACGGCCAGCGGGATGAGGAAGCCGAAGAAGCCGCCCAGCACCGGGGTCAGGGCCGTGATGGAAAGCAGAGCGATCACAGTGAGGATCAGGCCCACAAGACCACCCAGCTCAACGGTGACGAAGCAATCCTTCACATCGCCTTCCAGCGTGAACATCATGATATTGCTCAGGAAGATCAGCCAGCTATACTCCAGACCGGTCACATGGATGATGGCGTTGGCGATCAGGATCCACACCAGCAGCATCAGGCGGAAATACAGCAGAAAGCGCTTGGTAACGGCTTCATTCATGATAAAATACCTCTTTCTTGATCGTATTGGAAAGCTTTGCTTTCACTAAAGGACGCTTTTTGACATGTAAAACCTGCATTGATGCCGCCATTATACAATATTTACATGGCAAAAACAATACTTTTGCAAGAATAAATTGCATATTTTGGAAATTTTAACTTGCAGAACGAAGAGGCGATTGAAAAATGGCAGAGCGAGGCGGAGCCATTTCAAATTGTTTTTCTGTCCAAAATGGAGTATAATGAGACCATGAATATTCTGCCGCGGCTGCGGCTCAGATACGGGAGGAACCTTATATGAACAAACCGGTACTGGTGGTCATGGCGGCTGGCATGGGCAGCCGCTACGGCGGCATGAAGCAGATCGACCCGGTGGGGCCGAACGGTCAGGTGATCGTGGATTATTCCCTTTACGATGCCCGCCGCGCAGGCTTTGAGACGGTGATCTTTGTTATCAAGCATGAGATCGAGGATGCTTTCAAGGCAGCCATCGGCGAGCGGGTGTCCAAGGCCATGAACGTGAAATACGCCTTCCAGCAGCTGGATGAGCTGCCCGCAGGCTTTGCCGTGCCGGAGGGCCGTGTCAAGCCCTGGGGCACCTGCCACGCCGTTCTGGCTGCAAAGGACCTCATCGACGGCCCGTTTGCAGTCATCAATGCCGATGATTATTACGGCCCGGAGGCCTTCCGGGTGATGTATGATTACCTGTCCACCCACGAGGACGGCAGCTATTACGACTACTGCATGGTAAGCTATCTGCTCCGGAACACTGTCTCCGAGAATGGCAGCGTGGCCCGCGGCGTATGCGTGACCGAACCCGACGGCACCCTGCACAGTGTGACCGAACGCACCCGCATTGAAACGTACGAAAACGGCGTACACTTCACCGAGGACGGCGGCGCAAGCTGGACCGATCTGCCCGGCGATACCCCGGTGAGCATGAACCTGTGGGGCTTTGGCAAAAGCTTTCTGGATGAGGCCGAGCAGCGCTTTGCGGGCTGGCTGACCGAAAATCTGCCCAAAAACCCGCTCAAGTGTGAGTATTTCCTGCCGCTGGTGGTCACGGAACTGATCGAAGAGGGCAAGGCAAAAATTCAGGTGCTGCGCAGCACGGATAAATGGTACGGCGTTACCTACCGTGAGGACAAGCCGCTGGTGGTGGAAGCCATCGCCCGCAAAACGGCAGAGGGCCAGTACCCGGAAAATCTGTGGGCCTGACCATCTTGACCATTTAGAATGGCCTCCGCGTGCGCTCTGGCCATAATCAGTGGAATTATTATTTTTATTTTGAACTCCAGAAAAATCTGCGGAACGTGTCGGGGCGAGGCCCCGCCATCTTGCTAAAAGCAAGACCGTTCTGCCGCTTGAAAGCCCCACTGGGGCTTTCATTGCTGCGCAAACGCGGATTTTTCTGGAGTTCTTTTTCACGGGGAGGGGGTCGAAATTGGCAAATGCTGCTGCCCGGCACAACTTCTCTGTAAAAACAAAAATCGGAAACGACCGCGGTCGTTTCCGATTTTTTTAACGTTTAATTACTTATTTTGTCTGGGGGGGGGGGTAAGAGCTGCATCCTCACAGGAGAAGATCCAGATGGTCTCATCAATGTGAGTTCCGCTCTTGGAATAGGGTGTCACATTGATGCGGAAGGTGGTGCCGTCGGTCTTTTTATAGGTGTGCTCCACGATGTCGCCGGTCAGGACCTTGCTGCGGATATAGTTGTAGTCCAGCAGGTCCGCCAGACTCTCGCGGCAGGCGGGCTGCACCTGCGTATCACGGTACTGCTGCAGAACGGCGAGGAAAGAGCCGCCGGAGGTGTCCAGAATTTTCTGGAAATAGTCCGGGACGATCACGCCGCGCATACGGTCGGTCTTCAGATCCACAACGAACACGCTCTTGTACTTGGGGGCAAGGACCCGCAGAAAATGCTCGGCATCCCGCTTTTCGGTCAGGGTCTGCTCCAGCTTCTCGTTCAGGCCCCGCAGCTGGCGCTCCTGGCCGTTGCGGGCATAATAGGCCTGCTTGTCCTGCCGCATGGCAGCTTCGGCCTGATTCATGGCATCGTCCAGCCGGTGCAGGTCGTTGGTGCTCTGGATGCCCACCGAGATCTCATATTCCTTCTCGCGCAGGAAAGCACGCATCTTGTCCACAGCCACCCACACGCTGTAGGGCGGCTGGTTCGGGGTGAGGATCACGAATTCGTCACCGCCGATGCGGTAGATGCGGCTGGAAACAAAGAACTTGCGGGCCGCATTGGCAATGAAGCAGAGCATGGCATCGCCGCTGCGGTGGCCCAGATGGTTGTTGACCTCGTGCAGGCCCACCACATCGATGTAGGTGCACACCATGGAGTCGTATTCGCTGGACTGCAGCGTCCGCAGATCGGTCTCGAAGAGGCTGCGGTTCAGCAGGCCAGTCAGGGTGTCGTGGCTGTAGGAGAAGTCCAGCTCCTCGCTGAGATGGTCGGCCTGTGCATCCTCACGCACCACCACGGTGGCCCATGGGTTCTGGGCGCAGCAGTTGCGGCAGGGCAGAAATTCCATGGTGATCCACACGAACTGGCCGGACACGTTTTTGCGGAAGCGGTAGGCCTCCGGCTGCTGGGTGCTGAAAACAGCGGAGCGCAGGGTCTCCAGATCGGTCTGGTCGGTGAACATCTCCGCGTCGTCCGGGTGGATCACCTTGTTCGTCACCATGCGCTCACAGTAAGCGGCAAAGTCCTCCTCAGTGTCCGAACCCGCACCGGGCAGGCGCGGATCCCGCTTGATGACCCGGTATTCGCCGGTGGAAAGGTTCAGCAGAGAAAGCTCCAGCACATTGTCCGCAAAGATCTGGTAGGCCTGCAGCGCCAGTGCGGTCTGCTCGCTGTCGGAGATGGGTGCCCGGCGGTCACGGCACATCAGATCGCGGCGCATATCCCAGTAATCCTCGCTGTTGGGCTGGGCCAGCAGGGCCTCGGCATTCTCCACCGGCATGGGCTTGTAGAAATAATAGCCCTGCGTATACAGGCAGTCGGCGGCCTGCAGCATGGAGACCTGTTCCGGCGTTTCCACGCCCTCGGCGATGATGGGCAGATTCAGGCGGTGGGCCATATCCACCACCGATTCCACGATCTGCACGCCCTTGCTGCGGTTTTGCTGGTTCATGTCGATGAGCTTCATGTCCAGCTTGATGGCATCCACGTTGGTGTCCTTGAGCATATTCAGCGAAGAATAGCCGCTGCCAAAGTCGTCCATCATCACAGAGAAACCTTTGCGGTGCAGGCCCTGGATGGTGTTTTCCACCAGAGAAGCGTTTTCGGCCAGCATGGTCTCGGTGATCTCGGCCAGCAGGAGCTTGGGCTCCAGCTGATACTTTTCCACAAGGTTGGAGAAGATCTGCGGCACGTCCAGATTGACGATATCCACCACGGAAACGTTCACAGATACAGGCACAAGATTGCTGCCGCTCTCCTGCCACTTGTGCAGGGTCTTGCAGACAGACTCCCAGATATACTGATCCAGCTGGGTCACAAGGCCGGTGCTCTCCAGCAGGGGCATGAACTCAGACGGGGGCACGCAGCCGCGGGTGGGGTGGTTCCAGCGCACCAGTGCTTCCATGCCCACGATGGCGCGGGTCATGCTGTTGCACTTGGGCTGCAGAAAGAAGCAGAACTCGTGATTTTTCAGGGCGTGCTCCAGCTCGCTCAGCAGCTGACGCTGCTTCTTGAGACGGCTGAGCATGGCCGGAGTAAAGGGGTGCATACCGCCTACGGCCGGGCTGGGGTCTACCGATGCGATCTGTGCAAGTGCATCGGGTTGCGGTGCGCCGACATTTTCATTCAACTTCAGTTCTTCGGACATGATAAATCCCTCGCTGTTGGATGTTTTCGACAAAATATGGCATTTTAGAAAACAGTATAGCACGATTTTAAACCTTTGAAAATAGATATTTAAAACATTGCGACATTGCGGCAAAAAGAACGGAACGCCAGACGGGTCCGGAAGGCGGGGCATAAAAAGACCGCTGCATTCCTGTGCAGCGGTCTTTTGGGCAGCGGTCTCAGGCATCCTTGCGGGTGTCGGAGCCGTTTTTCTTCGGTTCTTCTTCGGGGCTTTCCCGGCGGGCAAGACCAAGGCGCAGGGCCTTGAGGGTGGTCTTTTTTACGCCATGCTTCAGGCCGGGGAAGGCGCGCAGCATGCGGCGCGGGCCAACGATGCGGGGGGTGCGCAGCAGCTGGGCCTGCATTTCATCGCTGCGGGCCTGCAGCTCCTCGGCCAGCTGTTCCAGACGCAGCAGCTCGGCAGCGCGCTCCATCGTGCCCTTGGCGGCCAGCTGTGCAGCCTTGGCGGCTTCGGCCGTGTTGAGCTTGGCGATCTCGGAAGCACGCTTTGCGGCCTCGCGGGCCTCTTCGGTCTTGGCACGGACGGCGGCCAGCGTTTCACGCAGGGCGTGCTTTTCCGGTGCGGCTTCGCGGGCCTCGGCGGCAGCAAGCTTGAGCTGCAGGCGCTGCTCGTCCAGCTTCTGGTCGGCGTTCAGGGTGGTGGTGCCCAGCAGCTGGGTCATGGCATCGCTGACGGCATGGATACTGTCAGCCAGCTGCTCCATGGCATCCAACGTCTTGGCCAGACCGGAGGCGGCAAAGGCCGTAACGACTACGTCTGCTGCGTAGACCGCATAGAGCACACACATAACGACAAAGCCCACAAAGGGCGGGACCATATCCACAAGACCGGCGACGACCGGGTGGACGATGCGCATGACCACCAGCGTGCCCACGCCCCACAGCAGGCTGAATTCCAGACAGATATAGCCGCCAATGTTGAAGGGAAAGTCGCTGTAGTCCCACCAGCGGGTGTGATAAAGCTTATACAGTGCCCAGCCGCCTACCAGTTCCAGCGCACTGGGCAGGATGACACCGCCGATGTACAGCAGCAGGACGCTGCCCTGCAAAGGGGTCAGGGCGAACAGCACGATGACCATGCCGAAGCCGTAAATGGGGCACACCGGGCCGTTGAGAAAGCCGCGGTTCACCAGCTGACCGGTGGTGGCGGCGGCAAAGATGACCTCCAGACACCAGCCGGTGCAGGAATAAATGAGGAAGAAGGCCAGCACATGATACAGCGAAAAGCCGCATACTGTGGTGGTCGTGAGAAAGTTGAGCATAAAACACCTCCTGTGAGAATCATGCTGCTGTGCAGGTCAGTTCTGTTTTTGTACGATCTTGTATTCATCGCCCGACTCAAAGAACGGGCAGGCAGCTGTGCTGCGGGAAAGATAGCGGGCCATCTCGTCCTCGTCCAGACAGCCGCCCTGAGCACAGTACCAGCTGCCGTACTCGTCCTGCACATTGTTCAGGCAGATCTCGCAGGGGTCATTCATTGCCTTCGCCTTCCTGTGCAGCCTTGGCAGCAGCCTCGGCCTCGGCCGCTTCGCGGGCCTGACGCTTGAGGATCTTCGGCTCGATCCAGGTCACGCTGGCAGGGTCCGGGTCCTTGCGGGCGATCAGGGCCTTGATCTTGATGCCCATTTCGGTGAACATGCCCTCGTGTTCGGTGCGGATGTTCCACTCCGGCTCGTTCTCATGGAGGTCAAAGGTCATCCACTCGATGTCGTAGCCGGAAGCGGGGAAGTATTCCAGACTGTCGCGGAACAGATCATCGTCGTCGGTCTTGAAGTAGATCTCGCCGCCGTCCTTGAGGAACTCACGGTAGTTGATGAGCTGGCGCGGGTAGGTGAGGCGGTGCTTGTGGGAAGAGCCGTTCTTGCTCCACGGATTGCAGAAGTTGATGTAGATGCGGCTGACCGTATCCTCGGCGGTAATGACCCCCTTGATGCGCTCGATGTCGGTGCTCATGATCTTCACGTTGTCGATGGGGCGGCCCGCAGCCTGATAGGCGGCTTCGATCTTGCGCTTGGCGAGGATGAGCACCTTATCGGTGATATCGATGCCCAGATAGTTGTTTTCCGGGTGGGCGCAGGCCAGCTGGGAGATGAAGCCGCCCTTGCCGCAGCCCAGTTCCAGCACAAAGGGCTGCTCCGGGCGGGAGTACTGGGCGTGCCACCTGCCGCCCCAGATCAGCGGCTCGTGCACATGGAAGTCGGCTGCCATCAGCTCGTCGTGGGCATAGGGTTTGAAACGCATTCTCATAGTTTGTTGTTCTCCTTGATGTTGTGAACCCTCTCAGCCTCGCATTCGCTCGGCAGCTCCCCCGAAAGGGGGAGCTTTTTGACTATAAGAGGGAAAGCTATTCGATTTTGCAATAGAAGCTCCCCCACCTCGGGGGAGCTGGCAAACCCGTAAGGGTTTGACTGAGAGGGTTATTCCTGCTCCCGCAAAAATTCCTCCACCTGTTCCGGTGCAGCGGCGCAGCTGCCCTGACAGATGCCGGGCTTGCCGCCGCCGCGTCCGTTCAGGGCGGCGTTCAGGGCTTTGGTCAGGGCGCGCACATCGCCGTCTGCCTGCGCGATGCAGTAGCCGGTGCCCTTTTCGGTGGGGGTCAGGGCGGCGCAGAGACCGGTGGTGGCTTCGGTCAGGCGCACCGCCAGCCGGTGCAGGCCGTCCGGGTCAAGGCCGGGCACTGTGCGGATGGCATCCTCACCGGGGTTTGCCAGCTGGGCAAGTGCATCGAACAGCTGAGAACATACACCAAAGTGTGTAAACTTGAGCGCAGTATACTCATCGTAGACGCGATGCACCGCCACAGCGGTCTGGTCGGCCTTGGCCGAAAGCAGCGCCCCAATCTCTGCCTGCCGCTGGCGCATAGCCTGTGCAGCAAGCAATGCCCGCTGGCCGCACACCACGCTCAGCCGCACGCCGCCCTTGTAATTCTCGGATGCCAGAATTTTGATCTGTCCCACCTGTCCGGTGGTGCGGGTGTGGGTGCCGCAGCAGGCGCAGACATCCGCACCGGGAATGGTCACGATGCGCACCTGCCCTTCGATCTCCTTTTTGGAGCGGTAGACAAGGGCGGCAAGCTCCTCCCGGGTGGGGTAGCTGACCAGCACCGGCACATCCTGCCACACGATGCGGTTGGCGGCAAGCTCGGCTGCCTGCAGGCCCTCGGCAGAAATGGGCACGCTGGTGTCCATGCGCACAGCCTCGGAACCGATGTGGAAGCCCACGTTCTCGGCCCCGAACATCTGGTGCAGGATGCCGGAAAGGATGTGCTCACCGGTGTGCTGCTGCATTTTGTCAAACCGCCATTCCCAGTCGATGCAGCCGGAAACAGCGGTGCCGGGAACGGCGCTTTCCGGCAGAGCGTCCACGCTGTGCCAGAGGATGCCGTCATGCTCGTGCACATCGGTCACATTCAGCGTGGCACCGTCCGGCAGGGTCAAGGTGCCCCGGTCGGCAGGCTGACCGCCGCCCTCCGGGTAGAACACCGTGCCGTCCAGCGCAATGCGCCCGCCGCCGGTCTTTTCGTCCGGCTCTGCGGCAAGGATGATGCTCTCGCACTGGGTGCGGAAAGCGTCCTGTTCAAAGTATTTTTCTGTGCGCTGCATGGCGCGGGTACCTCCTGTTCAGGGTGCAGTTTGACGATTTAAAATGGCCGCCGCAGGCTCTGGCCATATTCAGCGGAAAATTTATTTTTATTTTTGCAGAATTGGAACGACTGCGGTCGTTCCAATTCTGCTTTTTCACGCAAGGGGCCGTAAAGGCCAACAACAAAAGAGATTTTACTGCATCTGCCGGTTTCGGCCCTTCTGGTGAAAATGCGTTTGGAGCGGCCCGCGTTTGCGCAGCAATGAAAGCCCCGGTGGGGCTTTTAAGCGGCGAGCGGTCTGCGTCAGCAGATGGCGGGGCCTTGCCCCGACAAGTTCCGCAGGCCGCGACAAACGCGAAATAAAAAATCTTGATTCCGCTGAACATAGCCAGAGCGAAAGCGGAGGCTATTTAAAATCGAAAAAGGGATACACACCCAGTTTAAAAATAAGTATACCACGTTTTTTGCCTGTGGAAAATAGTCTGCGGATATGTTATGATAAGAAACAACGATATTCCCATAAAATGTTAAAAATGAGGAAGGTAATAGCATGCGTGAAAGTGGAATCCTGATGCCGGTGTCCAGCCTGCCCGGCCCTTACGGTATTGGCTGCTTTGGCAAGGAAGCATTCAAGTTTGTGGATTTTTTGGCACAAGCGGGCCAGAAGATCTGGCAGATCCTGCCACTCAGTCCCACCGGCTACGGTGACAGCCCCTATCAGAGCTGCTCGGCCTTTGCGGGCAACCCCTATTTTATCGACCTCGACGCTTTGAAGGAAGAAGGCCTGCTCACCGCCGCCCAGCTCAAGGCCGAAAAATGGGGCACAGACCCCAAAGAGGTGGACTACGGCACTTTGTATGTGAGCCGCTTTAAAGTCCTGCGCACCGCCTACGCCGCATGGCGCAAGCAGTGCGCCGGGCTGCACGGCTGCAGCTATTACTTCCCGGATGATTATTATGCCTTTACCCTCGCCAATGAGGAATGGCTGGACGACTACGCCCTGTACATGGCCCTGAAAGTGGACAACGGCATGAAGAACTGGGTGGAGTGGGACAAGCCCTACCGTCTGCGCGACAGGAAGGCCCTTGCCGCCTTTGCCGCCGAAAACGAGGAGGAGATCGGCTTTTGGAAGTTCGTGCAGTACAAGTTTGCGGCCCAGTGGCAGGCGGTGAAGGCCTACGCCAACAAAAAGGACGTGCAGATTTTGGGCGACATCCCCATCTATGTCTCTGCCGACTCGGTGGATGCATGGGTGGGCGGCGCGCTGTTTGAGCTGGATGCCGACGGCGGCTTTGCCCGTGTGGCGGGCTGCCCGCCGGATTACTTCTCTGCCGACGGTCAGCTGTGGGGCAACCCGCTGTACAACTGGGCCTACCACAAAAAGACCGGCTACGCGTGGTGGGTGCGCCGGGTGCGCCACGCACTGGGCATCTACGACCTGTTGCGCATCGACCACTTCCGCGGCTTCGATACCTATTGGGCCATCCCGGCGGACAGCACCACCGCCCGCACCGGCAAGTGGGAGAACGGCCCCGGCATGGAGCTGTTCGATGCGCTGGAAGCTGCCCTTGGCAAGCTGCCCATCATTGCCGAGGATCTGGGCGAACTGTTCCCCAGCGTGCGAAAGTTGCTGGCCGACAGCACCTTCCCGGGCATGAAGGTGCTGCAGTTCGCCTTCAGCGGCGGGGACAACGAGTATCTGCCCCACAACTACATCAAGAACAGCGTGGTGTATCCCGGCACCCACGATAACACCACCCTGACCGACTGGTGGGAGAACGGCGCTTCCGAAAAGGAAAAGGCTGCCGCTGCCGCTTACCTGCACCTGACCGGCGTAAAGCCCACCGCAAAGGAGCTGGCGGCCATCCGGACCGATGATGTCCGCATCGCTCTGCTGCGCGCAGCGCTGGGGTCGGTGGCTGACCGGGCCATCATCCCCATGTACGACTGGCTGGGTCTGGGTGCGGAAGCACACCTGAATACCCCCGGCAAGCTGGGCGGAAACTGGGCATGGCGCGCCGCTGACGGCTTTGCCGCCAAGGCACTGGCCAAGACCATCCACGACGAGTGCAGTGTGTACTGCCGCGTATAAACAGAAGGCACAGAGCGGCGGGAGCTTAGCAATTTGACGAAAATATAAAAACTCCGGCAGAAAATTGTGCGTTTTGCTGGTAAAATCGGAAGCTGAATGGTATAATGTTGCTAAAGCGGCATTATGCCATTTTTCTTTGCCTGATGCGTTCCCGGCATTTCCGGAAACAGGGCGGGCGCGAGATGCATAATGCGGCAGATGGTTCCTGAACGTATGGGGAACAGGTGACTGCACGCGGGATACGGGAGCGCCGCGTGCGCAGATGATGGGGAAAATTACATGAAGAAAGAATGTACCGAGCAGGATCTACGGGAACTTGCGCGCTCAGCGCAGGCCGTATTTGAGGCAGTGACCCTGACCGAAGCACCGCTTTGTGACGGCTGGCAGGACGATGGCCTGCGGGTGGACTACGAGCTGCGCAATGGCCGTGTGGACTGTGTGCTGCACCGCAGAGTGGAAGCGGACGGCAAATGCTGGGAGCTGGAAATGTGCGCACCGCTGGCAGGCAATGTGCTGCCGGAAGAGCGCATGACACCCCGGGAGCGGGAGCTGTGCCGCGAGGATATGAGCCACGATTTCCTTACCGGTGTGTACAACCGCCGCTATCTGGAAACGGTGTTTGCCCAAAAGCTGGAACAGTGTGCAGCGCAGGGCCGCAAGGCGGCTGTGGCGCTGGTGAGCATCGACAACGGCCAGAAGCTGCGGGATACCTACGGCCAGCCTGTGATGGACCAGCTGCACTGCTTTGTGGGCAACCAGTGGAAAAAGAGCTTTGATACCCCTGCGGCCCGCGTGGTCTGCCGCCTGACCGGCAGCATCTTTGCGGTGGGCTGTCTGGACGCCGACGGCAAGCAGCTGGCAGAGGAAATGCAGAACCTGTATCGGCAGATGCCCCGGGAGTGTATCACCACCACCGGCATGATGCGCCGGGTGCCCTTTACCCTGAGCTGCGGCGTGGCGAGCCTTGAGGATGTCCCTGCAAAGAACTGGCAGGCATTGTATGAGCTGTGCGACGCACGCCTGCGGGAGGCACAGAACGCCGGCGGCGATCAGATGCGTGCAGAATAAAACCAGTGTATAAAATCCCCCTTTTGGCGCAGACTAAGGCCAGAAGGGGGATTTTTTGTATGGAAAACCAGAAAAACGACAACCTGAACCTGCTGGAAGCCGTGGTGCAGAATACCGAGATGGGCAAGAACACCTTGGAACAGATCGTGCCGATGACCGACGATGTGCAGTTCAAGGCCGAGCTGCTGCGCCAGCGCAATGTGTACCACCAGCTCAATCAGGAAGCGCACACCGCCATCGAGGCCTGCGGCGGCACCGCGCAGGGGCAGAGCGCCATGGCAAAGCTGAACACGAAAATGGGCATCAGTATGAAGACCCTCACGGACAAGTCCACCCGCAATCTGGCCGAGATGCTCACACAGGGCAGCGGCATGGGGGTGGTGGACTGCGTAAAGGCCCAGAAGGATTACCCCAATGCCGCGCCCGGTGCAAAGCGCCTTGCCCAAAGGCTGCAGGAGTTTCAGGAGGATAGCCGGGTAAAGCTGGAACAGTTCTTATAAGGCTGCGCTGCGGCGCATGAAAAAAAGCGACCCCGTCCGTCAGGTACAGCTGCCTGACGGGCGGGGTCATTGCCGCAAAAGCGGCACATCCTTTTACAGTGCTTCCACCATTGCTGCCACGATCTTGGTGGCGGTGGCTACATATTCCGCAATGCTGAACTTTTTCACCACCAGCACCTCGTGGCCGTCCTCGTCAGCGTTGTCGCTCATGGCGCGCAGGATGACGCAGGGCACACCGTTCTTGGCGGCAATCTGGCTCACAGCGGCACCTTCCATCTCCACGCAGTCGGGGGCGCATTTGGCTTCAATGGCAGCCTTGGTCTCGCTGTCGCCCACAAACAGGTCGCCGGTGGCGATCTTGCCCACCAGAGCCTTCACACCCGCTTCGGCGCAGGCTTTTTCGGCGGCAGCGATCAGCTCCGGGTCGCCGGTGTATTCCTTGAGGAACGGCGGGTTCTGGCAGATCATGTCCAGCTGTGCGTCGTGGTACAGCACGGTCTTGCCGATGACCACATCACCAATGCCGATCTTCGAGGTCATATTGCCTGCGATGCCGGAGAAGATGATCTTCTCCGCGCCGAATTTTGTGATGAGCACCTGCGTGGTGGCGGCGGCATTGGCCTTGCCCATACCGGCACAGCACACCACCACCTGTTTGCCGGCCAGCGTGCCCTTGTGGTAATCCACGCCGCCGTAGGGCTCCACGGTGACGTTTTCCAGCTTTGCACACAGCTGATCGACTTCATCGGGCATTGCGCCCATAATACCGAAAATCATGGTGAACTCCTTTTACAGTAGGATTGATTTTTTTTTCAGCGTCCTTACGGATGGCGGGACGATTTTGAATGGCCTCCGCTTTGCTCTGGCCATGTACAGCGGAAAGAATATTTTTATTTCGCGTTTGTTGCGGCCTGCGGGCCGCAACAAACGCTATTTTCACAGGTGGGGTCGTGGCGGCAAACTTTATCTCTGTGCCAAGGCCTCTCCCTTTGGGAGAGGTGGATGCGAACGCAGTGAGCAGACGGAGAGGGCAAGCCCGGCAGAGTTTTACATGGCTGCTATTTCGATATCAGACGTTGAACAGGAACTCGATCACATCGCCATCGTTGACAACGTATTCCTTGCCCTCGGTGCGCTGCAGACCCTTGGCCTTGACGGCGGCGTAATCGAAGTTGTTGGCTTCCAGATCGCTGTAGCCAATGACGCTGGCACGGATGAAGCCGCGCTCGAAATCGCTGTGGATCTTGCCGGCAGCCTGCGGTGCTTTGGTGCCCTTGCGGATGGTCCATGCGCGGCACTCCTTCTTGCCGTCGGTCAGGAAGGAGATCAGGCCCAGCAGATCATAGCTGGCAGTGATGAGGTTGTCCAGACCGCTGGCTTCAATGCCCATTTCAGCCAGAAAAGCCTTCTTTTCCTCGGGAGAGTAGTCGGCGATATCCTCCTCGGTCTTGGCGCAGATGGGAATGTAGCGTGCGCCCTCTTCCTTGGCGCGTGCGGCCACCAGCGGGACATACTTGTTGTTTTCGATGCCCTCCATCAGGTCGTCCTCGCCCACATTGCAGGCGTACAGCACCGGCTTTGCGCTCAGCAGGCCCATTTCATGCAGAACAGCTTGCTGCTCGGCATCGCCCTCGTCAAAATCGAAGCTGCGGGCAGGTTTGCCGGCGCTCAGGTGGTCGGCCAGCTGCTGCAGCCATGCGGCTTCGGCGGCAGCACCCTTGTTGTTGCCGCTCTTGGCAGCCTTTGCCATGCGGCCTGCGCGGTTCTGCACCACCTCAAGGTCGGACAGGATCAGCTCGTAGTCGATGGCATCGATGTCGGCAATGGGGTCCACGGCCTCAGCCTTGGAAACATCCTCCACCACGTGGATGATGTTATCATCGTCAAAGCAGCGCACCACATGCACAATGGCATCGCACTCGCGGATGTGGCCCAGGAACTTGTTGCCAAGGCCCGCGCCCTGACTGGCACCCTTTACAAGGCCCGCGATATCCACGAACTCCACGATGGCAGGGGTCTTTTTATTGGTCTGCCAGATCTCGGCCAGCTTGTCCAGACGCTTGTCCGGCACGGCTACGATGCCGCTGTTCGGCTCGATGGTGCAGAAGGGATAGTTTGCGGCTTCTGCGTTCTTGGTGGAGGTGATGGCATTGAACAGAGTGGACTTGCCGACGTTCGGCAGGCCGACGATACCTAATTTCATAGTTACGATTTCTCCTTTTATGATGTAGATGATAAACAGCTATATTGTACGGATATAAGTTGTTTTTTGCAAAAACTGAATATGGCGTTGGGTGGGCAGATCGGATTCACTCACCCTTTTCTCACCCTTTTTGTGCTTCCTGCGCCTTTGCGAACTGCGCTACGGCTTTCTGCATGGAATCGTCGGTCACATGGACATACCGATCCATTGTTGTTTTGCTGCTGGCATGACCCAGCAGCTTTTGCAGGACTTTGGGCTGCATTCCGCTCTCAATGGCACGAGTAGCGTATGTATGACGCAGAGCGTGCATACAGAAACGTTTGATCCCTGCTTCGTCGCACAGCTTGTAGAGGTGGGTGTCGTAGGAGCTGTTCTTGGCAGGCATTCCGGTGCGCCAGTTGATGAACACCAGATCACGCATGACCAATTTCCGCTTCTGACCAGTCTTACGATCCATAAAGGTCAGGACAGTAGACAGGTCTCTCGATTCCTTGCGGTATTCTCTGGTGTCATAGATTTCCCGCAGGATATCGTAAGCGGTGTCGGTCAGAGGAATGGTGCGGTAGCTGGATTCTGTTTTCGGAGGGCCAGCGCGCCACACGCCCTGCTTGTGACGATACTCCAAAGTTTTGTTGACTGTCAGAGCATGCTTTTCCCAGTCAATAGCATCCCACGTCAAACCGATCATCTCACCAGTGCGTAAGCCTGTTTCCAGAATCAGCGCATACTGAGCGTAGTTATGGGAATGCTTGGCAGCATCCAAAAACTGTTTCTGCTCAGCTACGGTCAAAAAGTGGATATCATCAGGTGCACGAACGGGCTTTGTGTAGCGGACACCGTCCATTGGGTGTTTGGCAATGAGGTCGTTCTCTCTGGCGCTTTTGAAGAACGTACCCATTGTCATATAGGTCTGCCGGATGGTTGAACCGGCGTAGTCGTCCTCCATGGCGTTCAAAATCCGCTGACAGTCGATCTGCTTGACATCGCGCAGCAGCATAGAACCGATGAATGGCTGGATGTTGTGCTCGTATCGCTCACGATAATTCCGAACAGTGTTCGGAGCACGGTTGCCAACGACATCCTTGACCCATTGATTGAACCATGCGTCCACCGTCATATTGGGCGATGCCACAGTCCGACCTTCAGGGTGTAAGCGTAGATAGAGCTGTTCCTGTCGCCAATTTTTGGCTTCTGGAAGGGTCTTGAAGCAGCGTTCCTCACGCTCACCGCGATAATTTCGGCAACGGGCATAGTACAGACCGTCTTTTCGCTGACCAAGCCCTTTTCCGAGTTGTTTTCCTTTAAGATTTTTGCCCATGTTTGTGGCTCCTTTCGAGATAAAAAGAGCCCACACAACACACTTTATTGTATCATGTGGGCGTAGTTTATGCAAGCCCTTCAGCGGGCGTTATAGGGTATCAGATGGCGTATTGCTCGTTCAAAAACTCCTCAAACTTCTTCCGCTTGATGAGTTTCTTAGCCCCCACGAACACAACGAACTTGCACCCATCCTGCAAGGCAAGCTCGGAAATGCGGTTTTGCCCTACACCAAAATAGGCAGCAGCCTCTGGAATCGTCAACAGCCACTTTTCATTGAGCGGCACGAACAGGACGGACTTTTTGATGGATGTATCGGTGTTCGGAAAGGGGATTGGTTCCGAGTTGAGATCGGCTGCACAATTGGAAACAGCGGTGGACATGTTGATGTTGGTATGAGTGCTCATAGTGTTTTCCTCCTGAAATTAAAATTGAATGCGAAGCAGATTGCTTCATGATAAGCATATCTGCTTGAATTAACGTACATTTTGCCTTATGGTGTGATAAGCGCTTGAAAGGAAATCTGCGCATCATCCTGTTGAATCAGTGAACTGAAATCCATGTTCGGGTAAGAAAAGGTTGCCGGTTGCACTTGTGCTGGTGGCCAAGAACAGTTATAATTACCGTAATACGAGTTCATAGGAATGGATGTAAAAACTGCAGATCGAAGCAGCTGCATTTGCTGGGATTGACTTTGCTCTTGTGGAGCAGAAGATTCATCACGAAGATGCAGCGGTTCAATGGAAGGCTCCGAAGGCGAATCCGGCAGCAGAGGACAGGCGTTCTCCGTTACGGTTTCCGGTTTGCTGGGAGCGGCTTCTTCATCGTCACAGTCATCAAGAGCGTCCAACGGCAGAAGAAGGTCAATCTGCGCTGGGGGCAGGATCGGTTCTGTATCGGAAGGTACCGGAATCGCCAGCGGGCCATTGGCAGGAACGACATCCTCTGGTGACTTACTATGGACGACCAGTGGCTTGGTAGTCGGCGTATCAGAATCACCTACATAAACTGGGCCGGAGACCATGAACTCACCAACCTGAAGACTCTTTAGCATGGAAGTCAACTTGGTTCCACCTGACGAACTAATTAAACGGGCACACATACGAACCTCTTCATCCGCTGGCTGGAAACACATCATATATTTGCATTGCTGAAGCAAAATCCGTTGCTCAGACTTGAACACACGAATGCTCTGGGCAACCAGCAGTGCGTACAGACCTTGTTTGCGGCCCTCACAGAGGATTCGCCCCAGTGCGTTGGAAGAGCGCAGTGGATAGTTGCTTAACTCGTCCAGATACAAAAAGGTAGGCGGAAAATCCTCGCAGGTGGCTTCTCGTAACAGTGCTGCAAAAAGCACCTCTTCAACGATGTGTTGCGTAGATAACGAAAACGAGCTCAAATCCAGCAAGGTGATGCCGGGAGAAAACTCTATGTCACCATCCTCAAAAAGCTTTTGTGCAAATAGGGGTGCCAAGGCGTTTTCCAAACCGGGCGCAGAGCGTGAATGAGAACTCTTGATCTCCTGATGCAGGTATTCCAGCACTTCATTCGGAGCCGGTGAAGCGCGAAGCACCTCTTTTAAAAGAGGCCGCAATAGCTGTTCTTGTGCATTCGACAGAGCGATAACGGATGTGATAGTATCAGCGAAAGATGCAGCCGCATCCGCTGGATTATCTGATGCCCCGAACAAATGCAGCTTGAGTGGCTTTTGAGATACGTCCTGACGATGTACATACGGTTCTAGTTCTACTGGAAAAGACACAGCGTGCCGGTGATCTATGACTACGATCTGAACACCTGACTCCAGCAGCCCCCTTATAATATCGTAGGAAAGAGTAGACTTTCCTACGCCGCTTTTTCCACAGATAAAAATGGAAGCGTTCCCTTCCTTGAGTTTTTCAACGATTGTAACGGCTTTTTGATAGGTAGAGCCTATTTTCAACTTCATGGTTCTGTCCCTCCTGTTTCAATCAGAATCTTCATATTCGGTTAAGCAACTGCACTTCAAAGTCAAGAGTCGAGCATCTACATAGGTTCCGCTGTTAATGCGAATCTTTTTGGCAGAGCTGAACTCAGAGAGCAGATGCTCACTTTGCAAACGCGAAATAACATCGGGTGCACTATATCCCGGTGCATACTCATGGAGCAGAGACTTCAGCAAAGACCCTTTCAGAAGGAAAGCATCCTTTTTTTGGACGATGTCCCGTTCAGGGTCATAGCTGGAATCGACCTCTTCATAGCGTATAAAACGAATATCACCGGCTTCGCTTGCCGAAAAGAGTGCCTTGTGTAAAATTTCCTTTGCGTTGCAATCCAGCGAGCTGTCCCACTCGGATAAGCAATTATTGATGTATGCCTGACAGACCTCGTGTGTTGTTTGCGCTGAATCCGGCTGCTTAAGGAGTTTTAATGCCCAGCAAAGAACAGCGGATGAAACGCTTAGAAGCGCGATTTCATTCCGAAAGGCGCATTCTTCATCCAAGGAACCTAAAGCAGTTGTGTAGGATCGCTCAACGATGCGCTCAAAGGCATCTGGGTTGTGCTCAACAAGGGCACACAGCTTGCTAACAATTTCTGTCAGAGGCAGCGCGGCTGCATGGACTTCCTCGTGAGGCAAGAACAGGCAGTGCTTCTGCTGCAACTCAGTAATGCCGTTCGTAGATACGATAAGGCACAGCGGAAAACGAGGATCTGTTTTAGTCCGCGTAATCAGCGTTGCAAAATTCGTTTTTGAACGATAGTCGCCAACGGTAGCTGTGAGCATCGGATCGTCACCGTAGACTGGTAACAAAGCTACGATACTGTACTGACCAAGCATCTGATCAAATTGCTTCGGCTTGTTGTCAACCGTTAACCTTATATGAAGAGGGAAATCGTTGCCAGATATTGCAAAAAGGTATTTACCACCATTGAACTTGTCCGACATTCGTGTCTTGAGAACCGCCAAAATCTTTATTAGGACTAAGGGGATGGAGGTGCTTAGCAACGGGTCAGAGCAACAATCCTCTTTATAAGAAGTATAAATCCAGCGGTCGTCCAGATGAAACCAACCAATAGGCGGTATCAAGGCGGTTTGTTCAGTATCCAAGATGAAGCCTAAAAAACCAAAAAGTAAATCTAACTGCATCTTACTGTTCTCACTATAACAACAGCTTCCGCCAGCGGCGATAAACGCTTTATAGAATGCTTTAGCGGTGAATTTGTCTTTCTCAAATAACAGCCGGATTACAATACCGTGAGATCTTTTGAAAGATATCCCGATGAGATGTACTATTTTGCCATCAACGGTATACTCCTTGATTAAGATAGCGTGAAAGTCGTAACAGGTGGTGAGGCGTTTTTGGACACTATATTTATCGCCGGGATACCGAGTTTTACAGATTGCCGGACAACCACACTGGTCAACAAAGTATGAAACTGTGTCAAAGCGGTTAAAGGCTTTTTTGTACGCCTTTAGTTCCTCTTTTTCAGAAGAATTTACCCTTTGCAGGAGCAGCTTATCTTTCTGCTGGAACTGTTTGTCCTTTGCTTTCAAAAGAGATTGAACGGTTGCTTTGTCAAAAAACTGGTTGCCGCAGTCATCAAGAAAGCTGATGGCGGGAATCGGTTCCTCTTGAACCAGAGGATAAGGATTTTCAGAAAATACGCGATAATTCGACATGCTCATGATTCTGAGCCCCTTTCATTTTGATGACATAAGCATATCGAAACTGTGCCTTGAAATCACTAGGAGAACTATCGAAAAAAATAAAAATATTTTGGATATAGTTTTACTTGAAAACGGATGAACATTGTGCAAGGGAGGAAATGCAAGATGCCTGACCGGATGAGCAATATTGTTTTGTTTGAAACGGAGGAAGAAGTAAGGGCGTATAAATCAGTACTTGAAAAGTGCTATGGAATGAATGTGGAAGTCTATGTAAGGTGCCTTCAAGAAAAATTTCCAAAACTGGAAGAATGTAGCATTGAAAGCCAATCAAGAGTCATTGTGATAAAAGCATTGACAACAGCATGGCTTGTTACAGGTATGCAGCGGACAATTGATCAAAAAAACTTAAGTCAGTGTGATGCGGAAAGAATGATTATGAGCAACACATTGGCGTGTGTTGCATTGTCAATAAAATATTTGTGCGCTCCCCAAATTGAGTTTGCTCAAGTTATCAGGGAAATACTAAAAAAAGATTTCGGCGGAGTATCAAAAAATGAATCTGTAGAAGAATATGTAAAAAATTATAACGAGAATAGAGAGCGGCTTATAGGATCTATAGATAAAGACGCTTTGTTCTGTCCACCGATTTTATATGCGCCAAGCACAGATGAAATCAATGGTTTTGCATTATCAATTACACAAAAACTAGTTGAAAGAATAGGAATATATTTTCCCGAAGAAGTTGAAAAACAAAAAAGCAAAAAAACAGAAGATGAAAGTGATGTTGTTGAGTTTGCAGCAAAAATGAAAAGCTGGAGATCAGCACGGAAATCATATAAAGATGTACTAAGTACACAGTTGAATGGACTCTACAGAAAAATTATTGAGAATGCTTATAATGCTAAGAAACATAGAATGGAAGGAAGTTCTGTAAGTGAGAGGGTCGTAGCTTACTATGCGGAAGAATCTATATTTCGCTATGATACAATTTTGAATGCTGCAGAAAATTTATATAATGCTCTTTTGAATAAAGACTTTAGTTATCAAATGCTGGAAAAACCAGTTAAAAAGACGATTCAGAGACCGATAGCATTTTATATCCGAGAATTTGACCAGGTGGAGTTACTCGATTCAGAAGATACAGTATTGCAGTTTTGTGATTATATGCGGACTGTGATGTTCTTGATTATTGAGGGAATAAGCTGGTTGGAGACATATGATTCCAGAATAGAGTGTGCTACTAAGTTGATTTGTGATTATATTGATAGAAATTTTGAAAGACTTTTTGGAAAAGCATATGATAGTTTGGAAGGGAAAGGCGCACAAGACAATAAGGCTCATAAAATAAAAAAATGCCCATCGAATCGGGTGTACATATTGAATTTTATAATTGAATTGTATTCAGTGAATAATCGATACTACAAGAATGGCTGGGCGAACAGTTACGGGTGGTTTATCAAGCAAATTGGATTGGATCTTGGGTATAAAAATTCAGAGTTGGAGATTGAGGATGAGTCGATGATGTTTTCGGAAAGAATGTATGGGATGAGATATGATCCAGAGAAAAGAAAAATAAAAAGATGGAATCCGAAAAGTGAAGAGGGAGAATGGCAAGATATCTCGGCAGAGGTGATAAATCAACTTGCAACCGAAATATATAAAGAGTGTTATTATGGCATGTATGGATCAGATAATGACAAGGAATTCATGTGTCGTAAAATATGGCGAAAAAACGTGAAGAACAATATATGTGGGGACTTAAAGTTCCTTGGGATTGACCTCGCACCGGAAGAACTAGAAAAATTAAATGATGAGAGCGATTATCCAGAAGGATATATTGAAGGTGTACTGTGGGCACAAAAGCAAATTGATGAGGGCGGTGTCTTTTATAGTGTCTTCGGATGAAGATTTACTGAAGGAGGAAAGTTGATTTTGACTCAATTGATATAGTGCGATTAAGAGCATGTAATCAAAGGGGATTTTCGACATATTCAGAAAAAATTAATTCAAAGTGCTCTAAAATTCCGGGCAGAGGCAAAATTTCAGAGCAAAATTTTTCTAATTGTCGAAAATGCTTCTGTTGAAAGTAAATAGGAGATAACGAAAGGGGCGATCACGCAAGTGGTCGCCCTTTCTCTGTATCTGGCGTGATTTGACCTTCGGCAACATTATAGTAACTCACAAAAGGAGGATTTGCCGTTATGTTTGATTGCTATGACACTCTGATCACTCCAGAAGAAGTTGCCGATATGTTGGGATGTGGTATGAACACCACCTATAAGCTTTTGAAGTCAGGAAAGATAAAGGCCATGAGAATTGGCCGATCTTGGAAGATCCCCAAGAGAGCGGTACAGGAATATATTATACAAGAATCCCACCTGAAATCAGTTGGGTGGTAACATGAAAAAACCCACATGGATGATGTTCCATGTGGGTTTTCTATTGCCTGAAAGTAGTGCTTGATGGAGTGATGTACATACGGGTAATCCAATGTTAATGCTAAATAATGTATAGAGCAGAAGGAAGGTGAAAGTTAATCTTTATTAATGACACTAACATTAGGATAAAGCGGCTGAATGGAATAGTTGTAGTACAAACAGTCGCACAAGAGCAGCCGAATGTGTAGTGTATATACATTTGGCTATTCTTGCTAGGAGGGGGAGGCGGATGCCGTCATAAATAATATTTTATTCTATAAATTCTCATCTATATTTTCAATGATATTAATTTATCTTTATGAAATATATGAATAGAAAGAAGGTGCTTATAATGGGAAATATCTTTAGTATACGATTAACAGATGAAGATAAAGTTCATTTACAACAGAGAATGGATGAAACTGGTAAAAATGCAACAGAAGTATTTAAGAGCGCAATCTACTTTACTGAAATAGATGCAGACCTTGTTGATGAAATCATATCCAATATTGGATATTATGCGAGTGAAAAAGATCTGGAAGGGATAAAAGAGGAGGTTCATAGATATGTCTTATATAGAACTCAAAAATGATAAATATGAAACTTTGGAAGACTTAAAACGGTTACTACAATATATTCTTAGATTAGATAAAACAGCAGAAGATAGTCAAAGAGCGAATACTATAACAAATACCTTGGCAGGTTGTCAGCCAGCGATGATTCCCAATGAATATTTGTGTGATCCGAGTTCAGTTTATTATCTGATGCTTTTTGAAGTCAGGAGAAGACATAAAGGTATTCCGCAGTTTGCAAAACACCGCATTGTTTCCTTCGCAGCAACAGATTGTATTTTGCCACAGGATGTAGTATCTCTAGCAGAAAGAATAGCAAGTATCTATGCGAAGAACGGTTATATTACAGCCTATGGAATTCATGCGGATCCTGATGGAAGAGTCCGAACGAAAGCCCTTTGTTTTTCGTAAAACCAGTCAGGAAAACAGTTTTCTGGATGAATTAAGGGCTGTATTTGCTATGGCGAAGGAGGACGCACCTAGTATACTGCTCCTAGAAGATTTGAACCTCTATGTAGAATCCACCTCTCCCTATGCTCCGGAATGGGCTTGTCTGCAAGCCTGTATTGATGATGCAAAGGACACAGATCTTTTTGTGATTGCTACTACTAACGATACAAGGTATATGCCACCATCCCTGTTGAGACCGGGTAGATTTGATTATGTGATCTATCTGCAACCTCCGATTGGAGAGAATGCAGAGAACATTGTCAGCTACTATCTCAGGGATAAAGATTTGGCAGAGGATGTGTTGATTTCAGATATCGTCAAGGCTATGCCCAAGGTAAGCTGTGCTACGCTGGAAACGGTAATGAACCTTGCTGCGCTGAATAGTGTCTATCAAGGTCATGAGCACATCCAGAAGGAAGATATCACAGAAGCTCTTCTTCAGGTGGTATATAAACTCCAAAAGACGAATAAGGAAACTGACTCCACAGAGTTGCAGAAGATTGCAGTACATGAAGCTGCCCATGCAGTAGTCGGAGAAGTTCTTCACCCCGGAAGCATTGGAATTGTCACGGTTCGCGGAAGCCAAGGCGTAATTGGTGGTATGGTAAATGGCTGTGCTACTTATGCACAAAATGAGGAGGAATTTCTGGATGAAGTGACCAAAACATTGGCAGGCAGAGCGGGTGTGTCTCTGATCTATGGTGTTATGGATATTCAGGCATCGGCCGATATAGAGCAAGCAGATAAGCTCATGGATATTTGGCTGTGTCACTTTGCAGGTGGTGGCTTCGTAGGAATTGAATCAGGGGACAACAGAATGTCCGAGCAGAGACTTTCTTATAATGAAGCCATCAAATCAGCAAAACTGGAAGAACTTTACCGAAGAGCCTATAAGATTCTTCATAATAATAAGTATTTTCTGCTTGCTGTGCAGCATGGTCTTCTGGAACATGAAACGCTTCTGAACAGTGATCTTGCAAAAATTCGGGAATCTTGTATCTAAAACCTATTATTCAAAATGATAAAACGGTCAAGTCCTTCATGGGCTTGACCGTATTTTGCTGCGGAATAGTTGAATTTTATCTTATATAAGAAGCTACAAAAACATAGTCCGTGAGTGAGACGCGCGTGTCGAAAGTGAATTTTTGCAAGCGCCCCTGTAGCACACCCATTCTGAAAATGGGTGTGCCGTGAGAGGGTGCTCGCGGAAATTCGCTTTTGACACAAGCGGCTCACGAGCGGAAAAATTTATTCCGTTTCCTTTATATATAGGAAGGAACGCAGCATTTGAGAGACCGCAGTTCTTTGAGCAGGAGAGAGTTTAGCCCAGAGATCAAGAAGTTCCTTCTGGTCGGAGGTTAAGTAAACAGAGTCTTCCTCCTGAAAGAACTGGGAAAGCGAGATACCAAGGCCGGAGCAGATTTTCTCAAGAGAAGCTACATTGGGTTGGAGATTCCGTCTGCGCCAGGTAGAAATGGTAGATTGTGTCAGACCTGAATTCTCTGCAAGGGCATACTCAGACCAGCCACGGGAAAGGCGTTCCCGCTCAATACGGCTCAGGATATCAAATGTGGGCTTCTCTCGTTCCATGGTTCGGCCTCCTTGGATAAATCGTAGTGTGTACTTACGATTTTATCTTTTGAAGTCTTGACTGGTAATTATATAAGTCGTATACTAGCGATAGCATAAATCGTTATGCTCTACGAAAAAACACTCAATATCACCGGTCTTTCTGTTACTATTGTAAAGGACATACAGGCTTTGAAGGAATAGCAATCAAAGATGCTGCATAGACTGCGGCACATGAAACAGTTTATACAGTTGTCGGCGGACAGCATTGGTGTGGCTGCGATTCGTGAAAGCCGGGGTACGATTGGTAGAATGGCAAACAACTATGTTGCTTATGCCTACTCTATAGTAAAATCTCCTTTTCAATGTATTTTGTTCAATCGTTGTTTTCCATTTCTTCAGCGATGCGGACGAGGACTTCCACTAGGACGGTGCCAACTTCTTTGACAATTTCGGACCAAAAGTTCATAATGCTTTCTCCTTTCTGCGCAGCTGCGCATTAAAATACGATGGTAATAATGATAGTGATGGTGCGGAATAACAAAATGCTCACCTCCAGACATAAAAAAGCCCCTGAGTCTTTCGGCTCAGAGGTTTCGGATTCACGATTATTATATCTGGGTGAGTGGCTTGAAAAATAAAACTGTATAAAAAATAAAATATTGACGCACGGGGAACGAAAGTTATAATACTATTCTTCTGTGGTGTGGCACGATGTGTACGAAGACGAGTGAAGGAAACACTATATATTTTTGAAAAGATGTCCCAATATATTGACTTTTGTCCCAAACTGGTTTACAATGTAAGTACCATTAGTCTTGGAGGGATTTCCATGAAAAAGAAGAACATTATAAATTTGATACGGTACCATTCTGAAGGTAATGAAGCGGGTTTTCGAAGTGAGGCATATGAGATTGCAAAAGAGTTTGACCAAGTGGGCGATTACCAGTTAGCAGAGTATATTATGGCACTTCTCTCAAATGCCAACACTTTTGTTCCTCAAGTGAGTGATTTGTCATCTGGTTTTTTTGAAAAGGTAACTGTTGGAAACTCTCCTCTTCCTCTTCCTGAATTGATCGAACAAGATGTAATGGGAATGGTCAATGCTATTAGTCGAAATCTTGGAATTAACAAATTCCTGTTCCAGGGTGCTCCCGGTACAGGAAAAACCGAAACGGCTAAGCAAGTTGCACGGATACTGAATCGCGAACTATACGCCGTAGATTTTTCTGCCGTGATTGATAGTAAACTTGGACAAACACAGAAGAATATTGTTTCGCTATTTCGTGAAATAACAGAATTTGCCCATCCAGAAAAAGTGATTGTGCTATTTGACGAAATCGATTCTATCGCATTGGATAGGACCAATTCGAACGATCTACGTGAAATGGGACGGGCTACATCCACACTACTCAAAGAATTTGATAGATTGGATGACCGCGTTGTTTTACTTGCAACGACAAATTTATTTGACCATTTCGACAAGGCTTTAGTCAGAAGATTTGACTCGATTATTGACTTCAATAGGTATTCACAGGAAGATTTGGCGGAAATTGCGGAGGTTTTGCTTAATGACTTCCTAAACAAGTTTAAATGCACAGGGAAAAATATCAGACTATTCCGTAAAATTGTCAGCCTGATGTCACCCATCCCTTACCCGGGTGAACTAAAGAATATCATCAGAGCGTCTGTTGCGTTTAGCAATCCTTCGGACGAGTTTGATTATCTTAGACGCTTTTATAAAGCTGTGTATACCGAACCGATGGACATTCATGTTATGCAATCGCAAGGATTTACTATGCGAGAAATAGAAATTTTAACCGGAATATCAAAGAGTCAAGTATCTCGAGAATTGAAGGAGGACTAAATGAATAGCATACTTCAATTAAAGGGGCAGTTCGAGCACCAGAGCGGAAATTCTGGGGGTGGAAAACGAAATATTCCTGTTGGCAGGTTTGTTGAGTCTGCTCATATCCTGAGCTTAATTAACGATTTGCGCTCTTTGCAGACTTATTGGAGTGAGCATACCTTAATCAAGGGTGCGCTTATTAGTGTTTATTATACAAGCGTGGTTGCAAAGAGTAACCGAATTCGGGGCCTTTTGTGTCGTGGTGCTTCTGATCCCAACGACTCCATTCGAGGTGCTAAATTTGCTGGAGAAGCACCTCATATCCAGCATGTATTCACATACTATGTTGGATTAGATATCATTACGGAAAGCATCATAAGACTAGTTGCTGCCAAAGAAATTGTAGAGCACGATTATAATGGCAAAATTTCTCATAAAGATATTGAAGCTCTAAACAACGGCCACAAGCAATACAAACACTCGGTTCGTTTGGCAAAGACAAACTTCGTGAATGTAGTTGTGGATGCTTTTTATGTTCAAAAATTTTCAGTTGATTTTGCAGAAACAGACGAAGAAAAAGATGCAATTGTCACTCTTTATCGTACGGACGTGAAAACAGAAGACGTGTTTCGCGCGATTGGTATTGATTACCTGAATGCAAAGAAAATTGATGAAAATACGGTGCTTTTGCGGCCAGATGAAATTGCGCGCTTAAAAGAAAATGCACCATATCTTATAGCTATGAAGGTTCGCGATTTGAGAGAAGTGCCGCCTGAAGAAAGCATCGCAAGCGATCCGCATATTGTTCAAATACCGGAACCAAAGCATGAGCCTATTATTGGAGTAATCGATACGCCATTTTGTGAGGATGTCTATTTCAAAGATTGGGTTTCGTATGAAAGTATGCTTGGGGATGGCATAGAACTGGATGCACGTGACTATACGCATGGCACAGAAGTTACATCTATTATTGTAGATGGCCCAACGATTAACCCTATGCTGGACGATGGGTGTGGGCGGTTCAGAGTGAAGCATTTTGGCGTTGCCAAAATGGGTAGATTCAGTTCCTACACAATTCTCAGGTCGATTCGTAAGGCGGTTTCTCAAAATCGTGATATCAAAGTATGGAATCTTTCCCTTGGATCGATACTGCCAATAAAGCCGAACTTCATTTCTCCAGAAGCTGCGGAACTTGATAAGATTCAAAGCGAGTTTGATGTTGTGTTTGTGATTGCAGGAACCAATGGCAATCCAGATCAGAAACCGATTCCCATAGGGGCACCAGCTGATTCGCTAAACTCGTTGGTTGTAAATTCTGTGACGCTTGAAGGAAATCCGGCTTCGTATCACCGCGTTGGTCCGGTACTTTCGTTCTTTCACAAACCAGATGTTAGCTACTATGGTGGAGATATTGGTCAGCCTATGCATGTATGTACGCCAACTGGCGAAGGCTTTGTAAAGGGAACTTCTTTTTCTGCTCCATGGATAGCCCGCAAGATGGCTTATTTGATTTGCACATTGGGCTTTTCACGTGAGATTGCAAAGGCACTAATAATTGACGCTGCGGCAGGGTGGAATCGAAAAGACGATGTCTCATGTTCTATTGGATATGGAGTTGTTCCTCAACGAATTGAAAATATTGTCAAAACAGCAGACGATGAGATACGTTTTGTTATGACAGGGACAACTGATGCATACGAAACTTACACGTACAGAATCCCTGTACCAATTTATAAGGATAAGCAACCATTCTATGCTCGCGCGACACTCTGCTACTTTCCAAAATGTATGAGGGATCAGGGAGTCGATTACACAAGCACAGAAATGGATATTCATTTTGGCCGAGTTGTGGAAACGAAAGGAAAGGCATCTATCTCGCCGATCAACTCCAATTCTCAAGGAGACGAGGGCGGAAAACATCTTTATGAGCCTGAGGCACGCCAATTATACCGAAAGTGGGATAACGTAAAACTTATAAGCGAAGAATTGAAGGATCGAGCTGTCCCACGAAAGGTATATGGCGCAGGAATGTGGGGGCTAAGCATTAAGACGAAAGAGCGTCTAAAGGAGAAAAATGGCCGCGGGCTTTCGTTTGGAGTGGTTGTTACCTTAAAAGAAATGTATGGTGAAAATCGTATTGACGATTTTATTAAACTATGCACGATGCGAGGATGGGTGGTCAACCGTATTGATGTTGAAAACCAGATCGATATTTACAATAAGGCAGAAGAAGAAATCGAATTTTAAAAGGAGGATAGTTATGAATCGCAAGACAAGTAGCAACGCTATGGCATCAAAGGCAGCAAGGGCACTGAATAGCAATGGCTCTTCAAAAATTCAGAAGTCGCTTGCGGCTAGTGTCCTCTCACAACGTTCGACGTCGAAACAAACCGGGGTAGCTATGGAGGATGTTGCATCTCGTGTGCTGCAAAGCAATAAATACTCAAATGAAACAAAGAGCTTTGCAGCTAGCGTTCTTTCACAGTCAAATGTAAAACGATAAAATAGTTGTGTAGAACAATACCTGCGTATATTAAAAGGATGCGATCTCATGTGAGAAGTGAGATTGCATCCTTTTTGGTGACAAAATCCTTAATAAGGGATTCTGAAGTAATCCATGACGGCCTTAAACTGATCCTGCGCGGTCAGGCAGGTGTCCAGCAGATATCCGCGTTCGGTTTTCCACTCGTGCAGGCCACGGTAGTAAAACATTTTAAGGTCATCCGTAATAATGAACGGTACGATGTTGTTCCGCAGACACTCCTTGAAGAGCAGAAGCCGCCCGACACGGCCATTTCCATCCTGAAACGGATGGATGGATTCAAAGGCATAGTGGAATTCCAGCAGGTCTTCCAGCGACTTGGCAGAATTTTGATTGTACGCAGATAAAAGCTCTTTCATCTGTGGGGCGACCAGCTCCGGCGCAGTGGTGCTTCTGCCGCCGACCTCGTTCGGGAGCTTTTTATATTCGCCAACGGCAAACCAGTCCTTGCGGGAATCGCTGGTGCCGCTTTTCAGGGTAAGGTGCAGCTTTTTGATCAGAGCTTCGTTGATGGGCTTCTTAGCATCCCGGATGACCATATCAATGCACTTGAAGTGATTGGCCGTTTCGACCACATCATCCACATTGACAACGCCATTTTCCATGCCAATGGTATTGGTTTCATAGATATACCGCGTCTGGTCATGGGACAGGCGGCTGCCCTCAATGTGGTTGGAGTTATAGGTAAGGTCGATCTGGATTTTGTGATAGATGCCGCCTTTGACATGCCCGGTCATTTCATCCTGTAAAATAGTAAGCAGGGTGCGAGGTGCTTGCTGCTTTTTGTTGATACGTTCTGGACGTTCTGCATCCTGCGGAACGTTCCATGTCTTGCCGATAAGGACTGCCCCAGGAATCTTGCCGGTAGCACAGTAGTTGCGGACAGTGCGCTCTGAAACATTCCATGATTTTGCCGTATCAGCGACAGATTGATAGTTCATCTGAACACCTCCTGTAAGATGATTATATCATTTTATCGGCAAGAAATCAAACAGATAAATGAAGAAACGTAAAAATCTTGCCGATAAACATATCGAATGTGTGAGACTGGTGAACGGTGTCTCAAATGCGAATGATCGGATAAAAAAGAAAGGCCGCTCGTGGAAAGAGAGAATCTTCTCTCGATCCATGAGCGGCCATAATTTTTTGGTTGTGTGGGCTTAAAGCGGAGAATGCACTCACCCTTTACTCACCCTTTTGCCATGAGAATGCAGCAGGATGTACAAATTTACATAGAAGCGCAAATGACATAGCAACGATGAATATAAGGATATATGAAGTGGTATCAGGATACATTGCAGGCAGTGCAAACTCCGATACCTAATTTCATTTTATTATACTCCTTGCGAAAAAGATTTTACGCTGCGGTAAAAAGCGATATTATAACAGGATAATTGTAGCACAATGGACGTTTTTTCTCAATACTCACTTAAGTGGAAACGAAAAGCCGCCCGTGGAAAAGCAGTGCTGCTTTTCCACGGGCAGTCCTTATGATTCAGGTTGTACGGGTCTTACTTGCAGATGACAAGGGTGCCGGACGCGGTCTCCTCAAAATGGCTGGCGTAGAATTCCTCCATCAGCCGGATGAGAGAAACGATGTCCCGGGCACCGGCGGTCTCGTAGCAGGAGTGCATGGCCAGCTGGGGCAGGCCGATGTCCACGCAGTTCATGGATACCTGTGCCATGGCAAGGTTGCCCAGAGTGCTGCCGCCGACCTTATCGGAACGGTTGGCAAAATACTGCAGCGGGACACCGGCGCGGGCGGCAAGCTCCTTTGCCACGGCCATGCTCATGCCGTCGCTGGTGTACTTCTGGCCGGCGTGGACCTTGACCACGACGCCCTCGTTCATGTAGGTGCAGTTGTTCACATCGGTATATTCCGGGTGGTTGGGGTGCACGGCATGGGCGTTGTCGGCGCTGAACATGAAGCTGGAGGCCACCGCACGGTGGAAGTCCTCATCGCCGGGGCAGACGTTCTGGGCGATGCGGTGCAGAACGTCGTACAGGAAGGTGGAAGCCGCGCCCTGCTTGGTGCCGGAACCCACTTCTTCGTTGTCGAAAAAGGCGGCAACATTGATGGACCGGGCGCAGTGCGCGTTCAGAAAACCCTTCAGGATGCCGAACACGCACTGCTGGTCATCCAGACGGCCGGAGGAGATGAACTCCTCATTGCAGCCCCAGACGGCGGCCTTTTCGCGGATGCAGAGGAACAGGTCGCTGCCAAGGATCTGGTCTTCTGCGACCTGCAGCTCAGCGGCGACCAGCTTTTTCAGCACGCCTTCCTCGGCGGCACCGCCCAGCAAAGGCAGCATATCCACCTGCTTGTTGTAGGAAGCCTTGTCGTTGACCTCGCGGTTCATATGGATGGCCACGCTGGGGATCATCAGCAGGTCGCGGTCCAACGTGAGCAGGCGGGAGGTGATGGCATTGTTTTCCTTTATCAGCACGCGGCCTGCCACTGACAGCGGCCTGTCCATCCATGTGGAGCAGATCATGCCGCCGTAGCCCTCGGTGTTCAGCTTGGTGTACTTCCGGCCCATGTGGATCTCGGCGTTTTCCTTGATGCGGAAGCAGGGGGAATCCGTGTGGGCAGCGGCCACGTTGAAGCTGTAGTTTTCCAGCTGTTCTCCCATGCGGAATGCAAGGATGCTGGAGCCGTTGCGGCAGACAAAATAGCTCCTGCCGGGTTCCAGCTGCCACCGGCGGCTCTCCAGCAGCTCGGAAAAGCCCTCCTTCAGCAAGATGTTCCGGACGGATGCAGTGGTGTGGTATGCGGTAGGATTGCCGTCAATGAAGGACAGCAGCTCCTGTACTTCTTTTTCGATCATTGGAAGACCCTCCATGGATTTATCGGTTTGGATGCTCCTATTCTACTTCTGCGGTTTGCGCTTTGCAATAGCCGGCCCTGCGGGCGGGGAAGAATTTGTTTTACATTGCGCGGGTTCTATAGTATACTATTCCTGTTGGTAAATATCGAATCGACAGGAAAGGCAGGGAACCGTCATGGAACGCAGCGATCCGCGCTATCAGGCGTATGTGGAAATATTAAAAGAGGAGCTCATCCCGGCAATGGGCTGCACAGAGCCCATTGCACTGGCTTATGCTGCGGCCCGGGCACGCGAGGTGCTGGGCGCACTGCCCGAGAGCGTGCAGCTGCAGGTGAGCGGCAGCATTATTAAGAATGTGAAGAGCGTCATCGTGCCCAACACCGGCCACCTGAAAGGCATGGAAGCCGCTGTGGCAGCGGGCATCATTGCCGGTTCGGCAGACAGAGAGCTGGAAGTCATCTCCGAGGTCAGCGAGGACAAGCAGGCTGCCATCCGGGATTATATGCAGACGGTGCCCATTTCCATCCAGCACATCGAGCAGGGGCATGTGTTCGATATCATCGTTACCGAGCGCAGTGGGGATTCCTACGCAAAGGTGCGCATTGCGGATTTTCACACCAACATCTGCCTGATCGAAAAAAACGGCCGGGTGCTCTACGAAAAGCCGCTGCTGAACGAGGAGGCCCGGCGGGACAGCCGGGTCGACCGCAGCCTGCTGAACATGAAGGACATCTGGGACTTTGCCGAGACCGCCGACCTGCAGGATGTGGCGGACCTGCTGGAACGCCAGATCCGCTATAACAACGCCATTGCAGAGGAGGGCCTTCTGGGCGACTATGGCGCGAACATCGGCCGGGTGCTGCTTTCTACCTATGGCAACGATGTGTCTATCCGGGCCAAGGCCAAGGCGGCCGCCGGTTCGGATGCCCGCATGAACGGCTGTGAGCTGCCGGTCATCATCAACTCCGGCAGCGGCAATCAGGGCATCACCTGCTCGGTGCCGCTCATTGAATATGCCAAGGAGCTGCACAGTGGCAAGGAAAAGCTTTACCGTGCCCTCATCATTTCCAATCTGGTGGCCATCCACGAAAAGACCGGCATCGGCACCCTGTCCGCCTACTGCGGCGCAGTCAGCGCCGGTGCGGGCGCTGGCGCGGGCATCGTATATCTGTGCGGCGACGGCTATCAGGCCGCCATCCACACGGTGGTCAATGCGCTGGCCATCGTGTCCGGCATCGTGTGCGACGGCGCAAAGGCCTCCTGCGCGGCAAAGATCGCATCCTCGGTGGACGCGGCCTTGCTTGGCTACAACATGTACAAGTGCCATCAGGAGTTCAAGGGCGGCGACGGCATCGTGATGAAGGACATCGAGACCACCATCAAGGGCATCGGCCGTCTGGGCAAGGACGGCATGAAGGAGACCAATGAGGAGATCATCCGGCTGATGATCGAGTAAGGCCGGGCCGGAATTGTGAAAAAATCATACAAATCCTTCTTTATTTTGTCATAACTCTTCCGTATAATAAGAAGTGGAATACTTTGCTGCTCTGCCCGCCCGGCGGGCATCCGATAAAATGGGAGGAGATCATTATGGCCAACGAAAAGATCCTCGTTGTGGACGACGATACCAATATCTGTGAGCTGCTGCGGCTGTACCTGACCAAGGAGGGCTATCAGGTCACGGTGGCAAACGATGGCGAAGAAGGTCTGGAAAAGTTCAATCAGGTCAAGCCCGATATGGTGCTGCTGGACGTGATGATGCCCAAGATGGACGGTCTGGAAGTGTGCCGCCGCATCCGCAAGGCGGGCAACACCCCGGTGATGATGCTCACGGCCAAGGGCGAGACCTTTGATAAGGTGCTGGGCTTGGAGCTGGGTGCAGACGATTACATGGTAAAGCCCTTTGATGCCAAGGAAGTGGTGGCCCGCATCAAGGCGGTGCTGCGCCGCTGCCAGACCACCACGGCTGCTGCCGAGAGCACCGAGGGCGTGATCGAATTCGACAACCTGCGTCTGGACATGAACAGCTATGAGCTGCGGGTCAAGGGCAAGGTGGTGGAGGCTCCCCCCAAGGAGCTGGAACTGCTGAACTGTCTGGCCTCCCATCCGAACCGCGTCTACACCCGTGACCAGCTGCTGGACGAGGTGTGGGGCTTTGAGTATTACGGCGACAGCCGCACCATTGATGTGCATGTCAAGCGCCTGCGCGAGAAGCTGGCCGGTGCTTCCGACAAATGGGAGCTGAAGACCGTATGGGGCGTGGGCTATAAGTTCGAGGTGCGTCAGTAATGCGCAAAAGTATCTCGGTGGCGTTCTTCTCGCTGGTGTCCACCCTGATGGTGCTGGGCATCGTGCTGATGGGCGCTTCGGAGTGGGTGCTGTTCAAGAACTACTTCGCCAAGGACCGCTACGAAACACTGGATCAGGTGGTGGGTGTCACCCAGCGCACGGCCCAGTATCTGGTCCAGCAGGCGGAGCTGCCGGAAGGCGATGAGCTGGACGCACTGAGCACCAAGCTGGAGATCATCGGCGAGAGCGCAGAGGCCTATCTGTTCTTTACCGACAACGACGGCCAGGTGATGATCGCCTCCAGCCCGGACAAGCTGGAGAGCCTGACCGTGCCGGAAGAAATGATGGAGAAGATCGACGCTTCCGATGCGGACTACTACCATGTGTTCGGCACGCTGGGCGGCATGCTGGACGGGAAAAGCTACATCACGGTCAGCGAAATGCGCAATGAGCACGGCCAGCCCAGCGGCTACCTGTTCCTGTGTTCTTCCGGCGAGCAGCTGACCCAGTTCAAGCAGCAATTCTGGTCCAACTTCCTGCTGTCGGCCTGTGTGATGCTGCTGTGTGCCAGCATCCTGACCAAGATCCTGATGCGCCAGCTCACCGACCCGCTGCAGAAGGTGACGGATGCCGCCCAGCGCTTTGGCGGCGGTGATCTTTCCGTCCGTGTGGAGGGAGTGGAAGGCGAAGGCGAGGCAGCCGACCTTGCCCGCACCTTCAACCGCATGGCAGACAACATCCAGATGAACGACAACTCCCGCGGTCAGTTCATGGGCAACATCGCCCACGAGCTGCGCACCCCCATGACCACCATCAAGGGCTTTGTGGACGGCATTCTGGACGGCACCATCCCGCCGGATATGCAGAACCACTACCTGCAGCTGGTCAGTGAGGAAACGGGCCGTCTGGCACGGCTCATTCAGAACATGCTGGATCTTTCCAAGCTGGAAAGCGGCGAATATCAGGTGAATGCCCGGATGTTCAACATCTGGGAGACCATCACCGGCGTGGCGCTCTCGGCAGAGCAGCGCATCAACGACGGCATGATCGACATCGACGGCCTGACCATGGACGAAAAGGTGCTGGTCTACGCCGACCCCGACCTGATCCATCAGGTGGTGTATAACCTGCTGGACAACGCCATCAAGTTTACGCCTGCGGGCGGCACCATCCGCTTCGGGGTGGAAAAGCTTGGCCCGGAAGCCGAGATCTCCATCTGGAATTCCGGTCAGGGCATCAGCCCGGAAGCGCTGCCCTACGTGTTCCAGCGGTTCTACAAGGAGGACCGCTCCCGCGGCCTGCACGCCCGGGGCGCTGGCCTTGGCCTGAACATCTGCAAGGTGCTGGTGAACCTTTCCGGCGGGCAGATCCGGGTGGAGAGCCAGCAGGGCGAGTGGTGCCGGTTCGTGTTCACCCTGCCCACGGTGGCCCCGAACCCCGGCGGCATGAAGCGCCTGCCGGACGAAGCCGGCGGTGAACCCACCGTGGAAGACCCTGCAAGCATGAAGCCCGTAGAATGAACTTCCAGCCAGACTGCCCCGGACCCGGGGCGGTCTGGCTGTTTTGGCGTGGGGAAACTTTGCCGCCGATGAAACTCCCCCAGTCATCTCGCTGCGCTCAATGCCAGCCCCTCTGGGATGGAGCCCTTGGTATGGCGGTAAAGCTTCCGGTTAAAGTGCAAATCTTCCGGGCGTGCCAGAGGCTCCCTCTCCGAGGGAGCTGGCAAAGCCGTCAGGCTTTGACTGAGGGAGTTCCTTCGCAGATGGACAGATCTTTCCAAATACGTCATTTCCGTGAAAAAGCCATTGGCGGGTTTGATTTTTTGCTCGTTTTCATGTAAACTAAAAGATAACCATGCCCATGCTGTTTTTGCGGTTTGAAACCGCCAGTACAATGGGACAAATGGGAATAAGAATTTATAAAATAACGGAGCGTAAAGATAGAATATGGCAATCGTAAGTCCTTCGATCCTTTCCGCTGATTTTGGCAAACTGGGTGCAGACTGCCGCATGGTGCTGGATGCCGGTGCACAGATGCTGCATTACGACGTGATGGACGGCCACTTTGTGCCCAACATCAGCTTTGGCGTGCCGGTGCTCAAGAGCCTGCACAAAAATCTGCCGGATGCCTTTTATGATGTGCACCTGATGATCAGCCATCCGCTGCAGTATGCGGAAGCCTTTATCAAAGCCGGTGCCACCCTGTACAACTTCCACCTTGAGTGCGAGGACGATATCCAGGCCACCATCGATGCCGTCCGGGCGCTGGGCTGCAAGGTGGGGCTGACCATCAAGCCCGGCACCGAGCCGCAGGCGCTGGCACCGTATCTTGACCAGCTGGATCTTGTGCTGGTGATGAGCGTGGAGCCCGGCTTCGGCGGGCAGAAGTTCATGCCCTCGGCGCTGGACAAGCTGCGCTGGCTCAAGGCAGAGCGCGAAGCGCGCGGTGCACACTATCTGCTGGAAGTGGACGGCGGCGTGGACAATGCCACCGCGCCCCAGTGCGTGGAAGCGGGCGCTGATATTCTGGTGGCGGGCAGTGCAGTGTTCGGCGCAGCAGACCCTGCTGCAGCCGTGCAGCACCTCGCCAGCCTTTGAAAGGATAACCATTTATGGATGAATCTTTGATCCGGGAGCAGGAGGCACAGCTCCAGAAGACCGGCCGCTACTATAAGCATATCTGCTTTATGGCGGTGCCGGTGCTGTGCATGGCCTGTTTTCTGTACGGTGTGCGCCCGCTGCTGCTGTGCGGCATTGCGGTGCTTACCGGTAACCTGTGCGACCGTCTCGTTTCGCTGCTGCGCCGCCGCGTGTATCAGGGCAGTGACTTTTCCAACGAGAGCTTTGCGCTCGTCATTGCCCTGCTGATGCCGGTGACGGTGGATATCTATGTTCTGATCGCCGCAGTGCTTGCCGGTGTGCTGATCGGCAAGGAGATCTTTGGCGGCTACGGCAGCTACCCCTTCAACCCGGCTGCTGTGGGCTATGTGGTGGCGGCAGTGTCATGGCCGGAACAGGTGTTCCGCTATCCGCAGCCCTATACGAACATCCCTTTGTGGGACGCTTCCATGGTGCCGGTCTCCAGCGCCATTGAGGACACCCTGCGCAGCGGCGGCATGCTGAACATCGGCTCGCTGGCGCTGGGTCTGGGCGAATATGCTGCTCCCATGGGCACCGGCGCTGCGCTGGTGATCCTTGCCTGCGGCCTGTTTTTGTGGACCCAGAAGGATGCCCACATGTCTGCATCGATCAGCTTTCTTGTGACCTGTGCGGTCATTGCGTTCTTCTTCCCGCGGCAGGCGGGCCTTGCCGACAGTGCCGTGCTGTCAAATATCCTGCCCCGCCTGCAGTGTGTGCGGGATGAGCTGCTGACTGGCGCGATCCTGTTCAGCGCGGTGTTCCTGATCAACGAGCCTTACACCTGCGTGCACCACCGCATGGGCCGTGTGCTGTACGGCGTGCTGGTGGGCGTTGTGAGCATGGGCTTCCGCTACTATGGCGTGTACGAGACCGGTGTGTGCTTTGCGCTGCTGGCGGTCAACAGTGTGTCGGCATGGATCGACCGCACTGAGGCAAAGCTGTATCACCTGACCCATCTGCAGGCAGATGCCGGAAAGGGGGCAGCACAATGAGACGCGCAACGGCTGAACTGATCGTAAAAGATCCCAACAAGTTTGCCCACCACGACCGTGTGTTCCTGAATAACCCGGTGGTCATGCAGGGCATGGGCCTTGCCCCGCTGGTGGTGCTTGCCACCAGCGGCCAGAATGCGGTGATGCTGGCGGTGGCGGTGGCGCTGCTGCTGGTGCCCTCCCGCGTGCTGGCCTGTCTGCTGAGCCGCCTTGTGCCCCTGCACGACGAGGACCCCGCCCCGGAAACGCTGCAGAAAAAGCTGCTGCCCCGTGCACTGGTGTACGGCTTCAGCACGGCGGTGGTGTATCTGGCGGTGTATCCCATCCTGAATATACTGTTCAGCACCAGCCTGCTGAGCCTTGGCATCTACCTGCCCCTGCTCACGGTGGAGCCGCTGCTGACCTACCGCTTTGGCCGCGTGCAGGAGACGGTGCGCAAGGCTGTCTCCAAGGGCCTGCGCATCACGGTGGGCTATGCTTTGCTGCTGGTGCTGCTGGGCTGCATCCGTGAATGGCTGGCCGCAGGCACCATGTTCGGTGTGGTTGTCAGCCGCCCGGTGCTGCCCATGGCAAGCATGCCGGCAGGCGGCTTTATCGTGCTGGGCGTGCTGTGCGCCGTATGGCGTGCACTGGCCCAAAAGCGCAAGGCATATCTCACCAAAGAGGCACGCAACCTTGTGGATGTGCATTCCCAGAAGGAGGCGGACCGCGAACAATGAGAGATGTTGTAACAACAAGCGCAGTGTTCTTCAGCTATGCACTGCTGGCGGTGTTCGCGCAGAACGCCGTCTTTACCCGTGCACTGGGCGTTTCGCGTCTGGTGCAGCTGGTGGGCGATGACCGCACCAGCAGCTGGCTGTTCGGTATGCAGCTGTGCATCACGCAGGTGCTGGTAACGCCGTTTGCGTGGTATGCCGGCAGCCGGATCGCGCCGCTGGCAAACCGTGCCCAGCTGCGCCCGCTGGTGTATATTGCCAGCATTGCCGTGGTGTGTGTTCTGGAGCACGCCGTGCTGTGGCTGGCGAAGGGCCTGCCGCACCGCAGCGCATTGCTGCGCATCGTGCCGCTGGCGGGCCTGAACAGCTGTGTGCTGGGCACTGTACTGGTGGAGCGCACCCAGAGCTTTACGCTGGGGCAGAGCCTTGGCTTTGGCCTTGGCAGCGGCCTTGGCTATGTGCTGGCGGTGCTGCTGGTAACGGAAGCCCGCCACCGCCTGCGCAGCAAGGCCATCCCGGAAGCATTCCGCGGCCTGCCCATCACGCTGGTGTATATCGGCGTGCTGGCACTGGCGATCTATGGTTTCACCGGACATTCTGTGATCCTGTAACATTGGCAGGGAGGAGAATCGACAATGGCAAAGTATAAACGTCAGAAGGTCAAGCGCTACCGCCGCAGCTTCTACAGCCGCGGTACACGCATCAAAAAATGCATCGGCATCGTGGTGCTGGTGCTGGCGGTGCTGGGCGCAGCCTGGCTGGCAGCACCCCACGTGCTGGACTGGGCTACCCACACCTGGTATACTGTGGTGAAGAACCGTGATCTGGAAGCTGAATCGGCATCCCGCGCAGCCGCCTCGTCCGAAGCAGCTGCATCCTCGGCGGTACAGGAAGCGGCTTCGTCCCAGCCGGAGCCGGAACAGCCCAAGGAGCTGGACGGCAAGGCCGTTACCGGCGGCAGCTGGGCCGCAGTGGATGTGAGCACCCTTGCCGATGATGCTGCCATCCGTGCAGCGGCGCAGCAGCTCAAGGCGCAGGGAGCGGATTACGGCCTTGTGACCCTGAAAACACCGGATGGCAGCATCTGCTACGCTTCGCAGGTGCCGGCTGCCGCCCAGAGCATTGCCGACACCACCGTGGACCCGGCCCGCATCGCGGCCATCTTCCGGGAAGAGGGCGTGATCCCTGTGGCCCAGCTTGCAGCATTCAAGGACCCCATCTCCTCCCGCACCGACCGCAGCATGGCCATCCACTACGGCGACGGCCTGTGGCTGGACGCCCAGAAGGACGGCAATGCATGGCTGAATCCCTACTCCGCTGCGGCAGTGGAATATGTAGGCGATCTGGTAGCCGAGGTGCAGGGCATGGGCTTTGAGCAGGTAGTCCTGACCAATGTCCAGTTCCCGAAGCTCAGCCGCAAACAGGACTACGGCGAGACCAGCGGCGTTTCCCGTGCGGATCAGCTCAAGGCGGATATCGCCGCCCTGCAGAGCCGCTTTGCGGGCAGCATGACCCTGTGGTTCAGCTACACGCTGGATCAGTGCAATACCAATAGCGTGTCGCTGGATGTGCCCGCTGTGACGCTGGGCATGGACAACCTGCTGGTGACGGCAGACAAGGCGATGGACGCCGACAGCCGCACCGCACTGGAGCAGTCTGCCGCCGGACAGGGCGTGCAGCATCTGGTGCTGCACAGCGCCGACATTTTCCAGTAACGTCTCTGGTTTTATAAGAGGGAGGAATCTGCTATGAATACCAAATCCTGCTTTGCACCGGCCCACATCCTTCTGCCTTCGGAGCAGATCCCACTGGAAAAGTGGGGCTGCATTGCCTGCGATCAGTTCACCAGTGACCGGGATTACTGGCAGAAAGCCGAGGCTGCCGCGGCAGGCAGCCCCAGCACCCTGAACATGATCCTGCCGGAGGTCTATCTGGAAGACGGCGATGCCGATGCACGCATTGAGAAGATCCATGCCACCATGGATGACTATGCCCGGAACGTGCTGACCCGCGCGGTGGACGGCTTTGTTTACGTGGAACGCACCGAGCAGAGCGGCAAGGTGCGGCAGGGCCTTGTGGGCATGGTGGATCTGGAAGCCTACAGCTACCGCCGGGGCGAGAAATGCACGGTGCGCCCCAGCGAGAGCACCGTGGAAAGCCGCATCCCGCCCCGCATGAAGGTGCGCACCGGTGCCGCGCTGGAAACGCCCCACATCATGATGCTGGCGGACGACCCCGGCTGCACCCTCATCGAGCCGGTGGCGGCGCATAAAGCCGAACTGCCCAAGGTATACGAGGGCGAATTGATGCTGAACGGCGGCCACATTGCGGGCTGGGCTGTGGAAGACCCTGCCCTCATTGCGCAGATCGAAGATGCGCTGGCTGTGCTGGGCAGTCAGGAAGAATTCGACAAAAAGTATCCGGATGCCACCCGCCGCGACCCGCTGACACTGGCCGTGGGCGACGGCAACCACTCGCTGGCCACTGCAAAGGCCTGCTGGGAGGAGCTGAAAAAGACACTCACACCGGAGCAGGCAGCAAACCATCCGGCCCGCTGGTGTCTGGCCGAGGTGTGCAATGTGCACTCGCCTGCGATCGAGATCGAGCCGATCCACCGCGTGCTGTTCAATGTGGACTGCGCAGCGGTGCTGCTGAGCCTGATCACGTGGAGCGATTCCAATATGGCCGGCTGCAGCTTTGGCGGGAGCAAGCAGCAGCCCTTCACGCTGGCCGGGCCGCACATGTCCAACGTGCTCAGCTTTGAGGACCCAACCGCACCGCTGACCGTGGGCACCATTGACGAATTTATCGAATACTATCTTGAGCACCACAAGGAAGCCCGCGTGGACTATGTGCACGACGAGCCTGCTGTGCGCGCCCTGTGCAAAAAAGGTGCTGTGGCATTCCTGATGCCGCCGTTTGCCAAGAGTGACCTGTTCAAAGGCGTTGTGATGGGCGGCGTGCTGCCGCGCAAGACCTTCAGCATGGGCCACGCAGAAGAAAAGCGGTACTATGTGGAGTGCCGGAAAATTACGGAATAATTATTGGAGAACCATGACATTTAAAGAATTGAATCTGTCCGCCCCGCTTCTGCGCGCTGTGCAGGAGGCAGGCTATGAGACCCCGTCGCCCATTCAGGCGGCGGCGATCCCGCCGGTGCTGTCCGGCCGGGATCTGATGGGCTGCGCCCAGACCGGTACCGGCAAGACGGCTGCTTTTGCGCTGCCCATGCTGGACCGGCTCACGGCCAATGCGCCCCGCAGAAAGGGTGCCATCCGCGCCCTGATCCTGACCCCTACCCGTGAGCTTGCTTTGCAGATCGGCGAAAGCTTTGATGCCTACGGCAAGTATCTCAAGCTGCGCAGCACCGTCATTTTTGGCGGCGTGGGCCAGGCACCGCAGGTGGAAGCGCTGAAAAAGGGCGTGGACATCCTGATCGCCTGCCCGGGACGGCTCAACGACCTGATCGGTCAGGGATTTATCGATCTCTCGAACCTTGAGATCTTTGTGCTGGACGAAGCCGACCGGATGCTGGATATGGGCTTTGTGCACGATGTGAAGAAGGTGATCGCAAAGCTGCCCGGGGAGCGTCAGAACCTGATGTTCAGTGCCACCATGCCCACCGAGATCGAACAGCTGGCCGCCGGCATCCTGCGCAAGCCCGCCTTCGTCAAGGTGGACCCGGTGTCCAGCACCGTGGACCGCATCCAGCAGAGCCTGTACCATGTGGAAAAGGGCAACAAGAAATTCCTGCTGCCGTGGCTCATCAAGAACCTGCAGCCCCCGGTGGTGAACGCGCTGGTGTTCAGCCGCACCAAGCACGGCGCGGATAAAATTGCAAAAGACCTCACCAAGCAGGGCATCCCGGCGGCGGCCATCCATGGCAACAAGAGCCAGACCGCCCGCGTGACCGCGCTGGAAAACTTCAAGGCCGGGAAGACCAAGGTGCTGGTAGCCACCGATATCGCCGCCCGCGGCATCGATATCAGCGAGCTGTCCCATGTGTTCAACTACGACCTGCCCGAGGTACCGGAGACTTACGTGCACCGCATCGGCCGCACGGCCCGCGCCGGTGCCGACGGTACGGCGGTCAGCTTCTGTGCACCTGAGGAGCAGGAGTATCTGGCAGGCATCGAAAAGCTGAACCGCCGCAAAATTCCCGTGGTGAGCGGCCACCCGTGGGACGGCGTGCCCGCGCCGGTGCGCCCGGAGCCGCCGGTGCGCGGCAAAAAGCCCAAGGCAGCCGCCGCTGAACCGGCAGAAAAGCCTGCCGCAAAGCAGCCGAAGCCCGCAAAGGCCGAAGCAAAAAACGCAAAACCTGAAAAAAAGGCTGCACCCGCACCCAAGGTGCAGGCAAAGCCCGCAAAAACCGAAAAAGAGGAACCACTCATGGATGATACCAAGCGTACTACCGGCGGACGCAGCAATGACCGCCGTTCCAATAATAACAGCCGCCCGCGCCGGGAGCAGAACGCTCCTGCCCGCGGCAGCAATGCGCAGCCCAAGTTTGACCCGCATTTTGTGAGCGCCCCGGAGGCCACTCCGCTGCGCCCGGCCAAAAAGACTCCGGCTGCACCCGCCGCCCCGGCCATCCGTACGGCTGCACAGCCTGCTCAGCAGAACAGCAGCACGCAAGGCCAGAAGAGCCGTCGCAATGACCGCAGCGACCGTCCGGCCCGCCAGAACAGCCAGCCTGCCGCCCAGAGCCAGAGCGCAGAGCAGGGCCGCGGTGCAAACAACGGCCAGCGCGGCCGTCAGAATGCGTCCCGCAATGCACAGCCTGCACCGGCCCGTGCCCCCAGAGCGGAGAGCAGCCGCCGCGGCCGTGCCGCTGCTGCAAGGGACGAAGACCCGGGCCTTATGCTCATCAGCCGTCGTCCGCCGCAGCAGAAGTTCACGAACTTTGAGGAGTATATGAACGCCCACGGCGGTGCAACTGCACCCATTGAGGACCACAGCGACGAAGTATGAGCAAAAATGAACCGTTTGCCCCATGGCAGTGCCCGCTGTGCGGGGAAAAACTGACCGGCGACAGCACCCTGAAATGCACAAAAAGCCACTGCTTTGACCGCGCCAAGGAGGGCTACTGGCATCTGCTGCCGGTGCAAAGCATGCGCACCAAGGCTCCCGGCGACAGCAAGGAGATGGTGGCCGCCCGCCGCGCGTTCCTGAATGCCGGATACTACGGCATCTTTGGCAAAGCGGTGGGTGAGCTGTGCGCAGAGTACGGCCAGCCTGCCAGCCCGGAGGCGGCGCTGCATCTGCTGGATGCAGGCTGCGGCGAGGGCTGGTACGACCGCTGCATCGCGCAGGCGCTTGCCGAGAAAGGCCGCCGGGTGCAGCTGGCGGGTTTTGATATCGCAAAGCCTGCGGTGCGTCTTGCGGCCAAGGCCCTGCCCACGGCACAGTATGCGGTGGCATCCAGCTTCAGCCAGCCGGTGCGCACCGGCTGGGCCGACCTGCTGCTGAACTGCTTTTCGCCCTTTGCACAGGAGGAATTCCTGCGGGTGCTGCGCCCGGGCGGACGGATGATCTATGTGGTGCCCGGTGCCGAACATCTGTACCAGATGAAGGCCGTGCTCTACGAAAAGCCCTATAAAAACCCGGTGCAGCAGATCGCCTATGACGGTTTTGCCGCCATTGGGGAACGGGAAGTGACCGGCCGCGTCACGGTGCCCCACGAACAGCTGGAAGCGCTGTTCGCCATGACACCCTATTACTGGAAAACGCCGCGCGGCGGGGCGGAGCGCCTTGCTGCGCTGTCCCAGCTGGAAACCGATATCTCGTTCCGGTTCCTTGTATTTGAAAAGCTGTAATGATAGCAGTTTGCGTTTTTAATGCACAAGCAACATCCGCAAACTGCATATCGCAAATATGCCGTTTTAATAGGCACTATTTTTGAAAATTGCGATAAAAAGCAAAAAACGCTCGTCATGCAGAATTGTGTGACGAGCGCTTTTTTGCTTCAGTTTCTGTCAAAAGCCCCATCCCCGAGGGGGCTGTCGAGCGAATGCGAGACTGGAGGAGTTCCGTGTGATAGGTCGTCCACGAAAAACACCACTGCCCCCACCGCCGGAGGATAGGAGGAATCCGGCAGGTGAGGGCAGCAGTGCTGTATCAGGATAGAGAGATCGCTTAGTGTTTTTCGCCCTTGGGCAGCAGACCGGCACGCTCCAGGGCCGGACGCAGGGCGAGGTACAGGATGACCGCACACACGGTGGAGGCCACGCTGTTTACAAAGGTGACGCCGCCTGCAATTTTGGTCAGCGCCTGTGCCACGGTGTATTCCTGACCAAAGATGTACACATTGCGGAAGTAGCCCAGGAACGGGTCGGTCAGCACGTTCAGCAGCAGGCCGGAACCGGCAGAAACGATCACCTTGACGAGATAGCCGGAGCTGTGCTTGTCGAGGTCGCGCAGCTTGAATGCCTTGTGCGCTACGGCACCGCAGGTGATGCCGATGATGAACTTGAGCACAAAGGTGGTGACGGCGTAGCCCGGGTCACCGGCCAGAATATCGGCCAGCGCCAGACCAATGGCACCGGCCAGACCGCCGGACACACCGTCCAGCAGCAGGGCGGTCAGGGCGGTGAAGGTGTTGCCCAGATGGAACGAAGAGCCGCCGTAGAACGGCACACGGAAGAACAGATAGGCCACAAGGCTTAAAGCGGCCATGACACCGGTCATGGCCAGCTCCTTGGTGGTGAAGGTGCGCTTGTACAGCACACTTGCAAACAGAATGACGATGACAACGACTGCCAGAAGCAGCCACATTGCAGTAGTAGACATGATTTTACTTTCCCTCCAATTTTCCAAAATACCAGCCCAAACCCATGCGAACTTGTCAGGGCGAGGCCTTCCATCTTGCCTGCGGCAAGACCGTTCGGTCGCTTAAAGTCCCCACTGGGGCTTTGATTGCTTCACAACCGCTTACCTACAATCCTACTTGACATTTGGGTGTCCAGCGGGTATGCTCCTATTATACGCAGAACTGACACCATGAAAATACCCAGAATAAAGTTTTTTAATGGGGCCAGTTTGACGCAATACCCAGACAGGAGGGATAATTTATGGTCCATCTGACCACGGCGCTGGATGCTTCTTCCAGCGTGCCGCTGTACGAACAGCTGTACCGCAGCCTTGCCGGAGAGATGCGAAGCGGCACTCTTGCGGCGGGCACCCGGATGCCCGGCAAGCGGCGGCTGGCGGCAGAGCTGTCCGTCTCGGTGAATACGGTGGATGCCGCCTATCAGATGCTGGCGGCGGAAGGGTATCTGGAATCGCGGGAGCGCAGCGGCTTTTATGTACAGGAATATCTGGCCCTGCCGTCCCGGCCTGCCGGCGGGCCGGAACAGCCCGCACCGCCAAAACCGGAACCGCCTGTGCTGCCGGTGCGGTACGACCTTTCCACCCGCGGGGTAGACCCGGAGCTGTTCCCGTTCCGCACATGGGCGCGGCTGCAAAAGGAGCTGCTCTATTCCTCGCCCCAGCTGCTCACCCACGGCGATGCGCAGGGCGACCCGGCCCTGCGGCAGGCGCTGGCGGAATATCTCTCTGAATACCGCGGTGTGCAGTGCGGGCCGCATCAGATCGTGGTGGGGGCGGGATTGGAATATCTGCTGGGCCTGCTGGCACCGCTGCTGCCCGGCCCTGCAGCGGTGGAAACGCCGGGCTACCCCCGTGCTTTGCAGGTGCTGCAGAACAACGGTGTGCACTGCTGCTGCCTACCGGTGGACGAGGACGGCCTTTCGGTGGAAGCACTGAACCGGTCGGATGCAGCGGTGTGCTACGTCACGCCCAGCCACCAGTTCCCCACAGGCGTTACCATGCCTGCGGGCCGCAGGGCCGAGCTTCTGCACTGGGCAGCCCGCAGGCCGGGCGGGCGGTATATTATAGAAGATGATTACGATTCGGAGTTCCGTTTTGATACCCGGCCTCTGCCCAGCCTGCAGGGCATGGCGGGTGCAGACGGCCCGGTGGTGTACCTCTCCACCTGCTCCCGCAGTCTGGCTCCCAGCATCCGTATCGCCTATATGGTGCTGCCGGAGCATCTTCTGCCTGCATGGCGGAAAAAATACCGCCTTTACTCCGGCACGGTGAGCCGGTTCGAGCAGCAGACGCTGGCCCGCTTTATCACCGAGGGCTACTTCACCCGGCATCTGGCCCGGGAACGTGTGGCCTACAAGGCCCGGCGGGACGCACTGGCGGCAGCATTGAACACTGCCTTTGCTCCCGGCGAGCTGACCCTTGCGGGCCTGCACACCGGACTGAACCTGCTGGCAAAGCTCAAAGACCCGCCGCCGGATGCTGCGCTGCGCTGCGCGGCGGAAGCCGAAGGCGTGCAGCTGAGCCTGCTGAGCGATTACGACCTGACCGGAGAAGCACCCTCAGCGGCGGGCACGCTGGTGCTGGGTTATGGCTCGCTGAAGGACGAGGCCTGCGCCTCGGTGGGCGAAACATTGAAAAAGGTCTGCATGGCAGCGCGGGAAGCATCCGTGACCGTGTAAGTGCCGCTGGCGGCATTCCACTGGCCGGGCAGGGCCTGCGCCGCCACAGCGGCGCTGTTGTTGGCAAGAAATTCCAGTGTGCGTTCCAAAGCGTCATAGTCCAGCGCGGTCAGGTCGGTGAGCAGGGCCGAACTGCTGGCACGCAGGGCATCCGGCAGGGTGGCGGGCAGCAGGTCCAGATCCTGCCGGAGAAAAGCATCCCACACGGCAGCGCGGGCCGCTGCGGTGCGTACTGGTGAAAAGGCTTCGTCGGCCTGCAGCTGGCACAAGAATTCGTGCGCGTCCCCGGCGGAAATGCCCTGCACGGCCCGGCTGCGGCCATAGCGGGCAAGCTCTTCCTCGGTCAGTGCACCGGTAAAGCCTACCCGCACCGGCCCGTACCGGCTGGCAATGCGCCCCAGCACATCGGGAGAAAAGGCCAGATACCTTGTGCCCTCCGGCAGGGCCAGCACCTGTGCCAGCGCTTCGCGGCAGCGGGCAGGGCCAGCGGCGGCATAGCAGCGGGCAAGGGATGTTTCTTCTTCTGCAAAAGGCACAGTGAGCACGGCAGGCACGCTGAGCAGATGCACGCAGTTCTGGCTGGCGTTCAGGTAGGCCAGCACAAAGCCGGGCTGTTCGCCGGAGACGCACAGCAGCACAGTGAGCTGGTCGGTGGTCTTGGGCAGCTGGATGGGCACACCGCTCTCGCTGCGGGCAGCCTGCCGCAGCTGGGTGCGCAGCTGCTGACGGGACAGCAGCACCGTGCCGCCCACCAGCGGCACCAGCACCAGCAGCGAAGCAAACAGTGCTGCCCAAAAGGGCTTCCAACCTCCACTGCGCATGGGATACACCGCCTTTCCTTTGCATAAAGCTTTGGCCTGCAGGCAAGACTTTATGCAGAAAAGGAGGCGTTTGCAGATGAAAAACAAAAAAGAGACTGCACCGACCACAGAGAAAGAACGGGAGAACTTCTGGCTGGAGATCGGCCCCGCCAGCGCCTATTACGGCACAGATTCTTATGAGACCGCGAAAGAAAACGGCGATGCCAGCCCGGATGGAAAAGCCCGGGGGTTTGAAGGCGCGGAGCCAAAAGAAAAGTAAAATAAATTTATGGCAGCGCTATGATGAGGGAGGACAAAAGTAATACCAAAACAAAATTCATCTGTCGGCATAACAGATGAAAAAGCAGCGTATGATATACAAAATGTCTTGCGCACAAGGACAGAATATGGTATAGTCTTTCTATCGCGCACAACTGTGCGCCAGAAGAACTGAAAAAGACGTGCACGGCGGAGAAAGACCGTGCACTCTGGAGAAGCCCGCTTGTAAAGTGGGTGCCGAAGGTGTAAGGCCGCAGGGAAAGCGGCTGTATCTCTCAGGCAAAAGGACAGAGCTATCGTCTTTGCGCAATGGGGCGCAGCCGGGAATGCGGCGCACCCCGGCGGCGGAAAATGAGAGCGCTCCGAATTTTTGCGGGCAGAGCCTTTGGTGGGTTCTGTCCGCTTTTGTTTTGTGTATAGGGGGAAAGAGAGAATGGTCGAGATGATCACGCAGGTGAACAATGCCATCAATGGCGTGGTGTGGGGGCCGTTTGGTCTGGCACTGCTGTTCTGCACCGGCTTCTGGATGAGCGCCCGCACGGGCTTTTTCCAGTTCCGCAAAATGGGCTACTGGCTCCGGCATACCATCGGCGCGATCTTCACCAACAAGGACATCACCGCGCACACCAGCAAGGAGGATATGGCCATCAGCCAGTTCCAGAGCATGTGCACGGCGCTGGCGGGCACCATCGGCACCGGCAACATCGTGGGTGTGGCAACGGCCATCGTTTCCGGTGGGCCGGGAGCCATCTTCTGGATGTGGGTCATGGCATTGCTTGGCATGATGACCAGCTTTTCGGAGAATGTGCTGGGCGTGTACTACCGCCGCAAAAACGAAAAAGGCGAGTGGTCGGGCGGTGCCATGTACTACCTCACCGATGGTCTTGGCGCAAAGAAGGGCTGCAAACAGCTGGGCAAGGTGCTGGCAGTGCTGTTTGCCTGTTTCTGCATTCTGGCTTCCTTCGGCATTGGCAACATGAGCCAGATCAATTCCATCGCGGGCAACATGAACGCTGCTTTTGGCGTACCGACCCTCGTCACCGGCCTGTGCCTGATGGTGGTCACGGCCCTTATCGTCATTGGCGGTTTGAAGCGCGTTGCCGCTGTTACCGAAAAGCTGGTGCCACTCATGGCCCTGTTCTACATTGCAGGCGCGCTCATCATCGTAGTGCTGCACGCGGGCAACATCCCAGCGGCATTTGCGGCTATTTTCAAGGGTGCTTTCAATCTGAACGCCGCCGGCGGCGGTGCGCTGGGCTACGGCATCAGCCAGACCATCACCTGGGGCTTCAAGCGCGGTGCCTTCTCCAACGAAGCCGGTCTCGGCTCTGCCGTCATGGTCAACTCCGCTTCCAACGTCAAGGAGCCGGTGCATCAGGGCATGTGGGGCGTGTTTGAGGTGTTTGCCGATACCATCGTGGTCTGCACGCTCACTGCTCTGGTCATCCTGACCACCGGCGTGGTAGACCTGCAGAGCGGCGCTGTACTGGCCGGTGTGCAGGACAACGCATTGGTGGGTCAGGCCTTCACCGCCGCATTTGGCAACTTTGGCCCCAAGTTCATTGCTGTTTCCATTCTGCTGTTTGCCTACTCCACTACGCTTGGCTGGAGCCACTACGGCACCAAGGCCGTGGAGTATCTCTTCGGCACCACAGGCAGCCGCATCTACAAGGTGGTCTTTGTGTGCATGACCGTGGTGGGTGCCACCATGAAGCTGGGCCTTGCGTGGGATCTTTCCGATACTTTCAACGGTCTGATGATGATCCCGAACCTGATCGGCGTGCTGGTGCTGTCCGGCACTGTGGTGGACATCACCCGCAACTACTTCGACCGCCGGGTGAAGGGCAAGGACATCGAACCCATGTGGTCGGCTTTCCTGGAGTACCAGAAGCAGGAGGAGGCCGAAGCCGCCGCAGAGGAAGCGGAGCTGGAAAAGGCCGCAAACGAATAAAATACCCAAAAGCAAGGGCTGTCTGTGAATGAGGACAGCCCTTGCTTTTGTCTGCTGCCCTGCCTTATAATAAATTAAAAAACAGGGGAGGGAACAACCATGAGCGAATTTTCCCATCTGAAAAACAAACTCCTTGCCGAACAGGTGGAGGACGAAATTTACCACTATATTCTGGATACCCCGCTGGAGCCGGGAGCCAAGCTGCCCAATGAATTTGAACTGGGCGAAAAGTTCGGCGTGGGCCGCAGCACGGTGCGCGAAGCCGTGAAGCTGCTTTCCAGCAAGGGCATCGTGGAGGTGCGGCGGGGCTCCGGCACCTATGTGGTCACGACCGCCAAGGGCCTTTCGGACCCGCTGAACCTGCGCAGCGTGCAGGACAAGAACGCACTGGCACTGGATCTTGTCAATGTGCGCCTGCTGCTGGAACCGGGCATGGCCGAGATGGCAGCGCTGAACGCTTCCGACGAGGACATCGAGCGCATCCAGCGCCTGTGCGACCGGGTGGAGAGCAAGATCCACAGCGGTGATCTGTACATTGAGGACGACATCGCATTCCATACCTGCATCGCAGAGAGCAGCAAGAACATGGTGGTGGAGCAGCTCATCCCCATTATTGATACGGCGGTCATGATGTTCGTGAACGTCACCCACAAAAAGCTGACGGAGGAGACCATCCTGACCCACCGCATGATCACCGAAGCCATTGCCCGGCATGACCCCATTGGCGCCCGGTCTGCCATGGTGATGCACCTGAACTTCAACCGCAACTGCATCCGAAAGCTTTACGACGGCGAATGGGAAAACTGACGCCGCCGCATTTTACGTTCCCGCACAGTGCAAGGTCTGTGCGGGAACTTTTTATGCTTGAAGTTGTCTGATGACTTTTTAAGACGAATGACACAGAAAAGTCGGAAAACTGGTTAGATTATATGATGTATCCAAGATTTCAGAGCAATATGCACGAAAAACTGGGCTGGTTATTGTTATAAAGTGGGTTCTGACTGCGACAACTTGCAAACGAGGCGGGATTCGATTAAAATAAATATGTAAGATGTCCGACAGTCAAAAGGACGATTTGCAAAGCAGAAAAAAGAGTATTTTGGAGGTACGATCATGGAACTGCGTTCTCAGGCAGTGCGTAAACTGGCACCGGAAAACGATCCGCTGAAGATCGGCATGGGCTGGAAGGTGGACGACCTTGCAAAGCCCCAGATCATGGTGGAGAGCACCTTTGGCGACAGCCACCCCGGCAGCGCCCATCTGGATCAGTTCGTGAAGGAGGCTGTACAGGCAGTCAACACCCACGGCGGCAAGGCTGCACGCTATTTTGCAACCGATATGTGCGACGGCATCGCACAGGGCCACGACGGCATCAACTACTCGCTGCCCCACCGTGACGCCATCGTGAATCTGGTGGAAGCTCAGGCCAACGCCACCGTGTACGACGGCGGCGTGTTCATCGCCAGCTGCGACAAGTCCATGCCCGCCATGCTGATGAGCATTGGCCGCCTGAAGGATATGAGCGCCATCGTGGTCACCGGCGGCGTGATGGAAGCCCACACCCTGCCCAAGAAGTACGTGGTCAACGACCCCGCCTGCGCCATCAACGACCTGCTGACACTGGAACAGATCGGCAAGTTCGACGCATGGGAAAAGACGGGCGTGATCCCCAACGAGCAGCTGGACTACTACAAGCACAATGCCTGCCCCAGCTGCGGTGCCTGCTCCTTTATGGGCACCGCTTCTACCATGCAGATCATGGCCGAGGCTCTGGGCCTGATGCTGCCCGGCACCGCCCTGATGCCGGCCACCGCCCCGGAGCTGAAGCAGGCCGCCTATGATGCCGGCGTTCAGGTGATGAAGCTGGTGGCCGAGGGCATCAAGGCCAAGGACATCGTCACCATGAAGAGCTTTGAAAACGCCATCATGGTGCACGCCGCCATCTCCGGCTCCACCAATGCCACCATGCATCTGCCCGCCATTGCACACGAGTTCGGCTTTGAGATCGATGCCGACACCTTTGACCGGATGCACCGCGGCGCACACTATCTGCTGAACATCCGTCCCTCCGGCGACTGGCCCGCACAGTACTTCTACTATGCAGGCGGCGTGCCCCGCGTGATGGAAGAGATCAAGTCCATGCTGCATCTGGACGTGATGACTGTCACCGGCAAGACGCTGGGCGAAAACCTGGAAGACCTGAAGAAGAACGGCTTCTACGAGCACTGCGACGAGATCCTGCAGGAAAAGACCAAGGGCCTGGGCATCAAAGTCACCCGCGAGGATATCATCCACAGCTTTGACAATGCCAAGGGCACCGACGGCAGCATCGCCATCCTGAAGGGCAATCTAGCCCCGGAAGGCAGTGTCATCAAGCACACCGCCTGCCCCAAGAACATGTTCCACGCCACCCTGCGCGCAAGGCCCTTTGACAGCGAGGAAGAGTGCATCAGTGCCGTTCTGAACAAGCAGGTCCAGCCCGGAGATGCTATCTTCATCCGTTACGAAGGCCCCCGCGGCAGCGGCATGCCCGAGATGTTCTACACCGGCGAGGCCATCTGCGCCGACCCGAAGCTGGCTTCCAGCGTGGCGCTCATCACCGACGGCCGCTTCTCCGGCGCAAGCCGCGGCCCGGTCATTGGCCATGTCAGCCCGGAGGCCGCTGTGGGCGGCCCCATCGCTCTGGTGGAAGAGGGCGATCTCATCCGCATCGATGTGCCGAACCGCCAGCTTGCCATCGTGGGCGTGAACGGTGAGGAAAAGACCCCCGAAGAGATGGAGGCCATCCTTGCCCAGCGCCGTGCCAACTGGAAGCCCAAGGCTCCCAAGTACACCAAGGGCCTGCTGAAGCTCTACTCTCAGCACGCTGTCAGCCCCATGAAGGGTGCATACATGGAGTAAAAACGCTTCGTTTGCGATAAAAACCAAAAACAAAAATTAACTGTTCAGCGTTGTTTTGCTGAACGGTCTGGATAAAGTTACGCCAAAAATAAAAAAGCGGATATTGCTTCGTCTATAAAAAACCATCGAAATCCGGTGTCCGTCTGCGGGGACGGCGCTGAAATAAGACCCAAAGCACACAAAACATCAAAAAATGGAGGAAACGTTTATGACAGCTGTTGCAACCCCGGACGCCGCACGGCTCGTGTTCGCCGCGGTGGCGGGACTGATCCTTTTGCTCATCCTTATCATCAAGTTCAAAGTCCACGCCATGATCTCCATCCTGATCGGTGCGGTGGGCATCGGCCTGATGGCCGGTATGCCCCTGTCTGACATCATCGGCTCGGTCAACGAAGGTATCGGCAACACCTTAAAGGGCATCGCTCTTCTGGTGGGCCTTGGCTCCATGTTCGGCGCCATTCTGGAAGAATCCGGCGGCGCACAGACGCTGGCCGTGACCATGGTGCGCAAGTTCGGCGACGAAAAAGCCGCATGGGCGCTGGGTATCACAGGTCTGGTGGTGGCCATGCCGGTGTTCTTTGATGCCGGTCTGATCATCCTGATCCCGCTGGCCTTCTCTCTGGCAAAGCGCACCAAGCGCTCGGTCCTGTACTATGTCATCCCTCTGCTGGCCGGTCTGGCTGTCGGCCACGCCTTCATTCCTCCCACGCCGGGCCCCGTTCTGGTGGCCAGCATGCTGGGCGTTGATCTGGGCTGGGTCATTCTCATCGGCATCTTCTGCGGCATCTTCGCCATGATCGCTGCCGGTCCCATCTGGGGCTCCATCTGCGGCAAGAAGTATATGATCGAGGTGCCCGAGCACGTTGCACAGCAGGCAGACATCGACGAGAGCAAGCTGCCCAAGTTCGGCACCATCGTGGGCATCATCCTGATCCCGCTGGTCCTCATCATTGCAAACTCTGTGGCAAAGGTGGTGCCCGCTCTGGCTGGCATCCAGCCTGTTCTGGCCTTCCTCGGTGAGCCCTTCATGGCTCTGCTGCTGGCTACCATCGCTGCTATGTATCTGCTGGGCACCCGTCACGGCTATAACAATGCCCAGCTGGAAAAAATCATGACCAAGTCCCTTGAGCCCACCGGCATGATCCTGCTGGTCACTGCCTGCGGCGGCGTGCTGCGCTACATGCTGCAGAACTCCGGTCTGGGCGATGTCATCGGCAACGCCGTGGCAAACGCCAGCCTGCCGCTGGTTCTGGTGGCCTTCATCGTGGCTGCTCTGGTGCGCATCTCCGTTGGTTCCTCTACCGTGGCTATGACCATGGCAGCAGGCATCATCTCCGCCATGCCCGGCCTCAGCGAACTCAGCCCGCTGTATCTGGCCTGCGTCACCGCTGCCATTGCAGGCGGCTCCACCGTGTGCTCTCACTTCAACGACTCCGGCTTCTGGCTGGTGAAGAGCCTTGTGGGCATGGACGAAAAGACCACCCTCAAGACCTGGACCATCATGGAAACTCTGGTTGGCGGTGTGGGCTTCCTGGTAGCACTCATCATCTCCTTCTTTGCCTGATCATCCTCATCTGCGGGGCTGTGCCTGCACACAGTCTGCGCAATGCTTTGCAAATTCCTAGGATCTCCTCAGCACAGCAGACCCCCGGGCGGTTTACCGTCCGGGGGTCTGCTGCTTTCTGTATTATCTGTATTATAAAAGCGGAAGGTCCGGCCCGGAGGCCAGCTGGATGAAGGCGTCCATTTCCCGGGTGCAGCATTTATCCTTGTGGTAGAACATCTGGCGGTACATGGTCAGCCGGAAGTCTGACACCTCCAGAATGCGCAGATCTCCTCTGGACGCAGGCTCGGCCACAGCGAAGCGCGGCAGCAGGGAAATGCCGGAGGAACGCTCCAGCATCTTGATGATAAAGGAGGTATCGCTGATCTCAAGGCTGGGGGTCAGCTCGATCTGGCGGGAAGCCAGAAACCGGTCAAAGGTGCGGCGGTAGTTGGCGTTGCGTTCGGTGAGGAAGAAGGGCTTGTCCAGAAGCTCTGCCACCCGGTACGGGCCGGGGTGGCCGAGGTCGATGTCCGGGGAGGCCACGAACACCACCTCTTCCGGGATCTCGTTGCATTTGTGCCAGCTGTTGGAGTAGCGCGGCTCGTCCAGAATGCAGATGAGGTCCACCTCGCCGCGCTCCATCTTTTCGATCAGCTCTTCCGGGGAGCCGGTAGTGACCCGAAGGCTGACTTTGGGGTGTTCCACCCGGAACTGATGCATCAGGCCGGGCAGACGGAAAAAGCAGAGGGATTCCAGCGTGCCGATGTGCAGGCAGCCCTCCAGCTCGGCATCCTCGCTCAGGGCGCGGCGGGCGTTGTGGATGGTATCCAGAATGCTGTTGGCGTATTCCAGAAAGCACTGACCCTGTGCGGTCAGGATCACCCGCTTGCCCATGCGGTCGAACAGGCGCACACCCAGCTCTTCTTCCAGCGCTTTGATCTGTACGGTAACGGCAGACTGGGAATAGCCCAGACTTTCCGCTGCCTTGGAAAAGCTCTGGAACTGGGCGGCACGGATCAGGGTGTTCAACTGGCGCACTTCCATGGCAAAGCTCCCTTACTATTAAGATTTTTAAACCATAACTTTATTTTTATGAATTTGAATCATGCATATGTCTATGTTAAACTAAATGTGTCAACACGTCAAGTGAAAATTTGACGTTTCGTGAAAGGCTGGCCGTGCGGGCTGCGGCGGAGAGAGCGCTGTCAGGTGCTGCACAAAGGTCAGGATAGGAAAAGGAGGATTTTATTCTTATGGAAAAGAAAAAATTCAAGCTCGGACTGCTGCCGAAGCTGCTCATCGCCATCGTGCTGGGCATCATCATCGGCCAGTTCTTCCCGGTGTGGTTCTGCCGGGTCGTCGTCACGGCATCCAGCATCTTCAGCTCGTTCCTGAAGTTCGTCATCCCGCTGATGATCGTGGCCTACGTCACCATGGGCATTGCCGACCTGAAGAGCGGCGCAGGCAAGCTGCTGCTCATCACGGTGGCTCTGGCCTACGGCTCCACCCTGATCGCAGGCTCGGCATCCTATCTGGTGTCCGCAAACCTGTTCCCCAGCTTCATGAGCGAAGGCGCTCTGGAACAGATCGCCGCCACGGCTGACAACTCTCTGGCCAGCTACATCTCCATTTCCATCCCTCCGCTGCTGGACACCCTCTCTGCCGTGGTGCTGGCCTTTGTGCTGGGCCTGTGCCTGTCCACCTTGCGCGGCAAGACCATCGGTGATACACTTTACAACGGCATGAAGGACTTCTCCGGCATCATCGATCAGGTGCTGCACAGCGTCATCATCCCGCTGCTGCCCCTGTACGTCTGCGGCACCTTCATCGACATGACCAAGTCCGGCAAGACCTTTGCCATTCTGGGCATCCTGTGGAAGGTGTTCCTGGTGGTCATCATCATGCATCTGGTCTGCATCTTCCTGCAGTTCTGCGTTGCAGGCGCTGTGAGCCACAAGAGCCCCTTCAAGATGATCCGCAACCAGATCCCCGGCTACACCACCGCTCTGGGCACTCAGTCCTCTGCAGCCACCATCCCGGTCAACCTGCAGTGCGCTGCGGCTGACGGCGTGAGCGAGCAGATCCGCAACTTCGTGGTGCCTCTGTGCGCCAACATCCACATGGCAGGCTCCATGATCACCATTACCGCCTGCGCAACTGCCGTCTGCCTGATGAACCAGCTGCCCATTAGCCTTGCTACCGTGGTGCCCTTCATCATGACGCTGGGCGTTGCCATGGTGGCTTCTCCCGGTGCTCCCGGCGGCTCCATCATGACCGCTCTGCCCTTCCTGTACATGATCTTTGGCGCTGAGGCCGGTGACCCCAATGGCCCCATCTGCGCCATCATGGTGGCTCTGTACATCACTCAGGATTCCTTCGGCACTGCCTGCAACGTCTCCGGCGACAACGCCATCGGCGTGATCGTGGAGACCATCTACCAGAAGTTCATCAACAAGAGCAGCGCAAGCGTCTGATGCGCGGCGCGGTTCTTGACCTGACAGGAGTGACACCCCATGGCATTTATCAGTGTTTTTGATGTTCTGGGCCCGAACATGATCGGCCCTTCCAGCTCCCACACCGCAGGCGCGGAGATCATCGCCTTTCTGGCACAGAAGATGATCGCCCCGCCGCTGAAGCGGGCGGACTTTACCCTCTACGGCTCCTTTGCCAAGACCTACCACGGCCACGGTACCGACCGCGCCCTGCTGGGCGGCATCATGGGCTTTTCGGCCGATGATACCCGCATCCGGGATTCCTTTGCCATTGCCACCGACCGCGGCCTTGGCTACAGCTTCACCCCCAATGAGGTGGAGACCGACATCCACCCCAACACGGTGGATATCCGCATGGAGAATGCGGCCGGTCAGGTGATGACCGTGCGCGGTGAATCGCTTGGCGGCGGCAAGGTGCGCATTGTGCGGATCAACGGCGTGGAGGTGGACTTTACCGGCGAGTACAATGCCCTCATCGTGGTGCAGAAGGACAAGCCCGGCGTGGTGGCCCACATCACCAAGATCCTCAGCGACCGCAGCGTGAACATCGCGTTCATGCGTCTGTTCCGCGAGGAAAAGGGGCACACGGCTTACACCATCGTGGAGTCGGATGAGCGCCTGCCCGAGGGTGTGGATCAGCTGCTGCTGGCAAACCCGAACATCAACGATGTAATGGTCGTGCAGCCGTAAGGAGGGACGAGCGATGAACATGGATTTCAAGTCCGCCAAGGAGCTGCTGGACCTGTGTGAGGAAAACCAACTGCCCATTTCGGAAGTGATGCGCCAGCGGGAATGCCTGCTGGGCGAAGTGCCCCGGGATGCTGTGGACCACCGCATGGCAAAGGCATGGGAGATCATGCACGCTTCTGCCACCCAGCCGCTGAAAAAGCCCATCAAATCCATGGGCGGGCTCATTGGCGGCGAGGCCAAAAAGCTGGAAACACATTATAATAAGAAGAAAAACATCTGCGGCGACGTGCTGCAGAAGGCCATGACCTACGCCATGGCCGTGCTGGAAGTGAACGCTTCCATGGGCCTGATCGTGGCTGCACCCACCGCAGGCTCTGCAGGCGTGGTGCCGGGCATGATGCTGGCCCTGCAGGAGTGCTACCGCATCTCCGACCAGCGCATCGTGGATGCCCTGTTCAACGCCGGTGCCGTGGGCTATCTTGCCATGCGCAACGCCACCGTGGCCGGTGCCGTGGGCGGCTGTCAGGCCGAGGTGGGCATTGCGTCTGCCATGGCTGCTTCTGCCGCCGTGGAGCTGATGGGCGGCAACCCGCAGCAGTGTCTGGATGCAGCTTCCACCGTGCTGATGAACATGCTGGGCCTTGTGTGCGACCCCGTAGGCGGGCTGGTGGAGTACCCCTGCCAGAACCGCAACGCTGCCGGTGTGGCCAACGCCCTCATTGCAGCAGAACTGTCCCTGAGCGGCATCCGCCAGCTGATCCCCTTCGACCAGATGCTGGAGGCCATGTACGCCGTGGGCAAGCGCCTGCCCGCCGAGCTGCGCGAGACCGCCCTTGGCGGCTGTGCCGCCACCCCCGCCGCCTGTGCCGCCTGCGGCCTGTGCAGCGGGAACTGATCTTTCAACATGCAGCGCCGCCGGTGTGGAAACGCCCGGCGGCGTTTTTGCGCGTTCGTGACCGGAAATGCCGGCCCAAACGGCGGGGCTTTGCATCTTTTTGTGCAAACACACCGAAAAGATGGCCGGGATGACTGGCGCTTGTCTGCGAAATGTGATAAACTAAACGCAGAAGTGCTCTGCGCAGCCCGTGCAGAGCGGCAAAAAAGATGATAAGTGAGGTCGTTTGTAATGAAGATCATTCGTGCAAAAGATTATGCGGATATGTCCCGCAAGGCAGCCAATATCATTTCGGCACAGGTCATTATGAAGCCCAACTGCGTGCTGGGTCTGGCGACCGGCGGCACCCCCGTGGGCGCGTATGCACAGCTGGTGGACTGGTACAACAAGGGCGACATTGATTTTTCTGAGGTGACCACCGTCAATCTGGACGAGTACCGCGGCCTGCCCAAGGAGCACCCGGAAAGCTACTGGAGCTTCATGCACCGCAACCTGTTCGACAAGGTGAACATCGACCCTGCAAAGATCAACCTGCCGGACGGCACCAACCCCGATGCAGAGGATGCCTGCGCAAAGTACAACCAGATCATCCACGCTGTGGGCGGTATCGACCTGCAGCTGCTGGGCATCGGCCACGACGGCCACATCGGCTTCAACGAGCCGGGCGAAGCCTTTGAGCTGGAGACCCACTGTGTGAACCTGACCGCCGAGACCATTGAGGCAAACAAGCGCTTCTTTGACGGCAATGTGGATCTGGTGCCCAAGCAGGCTTATACCATGGGCATCAAGACTATCATGCAGGCACGCAAGGTGCTCATGGTGGCAAACGGCGCAGGCAAGGCCGAGATCGTCAAGAAGGCATTCTTCGGCCCCGTCACTCCGGAGGTGCCCGCAAGCATCCTGCAGATGCATCCGGACTTCACGCTGGTGGGCGACGAGGAAGCTCTGAGCCTGATCTGATCGTTCCGCGCTCTGACTGCCGCACGGTGCAATGCCGTGCGGCAGTTTTTTGCTGCCAACGGCTTTACAATCGCGTAAAAAGGCGGTATTCTTTATACGATACTTTTCTCAGGGAGGAAACCATGGATATCCGCCAGCTGCACTACTTTCTGGTATTGTGCGATGAAATGAATTACAGCCGCGCGGCACAGCGGCTGTTTTTGTCACGGCAGGCACTGCGGCAGAGCATCTCTGCGCTGGAAGCCGAGCTGTGCGGGCCGCTGTTCCTCAGCGCCCACCACAAGCTCACCCTTACCGACCGCGGCATGAGCCTGCAGCGCCATGCCGCGCCGGTAGTGGAACAGTTCCAGCAGATGCAGGCATCCCTGCGGGCCGAGATCCAGTCGGCGCAGCCGGTGCGCATCGGCATCAGCGTGTCGCTGGTGCCGGACTACCTGCCCGGATTGGAGACCCAGCTGGACAAGTTCCGCCAGCAGTATCCCCATGTGGAGATGCGCTTCCGCATGATGGACAACGATGCGGTGGCGGACGATGTGGAGCAGGGGGAGCTGGACGCGGGTCTGGTCATCGATCTGGGCTGTGCTGCGCCGGTACTGGCCCGCACCACCCTGCGGGCAGACCCTGCCTGCCTGCTGGTGCCCCGGGGGCACGCGTTCTGGGATAAGGAGAGCATCCCGCTGGCAGAGCTGCGCGGTCAGCGGGTGCTGCTGCCCAGCTTGCGGCAGGATCTGTTCAGCCCGCTGTGGTCGGCCTGCGCCCGGTTGGGCTTTGCGCCGAATGCGGAGATCGGCCCCAGCTTTTATCAGGCCTATTATCTTGTGCAGGAGCAGCTTTGCACCTGTCTGACCCGCTATGAACCGGGAGCCAGACGGGAACTGGACCGTGTGCGGGATGTGCTGCTGGAAGATCTGCCCCCGCTGTGCGTCTCACTGGTGCAGCGGCGGGATCATTCCTCTGCCTACATCGACCTGCTGCGCAGCTACCTGATGGAGGTGCTGGGCGGTTCGGCCAGCCTGCCGCCCCGCCGCGGACGGCCCGCAAAGCCGTTCTACAATTTCCCGGTGCTGTCCAGCGCTGCGGCAAAGGCTGCACCGGCCCACCCGGTGCCCGGCACCCAGCTGGATTTTGCCGGCGGCACCAACTTCCGGGAGCTGGGCGGTTACGAAGCCGACGAGGGCAAGCATATCAAGTGGGGCCAGATCTGGCGCGGCATCCCTACCTGCAAGCTCACCGGTGAAGCCGACCGCGCGAAGCTGGACGCGCTGGGCCTGCGCCTGATCCTTGATCTGCGCAGCAGCGGGGAAGAGCAGAAAGAACCGGACTACGTACCGGACGGTGCACGTCTGGTGCAGATCTGCGGCCTGTGCGCCGAGGACGGCCACGAGATCTCCTTTGCGCCGGATGATATCGCCGCCCTGATGAAGGGCTATGAAGAAAGCGCCGACGGCAGCACCTTCGTGCAGGCTATGTACGAGCGGATGCTGTTTGGCAACAAGGCGTTCAAGGAGCTGTTCCGTGCGCTGGAAGCAGGCGAGACCCCCATCCTGTTCCACTGCTCGGCCGGCAAGGACCGCACCGGCGTGGCGGCCATGCTCATTCTGCTGGCACTGGGCGCTTCGGATGAGACGATCTGTGCGGACTATGAGCGCACGAACCTCTGCCGCAAGGCTGAGATCGACGCAGTGCTGGCGGAGCACGCCGAAGAGATCGCGGCAAACCCGGCCTGCCGGATGCGCTATTACCGCAAGGCGGGCGTGGACCCGGCAGCCGCACCCTTTGTGCTGCGCACCATCCGCGCAAAATACGGCAGCGCCGAGAACTATCTGGAAGCCGAATACGGCCTGACCCCTGCGCGCCTGATGCGGCTGCGCAGGATGTATCTGGAATAAACGGGAACGGGGACGGCATCCGGTGTGGATACTGTCCCTGTTTTCTGCACAAAATGTTCTGCGAGGCAGGGTTTTCCTCTTGACAAGCGGGCAATTGTTTCGTACTATAAATAGTAGTATGGAATAAAAGACGCTGTGTGCAGGTCGTTCCCGTGACCCGTGTCCCTTACAGGCAGAGCCTGCCTGTTTTTATATAAGATAGAACTGTAGATAGAAAAGCTTGCAGCCTGTTCGTGCGGCATTGGCCGCGCGTGTGGTCTTGTTGCCACTTTTTGCATTGAAAGCTCACTTATAAAAAATGTTTGCAGCCTACACCTGCCCTACAGCGTCTCCTGCTTATGATTCAGAATTTTGAATTTTAACAAAGGAGAGTGAAATGCGATGTCCACGATCATCTGGATCGTGATCTTGATCGTCGCGCTTGCTGCGGGCATCGGTGCAGGCTATTTTATTGGTTACAACAACCGTAAAAAGACCGCCGAAGCTCAGATCGGCAGCGCGGAAGCCGAGGCCACCCGTCTGGTGAACGAAGCGATCAAGACCGCAGAACAGAAACGCAAGGAAGCGGTTCTGGAAGCAAAGGACGAGGCCTTCAAGCTGAAGGCCGAGGTGGATGCCCAGAAGGCAGAAGCCGATAAGGAGATCAAACAGCGCCGTGCGGAGATCAGCCGTCAGGAGAACCGCATCGACCAGAAGGAAACCGCCCTCGACCGCAAGACCGAGGTACTGGAAAAGAAGGAAGAGGAGCTGAAAAAGCGCGCCGCTGAGGCCGAGGAGCGTCTGGCCGAGATCGACGCTCTGCGCGCCAAGGAGATGGAGCGGCTGGAAACGCTGGCCGGTCTGAGTCAGGAGGACGCCCGCGAGGTGCTGCTGCACAAGGTGGACGAGGAGCTGACCCACGAAAAGGCCGTGCGCGTTGCCGCCTATGAGACCGACCTGAAGGAGAACTGCGACAACATCGCACGCAACCTGATCGGTCAGGCCGTCAGCCGCTGCGCTGCCGACCACTGCAGCGAGACCACCGTCAGCGTGGTGCCGCTGCCCAGCGATGAAATGAAGGGCCGCATCATCGGCCGCGAGGGCCGCAACATCCGCGCTCTGGAGACCGCGACCGGTGTGGACCTGATCATCGACGATACCCCGGAGGCCATCACCCTGTCCTCCTTCGACCAGACCCGCCGCGAGGTGGCCCGCATGACGCTGGAACGCCTGATCGGCGATGGCCGCATCCACCCCGCCCGCATCGAGGAGACGGTGGAAAAGTGCCGCCACGAGCTGGAGCTGCAGATGAAGCGCGAGGGCGAGCGTGCCGTGATGGAGCTGGGCATCCATGGCCTGCACCCGGACCTCATCAAGCTGATCGGCCGACTGAAGTACCGCACCAGCTTTGGCCAGAACGCCCTGACCCACAGCATGGAGGTGGCATGGGTGGCCGGTCTGCTGGCAGGCGAGATGGGTGTGAATGTGACCATGGCACGCCGTGCCGGTCTGCTGCATGATATCGGCAAGGCACTGGATCATGAGATCGAGGGCAGCCATGTGCAGATCGGTGTGGATATCTGCCGCAAGTACAAGGAAAATACCCAGATCATCCATGCCATCGAGGCCCACCACGGCGACGTGGAACCCAAGACCCCGCTGGCCTTCATCATTCAGGCTGCCGACGCCATCAGCGCTGCACGCCCGGGTGCCCGCCGCGAGAATGTGGAAAGCTACGTCAAGCGTCTGGAAAATCTGGAGGAGATCTCTTCCAGCTTTGAGGGCGTGGAGCAGGCCTTTGCCGTGCAGGCAGGCCGCGAAGTGCGCATCATGGTCAAGCCCGATGTCATCAGCGATGATCAGGTGATCCTGCTGGCACGCTCCATTGCCAAGAAGATCGAGGACACGCTGGATTACCCCGGCCAGATCAAGGTCAATGTGATCCGCGAGAGCCGCGCTGTGGAGTACGCAAAATAAAGTTTTGCCCAAAAAGCTGCCGTGCAGATGCACAGCAGCTTTTTTCTGCTTGTAATCCGGCAGCAAAAAAGGTATCATGGAGAAAAACAGACCGAAAGGGGAGAACCACTATATGAAACATGCAAGAAAATGGCTGGCTTGCCTGCTGGCGGGTGCACTGGCACTGGCGGTGCTGGCCGGATGCAGTGCACTGATGGGCGGCACGGTGCAGAAGGATACAGAACAGGCCAAGGCCCTGATGAAAGAGGTAGACCCCAGCCTGACCTATAATACCGATCTGGAAGATGCAGCCAGCCGTTTGGCAGACTGGCTGGTGGAGGACTCCACCCAGCTGACCACCCAGTCCGGCCTGCTGACACGCAAGGTGCCCATGACCACCGGCTCCGGTGCCATGCTGGATACGAATGTGTACGATTTTATCGATCATTCCACCAGCTTTCTGTTCCTGCCCAGAGGCGTGGTGATCGGCCTTGCAATGAACAACGAATGGGGCTTTACCGGCTACCTGTATGCTCCGCCGCTGAGCGAGGCGGGCAGCGCACTGCGCAGCTATGCGGCAGGCTGCACACGGATGGGCGCGGTGTTCATTGAATACGGCGGCGAGACTTACGTAGTGGCTATGTTTGCCTAAAAACCGAAAAAACGGTGTTTCCCTGCTGAGAACGGTGCGTTTTCAGCAGGGATTTTTTGTGTCTGATATGTGCACAAAAAAACAGGTTGAAAGTACGACTTATGTACAAAAAATGAAAATACGCAGGTGAAATCTCTTCATCTGTTTCCCCGAAAAACACAAAAAACTCATGTTTTCGTGAAACTGTATTTTGAGCAGCTACAGTATATCTTCAAAACTGCACAAAAACAAAAACAAAATTTTTGCTGACCATTGGTCAAAGCACAGAAAAACAGCCGGAAGCCTTTCCTTTTCAGGCGGAACAGCGTATAATGCGGATATCGCACAAAGGTGTGCAGCACTCCAGAGGAGGAGCAAAAAACCTTTGTGCATTTTTCACCATTCAATGCTTTACCTTAATAAAGCATTGAGGTAAGAGAGAGGGAAAAAATATGAAATTCGATCGTCGTATTTCTCGCCGCAGCTTCCTGGCTGCTGCAGGCGTATCGGCTGCTGCACTGGCTCTGACTGCCTGCGGCGGCTCTTCCAGCACCGCTGCTTCCGGCTCCACCGCTGCTTCTGGTGCAGCCGCCTCTGCTGAGGGCGGTGTGCTGAACGTCATGCTGGAGACCGAAGTCCAGTCTCTGGACCCCCAGCTGGCTACCGACGGCACCTCCTTTGAGGTCATCGCCAACTACACCGACGGCCTGATGCAGATGGATGCGAACGGTGCAGCCGTGGAGGCTCTGGCAGAGAGCTATGAGCTGAGCGAGGACGGCAAGACCTACACCTTCCACCTGAAGGATGCAAAGTGGTCCAATGGCGATGCCGTTACCGCAGCCGACTTCGTGTTTGGCTGGCAGCGTGCTGTTGACCCCGCAAACGCATCCGAGTATGCCTACATGCTGAGCGATATCGGTCAGGTGGTCAACGCCGCCGAGATCATTGCAGGCAGCAAGCCCGTCACCGATCTGGGCATCACCGCTGTGGATGACAAGACCCTGAAGGTGGAGCTGAACGTTCCGGTCAGCTACTTCCTGAGCCTGATGTACTTCCCCACCTTCTACCCCATGAACCAGAAGTTCTTTGAGAGCTGCGGCGATACCTACGGCACCAGCGCAGACACCGTGCTGTCCAACGGTGCATTCGTGCTGACCAGCTATGAGCCGGCTGCCACCGCTTTTGAGCTGGTGAAGAACGCCGACTACTACGATGCTGACCGCATTGCTCTGGACGGTCTGAACTATCAGGTCATCAAGGACAGCCAGCAGGCTCTGATGAGCTATCAGAACGGCGATCTGGATATCACCCTGCTGAACGGCGAGCAGGTCGAGCAGGTCAAGGACGACCCCGAGTTCACCAGCGTGGGTGCCGGCTACCTGTGGTACATCAGCCCCAACATGGACGCTGTGCCGGAGCTGGCAAACCTGAACCTGCGCCGTGCTATCACCTTTGCACTGGATCGTGATTCCATCACCAATGACGTGCTGAAGGACGGCTCTTCTCCCGCCTACACCGCAGTGCCCGCACAGTTCGCCACCGGCCCGGATGGCAGCGATTTCAGCGCCGACCAGACCAAGTTTGCAGAGTTCTGCGCATACGATCCCGACAAGGCTGCAGAGTACTACGAGCAGGCCAAGGCTGAGCTGGGCAAGGATTCCTTCTCCTTCACCATGGTCGTCGATGCCGACGATGCTCCTCAGAAGGTCGCTCAGGTCGTTCAGGAGCAGCTGCAGACCACTCTGCCCGGCTTTACTCTGGAGCTGAAGGTGGAGCCCAAGAAGCAGCGCGTGCAGGATATGCAGGACGGCAACTTTGAGATCGGCCTGACCCGCTGGGGCCCCGACTACGCCGATCCCATGACCTATCTGGGCATGTGGGTCACCGGCAACTCCAACAACTACGGTCTGTGGAGCGATGCTGACTACGATGCCGTCATCGCAGAGTGCACCACCGGCGATCTGTGCACCGATCCCGAGGGTCGCTGGGAAGCCATGTATGACGCTGAGTCCATCGTGCTGGAGCAGGCCGCCATCTTCCCGCTGTATGGTCAGTGCAACGCCGAGATGATCTCTTCTGCCGTGACCGGCGTGGACTTCCACCCGGTTGCTCTGAACCGCGTCTTCAAGGACGCAAAGAAGAGCGTCTGATCCTGATCGAGAACTGAAATGCCGCACAGTGGCAGCGTGATTGCCGCTGTGCGACTTTTTGGCTTTTGCACTGTCCGCGTCCGGCGCACGGATGACCGCGGCAGAAAAAGCCGCCCTGTCTTGAGCAGGGAGAAGAAGAAACTTTAAGGGGGTCTACCCAACGTGAAAAAATACACGCTCAAGCGTATCATCACTTCGTTGTTTACGCTGCTGGCCATCCTGCTGGTGTTGTTCATCCTCATGCAGCTGATGCCCGGTTCGCCCTTCAACGATGAAAAGCTGACACCGGAAATGCGCGCATCCCTGTACGCAAAGTACGGTCTGGATCAGCCCATCTATGTACAGTTCTTCCGCTATGTGACCAACATGCTGCGCGGTGACTTCGGTGTCAGCTACAATATCTCCAAGAACACGCCCATCTCCCAGCTGATCCAGTCCCGTCTGCCCATTTCCATCCGTGTGGGCGGCATGGCTGTCACACTGGGTGCCATCGTGGGCCTTGTGCTCGGCATCATTGCAGCCCTCAAGCGGGACACCATCTTCGACACTCTGGCCACCATCATCTCGGTCATCGGCGTGTCGGTGCCGTCTTACGTGATCGCACTGGCCCTGAGCTATACCTTTGGCTTCAAGCTCAAGTGGTTCCCCATGCTGTTCTCCGCAAAGGACGTGTTCGGCTCCAGTGTGCTGCCCAGCATCTCGCTGTCCATGTTCACCATGGCTTCCATTGCCCGCTTTACCCGCAGTGAAATGATCGAAGTTCTGGACTCCGATTATATGCTGCTGGCCGAGAGCAAGGGCATTTCCGGCCCGGCGCTGATCTTCCGCCACGCGCTGCGCAATGCGCTGATCCCCATTATCACCGTGCTGGCCCCGCTGATCGTGGACCTGATGACCGGCTCGCTGGTGGTGGAGAAGATCTTCGCCATTCCCGGCGTGGGCAGCCTGCTGGTGACGGCCATCCAGTCCAACGACTACAATGTGGTCATCAGCCTGAGCTTCATCTACAGCGCCATGTACATTGGCATCATGCTGGTCGTTGACCTGCTGTACGGCATCATCGACCCGCGCATCCGCTTGGCAAAGGGGGACGACTGATATGGCAGAAAAAGCGATTCACCTGGGCGGCGAAGCCACGGCTGATGCCATCGTCAGCGCAGTGGATACCATGTATTCCGAGCACACCTTCAACGAGAAGGACTTTGTGCTCAAGCATAACGACGCAGAGATCGCAATGGACTCGAACTTTGCCGCACAGAGCTTCTGGAAGGATGTGCGGGTGCGCTTCTTCCGCAAAAAGAGCGCGGTGCTCGGCCTGATCCTCGTTGTCTTTATCGTGCTGCTGGCGGCATTTGGCCCCGGCATGAACGAGTATACCTACTCCGGTCAGGAGCTGAGCCAGAAAAACTTTGCGCCCCGCGTGCAGGTGCTGGAAAACTTCGGCATCTTCAACGGTGACGAGAAAATGAGCACCACCACCGGTTCCAAGACAGTGAATGCCTATGTGGAAAAGGGCAAGGAGGATGTCTACTACTGGTTCGGCAGCGACACCTATGGCCGCGATATCTGGACCCGTACCTGGGAGGGTGCCCGCGTGTCCTTGATCATCGCGGTTGCCGCCGCCATCATCGATATGGTCATCGGCATGAGCTACGGCCTGATCTCCGGCTACTTTGGCGGCAAGGTGGATATGATGATGCAGCGTTTTCTGGAAGTTGCCAACGGCATCCCCCGTCTGGTGATCGTCACGCTGCTTCTGCTGGTGCTCAAGCCCGGCATGATCACCATTATCTTTGCTCTGATGCTCACCGAGTGGGTGGGCATGAGCCGCATTGCCCGCGCTGAGATGCTCAAGCTGAAGGATCAGGAGTTCGTGCTGGCCTCCCGCACGCTGGGCGCAGGCAGCTTCTTCATCATCTTCAAGGAAGTGCTGCCCAACATCATCGGACCTATCATCACGCAGGTCATGTTCAGCATCCCCACCGCCATCTTCACCGAGGCATTCCTGTCCTTTGTGGGTCTTGGCATCCCGGTGCCGCAGTGCTCGCTGGGTTCTCTGATCAGCGAGCTGTATAACAGCTTCACCACCCATCCTTATCAGATCATCCCGCCGATGGTGGTCATGAGCCTGCTGATGATGAGCTTCAACCTCGTGGCCGACGGCCTGCGCGAGGCTCTGGACCCCAAGATGAAGAGTATGTAAGGAGGAACACCCCATGCCTGAAAAGAAAAAAGAACAGGTCTTGTCGGTGCGAGACCTTGATATCACCTTTAAGACCACCGCAGGCCCGGTGCACGCCATCCGCGGCGTGAACATCGACCTGTACAAGGGCGAAACAGTGGCGCTGGTGGGCGAATCTGGCTCCGGCAAGTCCGTTACCATGAAGGCCGCCATGGGCATTCTGGCCCAGAACGCCATTGTGAACAGCGGCTCCATCCAGTTCAGCTACCATCACGCCGACGGCAGCCCCGAGACGGTGGACCTGCTGCAGAAGGACAAAAAGTGGATCCGCCGCCACATCAACGGCAAGCGCATCGCCATGGTGTTCCAGGACCCCATGACCAGCCTTGACCCCACCATGCCCATCGGCAAGCAGATCATGGAGGGCATGCTGTGGCACTACAAGATGCCCAAGGATGCCGCCTACAAAAAGGCTGTGCAGCTGCTGGAAGAGGTGGGCATCACCGATGCCGAAAAGCGCATGAAGAGCTACCCGCACCAGCTGTCCGGCGGTATGCGCCAGCGCGTGGTCATTGCCATTGCACTGGCCTGCGACCCCGACCTGCTGATCTGTGACGAGCCCACCACGGCACTGGATGTGACCATTCAGGCCAAGATCCTGGAGCTGATCCGCAGCATCCAGCGTGAGCGCGGCATCTCGGTCATTTACATCACCCATGATCTGGGCGTTGTGGCAAAGGTGGCCGATTATGTGGACGTGATGTACGCGGGCAAGATCGTAGAGACCGGCACCATCGATGAGATCTTCTACGAGCCGCGCCACCCCTACACATGGGGCCTGCTTTCCGCCATGCCCGATCTGGACACCGCAGACGACCGTCTGTACACCATTCCGGGTTCGCCGCCGAACCTGCTGCATGAGAAGCAGGGCGATGCCTTTGCGCCGCGCAACCACTTTGCCCTGAACATCGACGACGAAGTGGACCCGCCCATGTTCAAGATCAGCGACACCCACTATGCAGCTACATGGCTGCTGGACCCCCGCGCACCCAAGGTGGACATGCCGCCTGAGCTTGCTCAGCGCATTGCCCGCATGCGTGCCGAGGCAGAAAAGATCAAGGAGGCGGAATAAATGGCAGGACAGAATGCTGCTCCGCTGTTGAAGGTCGAGGGCCTGAAGCAGTATTTCCGCGTGAGCAAGAGCTATACCGTCAAGGCTGTGGACAATGTCAGCTTTGAGATCTATCCCGGCGAGACCTATGGTCTGGTGGGCGAGTCCGGTTCCGGCAAGTCCACCATCGGCCGCAGCGTCATCCGCCTGTATGACCCCACTGCCGGCAAGATCACCTTTGATGGGCATGATATCAGCGGCAGGCTGAGCCGCGTGCAGAACGATACGCTGCGCACCCAGATGCAGATGATCTTTCAGGACCCCATGGCATCCCTGAACCCCCGCAAGAAGGTGGAGGATATCATCGGCGAGGGTCTGGACATCCACCACATGTACAAGACCCGCGAAGAGCGCCGCGAAAAGGTGGAGAAAATTCTGGCCAAGGTGGGCCTTGCGCCCGAACATGCCGAGCGCTATCCCCACCAGTTCTCTGGCGGCCAGCGCCAGCGCGTGGGCATTGCCCGCGCCCTCATCATGAACCCCAGGCTCATCATCGCAGATGAGTGCATCTCGGCGCTGGACGTGTCCATTCAGGCGCAGGTGGTCAACCTGATGAAGGATATCCAGCAGGAGACCGGCACGGCCTACCTGTTCATTGCGCATGACCTTTCCATGGTCAAGTACATCTCGGACCGCATCGGCGTGCTGCATCTGGGCCACCTGCTGGAGACGGGTACGACCGAAGAGATCTTCGAGAATCCCATCCACCCCTACACCCGCAGCCTGCTGTCGGCCATCCCGCTGCCGAACCCCGTGGTGGAAAAACGCCGCGTGGCTGAGACCTACGACTACGCCACTTCCGGCATCGATTACAACAAGGGCACCGATCACCATGTGAGCGGCAGCCACTATGTCAAGTGCACCGACGAAGAGTTTGCAAAATGGTGTAAATGATAGTAAACAAAGAAGGAGCGTTCCCGCGTGGAAACGCTCCTTCTTTGTTTTATTATAATTACGCAGAAAGGAATGGAATGCAGGAGATTCAGCAGTTATCGTAGCGGGCAAGGTTGCAGTTGCGGCGTTCGATAAAGTAGTACAGGGCTTTGCTCCGGCTGAAAAAGGCAAAGCGCATTTTATTGTAGAAGGACAAAATAGAACGGCTCTTTTGGTAGGCATGACGGATGAGCTGATCCGATTCAGGGTCTAAGGCAGAACGATAGAGGATCGGGTAATCATTCAGGGCCATATCCACAAAATAGGCATCGTTTTCCAGCATGTCGGGGTACAGCTTTTCAAGAAACAGATAACGCTCTGTGACCATCGCAAGCCTGTCCTGAAAGAACTTTATACAGTCTGTATGGAGAGTGCTGCCATCGCGCTGATAATAGTAATACAGGGGTTCGTCCGAGTACGCGATCTGCCCTGCGTCGAACAGGATCTTGTGTGCAATGCCAAGATCTTCCATAACACGACCGACCGGAAACCGGATGGTGTCAAACAGTTCCCGTTTGCATAATTTATTCCATGCATAACATGCGTAGGTATCCTCCGTAAAAAGCTCCCGGATGGCATCAGCACCTTGAAAGAGCGTAACGTTTCGGGAAGAAGGCGGAGCAGGGACCTCCGGCGCGTCAGCATAGACGAGTTTCCAATGGACGGCAGAAATATCGGTGTGGTACTCATGGAGCAGATCATAAAGGGTCTCGATGAAATTTTCTGCAATGTAATCATCGCTGTCAACAAAGGAGATGTACGCACCGGATGCCGCATCCAGTCCCACATTCCGGGCATCGGATTGGCCGCCGTTTTTCTTATGGATGACCCTGATGCGTGCGTCCCGCTGTGCCCATGCATCACAGAGTGCAGGGCAGTTATCGGGAGAACCATCATCGACCAGGATCACCTCAAGGTTCGGATATGTCTGGGCCAGAATGCTGGCGACACACCGGTCCAAATAGGGCTCTACTTTATATACCGGAACAATGACGGACACGAGTTCGTTATTTGTATTCTGCATGATATCCTCCTCCAAGCTGGTTTAATCATATCATGGGAGCAGGGATTCCGCAATGAGAACTTTATAAGTTTTGAGTTCAAGTCCTGGCTGGCCCTCAGAACGGCATCCGACACCATTTGACATTCCTATGCGCTGGGACCCGCAGGCTAAGTAAAGCCCCACCGGGGCTTTACTTGCGTCGCTTCGCGTCGCCGCCTTGTTCAAGTCCTGACTGGCAACAAAAAAGAGCACCCCGATGGGTGCTCTTTTTTGTTATGGGCCAGCCAGGACTTGAACCCGGGACCAAGCGGTTATGAGCCGCCAGCTCTGACCAACTGAGCTACTAGCCCGCATATTCTGCGCTGCGGCACTTACAAGTATACCAAAAACAGCGCAAAATGAAAAGCATTTACACAAAACTTTATTTGGTGCGATGGGCATCCAGCTTCTGCTGCATAAAACGATCAAGCATTTCCTGCGGGAACAGTGGCTCCTTGTAGCCAAAGGCTTCGCGGATGAAGATCAGGGTCACTACGGTCTGACGACCGGGGTCCAGCCGAAGGGTATACAGGGTGTCCAGCGGCTGCTGGGTGGGCTGGTGCAGGGTGAGATGCAGCAGAAAGCCGCCGTCCTTTTCCCGGCGGCACTCGTACACGAACTCGTCGGCGTCCCTGTGCTCGTCCAGCCGGTCGAAGCACTCGTCCAGCGGCAGGTCGGTGCGGAACTCCGAAAGGCCGGCGGGGCCGTACTGGCTGCGGCGGGTATTCTCGCGCCGGGACAAAAGAAAAACGATCACGCCAAGTACGGCGGCAAGCAGGACAATGGAAACTGCGGCGTTCATGAAGATCCTCCTGAAGAGTTTTTCTTATTGTAACACAACCCGCATACTTTTGTGCTATAATATTTTTAATTCTTTGAAAATTTTGTCAGGAGCCTGCGCACTGCTGCAGGCGGGAGGAACACAATGAAGCTCAAATTTACACGCAAGACCTGGTACTTTTTCCTGCTGGCGGCAGCGGCAATGTCCATGCTGGGCGGCTTTGCCGTGCTGGGCGGCATGGATTTTTCGGGGCTGGAACTGATCGTGTTCTGCATCACCGGCATTGCAGTGCTGTTTTTGGCCGCACAGAAGGGTGCGCCCGCCAAGGATAAGCGCAGCTACACGCTGGTGTTCGTGCTGCTGATGCTCAGCAAGCTGGCTGCAGGCGGCTGGGCGGGCGACCTGTGCTCGGCACTGGTGTGGCCGGGCCTGCTTGCCATCGAGTACGGCCACGGCAGGCCCATCCAGCGCCCGCTGCAGCTGGTGTGCATCTCGGAAGCGCTGCGGCTTTTATTCTGGCTGCTGACGAAGTATGCGGGCATGAGCGCCCTTGCCTTCTGGACGAACATCATGTTCGTGCTGCTGGCCTGCGCCCGGGGCTGGGCAGCGCTTGTGCTGTATAAGACCCAGGAGGAAACGCTGTGACTCAGCGGCGCAAGTCCAAAAAAACGGAAGCGGAACCGCGCCGTGTGAACCGGCGCACCTTTCTGGCGGGGGCCGGTGCTGCTGTCTGTGTGGGTGCGGGGCTGTGGCTGCGCAGAAAAAAGTTTTCCAAACGGGACAAAACGAAAGCAGAAAAACAGCCTGTTGAGAACCCTGCCCTGCCTGCAGGCGAGTGGCGGGCCGTATGGGTGAGCTATCTGGAATGGGCAGCAATGGATTTTTCCTCGGCGGATGCCTTCCGCGCCGGGTGCGTGCAAATGCTGGAAAACTGCGCGGGCCTTGGGCTGAACACAGTGCTTGCGCAGGTGCGGCCCTTCGGGGATGCACTTTACAAAAGCCAGCTGTTCCCGTGGAGCCACCTGTGCACCGGCGTGCAGGGGCAGGACCCCGGTTTTGACCCGCTGGACATCCTTTTGCAGGAGGCCCACGGGCGCGGCCTTTCGGTGGAAGCGTGGCTGAATCCCTACCGGCTGCGGTCCTCTGCAGCCATGCCGCCGAATCTGGCAGAGAACAACCTTGCCAACACCCACCCGGAATGGGTGTGTGCAGTGGGCGACGGGCTGTATCTGAACCCGGCCGAGCCTGCAGCGGCGGACTATGTGGTGCAGGGCGTGGCCGAGCTTTTGCAGAACTACGCGGTGGACGGCATCCACTTTGACGATTATTTTTACCCTACGACCGAAGAAAGCATCGATGCGGCGCAGTTTGCGGCCAGCGGTGCGGCAGACCTTGCAGCATGGCGGCGGCAGAACGTGACCGCTCTGGTCAAGAAGGTGCACGACACGGTGAAGACTGCAGACCCGACGCTGCGCTTTGGCATCAGTCCGCAGGGGAATCCCGACAACGACCTCAACAGCCAGTACAGCGATGTGACGGCGTGGCTGGCCGCAGGCGGGGAAGAACAGGTGGTGGATTATCTCTGCCCGCAGATCTACTGGGGCTATGGCTACACGCTGCAGAGCGGCAGCACCCGCTTTGCCTTTGAGAACATCGTGCCCGCGTGGCTGGCGTACCCGCGCGCAGAGGGCATGGCCCTGTACTTCGGGCTGGGCGCGTACCGCGTGGGCACCGGTGACGGCGGCGCGAACCCGGATAGCGTGAGCGGCTGGAGCACCGGCGATGTGCTGGCCCGGCAGGTGCAGGACCTGCGCAGCCAGAACGCGGGTGGCTGGGCGCTGTACCGGTACGGCAGTCTGTTTGGTACAGGTGCACCGGAGCAGGCCGCTGCCGAGTGTGCTGCCCTGCGGGCGGTCACTGGCAAAGAAACGTAAAATCAGGCGGCAAACCGCACAAAAAGAAAAGCCCCGGCGGGGCTTTTCTTGCAGTACGGCACAGGACAAATGTCTTGTACAGCGCCGGAAAATGCGGTATACTATATCTGTATCTGCTCTGTACAAGAACAGGGCGGAGGGATGAAAAACAAAGAGAAGCGCATTGCTTCGTGAGGAAACGTATGAAGATGAAAAAAAGGATCGTTGTGCTGCTGATGGCGCTGGTGCTTGCAGTGGGCCTGATCGGCTGCAAGGACACCCTGAAGAGCATCGTGCACAAGGCATCGGGCACTTCAGACGAAGTGCAGGAAGAGGACACTACCCGCTGGGCCGACCAGACCAGTGATCCGCTGATCATTCAGGGCATTGCAGACTCCTCGGCCAAGTTTGCCACGGCCACGGCGGATGGCTGCCTGTATGCAGTGTTCAACGGCATCTGGAGCCGCCAGACCAGCTACTTTACCGTGCCCTCCGGCACGCTGAGCATTATGGGCTGCGGCACGGCTGAGGGCACCCAGCGGTTCAAGGTGGCCGTGTGGAAAAAGGTGGACGGCGGCGCAGAGTATGTAGCCGACAGCACCTATTATATCCATACCGACGGCACCGACTACCGCTGCACCATCTCCGGGCTGGACCCGGCGGCGCAGTACCGTGTGACCATCTCCTATGACTCCAGCAAGTACTACCTGTACGGCCTGCTGAAGGTGGAGGGAATTGGCTGATGAGCACACAAACCAAGAACTCTCTGCTTTTGCTGCTGTGCTCCCTTATTTGGGGCACAGCCTTTGTGGCCCAGAGCGCCGGTTCCGGCATGGGAGCCTACAGCTTTCTGGCCGGGCGCAGCTGGCTGGCTGTACTGGTGCTGATCCCCACGGTGATGGTGTTTGATGCCATCCGCCGCAAAAGCGGCACCGATGCAAAGCCCAAAACTGCTGCCGAGAAGAAAAAGCTGCTGGCGGCAGGCTTTGTGTGCGGCACCCTTCTGTTTGCTGCTTCCGCTGCACAGCAGATCGGCATTACCATCAATCCGTCCACGGCAAAGGCTGGCTTCCTGACCGCCATGTACGTGGTGCTGGTGCCGGTGTTCGGCCTGTTTCTGGGCCGGAAGGGCAGTGCGCAGCTGTGGGTGAGCATGGTGGTGGCCGTGCTGGGCCTGTATCTGCTGTGCATGAAAAACGGCTTTGGCAGCATCGAGTCCAGCGACTGGCTCCTGCTGAGCTGTGCGGTGCTGTTCAGCTTCCAGATCATTGCGGTGGACCACTTTTCCCCGCAGGTGGACGGCGTGCGGCTGAGCCTTGCCGAGTTTCTGGTGGTGTCGGTGGAAAGCACCGCTGCGGCTCTGCTGTTCGAGACACCTTCCGCAGCGCAGTTCGCGGAGAATGCGCTGCCGATCCTCTACTGCGGCATCATGTCCAGCGGTGTGGCCTACACCCTGCAGATCCTGGGCCAGCGGGATCTGAACCCCGCTATTGCCAGCCTGATCATGTGTCTGGAAAGCGTGTTCAGTGCGCTGGGCGGCTGGATGCTGCTGCACCAGAACCTTTCTGCCCGGGAAGTCTTTGGCTGCGTGCTGATCTTTGCTGCCGTGGTGCTGGCCCAGCTTCCGCTGGAAATGCTGCACCGGGCAAAAAAGACTACCTGACCTCATGGCGGGCAGAAAGCAGGAGACACAGCTGCGCACGGCAGGCGGCATCCAATACGAGCTGACCCGCAAACGGGTCAAGAACCTGAACATCCGTGTGCGGGAGGATGGCACCGTGGCGGTGAGCATCCCCCTGCGGACGAGCGCAGAAGCGGCAGACCGTTTTGTGGCCGCACGTGCCGACTGGGTGCAGCAGGCCCGGGAACGTGCCATGCGGCGCGCAGCGCAGGAAGCGCGGTCTCTGCCGGATAAGGAAACAGCGCTGGCCTATTTTACGGCCATGAGCGATAAGGTCTACCCGGCCTTTGCCGGAGTGCTGGGCGGGCACAAGCCCGTCATCAAGGTGCGCAGCATGACCAGCCGGTGGGGCGTGTGCTTTATGGCAAAGCGGCAGATCACCTTTGCGCTGCAGCTGTATCATATGCCCCCGGCGGCGCAGATCTATGTGGTAGTGCATGAGTACTGCCACTTTTTGCAGCCCAACCACAGCCCGGCGTTCTGGGCCGAGGTGGCAAAGCTGCTGCCGGACTGGAAAGCCCGGCGGGCGCTTTTAAAGTGACTAAATAGTGGGAAAGCGGATGCGGGCGGTCACAGACCGGCCCGCATCCGAATTGTAAAATAGGAGGGGAGTACCCTTGGAAAACGAAAAAAAGTCCGGCGATAAATATTCAAAGCTGGCCGGCAACACATTGATCTTTGCAATTTCCAGCTTTTCGTCAAAGCTGCTCACCCTGATCGTCCAGCCGTTCCTTACCTATGCAATGGCGGAGATCTCCGATCTGGGCCTTTCCAAGATCCTGAGCCAGTACGCGAACCTGCTCATCCCGTTCGTGTCCATGGGCATGTCCAACGCCATCATCCGCTTTGGTCTGGACAAGGGCAACAGCGAAAAACAGGTGTTCACCAACGGCCTGCTGACCATTCTGGGCGGCTTTGGCATTCTGGTGCTGTGCTGGCCCATTGCGCAGTTCCTGCCCGATATGGCACAGTACGGCCTGCTCATTTACATCTATGTGCTCATGAGCTGCCTGCGCACCCTGTGCACCCAGTTCGTGCGCAGCCGCCAGTGGAACAAGCTGGTGGCCGTGGACGGCGTGCTGTGCACCGTGGCCACCATGGCTTTCTACGTGCTGTATCTGGTGGGCTTCAAGTGGGGTGCCAACGGCTACCTGCTGGCCATCATCAGCGGCGACCTTGCCAGTGTGCTGTTCCTGATGTTCACCGGCAAGCTGTGGAACTATGTGGAACTGAAGGGCATCAACAAGGATCTGTGGAAGCAGATGCTGCGCTTTTCGCTGCCCATGATCCCGGCACAGATCAGCTTCTGGATCATCAACGCATCCGACCTGTTCTTTGTGCGTGAGATGTGCAACGGCCTGGACGGCCGCGACGGCAATGCATGGAGCGGCCTGCTTTCCACCGGCTATTTCCTGCCCACCATCCTTACTACGCTGGGCCTGATCTTCTACGATGCATGGCAGCTTTCCGCTGTGACCGAGGAAGAGGGCCGCGCAAAGTTCTTTACCAAAATTTTCCGCACCTATTCCAGTGTGCTGTTCTGCTGCGCAGCCGGTATCATCTGGCTGTGCCGTCCGGTGATGCACATTATGAAGTCCAACTACTACTACGCATGGCACTTTGTGCCGTTCCTTGTGCTGGCTTCCACCTGCAGCTGCTTCAACCAGTTCATGAACAGCGTGTATGTGGTGAATAAAAAGTCCACCCGCAGCATGATCACCATGATGGCGGGTGCTGTGAGCAACTGCATCATGAACTACTTCTTCATCAAGTGGTGGGGGCCTGTGGGCGCTACCTATGCGTCCTTCCTTGGCCTTGCGCTGGTGTTCACCCTGCGCGCCATCGATGCCCACCGCATGATCGGGATGCAGGTGCATCCGGGCCGCGTGCTGGTGAACGCCGCCGCGCTGGTGATTGAAGCCTTTGTGCTGCTGGCCGAAACGCCGCTCTATGGCCTGTGGACCGGCATCATCACGGCGCTGATCATCCTGTACAACTTTGCCGGTGTGTGGGCCATGGCCCGTGTCCTGCTGCCCAAACTCCTTGGCCGCCGCGGCAAGGCGCTGGTAAATGTGATCGACGGCTGGATCGCACCCAAGAAAGCATAACAGCATAACTGAAAATAAACGCAGAAAGTCCCCGGAACGCTGGTTCCGGGGACTTTTTCAGCAATCGGGAAAACTTTCAGTGCCGGGCATTTTTGCCCTAATGGCTGGCAAAAGTGCCGCCAGCCATTAGGGCAAAAAGTACCGCCATTCCTCAGAATGACGGTAAAACGGATGCGGCAGATCAGGCAAGATGCTTTTCCAGCCAGCTGCCGATATCTTCAAACACTTCCTGATGGTTCGTTTCCACCAGCAGTTCATGCCGGGCACCGGGGTACAGCTTGCATTCAATGTTCTGCACACCGGCATCTTTCAGGCTCTGGATGGCACGCTGCACGCCCTTGCCCTGTTCGCCCACCGGGTCGGCATCGCCAGCCAAGAACAGTAGCGGCAGGTCTTTGGGCATTTTTGCAAGGAACGCCGGGTCGTGCAGGCGCAGGATGCCGCTGAACATGCTGTAGTAGGCGTTCAGCGTAAAGGTAAAGGTGCAGCGTTCGTCGGCCAGATATTTGTCCACCTCGGCCTGATCGCGGTTGAGCCAGTCGTGGGTGGTGCGGCCCTCCAGCCCTTTGTTGTAGCCCATAAAGGACATGTTGGCCACGAACTTGCTGCGGTACTGCCAGCCGTGGAAAGCGGCCAGCACCCGGCAGAGGGTTTTGGCAAACTGCACCAGTGCCTTGGGCTGGAAGCCGGTGCCCATGATGATGGCTCCGTCCAGCTCATGGCCGTATTCGCACAAATACTGCCGGGCATAGAACGAACCCATGCTGTGCCCCAGCAGAAAATAAGGCACCCCCGGGTACAGCTCTTTGGTGCGCACGGTCATGGCGTGCAGGTCGGCCAGAACGGCGCGGTTGCCGTCCGGCTCGGCAAAGTAGCCGTAGTCCGCTTTGGTGCGGATGGAGCCGCCGTGGCCCAAATGGTCGTGGCCGGTAACAAGGATGCCCCGCCCGGCCAGATATTCCGCCAGCGGCTTGTAGCGGTCAATAAATTCCACCATGCCGTGGGACAGCTGCAGAACCGCCTTTACTTCACCCTCCGGCACACAGCGGAAGGCATGCAAAGTCCGCCCCGGCACAGTGGACGGGACGGTGAAATCAATCATCTGGCTCATAGCAGAGCCTCCTTTTTTGTGTTTTACAGTGCACCGATCTTGCGGCGGCAGGCCGGGCAGATGCAGTAGCCCGCAAACTGCACCGAAGACTCATCCACCTCGCCGCAGAAATCGCAGCTGCCGGCGGGCCGATGCTTTTTGAGCACGATGGAGTCGCCATCCACAAAGATCTCCAGCTTGGTGTCAGTGTCCAGATGCATACTGGTGCGCAGCTCCTTGGGCAGAACGATGCGGCCCAGCGCATCGATGCCGCGGACAATTCCGGTACTTTTCATAGTATTCCATTCTCCTTTATCCTTTTCCTGTGATAGCCAGTCTGTGACACAATAGGAAAATTGTTCCAGTGGCGCTATGCTCAGTATACAAAAAATAACAGGGTTCGTCAATGATTGCGTGACATTTCGACAAAAAACAACCTTTCATGCAACTTCTTCCGGCTTGTTCTCCACACGGGCGCTGGTGCGTCCCTCGGGACGGATCGCTCCAGCGGCAGTCAGTGCGATCTTGGTCAGCGTGGGACCTGACAGCTCATACACCGGCACCGAGAACAGCACCACGTTGCGCACCATGTGGCCGTCCGAGAGCTGGGCGGCTGTGGCAGCCATGCCCAGTGCCACACCGGCCTGCGGCAGCAGGGTGATGCCGAGGTACTTCTGGATATCATCACTGCAGCGGGCCGCGATCAGCGAAAGGAAAGAACGAAAAGGGAAAACGCGGCGCAGCCAGAAAAAACGCATATACGTCCAATATACTATCCGCCCAGACAAAAAGCAACCGGAATATGGAGCCCCGGCAAAGAGCTCCGGTCGGGCAAATAAAAGAAACTCCTTCCGTCATCGCTGCGCGATGCCACCCATTCCCCTTCTGGCACTTTCGTGCCACCTCCCCCGGCCGGGGGAGTCTTTCTCACGGAGGGAGGCTCTGGCGAGAAGGAGAGGTGTTCCATTCTGCCAAATGCTCCCTCTTTGAGGGAGCTGGCACGGCGTAAGACGTGACGGAAGGAGTAAATTTCAAACAATCAGTTGAACTTGAAGACCTTGCGCAGCTGGCGGTACACGCCCAGAGTGAGCTTGTCGCCGCCGGGGAACTTCAAGTCGGTCAGACCGCCCAGATTGTAGCGCACGGCACGGTAAACACCGGTGCTTACGTGGCCCTTGAGGTACTGCCACAGCCCGGTGCGCTTGGCCTTTGCCTCGTCGCTGCCGTCCAGCAGCAGGAAGATGTCGCTCACGGCCATCATCACGGATAGATAGTGCACCATGTAGGCGTGCAGACGTTTCTGATCCTTCAGCTCATCCAGATCCTGACAGTCGATCATGTGCCTGGTGACCCGCAGCTGCTGATCCACCCGCTTGACCATGATGCTCTCGTTCACGCTCTGATCGGCACGGCCAATGAAGTAGCGGTACAGATCCAGATCCATGTAGTACATGCTCTTGACATAGGGCAGGGGCTGGTAGACAAAAATGTTGTCCACATAGAAGGTGTGCTTGGGCAGCACCATGCCGCACTTGCGCAGCACCTCGGTGCGGTACATCACCGAGTGCATCAGGATGTTCTGGTCCGGGCGGAAGTGGCCCACATGGGTCCAGTTGAACAGGCGGTTCTGGGGGAACACGTTGGTGTAGCGCACGGTCAGGGTGGTGTTGTCCTCCACATGCTCGTACACATAGTTGCAGATCATCATGTCAGGCGCGGTGCCGCGGGCCACCAGAGTGGTCAGGCGGGCCAGAACCTTTTTCAGGGCGTCGGTGTCCAGCCAGTCGTCGCTGTCCACTACCTTATAGTACAGGCCGGTGGCGTTGCGGATGCCCTGATTCACACCCTCGCCGTGGCCGCCGTTCTCCTGATGGATGGCCTTGACGATGGTGGGATATTTGGCGGCGTACTCGTCGCAGATGGCGGGGGTATCGTCCTTCACGGAACCGTCGTCCACAAGGATGATCTCGGCCTGCTCTCCGGCAGAAAGCAGGGTCTCGATGCAATGGCGCATATATGCCGCCGAGTTGTAGCACGGAACGGCAAAGGTGATGAGTTTCTGCTGCATAAGATGATTGCTCCTTTTTCTATCAACAGTCGGCGCACAAAAAAACGCCGGACATGGAGTTATGTGCTCCTATTATATCATTTTCGCGCCTGAAAAGCTATCATTTGCAAAAAAATTACCTTTGACATTTCGTGCTTTTTGCCGAAAAAACGGCTCTGCACCTGCGCAAAAGCCCGGCTTTTGTGGTATACTGATATGGTTTTGAAGACATTGCGCAGAAAAAAACTATTCTATGATATGGAGGGACCCATGGAAAACCCGCACTCGATCTTAAAAAAGGTATTCGGCTACGACAGTTTCCGCCCGGGGCAGGAGGACATCGTCCGGCGGCTGCTGGACGGGCAGGATGTACTGGCGGTGATGCCCACCGGTGCGGGCAAATCCATCTGCTATCAGGTGCCGGCGCTGCTTTTGCCGGGCATTACCATCGTGGTGTCGCCGCTGGTCAGCCTGATGAAGGATCAGGTGGGGGCACTGGTACAGGCGGGCGTGGCGGCGGCGTTTCTGAACAACAGCCTGAACGATAACCAGAAGGCCCTGATGCTGCACCGCGCTCGGGAGGGCTGGTACAAGATCATCTATGTGGCACCGGAGCGGCTGGAAATGCCGGGCTTCCAGCGGTTTGCGCAGGAACGGCCCATCAGCATGGTGACGGTGGACGAGGCCCATTGCATCAGCCAGTGGGGACAGGACTTCCGGCCCAGCTACCTGCGCATCAAAGCCTTTGTGGACAGCCTGCCCAGCCGTCCGGTGGTGGGTGCATTCACGGCCACGGCCACCGCCCATGTGCGGGATGACATCCGGGAACAGCTGGCCTTGCACAAGCCCTACGAGGTGACCACCAGCTTTGACCGGCCCAACCTCTATTTTGAGACCCGGCGCGCCCTGCCCAGCCAGAAGCCGAAGGAGCTGCTGGATCTTGTGCTGAAAGAGGGTGACAACGCGGGCATCGTCTACTGCAGCACCACAAAGCAGGTGGATGAGACTGCCCGCCTGCTGCAGAGCCGCGGTATCCGGGCTGCGGCCTACCATGCCAAGCTGGACGCGGATACCCGGCGGAAGAATCAGGACGATTTCCTCTATGACCGGGTGCAGATCATGGTAGCCACCAATGCCTTCGGCATGGGCATCGACAAGCCCAACGTGCGGTTCGTGATCCACTACAATATGCCCAAGGATCTGGAAAGTTATTATCAGGAAGCAGGCCGTGCAGGCCGCGATGGACAGCCCGCCCGGTGCACGCTGCTCTATTCCGGCACCGATGTGCGCACCATCCGGTTCTTCATCGAGAAGGAGATGGAGGCAGACAACGGCCTGCCCGCCGATGTGAAAGCCGAAGCTGCCCGCAAGGCCGAGGAGCGGCTCAAGTACATGACATTTTATTCCACCACGCAGGACTGTCTGCGGGGATTTCTGCTGCATTACTTCGGCGAAGCTGCACCAAAGAAATGCGGCAACTGCTCCTGCTGTCTGGCTGCAGAGCAGGAAGCGCAGCTGCAGGTGGAGTATTCCCGGCGGCGCGCGGCGGATAATGCCCGCCGCCTGACCGAGAAGCCGCGCCGCACAAAGGCGGTGGCAGGCGAGCTGAGCGAGTTTGACGAAAAGCTGCTGAATGCCCTCTATGCCCAGCGCAAGCGGCTGGCCGGAAAGCAGAATATCCCGGCCTTTATGGTGTTCAGCGATGCCACCCTGCGGGAGATGGTGGAGAAAAAGCCGCTGAGCACCGACGAACTGCTGAATATCAGCGGTGTGGGCGAGAAGAAAGCCGCCCGCTACGGCAATGCATTCCTGCGCATCATCGAGGATGCCGTGGGCAGCAGAGAGTAAAACAAAAAAGAAAGCGTCTGGTTTTCCACACGTTCCGTTCAGGAAGTGGAAAACCGGACGCTCTTTTCTGTTATGTTTATTTTTCCATAGTATGGGTGGCGAATACCTTTTCGTCCTCCCACCACACGGGCTGACCGGCGGCAAGGGTCTTTTTCACATCCAGCAGACGCTGGTTGCTGCTGCCGCGGAACCGCAGGGAGATATCGTGCTTTGCCTGCACGAACTCGCCGTCCACCAGCACATCCAGCAGGCTCAGCAGCTCGTCGGTGGCTTCACACCGGGCAAGGCTTGGCTCTTTGCCGGTCAGCTGTTCCCAGGTGTAGCCGGAATAGCACCATACCGTTTTGTTCGGGTACAAGGCCTTGAAGTTGCGCACGAAGGGCAGCAGCTCCCGCTGATTTTCCGGCTCCATGGGTTCGCCGCCCAGCAGCGATAGGCCCGCGATATAGTCCGGCTGGCAGGATGCAAACACCTCGTTGCGGGTGGGTTTGTCGAAGGGCTGGCCATAGTCAAAGTCCCACGCCACGGCGTTGAAGCACCCCGGGCAGTGGTGGCGGCAGCCGGACACGAACACGCTGGTGCGCACCCCCGGGCCGTTGGCAATGTCATAGTATTTGATGGTTGCGTAGTTCATAATTTTAGCGGCCTAGCCCTCTCAGGCCGCTTCGCGTCCAGCCTGTTCCCCCTTTTGGCTTCGCCATCTTCCCCCGGCGCGGGGGAAGTCTGTCAAAGGGAGAGCCCCTGGCGAAACCACACACTTTGCATGGACTGCCAAGGCCTCCCACTTTGGGGGAGGCGGCATCGCGTCAGCGATGACGGAGAGGGCAAGGATGCTTTCCTTTCTACAAAAAAGGTTACAGATGCAGCACGCGGTCCTTGATCTCCTGCGTGCGGCCCTGATTCCAGAACTGGGTGCCGATATAGCCACAGGTGCGGCGGGCAACGTTCAGCTTGTTCTGGTCGCGGTTGCCGCACTTGGGGCACTCCCACACCAGCTTGCCGTCATCCTCCACGATCTTGATCTCGCCGTCATAGCCGCACACCTGACAGTAATCGGATTTGGTGTTCAACTCCGCATACATGATGTTGTCATAGATGAACTGCAGCACACTTATGACGGCTTCCAGATTGTCCTGCATGTTGGGCACTTCCACATAGCTGATGGCACCGCCCGGGGACAGGCGCTGGAAGTCGCTCTCGAACTTCAGCTTGGTGAAGGCATCAATCTGCTCCGACACATGCACATGATAGCTGTTGGTGATATAGTTCTTGTCGGTAATGCCGGGCACGATGCCAAACCGCTTCTGCAGGCACTTGGCGAACTTGTAGGTGGTGGATTCCAGCGGGGTGCCGTAGAGGGAGTAGTCGATGTTCTCGGCCTTTTTCCATGCGTTGCACTTGTCGTTCATGTGCTGCATCACGCTCAGAGCAAAGGGCTTTGCACCGGCATCGGTGTGGCTCTTGCCGGTCATATACTTCACGCACTCATACAGACCGGCATAGCCCAGACTGATGGTGGAGTAGCCGCCGAACAGCAGCTTGTCGATCTTTTCGCCCTTCTTCAGGCGGGCCAGCGCACCATACTGCCACAGGATGGGTGCGGCATCGCTGGGAGTGCCCAGCAGCCGCTTGTGCCGTGCCTGCAGTGCGCGGTGGCACAGAGCCAGACGCTCGTCGAAGATCTTCCAGAACTTCTCAAAGTTGCCCTTGGAGGAGAGTGCCACATCCACCAGATTGATGGTGACAACGCCCTGATTGAATCGGCCGTAGTACTTGGGCTTGCCGGTCTCGGGGTCCACATAGGGGGTCAGGAAGCTGCGGCAGCCCATGCAGGTGTAGCAGTGGCCTTCGCCGTTTTTGTCCACCTTGAGCTCCAGCATTTTCTTCTCGGAGATATAGTCGGGCACCATGCGTTTTGCGGTGCACTTGGCGGCCAGCTCGGTCAGATAATAGTAGGGAGTGCCGGGGCGGATGTTGTCCTCTTCCAGCACATAGATCAGCTTGGGGAAAGCGGGGGTGATCCACACACCGGCCTCGTTCTTCACGCCCTGATAGCGCTGGCGGATGGTCTCCTCGATGATGATGGCAAGGTCTGCCTTCTCCTGCGGATTGCGCGCCTCACCCAGATACATGAACACGGTGATAAAGGGAGCCTGACCATTGGTGGTCATCAGCGTGACCACCTGATACTGGATGGTCTGCACACCGCGGTTGATCTCGCTGCGCAGGCGGCGCTCCACGATCTCCTTCTTGCGCTCGGCAGAAACGTCCAGACCGGCCATTTCCACTTCTACCTCAGCGGCGATCTTCTTGCGGGAGACATCCACAAAGGGGGCGAGGTGGGTCAGGCTGATGCTCTGACCGCCGTACTGGTTGGATGCCACCTGTGCAATGATCTGGGTGGCGATGTTGCAGGCGGTGGAGAAGCTGTGAGGCTTTTCAATATAGGTGCCGGAAATGACGGTGCCGTTCTGCAGCATGTCCTCCAGATTCACCAGATCGCAGTTGTGCATGTGCTGGGCAAAGTAGTCGGAATCGTGGAAGTGGATCAGGCCCTCCTGATGTGCCTTGACGATCTCCGGGTCCAGCAGCAGACGGGCGGTCAGATCTTTGGAGATCTCACCGGCCATATAGTCGCGCTGTACGCTGTTCACGGTGGGGTTCTTGTTGGCGTTCTCCTGCTTGACCTCTTCGTTCTGGCACTCGATCAGGCTCAGGATGCGCTCATCGGTGGTGTTGGTCTGGCGCTTCAGGCTCTGCACATAGCGGTAGGTGATGTAGTGCCGGGCCACATCATGTGCCTTGATGTCCATGAGCTGGTTCTCCACCATATCCTGCACTTCTTCCACGCTGACGGCGCGGTTCAGCGCCTGACACTGGTCGGTAACAGCAGCGGCGATCTGGGTGATCTGGTCCTTTGTCAGACGGCTCTGGCCGCTCACAGAATCGCTGGCCTTAGTAACAGCGGTGATGATCTTGGTGATATCAAAGGGGACCTCTGCACCGTTGCGTTTGATGATCTTCATCGGCTCTCCTCCTTAACAAATAAAGCACAGTGTGAACGGGTATCTCTTACAATAAGAGATACCCGTTTTGCGCACACGATATCCAACAAACTGAATGTAGCTCTATTCTATCACTATCTAGTGGCAAGTCAAGGAAAATACCACTACATTTTGCGTTTTGGAGTTTTAGCCAAAATTCATGGATAATTTTCAGGATAAAATCTGAGCCAAGACCTCTTGACAACGCACACCTGTTTCCGAAGTGTAATATCGCAAAATATTATACGGCGAAAGCTTTATAATACATTATATAAGCAAAGAGAAAAGGCATTTGTGCCAAGCTGCACCAAAGCAGCTGCGGCGCATATACCTCACGGTCAGATGCCGTTTCCGGTCATGCGCAAAAAAGAATGGAAAAAACCTGTCAAAAAGTGTTGACAAGGAGGCGGGGGTGTGGTATTATACTTGAGCGCCAA
>ERZ781272.111-NODE-111-length-113109-cov-37.582757_pt1 | contig 113109 bp, 101 predicted proteins | sample MGYA00375850_ERZ781272 | MGnify/ENA primary metagenome ERZ781272 (study PRJEB29790, sample SAMN06051246) | human gut metagenome | host: Homo sapiens | place: USA: Cincinnati, Ohio | collected 2013-06-21 | study: EMG produced TPA metagenomics assembly of the Gut...
CACAAATTGTTTGAGCGCCGTGAGGCAGCGAGTTTTTGTGCGTCCCGCCGAACAGGTTTTAACGTGTATCAATCTTTCTGCTGCCGATGTGCCGTACAAAACGGCCCCTTTTGCTTCCTTTTCCGGCCCAACGGAAAAGGGAGGGCCCGCACGGCCTGAGCGCGTTCCTATTTACGGGATTGTTCTCGTGCATTTTGACAAAACGATATGCCTTTTTCGACAGGATGAGGCGTGATAGGTGCCCGATAGATTACGATCACTATTTATAAATCGAACCTCTAACCGCCATAATTGTGCAAGATTGCCCTTACCTTCTCCCGGAGCATCGTCTTCAGTTTCAGGGGGGAACGCACGACGGCTCGATCCCCATACTGCATTAGCCATGACACAAATCCGTCGCTCACCTTCGCCTCAAATTTCACAAGGAACTGATCCTCCCCTGCCGTGCGCAGCAAAGCCGTCTCTCCGAAGCGGTCAAGAATCTCCTCGATCATATCCCGCCCGCAGCACAACTCCACCGTGTCCGTTTCGCCGGAAAACATATGGAAGAGCTGATTCACATAATCCGCCGCATCAAAGAAATCCGTATATTCCGACACCTCCCTGAAATCCCGCGCGGGCGTATCCAGCGCCTTCGCCCTGCGGATGCGGTCGAGGCGCGCGTGCATGAGATTATCATATTTCGGGTTGTTACAGATGAGGTAATAATGGTCGCCAGACCAGATCAGCGCATACGGATTGACAAGAAATTCCTTTTCCTGCGTCTCCACCTGCATTTGATCCGACAGCACGCGCCGCGCATACTGGAAGCGCACCTGCCGGCCAGCCTGGATGGCGCGGTCAAGAATTTCGATGGTGTAATAGATTTCCTCATTGCAGCATTTGACGCGGTTGTCCATATACACCTGCCCGTCCAGACGGGCGGCCTGCCCTTCGCTGACGAGGCTCTCCAGCTTCTCAACAAGCTGAGCCGTCTTCTTCGGCGTGATGAAAGACGCGGACTGTACCGCGTCGAGCAGCAGGCGCACTTCCGCCGTTTCAAAGGTGCGGGAGGCGAGGAAATAGCCGGATTTCGGCGTGCGGGTGTGCAGGATATCGAGGCCGAAGCTCTTGAGCAGCTCGATATCCCCATAGATCGATTTGCGCTGGGCAGTCACGCCCCGATTTTCCAATTCTTTGCACAATCCCTCGGCAGAGAGCGGATGCTCCTCATCCGTCTTTTCCTGAAAAATCTGAAGAAGGTACAGTGGTTTCAGCTTTGCGTTTGCACTGCCCGCCAAATTGGTTCCCTCCAATTCAAGATGTCAGATGATAGCGCAACAAGATTGCCTGCTCCGCCTTTCATGGTGTCAAAAGATCAGAGATATGGGGCCGGAAGCATCCGGCCCCGCTTATTTGCTGATCAATACGTCATTTTTTCATTCAGCTCGCGGACCGTGTCTTCATTGAGCTTGACGATCTCTCGGTCATAGGTCATCATGCCGTTAACTTCGTTTTCCACATCGCTGACCTGCGTGTATACCGTGGCGCTCAGGCCCTTCGGAATAAGCGGGATGACCTGTTTCTCAAGCAATCGACGGTAAGCCTGCGTCAGCTTCGCCTCATCTGCGAACATGCGGTAGCCAAAGCATTTCCGGCGGTCCCAGACATGGCCCTCGATGATCCGGCTGTAGCCGCCAAATTCCGTCAAGGCAAAGGGGCGGTCGTCGAGCTTCGGGAGGCGGACAGGCAGAATGTATTTATGCATGCTGTTGAGGTCTCCCCCACCCTGATCGTACCAGCCGCTGGCGTGGTCGATGATACGGCTCGGGTCGCGCTGTTTTACTGCTTCGCCGATCTCCTTTGCGTCGAACTGGCCCCAGCCCTCGTTGAACGGAACCCAGCAATAAATTGAGGGGAACACCTCCAGCGCATCGATCATCTCAAACAGCTCGCGGCGGTAATCGTCCCGCGCCTGCTGCTCGCCGCGGCTGAAGCGCTTATAGTCATTGTCTTTCAGTTTGATGCCGAGATTCGGCAGCACGCCCGCCGTCCAGTCGCCGATATAGGCGCCGCCGCTGATCATATCCTGCCAAACGAGCATGCCGAGCTTGTCGCAGTGGTAATACCAGCGCGCAGGCTCAACCTTGATATGCTTGCGCAGCATATTGAAGCCGAGACGTTTCGCCACCTGAATATCATAGATCATCGCCTCGTCCGTGGGCGGCGTGAGCAGGCTCTCGCACCAATAGCCCTGGTCAAGCAGGCCGCGCTGGAAATAGGGCTTATTATTGAGCATCAGGCGCGGGATTCCCTGCCCATCCCTGCCGACGCTGCATTTGCGCATGCCGACATACGTGCGCACCGTGTCTCGCAGCTCGCCCTTCGTGTAGAGTGTAAGCTCAATATCGTATAAAAACGGGGATTCTGGGCTCCAGAGCTTTGCATTCGGCAGCTCGATCTCCTCGCAGGGGGAGATTTCCCGAGAAATGATCTCCTCCTCCCCGTCGAACACCCGGATTTTCAGCTGATAGCTTTCATCGCAGAAGAGCTTTGTATGCAGGGTGAAAAGCCCGCGGTCAATATCTGGCACGGCCTTGGCCTCGCGGATATAGCATTGGTCCACCGCCTCGAGCCAGACGGTCTGCCAGATTCCGGAGGTTGCGGTATACCAGAAGCCGTGCGTTTTGAGCACCTGCTTGCCGCGCTGCTGCCACCCCGCGTCTGTGGGATCGTAGACGCAGACGACAAGATCGTTATTGTGCGCGTTGATACAGTCGGTAATATCGAAGCTGAAGGGGCAATAACCGCCGGTATGTGTGCCGACAAGCTGATCGTTTACCCACACCTTGCACTGCCAATCCACCGCGCCGAAATGCAGGATGACCTTTTTGCCGTAAAAGGCCTCGCTGAGCTCGAAGGTGCGGTGATACCAGAGCAATTCGTCCGGCTGCAGCGCCCGCTCCACGCCAGAGAGAGCGCTCTCAATGCAGAACGGTACGAGAATCTGTCCGTCGAAGCTGTCCGGCTGCTGCGCGCCGCGCGGGGTGATTGAATAGTCGTACAGGCCGTTGAGATTCATCCAGCCCTCGCGCACGAGCTGAGGGCGCGGGTATTCGGGCAAAACGCGGGAAACGTCCACGTTTGCCGCAAAGCGGGTTCTGATTCGTTCCATGGTGTCTCCTCCCTCATATTAAAACTGTGCAATGCCTTTCGCAAATTTGTCTCTAAACCCGATTTTAAACGGAATCCTCGTGTTTGTCTATGCATTCCGGCAAAAATGGGGCCGGAAATCAAAAAAAGAGATTGCGAAGGGACGGAAAATCTGCTATACTAATCGTCGTTGTAACGTCAAAAATGAATATGCGGGTATGGCGGAATTGGCAGACGCGCAAGATTTAGGATCTTGTATCGCAAGATGTGCAGGTTCGACCCCTGTTACCCGCACCATCTCAAAGGACCAACTTTGATAAAAAAATAGCTTCCCATTTTGGGAGGCTATTTTTCTACCTATGCCCGGAAAAGCCTGTCGTATCAGGCTTTCCGGAATTCTCTTGCCTTACACACCATGGGTAAAAAGCAAGCTCTAAAATTAAAACATATCTTTTTTCACGGTTAGAGGAACGAAAAAAAACCGCTGAAGCGGGGCTAGAATAATTGTCAAACTGGAATTTGAGAGCTTTATACTGTACTCATTTTGTTATATTAAATTTTAATGCTTTCTCCACATGATAAATAAGATACATTCTGGAGTTGCTTTGATAAGTATTGATATGCTCTTACACCTGTACAGTGACAAGTATAAAACTGAGTTTGAGCATAAACTCGTAATTCTTGAATAATCTCGTCAAGCAAAGCCAATGAAACCGATTTCTTTGTTATAGGATTAAACAGATGATAGCCGCCTACACAAAGTTTAGGATGATATACTTTGGCTTTGTCCATTATATTTACAACACCAGAATGTCCGCATCCCATAATAAGTGCTGTCTGATTTTCTGTAATAATCAAGTTTTGTTCGTGCGAAAAATCATCTCTCCCATTCTTGTCGTATAATGCATCATTTACAGGAGAATAGCATTTGCTTACTTCACTCACAGTAAATAGAGTTAATTCTTCATCAATTTTATAATCTCCATTAATCAAGACGATTTGTGGATTTGTTTCAAGGTTTCTATCAAGCCCAACGGGAATTTTTAAGTTTTACTATAATGCGGTTCAAACGCTTTTCTCTGTACATATATTTTGGCTGTTGAATTAACCGTCAAAAATTCACTTAAAGCACCGCCGTGGTCTATATGTCCGTAAGAAATAATAACTGTGTCAATCTCTGAAAGGTTAATACCACGTTTCTTCGCATTGTCAAACAGCGTACTATCGGCCCTAAATCAAACAAAATTTTATGCTTCTGTGTTTCTATATATAATGATAACCCATGTTTGGCTTTGAGTTCAGATTTGGTTGTATTCTCTACCAATGCAGTAATTATCATCTTCCACCTCTCCTTGCAAATTCCGATTTACCGAACTACGTCTTATCCACCGAGTACGTAATAATTGGGTTTGATTATACCATGATACAGCCCAAATGACAATAAGATGTTATCAAAAAAGACAGCACCGCCCGTCGAAGCGGGGACTATTGGTTCATTCGCTGTCCCGGTTCGCTTTTCAAATTCCTCACGGTCAATTTCTACATAGATACCTTTCTTGGTGATTGTTGAACGCTTGGGAGGTTTGCTGGTTTCGAGTAAGCTTGCTGGAGAGAATCTCTTGTTCGAGAACAAGTATTGTTCTTTCCCAGCCAAGTAAGTAATTTAGGGGGTGAGGGTCTAAAAACCTCCCCGGCCAGCCAGCCGGAGAGGTTCTAAAAAAGGGCGCACTACCCCCATGTATCTTGAGGGTTTGAAATCAACCCTCTTTGGGGTTTTCGTCAATCTATCTATAACTGTCGGAAACTTTTACATATCCGACAACGGGAAAAAAGAGTGTAAAACGCAAAAAAGCGGAGTTCCCAGCCTGAAAAATCAGACGGAAACTCCGCTTAGTCGGACGATCTGCGGATTCTTTGTTTGGACATCCACGGTAAAACCGTTTTTCGGATTTCGCTCCAAGAAGCCCGCAAACCCGCATGAATACTGAAAAAAATGGAGTGACATCTTTTTTGTCACTCCATCATGGTGCCGGTGGTGGGACTCGAACCCACACACCCTTGCGGATAACAGATTTTGAGTCTGTCTCGTCTGCCAATTCCGACACACCGGCATTTATATTTTTAAGTCTTACTCCCGATGTCCTGTCCGAGAAATCGGAAGGACATCATGGAGGGACATTAAAAACCGTTACCATATTGAGTTGTCAAAAGCCTTGATAATTCAAGGGTTTCCGTCGCCGTGGTAGTAATAGGCGTTGCAGATTTTGAATCCAGCACGTCTGCCAATTCCATCACACCGGCATGGGAAGCTTATTCATTATAGCGCAAGGCAATTCAAAAATCAAGCCCCCATCTCCCCTGTTTTTGCAAAATAATCAGTGAGCGGGATGTCCGAAGACATCCCTCTTTTATCATCCAATCAGTCAACCGCCAGTACGTTGGCTAAGCTCATATCCTCGGCAAACGTTGCCGCATTGTAGAGCACCAGAATATCCGTGATCCCGCGCCCCTCCATCCACGTGAAGAGGTCTTCTTTGAAATAGCGCGGATCCACCAGGTCGATCTTTTCATAATGCTCCGTGAGGAAAGGAACAAAGGAATGCGCATAGGAATCCTTCAAAATCAACAAATGCTTCCCATTCTTCATATTGGTGGTAATTTCGGTTACAGGGTGATTCCCACCGAGAAAATAGGAATATTTATCCCTGCCGTTTAAAAAGGATGGATCATAGAGAGAATCCAGCACGGTCTTTCCATTGTCCGCAGTTACTGTGCAGGGATTTTTGGGCTGTGGCTCAAAAATCTCCAGCTTCTCTGGGCGAATCCACGGTAGATTTGCCTTGGAATAAAGCGTGCCCAAAAAATCAGAGGATACAGTTTTGATAGAAAAATCCTGTATCTCCAGCGGTATAAGGCCGACTGTCTTCGCCCATGATTGATAAGCGGCAAAGGCGCCATAAATCGTCCAATGGTGATCCGTGCGAAAGAAGAGCCTTTCCCTGTCTGCTTGCGCAAGATATGCGCTCGTCGGGTCGCAGAACGGGATATCTCCGCCAAGCGCCTTTTGCATGCGCTGCAAAAGCGCAGCCTGATCCGCAACCGGCGCGAGCGGCGGCAAATCCTCCGGCAGAATGGTTGCCGCCGTAGGGGAAAGCAAAACGGAGGTTTTGAGCCCCGGCCACTTTTTCTGCGCTGCCTTTAAAAATGCTGCGACGGCCTGGCAGTTTTTCTCCTCGCGAATCGTATTTTCGGCAGCTGGGATTTCAAAAAGGCGGCCGTTTTTTCCAAAATAAACCCTGCCGTTATCCGGGCGCAACAGGGCCATCTGGACGCTTGTTTTCAGCGCAACCCATTTCTCCCGCAGCGGAAACTGATCGCTCGAAAAGCTGTCGAAATCCTTTGCGAAGTCTCCGGACAGAATCCGGTCAGCCGAAAGCGCGGGGAACTGCTGCAGATAGCGGTTTTCACTCTCTGAATAAGCGCGGGAGGGCGTGAAAAGGTTCCACGCGACCAGTGCGCCCAGCCCAACTGCAAAGAAGAGGGACAGCCATTTTGCCTTGTTCAATTTCATCCTTGCTCCCCCTTCTCAGAAACGAAAATATAAAAACGGATTGTAGGAAGCGTCCACCAGAAAAGCAATAGACAAAAGCATCCCAGCGGCTACCAAGCAGGTTTCCATCGCGCCAACGGACACGGGATGCCCTGCCAGCCTTCCGCTCATGCGGTTCCAGAGCTTCTGCGGAAGCGGCGTGCTTCCGATGGCCGCAATAACCAACAGCACAAGGTTGGTATAGAGCAAATAAAGCGCGGCATTGTCCCACAGCGGCTGCCCGTATCCACCAAATAGGGCCCGGATATAGGTTAGCCCATCGCTGAGCGAATCGAAAGAAAAAATTGCCCAGCCGAGCATGACGAGCAGCATCGTATAAACATGCCGGAAAAAAGTGGGCAGCTTTTCAAGAAAGCGCAACAAAAAGAGCTTTTCGAGGATCAGCAGCACGCCGAAATACAGGCCCCACACCACGAAATTCCAGCTCGCGCCATGCCAGAAACCGGTCAGCAGCCAAACGACCAGAATATTGCGGATCTGCTTGGGCAGCCCCTTCCGGTTGCCACCCAGCGGGATATAGACATATTCCTTAAACCAGCTGCTCAGTGAAATATGCCAGCGCCGCCAGAATTCCGTAATACTTTGGGAGATATAAGGATAATCAAAATTTTCAAGGAAGTGAAAGCCAAACATCCTACCCAAGCCGATCGCCATATCCGAATATCCCGAAAAGTCAAAGTAAATTTGGAAGGTAAAGGCCAGCAGCCCGATCCATGCGGTCAAAACCGGAAGCTCCTGGAGCTCCATGGCGGAGACCTGACTCCAGACCGCGCCCACGGTATTGGCGATGAGAACTTTTTTGCCGAGGCCTGTGACAAACCGTTTGACGCCGCTGGAAAAATCATCGAAGCTTTCCCGGCGATTCTTAAGCTCTCCGACGACGGTGCGCATACGGACGATCGGCCCCGCAATGAGCTGCGGGAACAGCGACACATAGGTGCCGAAAGAGATGATATTGCGCTGCACGGGGACATCTCCACGGTACAGATCGATCAAATAAGACATCGCCTGAAACGTATAGAAGGAAATCCCGATCGGCAATGGGATATTAAGCGCCGGAATCGAAAGGCCTGTCAGGGCGTTGATATTCTCCACAAAGAAATCAGCGTATTTAAAGAAGCCGAGAAGTGCCACATTGAGCACAACAGCCAGCGCAAGCACCTTTTTCGCCCCACCCGGCTTCTCCTTTGCCCGCTCCAGCCACAGGCCCAGAAAGTAATCCATACAGATGGAAAAAAGCATCAAAAGGATATAAACAGGCTCTCCCCAAGCATAAAAGAACAGGCTGAAAAGCAGAAGGACTATATTTTTCGCCTTGCGGGGAACGATAAAATAGACCACCAGCACCGCCGGCAGGAAATAAAATAGAAAGAGAATACTGCTGAATACCATGTCCGCTCCCCTTATTGCGTAATTTCAAATTCCTGAATGCCCATATAGCCGGGCGCAATCTCATATTTGGGGTACACGACGACCACATTCCCCTTCTCATTGAGATAAAAGCCCGGATCGTCTAGGGTCATTCCAAAGCTCGCCAGTTCTTCCTCGCTGTAAAAATAAGCGTCGGGATCTTTTTCCTTGCGTTCTTCGATCTGCTGTCGGACGCGCTGCCGGACGATCTCTTTGTAATTAGGGCCGAGCAGATCGCGCAGGGTCAGCTCCTTTCCGGTTTCCAGATCGATATTGTAATAATACTGCTCCTCATAATAGCTCGCATGGGTCTCCGATTTGATCAGGACAAAGGAGACAACCGAGCCATTGTTGCAGTGGAGCCGGTAGTCAATATTGATCTCCGGGATCATATACTCGTCTTCGTCGCCGCCGTTTTCGAGATAGAGCTGCTTTGCCTGCTCCGCCTGCTCCTGGAAGGTTTTGACCAGGGCGTCGATCTTCCTCTGAATTTCAAGGTTGATGCGCTTTTCAAGCTCTGTATTTCCTGTATTGGCAAGCTTCGGCTGACGGACGATCAGGGTTTCATTCTCCCCCTGCCGCTCATATTCCGCAAAGGTCAACACCTGTGCGATCCGGCCGAGGACCGGAATTTCGGACACCCCCGATGCAAACGCGGGGATGGTATTGAGCGCCGTAACGAAAAGCACCAGGCAGGCGGCTGCCGCACACGCCGTATAGCGGACGGCATGCCTCCGGACAAGCTTCGGCTTCCGGGTGGCGGAACGCGCCGCCACCCGGACGGTCTCGCCCAGCTCCTGCGGCACTTCAATGGCATCATAGATATCTTTTGCATCCCTAACGGATTTCATTACGCATTCCCTCCCTTTCCCTTTATGTTCCCGGCACTTCATAGCCGAGCTCCTCCCGCAGCTTTTTTAAAGCGCGGTACAGGCGGGCCTTAACGGTATTGAGATTCGCACCGGTCGCCTTTGCGATATCCTCGAGCTTCATATCCTCAAAATAGCGCAGGACGACAATGGTTCTTAATTTGGGCTCCAGATGCTCCACAGCGCGGTAGATATCCACCTTTTCGCCAATATCCTCCTGCGGAGTGGGACACTCTGGAACTTCATCGAGAAAGACAAATTTTTTATTGTGCCGCAGATAGGCGAGGCTTTCATTGATCAAAATCCGGTATACCCATGGTTTGACGGCTTCCCGGTTGCGCAAAGCTTCCGCATGGCTGATGGCCTGAACCACCGTATCCTGTACGATATCAAGCGCGGCATCCCGATTGCGGGTATAGGAAAACGCCAGGCGGTACAAGGCCGCCTGGTTTTCATAGATAAAATCCGTGATCAGTGTCTGCTCCCCGCCCAAGGCAGCCGTCCCCCCGTTTTGTGTTAGCCGATAAGTTCTTTTACCTTTTTCTGCGCGGCGGCGGAATCGTCCGCGATGCATAACGCAATGATTTTTCCATTGCGCTCCACAACGGCACTGTTCAGCTTCGTCATCTCAGCCGGCGCATAGTCCTCAAAGGCGGTCTTCTGTGCCTCCACGCGCTGCTTTGCCGCCGCGAGCAGCCGCTCGGCCGCCGCGTCGTCCTTCGCCTCAAAAACTGCGATTTCCTCCGCCGTGGCGCCGCTGCTCAGATACAGCTTACCGGCCACAATATCCCCATCGGAAATCCCATAGGTCCTGTCCCGGACTGCCTGCGTCGCCTCAGACAGCTCGTCTTTGAAGGTAAGCGAGCTTTTCAGCTCGTCCGCCGCTTTGGCAGCATCCACGCTTTTCGCAACCTGGGAGCTGCAGCCTGCCAGCAGCGCTATGATCAGCAGCAGGGGGAAGAATACTTTCAATTGTTTCATCCGATATCGTCCTCTCCAAATTTATATCCATTAATATGCGGTATGCGTCCGCAGATAATTGGCCCATTTTTTACAGTATGCCATATTCAGATGCACGCCGTCCGGAGACGCATCCTCCGGCAATACGCCGGAGCTGTCCGCCACGGCCTGATAAACGTCGAGATACTTAACGCCCTTCTGCGCACACATCTCTTTGATCAATCGGTTATAAAGCCTGATCCGCTCGTTGGTATAGATCCCTTTATCCGACTTTGCTTTCGAAACCGGCAGGATCGACTGGACATAAATTTTAGAACTCGGCTCGATTTTTTTCACTTCATCAACAAGCTTCCCATAGCGCTTGATAAAGGTATCCTCGCTCGGCCAGCCGAGCTCGTTGACGCCCAGCATGATATAGACCTTCCCAAACTTATGCTTGCGCAGAGCGTCAACAACGGTCAGCTTCTGCCCGCCCTCATTGATCACCTGCTTGGTGAAGGCTGTATCCACCATCAGCCCCTTATAAGCATAGAACGTAGCGCTTCCCATCAAGCCGGAGTTTCCAAGCCCCTCTGTGCGGGAATCGCCAATGAAAACCGCATCCTGGAAAAAGCTATTGTCCGTTTTGGCGGAATGGCTCTCGGCAGAGGTGCTTTTTGTCGTCTGCTTCTGCGTTGTCTCATCCGGCGGCGGCACCGTCTGCTCCTGCGTCGGCGGGGCGACCGCCAGACCGGTGGGCGGCTGTGTAGAAGAGGGAATCGTGGAAGACTCCGCTGGATCCCGATCCCTTTGGAGTGCAAGCGCAACCACCAGCACGCCGGCCAGGCACAAAACGGCAAGCAAAAGCGCAATCAAAACTATTCCGTTTTTCCTGCGGCGCTTCCCCTGCCGTACAAAGCTTCCGTTCACATAAGGTCTGCTCATAAAAAATTCCTCACTTTCGGCTTTCACTAATCCTAAGATGAACGTTGAGGCGGAATAGTTGTTGGGAATTTATAAAAATTTTCAGCCGGACGTAACCCTCCGGCTGAGATGTAATTCGCACCGCTGCACAGTGTTTTCCGATTACTCTCATCTTTATGATTTCCGAAACGAAAGTCAGTCACACTGAACAAACGGAATTTGGAATATCCAATTGATGCCATCAAAAAGCTCTGTTTCATATTTTACCGCAACGGCCCAAAAAGTCAATCGAAAGATGCCGACGAATCGGATTTATGAAGCGGACTGGTGTGGCATTATGGATTCGAGGTGTATGGCAAAATCAGACTCATCCCGGCTTTTGGCGGGATTTGTGTATTCGTATGCCAAATTCTTCCCCCTGCCTTTTTATAAAACAAGTTTTGGAATCGTTCAGAAAGCCGGGCGGTAAATCTTCTACCGCCCGGCACAGCTTGTTGAAAAAGTCAAATTAATGAAATCGGTTCAAGTATACCCGACATTCGCAGGGACGGAGGATTTTCGCCTGAACGGCGTTATAATTACACAGGAGCAAGCCCTCGCGGGGCGTCTCACAGGGAACGCCCTGCGTGGTAAAATTGCAGTATACCTGCGCCTCTTGATCCTTCAGCGTCCGGCGGTAGGCCCAGACGGCTTCGGAATCGGGCAGCATCAGATCATACGCGCCGTAAAGGAGGACCTCATGCTGTTTTCGAAGCCGGAGCAGCCTTTGATAATAGCAAAAAACGGAGTCCGGGTCGTTCATCTGCTGAGCGGCATTGATCTGCCGGTAATTGGGGTTAACCATGATCCAGGGTTCTCCCGAAGTAAAACCGGCATTGGGGGAATCGTCCCACTGCATCGGCGTGCGCGCATGATCCCGGCTGCGCGCGCCCAGGGCCGCAAGCATTTCCTCTTGCGTGGCAAGCCCCGCCTGCGTATAGGCATGGAACCAGTTGACGCTCTCCAGATCGCGATAATCTGAAAGCTCTTGGAAGCCCTCGTTATTCGTCATGCCGAGCTCGTCGCCCTGATAGATATAAGGCGTGCCCTTCATCAGGTATAAGCAGGTTGCCAGCATTTTGGCTGAGAGAGCGCGGTATTCCGGCTGGTCGAAGCCAAAGCGTGACACGCAGCGCGGCTGATCATGATTGCCCCAAAACAGGGAATTCCAGGCGCTGCCCTCCAGCGCCGTCTGCCACTTGCTCATCACGGCACGCAGCTCTGGCATCGAATAGCGCTGCGCCGTCCATTTGCCGAGCGGCCCGTCTCCGATCTCCACATGTTCAAACTGGAATACCATATTCAGCTCGTGCGTATCCTCCCCTGCATAGCGTTTCGCCTGTTCGATGGTCACACCCGCCGTCTCCCCCACCGTCATGAGGTCGTAGCGGGAGAGGACCTTACTGTTCATCTCCTTGAGAAATTCGTGCACACGGGGGCCACTGATCACATAGGGAGCAGCGTCGCCGTACAGCGCATTTGACCCCTGCTTCCCATCCGGGAAGCGCTGATCCTTGGAGATCATGCTGATAACGTCCATACGGAAGCCGTCGATGCCCTTGTCGCACCACCAGGTCATCATGTCGTAAATCTCCTGGCGGAGCTTTGGATTTTCCCAGTTTAAGTCCGGCTGTTCCCTGGCGAAAAGGTGCAGATAATACATATCCGTTGTATCGTCATATTCCCACGCGGGGCCTCCGAAGATCGAGCCCCAGTTATTCGGCTCCCTTCCGCCCTTCCCCGGCCGCCAAATATAATAGTCTCGATAAGGGTTGTCCCGCGATGAGCGGCTCTCCACAAACCAGCGGTGCGCGTCGGAGGTATGGTTGACCACGAGATCCATCACGATTTTCAGGCCCCGTCTGTGCGCTTCCTCCAACAGCCGGTCGAAATCCGTCATTGTTCCGAATTTTTTCATGATTGCGCGGTAATCCGAAATATCGTAGCCGTTGTCGCAGTCCGGCGATTCATAGACCGGCGAAAGCCAGATCACATCCACGCCCAGCTTCTTCAAATAGTCGAGGCGCATGCTGATCCCGTTGAGATCACCGATGCCGTCGCCGTTCGAATCCTGAAAGCTGCGCGGATAAATCTGATAGACCATGGCTTCCTTCCACCATGTTTTTTTCATCTTTCAAGACCATCCTTTCCATGCGGGGCGGGAATTGGGGGGCGATTTCCTGCTGAAAAGCACAAACTTTAATCACTCATATTCTCCGGCCGTTCTCAATTATCTGCTCTGGCGGCACATCTGTTCGCTCTATATTCTTCCTGACCCGATGCATTTTATTTATACGGCCGCCAAGCAGAAAAATGGGCAGCTTCATGTTGAATTCCCCTCTTCCCTTTTCAATTCTCTCTACCGGGCGGCAAAAAAGCATGGTTTTGATCGCTTTTGGAACCGGCGCCGCTGGGCGCTGACGGAAGCAAGGCGTGAGAGGGAACGTTTTGTGCCATAGCACAAAACACGAACCTTCCCATGTGTTTGAGACGATGTGAATCGTCGAGTTTGGGAAGGTTCGCCGAACGGGTTTCAACTTGTCTATTTGCAGGCCTAGCATGGCCTGATTTTGCGTCCTTACAGACGGCAAAACAGGCTTTTTTTAATTTGTGTATTTCTATTGCCGCTTTTTAGGTCATTTATTTTTCTTCAATTGGTTTAAAATTGGTAAAAGAAGCCTCCAGCTTACAGGCCGGAACGGAAATCGAAAGGAGCGCGCCCGTTGTCCCGTCCTGTACAAGCTCAAATGCGCCGGATTTCGTCTCGCCTTTATAATGCCACTGGCCGTCCTTTTGCGTGATATCGAGCGATTCTAGCCGTGCGAGCGCTTCGATGGAATTGACCACCGCCGCACCTAATGCAGACTGTGGGAATTGAGACAAATCGACGTCAAAGGCAAGGGATTTATATTCCACACGGTAGGAATCGCCGTTCCAGATGATGGTAACACCATTGAACATCTTCGGCTCGGTCACCCGAATTTCGCAGGAGAGCAACGCATGGCGAACAATATGCGCTTTGATGGTCTGCTCGGATATGACCGCTGTCATATCCGCTTCAAATTGGTCCGGAAGTGCAGGCGGCTGGTCTTTTCCGCCACCCTGCCCTTTGCCGCCGCACGCGGGCAGCAGGAGCAAGACCGCCAGCAGCAAGCAGAGCCATTTTCCTTTTTTCATCGCGCGTTCATCCCTTCCCAAAAGCGGCTATCCGCCGAATCTTTTCAGCAAAACCGGAAGCTCGTCGGCCATGAGCGTGGGCGTCATGCCGCACATCGAATAGTGCTTCGCCGCTTCATCCCCCGCCAGTCCGTGGAGATAAACCGCGGCGGCCGCCGCTTTAAGCGGCTCCATACCCTGCGCGGCGAGGGACGCGAGCATACCGGCCAACAGGTCTCCACTGCCGCCCTTCGCCATGCCAGGATTGCCCGTACGGTTGACTAGCAGTGAGGCGCTGCGCCCGTCAGCGACCACCGTATTCGCGCCCTTAAGCACGAGGGTCACGCCATATTCCCGCGCAAAGCGGCGCGCCGCACCCGCGCGGTCCGCCTGAATTTCCGCAGCCGTACAGCCACAAAGCCGCGCCATCTCGCCCGGATGGGGCGTTAAGATCAGCGGCGCTTTGGCGGCTTTTAAGATATCTATATGCGCCGCCGCGATATTTATACCGTCCGCATCAAGGACGACGGGGCAGGACGCGGCAGAAAGGATTTCCGACACCAGATACGCCGTATCGTCGTTTACGCCAAGCCCGCAGCCAATGAGGATCGTGCTCGCTTTTTCCATCGCCGCGCACAATTCGGGAAGCGCAGCCTGCGCAAACGTCCCCTGCCGGTTGGCATAGAGCGGCAGAAGCAACGGCTCCGTTAGCTTTGATGCGATCGCCGCATACGCTCCCTCCGGGAACGCGGCGGTGACGAGGCCCGCACCCATCAAAACGGCACCCCTTGCGGCCAGAACGGCAGCCCCCGGCATATTGCGGCTGCCGCATATACTCAGCAGATGACCATAATCCCCTTTATTCGAAACCGGGTCCCGCGGCGAAAAACAGGAGCACACAGCGCTTTCCTCAATGGAAAAAAGCATGCTATCCTCGTCCTCATAACAGATATCCGGGATTCCAATACGCACCACACTCACTTCACCGCTAAAAGCTGCCGCGGGAAACAGCACGTGTGCCGGCTTGAGCGTGGAAATCGCCGCCGTACAATCGGCGTGGAATGCGCTTTGAGGCGCCAGGCTTACGTCGCAATTGACGCCGCTTGGCATATCAATGGCAATTTTCAGCGCGGGAGAGGCGGACATACTGCGCAGCAGCTGAGCAATCTGTTCATTCGGCTCCCCATAAAAGCCGATCCCGAAAACCGCGTCTACCAGCACCTGCGCCGTACGGATTTTTTCCAGTGCCAGGTCCCGCTGCGTGTCATAGCGCACAACCTCGACCGGCAGGGCGGTCATGCGCGTATACATCTCGAGCGCGTCCGCCGCGGCAGGCTGGCCCATGGCGAGCACTACGCAGACCTGCGCGCCCTTGTCATACAGCTTGCGGGCGATGACAAAGCCGTCGCCGCCGTTTTTCCCCTTTCCGCAGACGACAGTGGCCGCGGTTCCCGATTCCATACTGATCTGCGCTTTCTCTGCGATAAAGCGCGCGCAGGCCGAGCCCGCATTCTCCATCAGCCGCAGATAGTCAAGCCCCGTATCCACGGCCCGTTCCTCGACCGCGCGGATCTGCGAGGCGGTCAAAACTCTCATGGTGATACCCCCTTATGATCGAAAATAAGTGTAACATGGTGATAGGGAAAAATCAATCAACACATATTTGAAAAAGAAAAATCCGTTTACGGCATAAAATACGCAAAACCGAATCCAATAAAAGGCTTTGACGAGGAGAATCCCGGTTGGCGAAGCGGCAGCTTCGAATTTAGGTGGTACCACGGACAGTTATTGTTCGCCCTAAAGCAGCATTTTACGTTGCTTTGGGGCTTTTTTGTTGGATTCTGGAGCGGGTCCGGGATACGGCTGCAAAAGCGGCAACACTGCTCGGACAATATGGAATCGGGCAGGCGCGGCACGAAATCGACGCGCTCTTCTGGGACGACTCCTGCGACCACTATATCGAGATCGTAAAGCAGCGGCTCTACCAGCCCAAAAAGCATGGAACACGGGGCAAGCGGGCGGCGCAATATGCGCTTTATCACGCATTGCTCAGTATTTTAAAGCTCTATGCAGTTTATGTTCCGCATATTACAGAATATATCTACCAATCCCTCTTTCGGCAGTATGAAAACACGGTATCCATCCATCTGCTGCGCCGAAAAAGGCTGGGTACAATCGACGCAAACCTGCTCGCATATGGAACAGAGCTGAAGCAAGCGGTCTGCGCAATGCGCCGGTACAAATCCGCGCGCAACCAGTCCATGAAGGCGGAAATCGATTTCCTTGAGATTCAGACAGTATCGTCCCGTGTAGAATGATTCCGGCAGAGTGAAGAAGATTTGAAGGCGTGCGCCCATGCGAAAGAAATCCGCATCATAACGGGGCCCTGAGCAAAAAAGGGCGGAACCGTTCCACATAACGGCTCCGCCCAGCTGGAATTGATATTCTATTGCATACGGAGCTTTGTATCCCCCGGCTTGCAGGTATAGACCCACTCCACCCGATCGCCCGCCTTGAGCTTATACTGATTGGAGGCGATGCTCGGGAATTCGCCGTTTACCCGGTAGAGCCAGCCGCTCTGGGGGAAGTTCTCCTCCCCCCGCAGCTTTTCGCTCAGGCCGTTGATGGAGCGGACATAGCCGCGCTTTTCACTCAGCGCGATATTCTGCTCCTTCAGGGTGCGTTTGAGCACGTCGAGTACCGTTTCGCCCGGTGTAATAGCCACTGCACCATTCTCAAAAATCACGCCGTTTTCTGGCACAACCGCGCTGTAGCCAGGCCATTTATGGATGCCGTTCGCCACGGCGTTCCGGCAAGTGACAGACAGCGCGACGGTATCCTGCTTGGGAAGTGTTGCCACAGGTGCGGGCTGCGTTGTAGTGGCGGGAGCGGAAGCCACAGGCTTGCCCTGTTCTGTCGTCTGTTTTTTGTCCGCCGCGGTCTGCGCAGCCGCCGTTTCAGGGGCTGAGATCGATGCAGCTTCCTCAAAGGAAGCGCTTTCCGTTGCTAAAGCTGGCTGTGTGCCAGACGATTCCTGCGTCCCGGCCGGCAGCGCGGTCGTATCTCCCTCCCCGACTCCTCCGCAGCCTGCCAGCAGCAAAACCAGCAGGAGTGCGAGAAGGAGGGCGGCATAACGCCTCAGAAAATCCAACTTATGCATGGTCATCCGTCCGTTTCTTGCTCACAACAATTGCGCAGGAGGACAGAAGAGCCAGCACCGCCGCACCTGCAGCCGCCATAGAGGAACCGGTTGCGGGATTTTCCGCATCCGGGGCCGTTGTGCGCTCCGCCTGTACGGAACTCGCTGCGGTGTCAGGCTTGTCAGTAGATTCCGACGTCTGCGGTGCGGCTGGATCAGACGCTGGCGCATCTGTTGCCGGCGCCGTCGTATCCGGTGCCGGCACGAGATCGGAAAAATCATAAAAAGCGGCTTCGCCCTTGGCAAAGCGTGCATAGGCTTCCAACGCGCTGAGCGCCTGATAAGTGGTTATGATATTAGAATTGCCATCCCACGCCTTCATGCCGCCGTCCGGATTGACAAAGGTGAGCAGCGCATCGATCATCGTTTTGCCGTTCTTTACGAAATCCGGGCCACAGGGATCGATCTTCAGCGCAGTCAGGCCCATCACCGCCATGGAAATCGTCTCCGCGCTATCGCTCCCCATAAAGCCGAAGCCCGCTGTTTCAGGATTCTGGTTGGCTTTGAGGAAGGAGAGCGCTTTTTCAATGACTGCTGCAACCTCCTCGTCCGCCTGATAGGGCGCGAGGGCCGCCAGTACCGGGCCAGTCGTATCAACGCTGCCGTCCACGGAATAGATGTCGTCCGGATTCACGCTGAGCAGATAGTTGAAGCCGCCGTCCGCACGCTGCGCCTTACAGAGCGCGTCTATCATCGCCTGCCGGGAATCTGCCGGGAAATCATAATCCATTGAATCCGCCGCAAGCAACGCATAGGACACGCCGTCTGTATAGAGCTCCTGTGTGAAATCTGTTTTTGCGATCGCTTCGATCAGGTCATGCCCGCCCACATTGCGGGCATCGCCGCCGGAAGCGCCCACCGCCAGCGCGGCGCGCGCATAATCGCTCAGATACATCTGGGCAAAATTCGCCTTTACCGCGCCGTCAATATAGGCCGGATAATCCGCATAGCCCTCATAGCCGCCGCGCGCAAGGACGATCGCCGTCCAATCCACTGCATTGTCGAGCTCCGTATCCTGCGGATCCACCGGGACCTTCTCCAGGAGCCATTCGGCTGCTCCGTCCGCTATGCGTTCACGGTCCACGGCCAGAGCTCCGGTCATTGCGCCTGCCAGCAGGCACAGCGCGACGAGCAGGGATACCACTGGTTTCCAATGCTTTCTCATGTTGTCCAACTCCTTTAAAAATATCTATTGCAAAAGAAAAGCGGGCCCGTACGGGCCCGCAAAGTACAGGGATAAAGCCCGTGAAGCTCTGGCTTCACGCGCTCCATCGCCGCATACTTCCTCTCCCGCCGAAAGGAACATACGATGCAGCCGCTTGCATCAGCGGCCGCCGGGGCGTATGGCAGGTCTCCTGGCTCGAAATCATCCGCCTTTCCCAATCCTTCCCGGACAGGCACGTCCAGTGGAAAGCAGCAAAGCAGCTGGCTTCAGGGAAATTTGTCCTTCACACAGTAGCGGGGGCTGTCACGGATTCACACCGTGTTCCCTTTTCATCCGTCTCCGCCGCAGGCTTTGTCCTTTTGGCAGAGACGGAACCAATACGCCCATTTTTATTCTTTTAACCGATTATCGCGTAGAATTGCGCTTAATAGTAAATTTCTGTCCCAGCACATTCGCACAGTAAGGTGCCTCGGAAATCGCCGTACTCTTTGCGGACTCCGTCGACCCGCCGGCCGCCTGGACAGGCGTGAGGACGGGGCTCTGCCCCGCCGGCCAGAAGAGCGGATGCTTCCCGCAGCCTGCGCAGCGGTTTGCACCGTGGAAGCCTTCCACGTGCGTGCAGAGGTCGGCAAAGATGTCCGCAGGGCTCTTATAATCCATCCCACGGCCCTCCATGCAGTCGTTGGCAAGCGCTTGAATGACCTGCCAGCCCTCGAAGCCGCACAGCGGCTGGAAGGCCTTGCGCACCGTGCCAAGCTTGCGCTGCGCGGAAACGAAGGTACCGCTGGTCTCTGCGAATATGCTGCCGGGCAGCACCACATCAGCGCGTGCAGCTGTATCCGTCAGGTAAACATCCTGCACAACAAGGAATTCGACATTCTGAAGAAGCGCTTCCGGCAGCACCTCGCCGAAGGAAACGACCGCCCTGATCTTCGACCAGTCAATCGCTGCAGCCGGCTTTATGCCCAGCAGGGAAAGGCCCTGGCTGTTGGCCCCGGATTTGAGGACGATGAGCCCGTCGCGCGCATGGCCGATATGGCCGGATTCTTTGGCGAGGGATGCTGCGAGCGCGGCAGCCTGCCGCGATACCTGCGCATCGTGATAAACGATCATGGCCTTTTTCGCATTTCTATAAACGGCAGCCGCCTCAGCCGCTTCCCCAGTCAATTCCGAATCTTTGAGCGCTGCATACATATCTGCTAGAAATTTCGTTTCGTCCGTCTGGAAGCTCAGCTCGGCGAAATCGTCGAACCAGGTCTTCTGCGGGCCGACCAGCATCAGCTTTGCGCCCTGCTGGACCGCCTTGCGGATACGCACGCCGGCCATCGTGGTCGAGAGCGCCGGAGTCGCGCCGATGAGAAGGATCACATCCGTCCCATTGAGCTCCTCATAGGTATTGAAGGAAGCGTCCACGCCCAGCACATCCTTGACACCGCTTTCCATTAGGCCGAAGGAGCAGACATTCTCTGTGCCAAGCGATTCCTTCGCATAACGCATGGCAAGATATGCCTCTTCACAGGTGGAGCGCTCGGAGACCGTAACCGCCACCGCGCCGCTTCCATACTGCTCGATGATTTCAGCCATCCGTTCGCTGATACAGCCGACCGCCTCATTGAACGGCGCCTGCCGCAGCGCTCCGTTTTCCCGCACCATGGGCATTTTCAAGCGGCCCTCCTCCTGCGCCGCGCCGAAGCCGAAGCGGCCGCCCGCGCAGAGCATGCCGTTTTCCCCCACAGGCAGTGCACGCGTCATCATATCACCGCGCGTACGCAGCTCCACAGGGCAGCCCATTGAGCAGAAGGAGCAGGTCGTAAGCGTTGCCTTTTCCTCCAGTGGGACGCTCTTTGCCACCGGCTGAAGCTCACGCAGGGCGCCCGTCGGGCAGACAGCCACACATTGGCCGCAGGAGATGCAGTCCGTCTTCTCAAGCTGCAGGCCGAATTCCGGCGCGACAACTGTATCAAAACCACGGCTGACGAGCCCTAAGGCCGTGCGCCCCATCGCCTCATCGCACACGCGCACGCACAAGCCGCAGAGGATGCACTTATCGGCATTGCGCTCAATAAAGGGATGCGTCTGCTTCTGCGGACGGTTGTGCTTTTCACCTGCAAAACGGGCGGGGGCCACATCATATTCATTGGCATAGTGCAGGAGCTTGCATTCAAATGAGTCATGACAGCCGCACTCCAGGCAGCGGGAGGCTTCCCGCTGCGCCAGCTCCTGCGTATAGCCGAGGTCGATTTCCTTAAAGTTCGTCTTGCGGTCCTCTGGAGAAAGATGCGGCATTGCAACGCGCGCCTTCTTCTCCCGGTCCGCAAGCATCTCCGGCGTGACCGTCCGCTCAACAACATAGGGCTTGCGGTAGGGAACCGTCTTCCCCTTCAGGAAGCTATCGATTACCTTCGCAGCCTTTCCGGCCTCACCGATGGCGGCGATCGCGATATCCGCGCCCCGATTCGTCGCGTCTCCCGCTGCGAATACGCCTTCCAGAGAGGTGCGGAAGGTGTTCTCATCCGCCGCAATGGTACCGCGCTTTGTCAGCTCCAATGCTTCGAAGCCCTTCGGATTGGTCCATTGGCCGATTGCCATGATCACCGTGTCGAGCGGCAGGTCCTCAAACGCGCCCTCCACAGGGACCGGCCTGCGCCGCCCACTCGCGTCCGGCTCACCCAACTCCATCTTTTGGAGCCTAACGCCACAGACTGCGCCGCCCGCGCCCAAAATCTCCACGGGATTGGTCAGGAATTTGAAAACGACGCCCTCTTCCTCCGCCTGCGCGATTTCCAGCGCATCCGCCGGCATCTCGCCGCGGGTACGGCGATAGATGATATAGACCTCCTTCGCACCCATACGCACTGCCGTCCGGCAGGCGTCCATTGCGGTATTACCGCCGCCGACGACCGCCACGCGCTCCCCCATACCGGAGGGCTCGTTGAGCGCCACCTGGCGCAGGAAGTCAATGCCGCCCATCACGCCATTTAAGGATTCGCCCGGCACGCGCATGGAGCTCGACGTCCACGCGCCGATGGTGACGAGCACTGCGTCGCTGCTTTCTCGCAGTTCTTCGAGCGTGAGCCCATCGCCGACCTTTGCGTGTTGAAACATGGAGACCCCCATTGAGGAAATCGATGCAATTTCCTTATCGAGCACTTCCTTGGGCAGACGGTACTGCGGGATGCCATAGCGCAGCATACCGCCCATCTTGGGCATTGCGTCATAAATGGAAACGGAATGCCCCATCGTCCGCAGGAAATACGCCGCAGTCAGGCCCGCAGGGCCACCGCCGACGATGGACACCTTCTTATGTGTATCCGGCGCACATTCGGGCTGATAGGGCGCCCAGCTGCGCAGGTCGAGATCTGCTGCAAAGCTTTTGAGATGTGCGATCGCAATCGGATCCTCCACCATTTTGCGCCGGCAGGCCTGCTCGCACGGGTGCGGGCAGATACGCCCGATAGATGCGGGCAGCGGGACCTTTTCCTTAATCAGCTTCACCGCTTCCTTATACTGCCCATTGGCGATCAGGCCGACATAGCCCTGGCAGTCCGTGCCTGCCGGGCAGTTGAGGGAGCAGGGCGCCTTGCAGTCGCCATCGTGGTCGGAGAGAAGCAGCTCCAGCGCAACCTTGCGCGCCTGCCTGGCTCGCTCACCGTCCGTATGGACGACCATGCCGTCGGCCGCCTTTGTCGCGCACGCGCGCATAAGCTTAGGGCTGCCCTCCACCTCAACGACGCACAGCCCGCAGGCGCCGTAGGCTTCCACACGCGCATCATTGCAGAGCGTGGGGATTTCAATGCCGTTTTCCCGGGCAATCTGGAGAATCGTCGCGCCCTGCTGCGCTTCGACCTCATAGCCGTCTATGTTCACACGAATTTTCATTTCGTTCCTCCTAATCCACAAGGACTGCGCCAAACCGGCAGACCGTTTTGCACTTGCCGCACTTGATGCAGGCTTCCGAATCGATGGTATGCGTCTTTTTGACCTCGCCGGAAATCGCCTTGACCGGGCAATTGCGCGCGCACAGGGTGCAGCCTGTGCAGATGTCAGGATCAATCCGGTAGGAAATCAGCTTTGCGCACTGATGCGCCGGGCATTTCTTCTCCCGAATATGCGCCTCATATTCATTGCGGAAATACCGGATGGTCGTCAGCACAGGATTTGGCGCCGTCTGGCCGAGGCCGCAGAGAGCGCCGTCCTTGACGCTTGCGCACAGCTCCTCGAGCAGTTCGACATCGCCTTCCCTGCCCTCTCCGTTGACAATGCGGGTGAGGATTTCAAGCATCCGCTTGGTGCCTAGGCGGCAGTGTACGCACTTGCCGCAGGATTCCTTGGCGGTGAAATCAAGGAAAAAGCGCGCCATCTCCACCATGCAGGTGGTTTCATCCATGACGACCATGCCGCCGGAGCCCATGATCGCGCCCGTCGCGCCCAGTGCCTTATAATCGATGATGGTGTCAAGCTTTTCCGCCGGGATACATCCGCCGGACGGGCCGCCCATCTGCACGGCCTTAAATTCCTTACCGTCCCGGATGCCGCCGCCGATGCCGAAGATGACGTCACGCAGGGTTTTGCCCATTGGAATTTCCACCAGGCCGCCCTTCCTGATCTTACCCGTCAGGGCAAATACCTTCGTGCCCTTGCTGTCCGGTGTGCCCATCGCGGCAAAGGCCTCGCCGCCGTTTAAAAGAATCCACGGGACGTTGGCAAACGTCTCGACGTTATTGATATTGGAAGGCTTGTGCCAATAGCCGCTCGCTGCGGGGAAGGGGGGTTTCAGCCGCGGCATGCCGCGCTGGCCCTCGAGCGATTCGATGAGCGCCGTCTCCTCGCCACAGACAAACGCACCCGCGCCCTCCTTGATGCGCATCCGGCAGGAAAAGCCGGAGCCGAGGATGTTGTCGCCCAAAAAGCCTTTTTCTTCCGCCTGGCGGATCGCATTGCGCAGCCGCTTGACCGCAAGCGGATATTCCGCACGCACATAGACAACCATCTCAGAGGCGCCGATCGCATAGGCCGCGATGAGCATGCCCTCAATGAGATTGTGCGGATCGCCCTCGATCACTGCGCGATCCATAAAGGCACCGGGGTCGCCCTCGTCCGCATTGCAGATCAGATATTTCGGCTGCGCCTTTTCACTGCGCGCCGCATTCCATTTGAACCAGGTCGGGAAGCCTGCGCCGCCGCGGCCCTTCAGGCCGGAAATCTTGATGGTTTCGATAACGTCCTCCGGCGTCATCCCAGAGAGCACCTTGCGGATGGAGCCATAGCCGCCGTCTGCGAGATAGTCCTCGATTTTTTCGGGATTGATCACGCCGCAGTGCCGCAGCGCAATGCGCGTCTGCTGGTCGAGAAACGCCTTGTCGTCATCCGTGATTTTCAGGTTGGAAACAGCGCTCAGATCGCCTGTCTCCACAGCCGTGACAATCGCAGGGACGTCCTTTTCCTGCACGCGCACGAGCCTTGTGAGAGCACCGTCATCCGCATAGAGGTCGACAATCGGCTCCAGATAGCACATGCCGATGCAGCCCGCGATGGTGAGTTCCGCTCCGGTCGTCTTCCCCAGGCCAATCGCCAGCGCGTCATAGACGCGCCCCGCACCCGCCGCAATGCCGCAGCTGCCCTGTCCGACTACGATTTTCATGCCTCTTCCTCCTTTGCGCGCAGCTTCAGCTCACGCAGGATTTGTTTCGTTTTCTCCGGTGTGAGGGTACCATAAGTCTCGTCGTTGATCATCATCACAGGCGAAAGGCTGCAGCAGCCAAGGCACGCAACGTCCTTGAGCGTAAACAGGCCGTCCTGCGTCGTCTCCCCGTCGCGGATGCCCAATTCCTCCTCAATGGCCTGCTCGATCATCTGGGAACCGTTGACGTGGCATGCCGTCCCTTGACAGAGCATGATCAGATATTTTCCAACCGGCTGGAAGCGGAACTGCGCATAAAAGGTCGCCACGCCGAATACCCTCGCGGGCTTTACGCCCGTCCGACCGGCAATATAGCGCAGCACATCCTGCGGAAGATAGCCATAGATTTCCTGCGCTTTCTGCAGGATCGTAATCAGACTGCCCGGCACCCGGGCATATTCGTCCAGCACGCCATCTAATAGCGTCAGGTCGCTCTGGGCCGTATGTTCACAGCAACAACTCAAAACAATTGCCTCCTTCTAAAAAGCGGCATTTTTCGCCGCATCTGTTTCAAAAAAAGCGAACAATCCGCATCCTGCGGATCTTTCCGCGCGGGATGCGCATGGATTGTTCGTCTCTAGTCTCGCACTTATTATACATAGTTTTGGGGCCGCTTTCAAGCGTTTCGGCATCAATTACCAGAGTTGCATTGCATTTTGGTAGACATGTACGGAAAAGAACCCGTTCACCACCCCGTGTTTTTCACATAAAATGGAACGATGGGCGCAATGCCCCTGTCAAAGATAAAGCCTGCCGAAACATGCGACGTGTATAACCGGCAGGTATCAGTATTAAGGAAAGGGGATTTTTTACATGACAGAGAACAATTTGTCTCCCGGGCCCGCCCCTGAGGAGACTTCACAATATCCAGAGCGCGTTGCTGCTGACATCCAAAACCACTGTGGCAAGATCCAGACCAAAACGCTTCCGGAGATCATGGCCGACGAGATAGGCCACTATATCGTCTGCCAGATGCTGATAGGGACCAACAAAATAGTGGTGTTTGAAGGCGTTCTCACGCAGGTGGGCACCAATTATTTCGTCCTATTTGACGAATCGACTAACACGCTGACCTCCTGCGATATGTACTCGCTGAAATTTGTCACATTCTTCAACACCGGAATGACTGCAACACCTTACACGCAAGTGCCTCAGGATGTACAACAGGTAGAAAACAAAATTTGCAGATGGTACGATAACATGGCGGGCAGCAATAGCTTCCGTTATATGCCGCTGAATGATTCCACAATTGGCGGTTCCGTCCCCAGGCGGCTACGGGAGGAAGGAAATTTCTATCAAAACAGAATTTAACCTGCTTCCGGTATGGCAGAGCAAGTGAAAGCCGGGCGCGCTGCAAAAGGGGGATTTCCCGCTTGGTAACGCGTCCGGTTCGTTATCATGCAGATTTCAGCCCGACGAAACCGCTCTTCTGTTTTTTAAAATGCACGGAATACCTGCTCACTGACAGAAAGCTCTACGCCGTCAGTTCGTGGAATCTGCCTGCCGGATATAGACAGAGCGGTCGCCCGACTCCTTCTCGACCAAAGTCAGCGCACTGTCCTCGATGGAATACGTATACGTTTTCGTAATGCTCTTGCTGTAGATCGAATAGGTAATCGTCAGCGTGTTGTCCTCGCCAAGCGAATAGGTACCTTTTACAGTCCCCGTAAACGGGATATTGACAACCGGAACAGTGAAATTCGCATAGGTCAGTTCCACAATTCCCTCTTCTTGAAAGTCATAGCCGCTCATATTGGATGAGTCCATCCATTTACCCAAAATTTTCTTCTCCGGGCCGGCGCAGGCGGTCAGCGCCGTCAGCATCAGAATCGCTGCCATCAGCATCGCTATCGGTTTCCATATCGTTTTCATCCTTCGTTCCTCCTTTTCAAAACGACCGCTGGGCTGTTTGATCGTTTTTCCTGTTTATTATACGGGAAGCACTCCAAAAAGTCCATAGAAATCCCTGCGGAAAGGCAGCATGATAGGCGCTTTCTTCCCACAGATTGGCTCAACGAGCTCAAACAGCTGTTTACGCAGACATTTCCGGAGGAGGACCTAGGTGCCCTGACGCTCTATATCATCGGACGGTGCGGCTGGCCAAACATCTGTTTGACGGCGCAGGACTGTTCTTTGCCAAACCAGACACAAAAATCCCGGCGAGCTGTGCCCGCCGGGATTTCTTTTTGCCTGTTTTATTCCATCGATGCGCAGATCGCATCCACCAGAGCGTCCACTGCGGGCAACTGCTCCCGCTTCAGGGCGGAACGGATTTCCAGCGGCTCGCAGACGAGCGTCATGTTTTTCATGCCCTCGAGCTGCTTTTTCATCAGCTGCGCCGATGCGGGCGCCCAGGAGCCGTTGCCAACAATCGCCGCCTTGCGGTTTTGCAGGTTCAGCGCCGCCATCTCATGCAGGAGATTGTCCATCCCATAGTAAATGCCCATATTATAGGTGGGAGCAGCCAGCACCATATGGCTCAGGCGGAACATCTCCGCAATGATTTCGGAGGGATGGGTTTTAGAAACGTCATAGACGCTTAAAGCCGCAACGCCACGCTGCGCCAATTTATTTGCGATGATATCCACGGCATTTTCCGTATTTCCATACATGGATGCATAGGCCAGCACGACGCCGGGCTCCTCCGGAAGGTATTTGCTCCAATGGTCGTACTTGTCCAGAATGTAGCCGAGATCCTCACGCCAAATCGGGCCGTGGAGCGGGCAGATCACGCGGATATCGGCGCCAGCAAGCTTTTTGAGCGCAGCCTGCACCTGTGGGCCGTATTTGCCCACAATATTGGCATAGTACCGGCGCGCTTCTGAGAGATAAACGCGCTCGAAATCCTTTTCATCGCTGAAAATGTCCCCATCATGTGCACCGAACGTGCCAAACGCGTCCGCTGCAAACAGGATCCCCTGGCTCTCCTCATAGACGAGCATAACCTCCGGCCAGTGAACCATGGGGGCAAAATAGAATTTCAGCGTGTGCGCGCCCAGCGAAAGGGTATCGCCCTCGCGCACTTCCATACACCGGTCTTCCAGCGAAAAGTCATAGAACTGGCTGATCATCTGAAACGTTTTTTGATTGCCAACGATCTTCATCTCCGGATAGCGGCGTGCCAGCTCTTCAATATTGGCGCAGTGGTCCGGCTCCATATGATTGACGACCAGATAGTCGATGGAACGCCCCGCAAGCACATGATCAATATTTTCAAAAAACTGCCGGGTGATCGCCGCGTCCACGGTGTCCATCAGGGCAACCTTTTTATCCAGGATCAGATAAGAATTATAGGCGACACCCTGCGGCAGCGGAAACATATTTTCAAAAAGTGCAAGACGCCTGTCATTGCCGCCTACCCAATGGATGTCAGGGGTGATTTCCCTTGTGCAATACATACCTTTTGCCTCCCAATCAGCATTGTCTGTGCGTATTTTGTTCGCTTATTCTAATCGGCCATTAGTTTACGCCATTTTCAGGAAAAAGTCAAATAACAATAATACCACGAATTCATTGTACAAAGCACTGTGCGGCACAGCCGCAAAAGCGAGCCCGTAAGCCTTCCATTACAAAAGCAATGTTCTCCGAAGCTCTTGGAATCTTTAATTCTTTAGAGGTTCGTGAGATTATTTTACCACAAATCCCCGCACTCCAATCACACAGGCACCATTTTACGGTAAAAAATAAACCATCGTATCTTCCGCAGAAGACCGATGGTTCACTTTCACTGCGCGCTGGGGGGCTAAGAGAGAACCGGGGCAAGACATGTGCTCGTTTTGGCAAACGAAAACACGTCGCAGTTCTTCTCGCGCAGCTCTTTGGCTGATACGCATACGACATCGCGGCAAACGCCGCCCGCAAGCCGGACGCGCTCCCGAAGCGTTTCCATGGCCTTCGCGGCATGCCTGCCATCGTATAAAAGTAGGCCGGAAACCGCCCTGCCGCGCAGGTTCGCCTTATGCAAAAAGGCATTGACCGCAGGCACCGGGCTGCCGTGCCAGACGGGAGTTGCCAAGATGATCGTATCATAATCGTCCAAATCGATCTCAAATGGATCGATTTTGGAGCCCAGGCCTCTTACGGCCAGATAAGCACCGACCGTGACGGCGGAAAGCACACCCCGGTCATAGCGCTCGCGCAGCTCAAGGACGTCTACCTCGCCTTCCCGCGCGGAATTCTCACAAAGCGAGCGGATGTTTTTTTGATTGGAATAATAGACCAACAGTGTTTTCAAAATTCACACACTCCTATTGATAAACACTTTTTACAGAGCAGCTGAAACGGTTGACCGCCCCGTAAAAATATCTCCATATCTGAATAAGGTACCGTTTTATCAGCTAACCTCAGGCGCATTTCCACGCGCCTCTTCCGCTACGCGGTGCGCCCATGCGGCGATATCCGCAAAGACGGTCTCGCGGTCGGTCTCGTTGAGAATCTCGTGCCGATCATCTGGATAGAGCTTGATCGTTACATCTCCATGCCCTGTCTTTTTCAAATCCCGGTAGACCTGCCGCACGCCTTTTCCATAGTCGCCCACGGGATCCATCTCGCCGGAAGTCAACAGGATCGGCAGCGGATACGGCACCTTCTGATACCATTTGGATGAGGACACATGCTTCAGGAGGCTGAACAGATCGTGGTAGCCCGCTGCGGTAAACAGGAAGCCACACCAGGGATCCTGCACATACCGGTCAACCATTTCCGCATCCTTGGTCAGCCAATCGAAGGCCGTGCGGGGCGTCCCGCATTTTTTATTATAACTGCCAAAAGCCAGCCGGTTGATAAATTCGCTACGGTAATGGCTTCCGCGGCGCTTTGCAATAAAACTCGCAAGCCCGACGGCAATCCCCGCCGCCGGATTTTCGCCGCTCGTGCCGCAGTACACCGCGCCGTCGATCTCATTGCCATACAGCTCTGTGTAATAACGAGCCACAAAGGAACCCATGCTGTGTCCAAACACGATGACGGGCACACCCGGGTATTCCCTGCGCGCCAAATCGGTCAGCGCCTTTGCATCGCGCGCGAAGGCCTTCCAGCCGTCCTCCTCACCGAAGTAGCCCAGCTCCTCGTCATTTGCCGCGCTTCTGCCGTGCCCGATATGATCGTTGGCAAAAACGGCAAATCCCTGCGCGCACAGATAGGAAGCAAACGCATCATAACGCGTTACATGCTCCGCCATGCCATGTAAAATCTGAAAGATAGCCGTTACCTCCTGCCCGCCTGCGGGAGCCCAGCTTTTTGCATAAATATCGGAAAGACCGGTAACCGATGGAAAAGAATATTCCTTCGTGATGACATCCATACACAATGCCTCCTGAAAATACTCTTATGTAAAAGGACAAAGAAATAAAATATCTGATCAATACGAACCGTCCATACGCTCATATGAACTTCTGTTGTTTTTATTATATCACATGATTACAAAATTGTAACCCTTTTGTTACGCTTTTGTAGTAATAGACAAATTCGCAGGCCTTTTTTTTACAAAAAGAGCCCGTTTCATGCCTTATAAGCATAAAACGGACTTTAAAAAATTACAATTCATTACAAATAGTCATTTGTGCTGTGCAAGCCGCTGCGCGAGTTCTCCGGACGGGCGGACGCTCAGCGTGCGGTAGGTGTCGTAGATCACCTTGCCCGGCCGCGCACCCTGCGGCTTACGCAGCATGCGCACGGGCGTATAGTCCACGGGAACGGACGACGACTCCCGCGCGCGGCTAAACCAGGCAGCGAGCTGAGCGGCCTGAACGAGCGCTTCCCCACTCGGCTCCCGCCCGCCGGTTACCAGAATGACATGCGAGCCGGGGATATTTTTGGTGTGCAGCCACAGATCATTCTTGGCAGCCATCTTCAGAGATAGCTTGTCGTTCTGCACATTGTTGCGCCCGACAAGGACGGAAAAGCCGTCGTCCGTGCAGAATTCCATAGGCGGCAGCGCCTTGGGTGCCTTCTGCTTCGCACTGCGCCTACGCTTGAGATAGCCTCCCGCCGCCAGCTCCTCCCGAATCTCCGCGAGCTCACGCTCCGACTGGGAGCGGCTCAAAGCGTCGAATACGCTCTCGATATACTGGAGCTCTTGCTCTCCCGCGGCGATCTGCTCCGTGAGCACCCTCTGGGCCGTCTGCGCCTTGCGGTACTCCTTGTAATACTTCTGCGCATTGCGCGCGGGCGTAAGGGCGGGGTCCGCCGAAATGCGCAGGATGCGGTTCTCATCGTAGTAATTTTCCACGTCGTAAAACGGCGCGCCCTTTTCCAGCGTATATTGATAGGCGTTGATCAGCTCCGCGCGGATGCGCAGCTCCTCCCGGTCCTCACTGGCCGCAAGTTCTGCACGCTGGGCGTTCAGGCGGCGCGTAATGCGCTCCATGGTGCTCGTCAGCAGGCGGAATAAATCCTGCGCACGCTGTTTGGTGCGCTCAGCGCGATCGCGTTCGGTATAGAAATCGTCGAGCAGCGCCGACAATTCCGGATAAGCGCGCACATTCATCAAAGAGCCATACTGGCCAACGGGAAGGAACGCAAAATCGACGGGCTTGCCCTCCTGCAGTACCATCTCCGGCTCCGGACTGCCGCCGCGCACACGCTTGAGCAGCGCTTCCAGCTCCTGCAGCAGAATGTCCTTTTGCGCAAGGCTGAGCGAGGAGACAGGAAGATCCTCCCCCGCCGCTCGGCTTGCAAGCTCCCGGCAGACGATCGGCGACACGCCCTGCAGGGAATGCAGCAGCGCGGCGGAAAGGCGCGCCTCCCCTTCCGGCAGAACACGTTCATAGGCAGTGCGCGCGTCCTCCTGCAGAAGATTGACCTTGTCCTGCGCGGGTGGCAGCTCATAGGGCACGCCGGGCAAAATCTCCCGCACGGATGATTTGGCTGCGTCGATCCTCTTGACCGCGTCGATAACGGTGCCGTTTTCGTCGAGCAGGATGATATTGCTATGGCGCGCCATGATTTCGATGCACAGGCTCGGATGCACCCGATCGCCAATTTCATTGCTCGCGTCGAAATCGAGGAAAAGCACTCGGTCGAGCCCCACCTGCCGCAGCCCGGTGAGCACCGCGCCCACGAGCGTTTTGCGCAGGAGCATACAGAGCATGGGCGGTGTCTGCGGATTGTCCGGTGCATATTTGGTAAAATGCACCCGGGGGCTGTTGGACCGCACGCTGAGCAGCAGCTTATATGCCCCCGTGCGGTTACGCAGCGAGAGCACCAGCTCCTCCTTCGAGGGCTGGCTCACCTTTTCCACACGCGCACCGAGTGCCTCGCGTTCGATCTCCTGTTTTAAAAAATGAAGGAAAATACCATCAAGCGCCATTACAATGACTCCTTGTCATCAAATTGAACCCATGCCACCGGCCCCTCCTGCGGGATGCGCACCACGCGCAGCTCCGGAAAACGCGAGGAAAGCCTGCGTGCCAACACGTCAACTACCGGATTCTCCGTTTCATAATGCCCGGCGGCCAGAAGCGTCAGCCCCATCTGCAGCGCGTTAAGAAATTCATGATGGTTTGCATCTCCGGTTACATAAGCGTCCGCGCCCGCCGCCTTGGCCTGCGCCATCAGATCCGCGCCCGCACCGCCACAGACCGCCACGCGTGTGATAAGCCTGTCCGCATCAGACGAAGCCACGCGTACTGCGGCTTTCAGCCGGCGGCTTACCTCTCCGGCGAGCGTCGGCGTGTCCATGGGCTGTACTATGCCGATGCGCAGCAGGGGCGCCCCCTCCTCGGAGGGTACCGGCTCCACTGCAGATAAACCGAGCTTTTCCGCAAGCACATCGTTGACCCCTCCCTGCGCCACATCCAGGCAGGTGTGCGCGCAGACCGCGCTCATGCCCGCACGCGCCAGCAGATAGGCGGGCTCCTGCGCAAGGAACTGCTTTTGCGCATGAAAGATCACCGGATGATGGCTGACGAACAGCTGCGCACCCTCCTTTTCAGCCCAATGGACCGCTTCCGGCGTAATATCGAGCGCAACGGCGAGCGTTTCCACCTGCTGCGCCGAATCTCCCACCAGAAGCCCGCTGTTGTCCCAGCTCTCCTGCCGATCGAAGGGAGCGATTTCATTGAGAAAATCATAAATATCTTTTACGCAAATCATCCTGTCAATGATCCTCCTTTTGCAGTGGCAAAGCTGCCTTCATCTTTTTCATCGCCTCGTCCAGCTCCGCAACAGCCGCTTCCAACCGGGCGCATTCCTCTGGCTCCTGTTCCGACCGGCGCAGCGCGTGCGCGCGGGCTGCCAGACGCTGGCGCTGCTTTTGCAAAAAGAGCAAAGCGGCTTCTGTCCGGCAGTCAGGCAGCCGGCCAATATAGGGCATGCCGGGCGAACATGCCGTTTTTGCTCCCGTATACTGCGCGCACAGGGCGATATATAGATGGGACTCCTCCTGAACGGCGTTTTCCTCTAAAATATCAAACCCGTTTTCATATAAAAAACGGCGCACGTCCTCTCCATGCGTCATTGGCTGGAGAATCAGCCGTTTCTCCCCGTCCCGCAGCCACGGCGTGCGTTTTAGAAGGGTGACGATCAGCTCCCCTCCCATGCCTGCGATTACAAGATCCTGCACCTGACGCGGATCGATTTCATCGAGACCGTCCGACAGACAGGCTGTGATTTTATCCTCCAGATGATACCGCCGGATGGTCTGCCGTGCGTTTTCCAGCGGCATTTCGCGCAGATCAGCAGCGATCGCACGGGGGCATTTCCCCGACAGCACCAGATATACGGGCAGATAGGCGTGATCTGTCCCGATATCGGCGACCGATACGCCCGCGCGCACAAAATCTGCCGCCATCTGCAGGCGGGGGCAAAGGGAAATTCCATTCATTGGGATTGCCTCCTCATATCGCGTCCAACGGCCGCATCCGCCCAGACGCCGAAAAATCCCGTTACAAGGAAAAACCGCCCGGCAAATGTCGAGCGGTTTAAAGCCTTTGCCTTTTATTCCTTGCCGGCAAGGTATGCATTGATCTCCTTGACCAGCGCGTCGGCATCCACACCATGCACCATGCAGGCCTGCTCAACGGTCTCGCCGCGGGAAGCGGGGCAGCCAAGGCAATGCATGCCCATATTCAGAAAATAAACCGCCGTCTCGCGGTCAATATCCAGGATATCGCCGACGGTCATGTTTTTATCAATCTGAGCCATTTGGAATTCCTCCTTATTTACGTACTGTTTTTATTATAATCCCTCGGCACGCCAAATGCAATACATTCTATTTTCCTGTTTTTCGATTTCGTCATACTTTCGTCATTTGCATTTCTCACAATCTTTTATTTTTGAACATACATTTGTAACATTTTGCAGATATACTAAAACCAAGCTAAACGAAAGAGAGCTTACAGCCTAAGATCCCCTCGCAAGAGGGTTCCTATATTTTTCTACTTTTTCATTTTTCTCTCCTTTTTTCCCTCATTTTGCAAAATGGGCGCCGGTTTTCCGGCGCCCATTTTGTTTGTTTTTTTAGATTTCCTTCTTTTCAAAAATATGAACCGAGATTAGATAGGATGCTGCCAATGCTGCAATGGCCAAAAGCGGATAAAGTGGCCAAAGCTGCGCAAGCGTATGAAAAGCGCCCGGAGCCGTTTTTTTCAGTAGCGTATATCCGCCAAATACGACTGCAAACAGTACAAAGAAAACCAAAATCAGCATCATACGCATTTTCTCAGCACCGAAGCGATAGGTCAGAGGGATCATAACAGAAACATACAGGAACGCCGCCACTAAGCAGCCGCCGACCGTCCCCAGAATCAGCCTGATATCCAGGTTTCCCTGAATAACGGCTGCCAGAATGCCTGCAGCCGTGGCCAAAACGATCCCAATCAGGCTCAGCAGAAAGGACAGCACATATTTTTCCTGCACGGCGGTCTTTCTGGAAACTGGCATAGACAGCATATACGTATTCCATTTTGCCATATCGTCATAGGAGAAAGTGCTCACCGCCAGCATGACAGCCTCAATTAGAACGATGCCGGAGAAGAATGCGGGGCCTGTCGGTAGAGAACAGAAAAAGAACAGAACGAGCAAGAGGCCAATCGTCCTGAAATTAGATCGAAGCAGCAGAAAATCTTTGATCAATAAGCCTTTCATTGTGCATCCCCCTTTACATAAAACAGCATGATATCCTCCAGCGTCGCCGGATCGAGCACACAACCATCATAGGCGTGCGGTTGCGCGGAATCCAGCTTTACCAGGGCCTCCACCCCGACCCCGCTTTTGCGCGAGCCGATCACGCCGCTTTTGTCGATGAAGGCGAAGCGGTCTGCCCCGCAGCGCAGAATCCGGTGGGAAAGTAGAAGGTCGTCCTTCGATTCGCTTGCAAGGATCCGCCCCTGATGGATAAACGTGATATAGTCCGCTACGCGCTCCAGATCGCTGGTGATGTGGGAGGAGAGCAGAATGGAATTGCGCTCATCCTGGATGAATTCCTGGAATAGATCGAGAATCTCATTGCGCACAACCGGGTCGAGCCCGCTCGTTGCCTCATCGAGCAGCAGAAGGCGTGGGTGATGCGCCAAAGCAGCCGCTATGGACAACTTCATCTTCATGCCCCGGGAATACTCCTTGATCTTCTTTCCGCCTGGCAATTGAAACCGCGTACAGAGCGAATCGAACAGCCGATCATCCCAATTGGCATAAACCGGGCGCATCACAGACGGAATATCCTTCGCGCGCAGGACGTCGTGAAAAAAATTCTCGTCAAAGACGACGCCGATCTGCTCCTTGATTTTCTGCTCTTGCTTCACCGGATCCAGGCCGAAGATCGAAATTTCTCCGCCATCCTTATGGATCAGGTTCAGAAGCAGCTTAAGCGTGGTGCTTTTGCCTGCGCCATTTTCGCCGATAAGGCCCATGATGCAGCCCTGCGGCAGGGTAAAGCTAACATCTTTGAGCTGAAAAGTACCGTAGTTCTTGCAAAGATTCGAAACCCGGATGCTGTCATTCATCAATGTAACCATTCCTTTCTGTGTGAAAAATATGCAGGCTATTAATCCCCGTATTGCAGCCGGATGAGCTCCAGCAGCTCCTCCATGGTAATCCCGCTGCTCTGCGCCAACTCAACCGCCTGCTGCAGATAGTATTCCACCTTTTTCAATTGTTCCTCCCGGATAAATTCCATATTCCTGCGCGCAACATAGCTTCCCTTTCCTGGGAACGATTCGATAAAGCCATCGCGCTCCAGCTCCTCATACGCGCGTTTGGTCGTGATGACGCTGATGCGCAGCTCCTGCGCGAGCAGGCGCATGGACGGGAGGCTGTCCCCCTGCGCGAGCTGGCCGCTGATGATCATATTTTTGATTTGTGTGGCGATCTGATCGTAGATCGGCTTCCCGCTCGCATTGCTGATGAGGATATCCAATGTATCGTCCCACCTCCTATATTGTATATATCAAGTATATACAATACGCTCGAAATGTCAAGTAGGAATACAAAAAAATCCGCCCCGCCTGAAAATAGGCGGAGCGGATGGATTCCGATCATGTTGCAGTACGGAGAGGAATCAGAAGTTTCCGCGTCTATTCGGAGCCATATTGGGATAAGAGCCTGCCATGTTATTCTGCATGGCATTTCCAGAGGACATCGACGACCTGCCCTGATTGTTGAAGCTCATCGTCGTATTCCGGCCCCGCGGCTCATAAAAGGTGATAAATTTCAGCGAGTAAACGTCGCCTACAATGTAACGCCCCTCATTGGGCTGATACAGCGTGACAAAATTCACGCCGGCAGAATAGAGTATACCGTCGCGCCGGACAATATTATTGGTGCCAATGAGAAATTCGCAAGTAACCGGCTGGCCGATATTTTCCTGCAGGATTGCGGCGAGCGAATCAAGGTAGTATTCGCGCCCGGACTGTGGGCTCTCTATCTGCTCCTGCGTAAGTCCCGCCTCCTCGGCCGGATCAAGATTGAGGCCGTTGTTATTGCCGGTCTGCGCGAACGTGTTGTTGTTACCGTCCATTCTAACACTCCTTCTTCATGATTGGGGGTAATTCGTCAGGTCTGAAAATAGGCATCCGTGGGATTATAAAAGCAATGTTGAGAGATCCGTGCGGCAAAAATTCCGATATTGGTGGGAAAATAGGTTTGGCATGAAGGGGAATAGGGATTGAAAAACCAGAGCGCCTGGCCCACATTGTATAACCGCTGGCCTGCAATCGCCCAGTCCGCAATTTCATAGTGGATCGCTTCCGGGCGCATATTATAAATATTCTGCGGATTTGGCCGTCCTCCTACAAATTCCTCAACGCAGGTGAACTGTCCGGGCTGAAAGATGATATTCCGAATGCTTCCCTGCCCAACACGCTGGTATTCCCCTCCCTGTATGTTGACGCGGTTCATCACAACACCGGCCACGCCCCGCATTCCCGCGTCGCCCTCTCCTCCTGCTTCGCACTGGATCAGTCGGGCAAGCAGCTCGCGGTCTGAAAAAGCCATGGCATCCCTCCTCCTGCACAGGCAATTTATATGCTTTCCAACCTTCGATTATGCAAAGCCCGCGATTCAGGAATCCATGTGCTTTCCCTGTTGCCCTCCAAAATTTTAATTCAATCATACAACAAATTGGCCATATAACTTGAAAAAAATTAAATTCTATTATAAATATTGACAATGCTAATATCAAAGCATATGATCTTATAAAAAGGAGGGTTGTTATGCACTGGTTCAACAAATACCGAACTTATTTGAAAAATCCACAGGCCTACTATCACTTTTTGGAAAAAACTGATTTGAGCATCCTCCCCACACTTCAAATCGGTGCGATCGACAAATTAAAAGAGGCGAACGAAAACGAGCTGTACCAATGGTTGGAGGATTATCCGTTTCTGCTGGATCAATATCCTTTGCAGGAATGCGCACAGGGCGCGGATGATTTCAGCACGGCGCTACATGTGATGGACTGGCTTTCCGCGCATACCAATTATTGTGGATTACAGTTCCGATTGATCCCCGACCGCACACCGGCTATCCTCAAATATGGCTGCGACAAATCCTTCCGCCATGCGATCAACTGCCGTTTTAAAGCCATCGCCATGGCGGATTGCCTCCTGGCCCTCGGTAGAAAAGCCTATCCAATCGCCCTGATCGCGCAGAAGCAGAAGGGGAAGGAGAAACCCTGCCACCTGATGGTACATGTCTATGCACAGGAGCTAAAAAAGTGGGTCGTGTTCGACCCCTCCTTCCACACCTATTTTCTGGATGAAACGGGCCGCCCGCTCGATATCTTTGGGCTGCGCGAACAGTTTATGGAGGGAAAGACGCCCCGGTTCCCCGGTTATGATTTAAACGGATCGGACGGCTTGCAGGATATTTACATCCAGTCGTTTGTCAAACCCGCATTGACCAATATTACCACTTGGAACGACAACTCGATGGATCAACGCAATGGTATGCTGATGCAGCACCGCAAGGCTTTTGACCGGATCCCGCCCGGATTCGGCCCGGTGATCAAAGCGCAGGCAGAACGCTTCCAGTCGTTAAATCTAACGGGTTGAATCGAAAAAAGCCGCGCGCCATGGCTGTGAAACCATGGCGCGCGGCCTTTCTATCCGATTGTTTATTTTGCAAACTCATCAAAGGCAATCGCGCGATTAAAAATGCACACCTCTCCACCAGGCAGCTTCTGCGCCGTTACTGGGCCGCTCCTGAGCGATTCGTTCACATGTGCCGCGCAGTAGGCGGAGGCGTCGAGTTTCCCATCGACATAGATCTTGAGCATGCCGTTTTTCTCGCGCAGTGCGGCAAAGCGGCGCTCTTTGCCGTCGTTAACCGCCTGCGTGGACAGGGCGGTTACACCGCCCGCAGAAAAGCGCAGCTTTCCGTCCGCATCAACAGAAATTGTAAACGCGCCGTCCTGCGTCAGGAGCATCACGTCCGCCTCCTGTGTGGCAAGCGGGAAGGTCACAGTAAAGTCGCCTTCGCCCTCCACGCCGCTGTCTGCAAGATAAGCACCGCTCTGCGCCTGCACACGGACGATAACGTCGTCCGGATAATAGGGAATGCGGGCCGTTTCCTGCACTGCATTGCCGGCACAATCCACAAGGCTGATCTCCGCCGCCACCGCCTCATAAGGCAGAAACACATCCTTGCACGATGCGATCACCGTATGGTAATCCGCGCAGAGCGTAAGCTCCGCCTGTGCGCCGTTGAGCAGCACCTGCGCATCCGCAATGCTGACGCGCTGGTCGAAACAGAGGCAAACCGCACGATCGGAGATCGTTTTGGCCGTGCGCATCTGCGCCGGCTTCTTCTTCTGCGCACCAAAGCGCAGAATGCGCACCTCATGCGGGGCAAGCGTGAGCTTCACTCGGCCGCCATACTGATAAGTCTTCCCGTCCGGCTTTGCCGCATAGGGAAGCACCTGCAGGCAGGAAAGGTCCTTTACGCCCTCTTTGACGCCGATGAGCCGGTCAAGCGTGATCTCATACTCCTGCACGAAATTGGCCGGGTTGCGCAGGGAGACGATCCCCTCCCCGCCATCCCAGGCGGAGTAGCCGTAAACGTTCCCCTTTGCCGGGGTTTCGCCGATGAGCTTTGCGTTGCGCAGGATATGGAAATTTTCCTCCGCCCAGTGAAGCACTTCGGAACAGACCTGCCATTTTTCCTCGCCCATCATATTGTAGCTGAAATAGAGCTCCCAGAAGGAGGTACCGCGCGCGGCGAGCTGATAGAGATAGTTGCGGAATTCCTCCGTGGTGGCCTGGATGACCTGCTTCGTCTGCGGGGATTTTACCGTATTGCCGTAAATCGGATCGTGATTATACAGATGTGCCAGCGGGAACTGGAGCTCGCGCGTACGCACGAAATCAAAATACCGGTCGTCGCGGTATGTCATCATCTGGTCGACGTCTGAATCCTGCTTGGAGCCGCCCTTCGACGGAATCTGGAAGGAATGGTCGCCGCTGTTTTGCATCCAGATGGAGTTGACCCACTGCAAAAACCAAGGGCTCGGATTAACATAGCAGGTGAAATTGATCCACAGGCTCTTGCCTTGCTCTTCGCGCTGGGCGCGCATAGCGGCAAAAATATCCGTCCAGTTCTCCCACAGCTCTGTGGTGAAATACATATCGTGCTCGCCGCCGGTCATGTGACCGTGCTTCTTCTTCGGGCAGGGGCGCAGGGCGAAACCATCCAGCTTCCAGTAATTCAGGTCAAACCGCTCCATAAAGTCGAGGAACAGCTTCCTGACTCCCTGCTGATAAACCGGGGCTGCCACGCAGATGTCTCTTGACTTTGGGTTTTGAAAGCCCGTCCCGGCCTTTTGAATATGCTTTGCAAACTTTACCGTATCCGTCGTATATCCGCCGCGCGGGCCGAGCCACAGGCCGAAATGGGACGCAAATTTCTTCGCGAGCGCCGCGCTGGGATAGAGCTCCTGCGGAAACTTTTCATTGAAGCACCAGAAGCCCTTGCTGTAATCGTTCCAGCCGTCGTCCACAACATAGGCGTCCATGGGGGCAACGCCATGCTGTGTCAGGCCCTTCTCCATTTCATAGAAGGAGCCGACGATATTTTCCGACGTGATGTCGAGCATATGATCGTACCAGGAATTATATTGCTTACGGAACTCCGTCTTTGTGGAGATCGTCTCAATATAGCGGAAGAAGTCGCTTTGCAGCACCTCCCTGTCATCGCTGCGGGCCGCGCCGAGCACGGCGGGCCAAGAAAGGAAAACGCCGTCCGTTTTCCGCAGGCGGGAAAACGGCTTGCCGGAATAATACCGGGTGCGCGCCGTAGCCTCCTCAATGCGCGTATCCGCCGCCGGGAACTCACAGCCCAGGAACAAGCTGCCGAGATAGACCGGCTGGCCCAGCCCCATATGGAAACCGGAAATATTGGCGGGCTCCATTTCCGGCCGCGACCAGGTCTTCTCCCCCTGCGGCACGCGCAGGGATAGCAGATCGAGCGAATCAAGCGTGAGCGTGTCCGCCTGCTGCTCCGGAATGGAAACCTCTATGTATTCGCGCAGGAAATGGTCCTTCGCCTCAAGCACAGCCACCAGACGTACTGCAACAGGGATGCCCAGCGCCATGACAGGCGCAAAAGAAATGCACAACGCCCTGCCGTCTGGAAGCGCGGCATAGGACACGGAGCTGACCGAAAAATCGCCGGCAGAAAGCCGCGCGGTTTTGCGGCCGGCAGAAAAACGCAAGATAAATTCTTGAGAGGATGCACCCATCGTATAGGAGGCTGGCGCTCCATCCACCCGTTTATTTAAAATTCCGCCGACGGACAGCCTGCTGTTTGCAATTGGATAAGTGCGCTCCAGGTATGCGTTTCCGATCGTGACGGCCCGCTCGGTGCAATGGAGGTATACGCTCCCCTCGGACGATTCTGTCAATGGAGCAAAAGGCTGGGACGCTGTGGTAAACGGCTGAAATCTCATGGCAAACACCTTTCTGCATGATACTTGATACAAACAAAAATACGTACCTGTGCCCGGGTCGCACCTATTGTAGCAAAGACACCCACTGTTTGCAAGAAAAAAGGCGCGCTGCAAAATGCAAACACACACATTTTGCAGCGCACCCCTGAGAAAACGATTTGCAAGCCATCCATGACAGCCCGCACTTTGCTTCTTGGCAGGCTTAAGCCACGCTTTTCTCGACTGGTCTATTCACATATTCTGCAGCAATCCCATTGCACATAATTTTCAACAGATGCCAAAATCAGTTTATCTCCCGCGCTTGCGGCTTGTTGTTTTCCCCTGTCAGCAGGCGGTTCTTGCATCCACCATCCTTGGCGCAGTGGTCGGCATGCATACAGCGCAGCCTCCGATTCCGGTTTTCATCCAACTGCTCTTCCATTATAACATTGCGCCCGAGCACCCAGCAATATTGCTCACGCGCCTTCGTATTCCCGTGTTCCATCCGGTCATCACCCACTTATCCGTTTTGTTGTCACTGTTAGTATATTCACACGGGACACAGATAAACAATCGCTATGTAAAAAATATATGATTAGCACACGGTATATTTGTCCAATAATATTTCATAAATATGACAGGGAGGCTGATGATTCGTGGATCGTAATTTCAAGCTCACCGTTTTGGAAAAGGTACGGAAAACGCCGGCGGAGCCGACGCCGGAGCAAAAGCTGCTCGAGGACATCAGAGACATCTGCCGGCGCATCGACACTGCATACGCCCGCTTTGAATATGAAGAGGACGCGGACCTGGTGGAGGCTGCTATCTATGAATTGGAAGCCCTCAAGGCCCGTTACCGGTACCTGCTGCGCATTGCAAAGGAGCGGGATGTCCACGGCACGGCAATCAAGCCCGTATGGGGCGCAAACGGAAGGATGGATACGATGGGATAGGTCTGACTGTCGCTCTCTATGCGGCCGGGATCGCGGCGGCGCTCGTGATCCTGGGCGCCATGCTGCGTTCCGGCCATGCGTTCAAAGCCCTGCTGATGAGCGTTCTGCAGGGCGTCGCCGCGCTGTTTGCAGTCAATGTTCTGGGCACGTTGACGGGCGTGACGCTGGCCGTCAACTGGTGGACTCTCGGCATCAGCTCCCTGGGCGGCACGGCAGGGGTAATTCTTCTGCTGGTTTTGAATGTGGTCCTGTAGCGGAACATAGGAAAAATTTTTAAAAAAAATGGAAAAAGGGCTTGCATTTCCTCCTGCGATCCGATATAATAAATCTCGCGCTCAGGAAGGGAAGGACACGCAGTCGTTCCCACTTGGAAATGCAAGCACGGACGTTTAGCTCAGCTGGTAGAGCATTCGCTTGACGTGCGAAGGGTCAGCGGTTCGAGTCCGTTAACGTCCACCAGAAGGAACCCCATAACCATGAAGTTTTTTGTGGTTATGGGGTTTTTCTTTTTGTTTAAAAGTTTAGTTTTCTGATTACTATACACATTCAAGATTGTTAATCCGCTTTCGAGCTGCTATGAAAAAGGAGCCAAAGGGCTCCTTTTTCATTTATTAAAATCAAATAAATCTGCAAGCTCCACGCTGAGAGCGTCAGCAATATCAAATAAAACGGTTGTAGTAAAAACTGTCGGGACGTTCGGAGCCTCGATATTGCTCATGTGCGTTCGGCTTATCCCTGCTTTTTCGGCAAGTTTTATTTGCGTTAAATTTGCCTTTTTCCGATAATAAGCTATATTGATTGCTAACTGTCTATATTTATCTGCATGTTTCTCCATTATTCCACCTCAAGAATGATGATAAACCACAAATCGATGACAATAAACAATCTGACATCGATATAAAATATGCTTTCAGATTGCAATAGCAATTTTTCTGTGTTATAGTTACTCATGAGGTGAAAAATATGAACACATTTGATAAATCTACAAATGCCTGTTTTGCCGGATACGGTCCCCAACATTTGCCACAGCAAGAAGTCCTCATAGAATATATTAAAAAAACAATTGAGCTTGCCATCATAAAAGCGTTACTTAATGGATGTACCCACTTTATAACGGACTGTAAGCCGGGTATAAATCTTTGGGCTGCAGAAAAATTACTTGAACTACGAGATATAGATAGAATAAAGAAAAATTATCCCTGTCTCACTTTAGAGTGTATTTTACCGAGAAAATCTGAAAGGAGTATAAATCCACTTTATCATTACCGCCTACATAAAGTCATAGAAAGAGCGGAGTTTATAAATAAAGATTTTGAAAAACGCGACGCGAAAAAACGTGCTCAATATTTGGTGGATTCATCTTGTTTACTTATAACATACTGGGACGACGAAAAGCCGGACGCTCTGAATTATATTAATCATTACGCAGCCCAGACCGAGGGAATACATATTGCCAATATTTATGGAAAATTAGAGATTTTATTCGAAAACGGCGATAATCCTTTTGAATGGGCGAGAATATTTATTGAATCATTATAAAATAAAGAGAGCCAATCGTTTAGCTCTCTCAGATTATTAAAAAATTATAAAAAATGTATAAAAAGCCCAAACTTACGACTTTCTTGTGCTATTTAGATGCTATCAGCAACGTGGGGCTCCCTCTGATGAGGGAGCTGGCCGCGAAGCGGTCTGAGGGAGAGATTTTTCCTTTTCAATACCTGCTCTCCCTCCGTCACGGCTGCGCCGTGCCACCTCCCTCGTCAGAGGGAGGCTGATAGATTATCATATGAAGTGCAACAGAAGAAAAGGAAATAGACAATATAGAATCAAAGCGTGCGGCCTATGTGCACATATCGTTCTTTCCTATTTTCTGTTCGGATGTTATCAACGACCTGAGGCTCCCTCTGATGAGGGAGCTGGCCGCGAAGCGGTCTGAGGGAGAGATTTTTTCACTTCTAAATCGATTTTTTCGCAAACGCCATAAAAATTTTCAACAACATCCAGATTGCAAATCCTGAGCACTCGGAGATTCAGCGTTTTAAGCGCTTTTGTTCGTTCATCATCTCTTTTGACGTGCTCGGTTTCATAATGCCCGCCGCCGTCAAGCTCTATCACCAGCCCTGCCTTTGCACAGTAGAAATCTACAATAAAATTACCGATCGCTTTTTGCCGTTGAAAACGAATCGGATACCTACGTAAAAAATCATACCAGAGCTTGCGTTCCCATGGAGTCATGTTTTTTCTCAGCGTTTTTGCAATCGGAATATTGTTTTTATTGTATCCTTTCATTTTCTCTCCCTCCGTCATGGCTACGCCATGACACCTCCCTCATCAGAGGGAGGCGAAAAGTAACCCCGGAAAGTCCCCGGAAAGTATAATAAAGACCAACGCGTGCGGCCTATGTGCGCAAGCCGTTTTGTCTTCTCTATTTGGTAAAATCAAATAATTGTATTAGCTCCACGCCGAGGGCGTCAGCAATATCAAATAAAACGGTTGTAGTAAACGCTGTCAAGACGTTCGGGGCCTCGATGTTGCTCATGTGCGTTCGGCTTATCCCCACTTTTTCAGCGAGTTCCATTTGTGTTATATTAGCTTTTTTTCGATAATAAGCTATATTAATTGCTAACTGTCTATATTTATCTGCATGTTTCTCCATTGCCTCACCCCGTGGACAATGATAGATTATTGACCGCCGATTTAAAACAATCCTATACCAAGCAATAGCATTCTATCAGTTTGCATATCCTTTCAATATGGAATATCATTGACGCGAGGCAAAACGTTATGCAACCTTTCCAAGCGCATGAGAACCATCGGGCCAAAAGAACACATTCAAAACATACAGACCGGATCACATAACTAATCAAAACGACGCAGACACGGATTTCTTCTCTAAATCGAAAAAATCCTGTCTGCGTCATTTTCTGCTGGCTATACCGTCTTTATTTTAATCCTTCTTACTCAAATCGTTCTGGCGGATGGCCACGCGGCGGATCTTGCCATTGACCGTTTTGGGCAGCTCATCGACGAATTCGACCACACGCGGGTATTTATAGGGTGCGGTCTCGCGCTTGACATGGTTCTGGAGCTCCTTTTTCAGCTCCTCGCTCGCCGTAAAGCCGGGGCGCAGGACGATCGTCGCCTTGACAACATTGCCGCGCAGCGGGTCCGGCACGCCGGTCACCGCGCACTCCAGCACCGCCGGATGCTCCGCGAGCACGCTCTCAATCTCGAATGGCCCGATGCGGTAGCCGGAGGATTTGATCACGTCGTCCGTCCGGCCGACATACCAGTAGTAGCCATCCTCATCCATCCACGCGGTGTCGCCCGTGTGATAGAGTCCGTCGTGCATCGCTTCCTTTGTGCGCTTCTCATCCCGGTAATAGCAGTCGAACAGGCCGAGCGGCTTGCCGTTGCCGAGCTTTACGACGATCTCGCCCGTAACGCCGGGCTGGACAGGCTCGCCGTCCTCATCCGCGATCATCACATCGTACTGCGGGATTGGTTTGCCCATGGAGCCGGGCTTCGGCTCCATGCCCACGAGGTTGGCGATCAGGAGCGTCGTCTCCGTCTGCCCGAAGCCCTCCATGAGCTTGATGCCGGTGGCCTCATACCATTTATGAAAGACGTCAGGGCTCAGGGCCTCGCCTGCGATGGTGCAGTATGTTAATTTGCTCAGATCCCAGCTCTTGACATCCTCCTGCAGGAAGAAGCGGAACATTGTCGGCGGGCAGCACAGGGACGTAATGCCGTACTGCTGGATCTTATTAAGGATATCCGCCGCTACAAATTTATCGAAATCATAGACAAAGACGCAGCTCTCCATAAACATCTGCCCATAGAGCTTGCCCCAGACCGCTTTGCCCCAGCCGGTGTCCGCGATGGTGAAATGGATGCCCTCCGGGTCGACGTTATGCCAGTATTTCGCGGTGGCGAGATGGCCCAGGGCATAGGTGTAGGGGTGCAGCGCCATCTTCGGGTTGCCTGTTGTGCCGGAGGAAAAATAGAGGATCATCGGATCATCCGCGTGCGTGGGAACGCGTTCAAAATCCTCAGGGGCTTTCTCCATCTCCGCCATAAAGTCCTCCCAGCCATCGCGCTTGCCATTGACCATGAGCTTCACTTGCCAGGTCGGGCATTCCGGCGCGGATTCGTCGAAATGCGCGGCCACGTCGCCCTGCCCGGTGCAGATGACCGCCTTGACGGAGGCAGAATTGATGCGGTAGACGATATCGTGCTTTGTCAGCAAAAAGGTAGCGGGAATGATCACCGCGCCGAGCTTGTGCAGCGCAAGGATCGTAAACCAGAATTGATAGTGGCGCTTTAATACCACCATCACCATATCGCCCTTGCCGATGCCCTTGGCGCGCAGCATATTGGCGGTTTTGTCGCTGTAGCGCTTGAGGTCGCCATAGGTGAAAGCATGCTCCTCCCCCTCCGGGTTGCACCAGATCATGGCGCGGCGGTTCGGTTCCGCCTTGGCGATCTCATCCACCACATCATAGGCAAAGTTGAAATGCTCCGGGTATTTGTATTTGTAATCGACGACGTTGCCCTTTTCATCGCGCGTCTCGTCGACGTATCTCTCATTGACATGCAGCATGGGAAACTCCTCCGTTTCAAAGATAAAATGATTGCGTTATTTCTTTTCGTCCTGCACCTTGAGGATAATCGCAAGAAACAGGCAGTCCTCGCCGCCGGTTGCGATCATGCCGTGGCCGTGGGAGGAATCATAGATGACGCTGTCGCCCTCATGGAGGATTTCCGTGTGGTTTTCAAACTGTGCCTTGAGCGAGCCCTTGAGGATGAAATCGAACTCCTGCCCCTCGTGGGTAGAGAGCTCAATCGGCTTCTCCTGCTCCTCCTCCTTGTAAGGCGCGGTGACGAGGAACGGCTCGCAGAATTTGCCCTTGAGATACGGGGCCAGATGATAATAATCAAAGCCGGAGCGGCGCTTGATCGGCAGGCCCTCGCCCTTGCGGACGATGGAATAGAAAAGCAGGTGCGGATTTTCGCCCGTCAAAATTTCGATCATATCCACGCCGAACTTGTCAGCGCATTTGAACAAAAAGGTGAAGGAGAAATCCGTCTCGCCGTTTTCCGCCGCCTCGTACTCCGCAACGGTGCAGCCGATGGTATCCGCCATCTCCTGTGTGGTAAAGCCCATAATCTCCCGCAGCGTGCGGATGCGCTCCGCGACCTCCGTCAGTTTCAGTTCCATTCTTACAATCACCCTTTCTGTAAAATCAATTGCCCTGAAAATAAAAATCAAAAATCCCGCCCCAAGCTCTTCTTGGGGCGGGATTTGATCAGCAAAACCCGCGGTACCACCCAAATTCAGCATTTCCCCGGCAAACTGCCCGGCGGAAACGCCCTTCAGGGCTCCAACAAGCCCCTGGCCTTAACGCGGCCTGACGAAGGCGCTTACTTACCCGAAGGCTTTCAGACCTCTGCTCAAGAGTGATTCCTGTTACCGCTGCTGCCCGTTCTCACCAGCCACGGGCTCTCTGAAAGCAGGGAGGATAACAGACGTCTCTGTCCATGCATTTCAAATTGGAAGACCATATAAACGATGTTGGATGCATTATAACGCCGGAAAAAGCGGATGTCAAGCGGTATAAAAAAATTTATACACTTTTCAGATATCGCCAACATTGCAATGTGAAACAGAGTTATAAAGGACTTTTTCGATCCGTGACGCTCCCTCATAATTTAAATAGGGAAAAGGAATCAAAATAAATGTGATCGGTATTCCGGGATCAGATATAGAAGGAAGCTGAACGGAAATCTTTTTGCAATCCGCCAATCTCATGTCGCCAAACAAGTAGTTTACAGAATTGATCGGTATCAAACGGTTTCTCTGAATCCCTATCAAGATAAACTCAAAAGTAAAGTCTTTATTTTCTTCATATAGGGTGTGAAAATCTCCGTCAAAAATCAATTCCGGATTGATATGTAACTCAACTGTACGATCTTTAGGGTTCACTGAATTCACATAAACAGGCGTAACCTGATTGTCATTTTTTTCAGCAGATTCCATTACATACGGCGTTTGCGACGCCTTACTGTTACCAGATCCAACCTGCAGGCGCAAAAAATGATAGGCATATGGATTTCCGCTTTCGACAAGGCGAGGAAATCTAACAAAAAGCATCAGGTTACTCTGATTAGAAAAGTTCTTCAAAGAGAATTCTGATTCCAAACCTACAATTTTTTCTCCAGTGTTCTCCAGAGTAAGCGAAAACAAGTGATCCTCTATCAGTTTATGATTTTGCAAAGCAAAAAAAGGAACGGGTTCAAAATTTTCTAATAATCCTACTTCCATCGTGAGAGTGGTATTCGAGCTATACTGTGTTTCCAATACAATTTTTTTCCCTTCTCCGCCGTCTAACATTTCTGCATTAAATTTTGTGAAAAGAGATAAATTGTTTTTAGAAGGAGTTCCACATGAAGACAACAAAAACACCACCTGTAAACAGTCAAATCTTGAAATGTTCAGTGGAAAGCGGATGTCAAACATCATAAAATATTAACTGATTCATCTTTTGCCTTTTCCATATTTCTTAAAATAACATAATGAATACAGCCTCGGAAATAGAAAGATAGCGACAAATACCAAAATATCAATCGTTCCAACAATGACAGGATAAGCAAGTAAAAGAACAGAGAGACAAATTGCGATACCACAAAGAACCCAAACCACACTGGCGCATTTTATGGTTGCTTCTTTATTTGACTGATCGGATGCCGTCCAAGGCGTTACATAAGCAATTGACATTTTTTCCTCCATTTTCGGAATCAACACGCCAATCACTGCTATCAAAATGCCAAAAATGATACTGATAATAAATCCCCATTTGAAGTTCATTTCTCCTATCATAAATAAAATTATACTCTGCACAATGACTGGAACAATGGCAACACCCCAGGTCCCAATTGCAAACAAAAGATTCCCGCCACTCTCATGACCAGTGCGATTTTGTCTGGACAGCTGAAAAAATATGATGATGACCAATAATATTCCTGGGATTCCCCATGCTGCAAAATTTCTTGAGACAAAGCTATCCGCAATTCCTTGTGAATTCCAATGTACAGCGACTTGGTCAGGATATTTGGAGTAAAACAATGCCGATAAGACAAATGGAGAAACCAATAGGCACAGATAAAGAATTTTACGAAAATTTTTCATAACTAAGACCTCCTAAAAATGAATATCTATTCTGCAACAATACGATTTCCCTGAATTTGATAGATTTTTTATATTATATCCTATATAGAATAATTTTTCTATATAAATTTACAAATTTAGATTACGATATTTAAATAATGAATCTTATATAATTAATTTATCCTATATTATTTAGTCATACAAAGCCGGAAAAGCGGCAGAAGATACTCCGCCGCTTTTCACGTTCAGCCAAACTTTTTCATCCCTATTTGATTGTTTGAATCCCGTTCGCCCGAATCGAAACACCACCCGGCTTTCCGTCAATTTCTCATTGCTTTTTCTCCATCTGAAATCCGATCTCCGTCTGTGCCGGATCATTGAGCAATTTCCCCGTATAGTCAAATCTGGACCCATGGCACGGGCAATCCCATGACAGCTCCGCCGGATTCCACTCGAGCCTGCAACCCAGGTGCGGGCAGCGCACCGTCACAAAATACGCGCCGCCATCCGGCGTTTTGTACACGCCATATTTCTCCCCCTCCACCTTCACGACCGCCGCCGTGCCATTCGGGATTTCGAAGAGGGTTTTCCGCGGGATTTCCAGCTTTTCCTTTGCGATGCTGTAAACCGTCTGTGCACCATCGAGCAGAAGCTTCGGGGCACTGATAAAGGGATGGAACCGCTGCGGGGAAAAGACAGGCGCGTCCCTGTTTTCCTGTCCGCAAATGAGATCCGTCAGGATCTCCGCAGCCGCCATCGCGGTGGTCATCCCCCATTTTTGAAATCCGGTCGCCACGTATACGTTCGGCCATTTTTCGCTGATCGGGCCGATCAGAGGGATTTGGTCATGCGGCATACAGTCCTGCGCCGCCCAGTGGTATTTCACTTTGCAGCCCGGATAAAAAATTTCCGCGCTCTGCCTCAGCCGCTCAAAATTGCCGCCCTCTTGATTTTTTCCCGTGCGCGTCCCTGCGCCGCCGAGCAGCAGGCAGCCCTCCGCATCGCGGAAGGAGAGGCTGTTTTTCTCCTCGCCAATATACATCCCGCCGATAGGCGCAGCGTTTTCGAGCGCGAGCACATAGGAGCGCTCCTGATGCATGCGCAGGAAGAAAAAGCCGGGCACATTAACGATTGGAAAATGCGTGGCGAGCACAACCGCCTTCGCCCGGACCGTTCCGCCGGGCGTGAGCACCTCCCCCCTGCCGATCGCCGTCACCATGGTATGCTCATAGATCTCCATATCCTTTGACAGCGCAGAAAGGAACTGGAGTGGATGGAACTGCGCCTGTCCGGCAAACCGCACGGCATTGGTCACGGAAAAGGGCAGCGCAGTTTTTGTGACGATGGATGCGGGAAGGCCGAGAGACTGTGCCGCAGCCGCCTCGCGCTGCGTCTTTGCTCCGCTGGCGGTGCTGTAGACATACGCGTCCGTCTCCTCCAGGCCGCACCGGATGCCGTTTTCTGCCGCCAACTCCCAGTAGGCGTCAATCGCCCGCTGATTCGCGTGGGCATATTGCAAAGCGCCCTCCCGCCCAAGGCGGCGGATGAGCTTATCGTAAATCAAACCGTGCTGCGATGTAATTTTCGCCGTTGTCCCCTTTGTCACGCCTGACGCGATGGTCTCCCGCTCGAGCACCGCGGCGTCGAGCCCCGCCTGCCTGAGTCGCGCCGCCGTTAAAATCCCCGTTATCCCGCCGCCCACGACGACGACATCCTTTTGCAGATCGCCCACAAGGGACGGAAATTGGGGAAGTCCGCTGGTAGCCTGCCAAATCGATTCCATGTTTGATCCCTGCCTTTGTATATTCGAACGTAGATATAGTATTGGCTGCAAAGCGGGATTCATCCATAAAACAAAATGCGCCGCCGCGAACAAATCCGCGGCGGCACCTGACAGGAAAAGCGTTATTCTTCTTTTAAGGACAGCGAATGAAGGCCGTAATATTGCGCCTTTGTGACATTCGCCCAGTGCTGCGGGTTTGGCTCCACATCGGCTAGCCCATAATAGGGAGAATAGGCATTGTCCTTTACGCGAACCTCGCTCACAGACACATCGAAATGCCCTTTCGCCTTCTCCCGCTCGATATACGCTTCGCGTGCCTGAATCCGGCGGTACGCCTGTGCGTTTTGCGCGTAGGTATTTCCGTACATCACGGCAGCGCAAATCATGCAACCAATAAAAACGAAAACGCACACCACGTTGGGCACCGTTTTGTCTAAGCGAATGCCGGAACAAATCGTCCCCACTGCAATGATCGCACAGACGACGGAGCCAAACATAGCCCGCCCGGGAAAATATGGCACGGGCAGCATCGCATAAATCCCAGCCAGAGCCCCTATCAGATAGATGCCGCTGAGCAGGACCCGGCGGTGTTTGGCCTGCCGGTCTTCCGTTCCGAAAAAGTGGAGCAGGACGAGACAGGCGGCGAAAAGAGCAAAAATGGGAAGCACATAATAGAACAGCCTACGATTGCAGACGGTAAATCCGTCCCAGAGCCGCTGAAAGGTTATACCGAGTTCGCCAAAATTATGCTCCACCCGCACACCGTTGCCCGGCGCGCAAATCATCACAACGAATCCCACAACCGCGCCCGCCAACGATCCAAAAGACCATCTAGGCGCCTTGATTCTGACCGCCTTGTCATAAATCAAAAACAATACCATCAGCACAATCAGGGCCGCGCCGGAATTTTCATTGGTCCATCCAGCAAAAAAGCCCGCGGGAACGGAGAGCAGCAGCCACCACCATCTTCCGGCGTAGGATTGCCCTTTCTGGGCATACAGCCGAAATGGGAGCAACATGGCGAGCCGCAGAATGGAGCCCCACATATAGTTGGCGCTCCCGTCGACCCATAGCATCGTCTGCCCATAAACGGGAATCAGAAACCACACCATCAGGTGCACGCCGAAATACAGTGCCGGATTGTGCCGGCCCGTCCCCTTACAGTGCCAGTAGATTAGCCCGGTAAAAAGCAGGTACCCCAGTGTATTGACCAGATTGAATACGGGCTTTCCCCAGAGCAGAAACAGCTGCGTCAGAAAATGCAATACCAAACGCCCGTTCATCGTATCATAATGATTGCGCATGGAAAAAAAGATGTCCGAAATGCTTTCCACCCGCTGATTGATCGCGCCGAATATAAACCGGTAATTAAAATCGTCCGCAATCAGCGCCGTCTGTAAATTGAACGCATAAAAAAAGGCCGCGCACACAGCGGCAATCGCAACAAAAACAGTAACCCGGAGCCAGCGTTTCTCCCCATATGTATGCCGCATACGGCCCCATAGGCCTTGCGGCTCATACCGCTGCGCAACGGTCGCATCCGGTATCCGCTCCTTTACCTGCATAACAGCCCGGCACGCTCCTTCCCCCGCCGATGCGGGAACGCTCCTATTTTACCGAAGAGGCCGGGAAAAGTCAATGATTCCCTGGAAATGTGAAAAACGCCCACACAACGCGCTCTAAAAATTTCTGCGAAACATGGTGTCCTCCTGCGTCAGGCTCTCCACGGTTTCATAACCCAGACGGCGCAGGAGCTCCATCACATAAGGGTTGTCAACCGGGGTGCGCACCGGCGCCGCTTCACCATAATGCGCCACATGCAAAGCGCCCTCCTCTCTCGGCAGCAGCGTTTTGGGCCCGCCCACGCAACCGCCCACACAGCCCATGCCCTCGAGGAAATTACCGTGGATTTCCCCCTGCATCAATTCATTGAGCATCTTTTTGCAGGCGGGTACGCCGTCCGCCTGCCGCGCCTTTAACGGAATATGCCTGCCAGGGCGCAATCGTTCGAGCGTCGTTTTGACCGCTTCGCTCACGCCGCCCGTATGGGCATAGATGCGCCCTGCGCGGGAGGAATGGTCTCGCAAATCCTCCTCCATCCGCTCTGGGTCGATGGACGCAAAGTCAAAGACATCCTGTATCTCCTGAAAGGTCAATACAAAATCGATGGCGTCCGCAATGTCCTTCTCCCGTGCCTCCGCCTTTTTGGCCACACAGGGACCGATAAATACCGTGACCGCACCGGGGACAAGCCTTTTGACCGCACGCCCGCAGGCGATCATCGGGGAAACAGAGGCCGGGATATGCGGTGTCAGGCTCCTGTACACCTTGCGGATCATCGCAATCCAGACCGGACAGCAGCAGCTTGTCAGCAGAAAATCCTCCTCTGAACGCACCAGCTCATCAAAATCGAGTGCTTCCTTGAGCGTGAGGATATCGGCAAACAGCGCCACCTCCACCATGCCAGCGAAGCCCAGCGCTTTGAACGCAGAGCGCAGCCTACCTGGCGTGACCTTCCCGCTGAATTGGCTGACAAATGCAGGCGCGATAAGTGCATAGACCGGCGCGGCCTGCGCGGCGACGGCCTCAAGCACGGGCAGAATCTCTTTGCTCTGCGTGAGCTTTCTCGCCTTGCAGGCATCGATGCACAGGCTGCATCCGGTGCAGGCCTCCTGGTCGATTTCAATATTGCCGTCCTCATTCCGGCGGATGGCGTGAAAAGGGCATACGCCCAGACATGCGGATTCCCCCTCCTCGCAGTCGCAGGGGGAAAGCCGCCATACCGGCGCGTGATGCTGCGGGTGCAGCAGACAGTCGAGCTGATGCGGATCAAAGTCGAGCTTTTCCACCTCATGCAGAGCCTCTTCATGCCTCCCTGCAAGCGCCGCGCGGGCGAGCTTTTCATAAAGGGCATAAAAGGTTTCCATAAAAATCCCCCGTTTTAAAAAGACAGGCATGAAGCCGTTTGCATGTAGTATGCCCCATTACGCGCCAATTGCTTCATTGGATTCACTTCTCTAGGAAATACATCAGAAACGGAAGGACGAATGCACAAACCCATGCGATTACAACGTCGTCTACCGGATAGTCCGGTACGCCGCGCCCCGTCCTCCTTTCCCGCCGTGCGGCGGCCAAGCTTTTTACGAACAGGAACAAAAAGACCAGAAACGACGGAATGAGCAAATAAATGGCGTAAACAAACGCAATGCCGATGTAGCTGTACCAGGATGGCAGCCCGTCAGCAGCAAAGCCGAAAAAAGTGGCAATACAGAGCCAATAAACCCACCGCGCGCTGATGCGCAGGCTATGAAACATGTTTCTTCCCCCTTCTGTTATCCGGGTAAGGAAAACCAGAAATACACGCCGCCGCCCTTGTTATATGCGCCGTAGCGCGCTCCGTGGCGATCCAGAACTGCCTTAGCGATTGCAAGCCCCATACCGCTGCCGCCATTTTCACGGGTGCGGGATTCATCCGCCCGGTAAAAAGCATCCCACAGATATGGCATATCCTTTGTGGCAACCGGCTCCCCCTGGTTGAATACCTCTACCACGATACGGCGCTTTTCCGAAAACGCCCGGAGCTTGACCGCTTTCCCGGACGGTGCGTATTTGACCGCATTGGAGAGAAAATTTCGCAATACCAGCGTAATACCTTTCTCATCCGCCGTCACATAGAGATATTCTGGCACATCCGTATAAAGGGCAAGGCCTTTCTTTTCCATCATAGGCTGGAAGTCCGCGATCTGTTTTCGAATCAGCCAATCGATTGCAAAGCAGGATAGATGCATCGGCAAATGCTGTGTATCAATGCGGGAGAAGGAGAGAATCTGCAGCACCATCGCATCCATGCGCTCCGTCTCACCAATGATCCCGGCGAGATAGACTGGGTGCTTTTCCGGAGCGATCCCTTCCTGCATCAGCTCGCTGTAGCCCCGGATCACGCCCAGCGGCGTTTTCATCTCATGGGCAAGCGCGTTTGTAAAATCCCGCTGGCGTTGTGCAGCGCGGCTTTGAGCCCAGTAAACTGCCTGAAATTTGCGGGTCAACAGCGCGATAAAAACGCAAAGATAAAAGAAAAAAAGCACAACGAGATAGATCCCGTAATCGCACAACGCATCATACAGCGGATACGAAACCATATTGACGGAAAGGTAAAGGGCTGGCTTGCCGCCCTCCGCCGGCCGGACACAATCCAGCAAGCTGTATTCGTTTTTGATCGCATTGGTACTCCAACTAAAGCCGTCGATCACGAACTCCTCAAGCGTGGCCAAACGATACTGTTGATCTGCATTTTGAGCCAATTTCGCTGTTTGCTGAAAAGTGTGGAAGGCATGCCCAGTTCCCTCCAGATCCTTCACCGCCGCATACGAATCCAAGTTGCCAACAAATTCAGGTTGAAACCGTGCAGTCAAAACAATCGGTTCTCCCTGTGCGAAACGATCCGGAGGGGAAAACGCCAAGCGCCTTGTTTCAGTTTTTCGCTCTTTCTCAAGGGTATCCCAATTCATTTTTTGGCGGGAATCCTCCAGCTCAACCTGTGTGGGATAGAGCACATCGCCATCCAGATAACCTGTAACGGAAGTGATGCGGCTTTTATGCAAATGCCGGATTAGATCGATGATCGACTCATCCGCCGCATAATCGAGCGCAACATAAACCGAATGATCCTTTCGGGAGGGATTCGCGGTCGTATTCTCCGGCGAAAAGCTCAGATAGTTCCCGCTCACTGCCCTAACAGTATCCGCATTTCCCTCGTACAGGATCAGGCTTGTATATATTTTTTTCTCTGCAAGCGTTTGTACGACCTCCTGCAGCATTTCATAATCATCCGGGCTGTAATTTGCCGCATCGCGCTGCTCGTAGTATTCGTTTTGAATCAGCCGATTGGCAACCATCGTTCCAACCGACAAAGGATCATAGCCATTACCGCCTCTTCTCGCCTTACCGATTACCAGCATTGCCCCGGATGTGAGAAACAGCAGCAATAAAATCAACGCCGATCTCCTCGTTTCCCGCCAAAAATGCCGATCCATGATCATCCCTCCTTGTATTTAGCCCTCTGGTTCTTCCGGATCGAACCGGTAACCCATTTTGATCACGGTTCGTATCGCTCCCGCGCTCCTGCCAAGCGCCTTGCGCAGCTTTTTGATATGCGTATCTACGGTGCGGATGCCGCCATCGTAATCATATCCCCATACCTGATTCAGCAGTTGTTCTCGCGAGAGCACCAGCCCCTTATGCTCCATCAGGCAGACAAGCAGCTCGTATTCCTTCGGCGTGAGAGATGTCCGAGCGCCGTCTACAGTTACCTCGCGGCGCAGATCGTCCACTTGAATCCCGCCCATTTCCATCAGATACTCGGAGAGCCCCCTCCCCTTTGCACGCCTGATGAGCGCCAGGGCTTTTGCATGAAGCACCGGAAGCGAAAACGGCTTTGTTACATAATCATCCGCCCCAAAGCCATAGCCAAGCAGCTCATTTTCCTCTCCGCTGCGCGCAGTCAGAAAGATGATCGGAACCGCATTTTTTCTCCGTACCGTACGGCATACGGACAGGCCATCGAGCTTGGGCATCATGATATCGAGAAAAATGATATCGAATTCCCGCTCTTCCAGCATCGCAAGTGCACTTTCCCCGTCCGGGCAGGCGGTAACCTCAAAGCCCTTTGCCGTGAAGTAATCCTCCAAAGTCTCCTGCAGCCGCGGCTCATCCTCGGCCACCAGCAACCGATATCGCATATGCGCTTCCCCCTTCTCTTCCCGATGTGCTTATGATAATACTCCCATGTGTATTTTCTGTGTTTTCCGGCATGAAATGAATAGAATTTAAGAATTAGCACTCACACATATCGAGTGCTAAAGTTTACACTTCCGTCATAAATGATATCTATTTTTTTCATAAATGCGGGATATGCTAAGAATCGTGATATAGGGAAGCTCACATCCGGCTGGACATTCCAGGAAATGGATACTAATGTACAGAAAAGGATAGCGGCCCTCAGACGATGATTTTATATGTGAAGGTTTTTGGAACGGCACAAAGAGGAGGAAACGCTATGAACGCACAAAAATTTACGCAGAAATCCCTGGAGGCCATCGGACTTGCGCAGGATACTGCCATAGAATACCAAAATATGCAGGTTGAGCAGCAGCATCTGCTCTATGCCCTGATGACGCAGGAGCAGGGGCTCATCCATGAGCTGCTCGTGAAAATGAAGGTCGACACGCAGGCCATGCTCTCAGACCTGACCTTCCAGCTAGCCAATATCCCAAAGGTGACGGGCACGGGCCGGGAGGCCGACAAAATCTATGTGGCGCAGGATGTGGACCGCGCCTTAAACGCAGCCGAAAAAATCGCGGCGAACATGAAGGACGAATACGTCTCGGTGGAGCACCTGTTTCTCTCCCTGCTTGACAATGCCAATGAGAAACTGAAAAAGCTATTTCGCGACTATCATATCACAAAGGATACGTTTTTGAAAATCCTGATGGGCGTGCGCGGCGCGACGCGCGTAACGACGAATACGCCGGAGGACACCTACGATGCGCTGAAAAAATACGGTGATGACCTCGTTGAGCGCGCACGCAGCAAAAAGCTCGACCCGGTGATCGGCCGCGACGAGGAAATCCGCAATGTGATCCGCATCCTGTCGCGCAAAACAAAAAACAACCCCGTTCTCATCGGCGAACCGGGCGTCGGCAAAACGGCGATTGCAGAGGGCCTCGCCCAGCGCATCGTGCGTGGCGACGTGCCGCACAGCCTGCAGGACAAGACGATCTTCTCCCTCGATATGGGCGCTTTGATCGCGGGCGCGAAATACCGCGGCGAATTTGAGGAGCGCCTAAAGGCCGTGCTCAACGAGGTCAAGAAGAGCGAGGGCAAAATCATCCTCTTTATTGATGAGCTGCATACGATCGTCGGCGCAGGCAAAACGGAGGGCTCCATGGACGCGGGCAACCTCTTAAAGCCCATGCTTGCGCGCGGAGAGCTGCACTGCATTGGCGCGACAACACTCAATGAATACCATCAGTATATCGAGAAGGACCCTGCGCTCGAGCGCCGGTTCCAGCCCGTGATGGTTGACGAGCCGACGGTCGAGGATACCATCGCCATCCTGCGCGGCCTGAAGGAGCGCTTCGAGGTCTTCCACGGTGTCAAAATTCAGGATCAGGCGCTCATCGCGGCTGCAACGCTCTCCAACCGCTATATCACCGACCGCTTTCTACCCGATAAAGCGATCGATCTCGTCGACGAGGCCTGCGCCATGATCCGCACGGAAATCGACTCCATGCCCATAGAGCTCGATGTCATCCAGCGCAAGATCATTCAGCTTGAGATTGAGGAGGCCGCTCTGAAGAAGGAAAAAGACGCGCTCTCCCTGGAGCATCTGTCTGAAATCCGCAGGGAGCTTGCCGAGATGCGCGAGCAGTTCAATTCGCTCAAGGCCAAATGGGATAATGAAAAAGCATCCATCGGCAAGGTGCAGAAGCTGCGCGAGCAGCTGGAGCAATTGAATGCCGATATTGAGCGCGCAGAGCAGTCCTATGACCTGAATCAGGCAGCAGAGCTCAAATACGGCAAGCTCCCTGAACTGCAGAAAAAGCTGGCGGAAGAGGAAAAGCGGACGCAGGAAAAGGAGCACAGGGACAGTCTCCTGCGCGACAAGGTCACAGAGGAGGAGATCGCCCGTATCGTCGAGCGCTGGACCGGCATCCCCGTCGCACGCCTGATGGAGGGCGAGCGCGATAAGCTGCTGCATCTCGAAGATATCCTGCATCAGCGCGTGATCGGCCAAAACGAGGCCGTCACCAAGGTGACGGAGGCGATTATCCGCTCGCGCGCCGGCATTCAGGACCCGAACCGCCCGATCGGCTCCTTCCTGTTCCTCGGCCCTACGGGCGTGGGCAAGACGGAGCTTGCCAAAGCGCTGGCGGAATGCCTGTTTGACGATGAGCACAATATCGTGCGCATTGACATGACCGAATACATGGAGAAATTCTCCGTCTCCCGCCTGATCGGCGCGCCGCCCGGATACGTCGGCTATGAAGAAGGCGGCCAGCTGACCGAGGCCGTACGGCGCAAGCCCTACAGCGTGATCCTCTTCGATGAGATTGAAAAGGCGCACCCGGATGTGTTCAACATCCTCCTGCAGGTGCTCGATGACGGACGCATTACGGACTCGCAGGGCCGCACGGTAGATTTCAAGAATACGATCATCATCCTCACCTCCAACCTCGGCTCCTCTGCCCTGCTCGACGGCATCGAGCCAAATGGCGAGATCAGCGCTGCGGCAAAGGCGGAGGTCAGTGAGCTGCTGCGCCGCTCCTTCCGGCCGGAATTCCTCAACCGCCTCGATGAGATCGTCTTCTACAAGCCATTGACAAAGGACGACATCCGAAAGATCGTCGATCTCCAGATTGCAGATCTCAACCGCAGGCTCAGCGACCGACAGATCTCCTGTGAAGTTACAGAAGCTGCAAAAGATTTCATCGTGGAAAATGGCTACGACCCGGTCTACGGCGCAAGGCCGCTCAAGCGCTTCATCCAGAAGCACGTGGAAACGCTCATCGGCCGCCGGATCATTGCGGACGATCTGACGCCGAATACGGTGCTTGTGGTGGGCAGCGATGAGGGCGGACTGACGGTCGAGAGAAAAGGATAATTCCCATATGGCAGACGAACGGGCATGATCGTTTCCGACATGGCCTAAATTGTAAAAAGGCTGCCGGGAAGCGGTATCTCACCTGCTTCCCGGCAGCTTCTTTTTATGGTGCAAACTGCGGCGTTGGGAACCTGTCGATCCAAACGGAATGGCCACCCAATGCGTCCAGATCCCCGTATGCAGCAGATGCCTTGCACCATTGCCTATGTGCTCAACCCGGTAACTATATCCGCTTCCGCTTCATACGGTTTCCAGGTGGGGATATCGCTGCGCACCGGTTTGCGGCCGGTGTCAGGGCCGTCATCGTTTGGATACACCAGATTAACGCCGTTGAAAATTCGCTCGCGACGATGCACCTCAAGAAGGCAACGACCTGTGACACAATTTGTTCCATAAATTTTTCGCCATTGCCTCTATGATTTAGATATTTTCATTGATATCATCGTATAGGGGAGATATTGTCCAACCGTTTTTATGCTGAAAAACGTCAGGACAAGCCCTGCAACACAAACCGCTTACCCGATCGCCTTCACGCGGAACAGCTTCACTCCGTGCTTTGGCACATAACCGGAAAGCGTATCCTGTACCTTCGCCTCGTGCCCCGTCCAGAGCTCCTTGACCTCATAACCATCCGCAAACGGTAGGTCGACAAAGCCCTCGTTCGCAAGCGCGCGCAGGCTCACCTCCGCCTGCTTTTCCGACGGCCCCTTATTGAAGAAGCAGACTGCCAGCGCGCGGTTTTCCAGAGGCTTCACGAGAATGTCGATCAGGCCGTCCCTGCGTACGCGGCGGCATTGGACACCCAGCGGGTCCTGGTCGATGGCGATCACTTCGCGGTTGGTAAGAATCGAGAGCGTCTTATTTTCCGTATCCACCGTACCGTCCGCTTTGATGAATTTGCGGATATCGTTGCCGAGGATCAGCGGCGCGGCCATCATGCACCAAAGGGTAAAGTGGGATTTATTTTCCTCATAGGTCAGGTGTCCGTTGCCAACCTCCAGCATATCAGGATCGTTCCAGCCGCCGGGGCCCGCATACTCATAGAGCCGGACGTTGTGCTCATAGATGCCGAGCATCGAAACCCAGTTGGCCTGGATATCCGACGTGGTGCGCCAGAGGTTGCCCGCCTCGCGCCCCCATTGATATGGCTTGTTCCAGCCCCACTCGCAGATGGAATAGACGATCGGCTTTTCCGGCTTACCCGTGCGCTGCGCGTATTCCTTCGTGGCCTTTTTGAGCAGGACGCCCATATTTTCATATTGCAGCGCGGCGCTGTCGAAGCGCGAAGCGACGGGGTTGTGGATCTTGATGGTATTCCCGCCCGCCTGAAGCTGCACGCGCACCTGAATGCGGCCCGTCGGGCTCCAGGATTTCGTCGGCGGCACGTCCACATGGTACTTATCCGTCCCGTTGACCGTAACCATGCAGAACTTGGCCACATTATCCTTTTTGCGCAGGCCGATGGTCAGCACATATTCGCCTGCGTCCTCCACGATGACATCCCGGAAAGTAAGGGAACCCTGGTTCGCATCCAGCCCCGCCACATACTTGCCGCTGTCGAGCGCTTTATCCCCCACGACGCACGCGCGGCCTTCCAGGAGCGCATCCTCCGCTTGGATGACGAGCTTGTCCCGATCGCCCGCTTTGCCGATCAGGATTTGATCGATGCAGGGAGCTTTCGTCGGAATCTGCACATTGTGGCAGAAATCATATTTGAAATACTCCACGCCCCACTCCGCGAGCGTGCGCGCGTCCGTCTCCTCATGGCCGAGGGAGGCGGGCAGATCCTCACAGGTAAGCGTACCGTTGGAGGTGTAGAGGCCGAGCTTCATCCCCTGTGCGTTGACATCCTCCACCAGCTTCTTCATCCCGCTCGGGAAATTGGTGAGATCCCCCTGCAGCCGCCCATCCTCATCACGGATGGAGGATTGCCAGCAGTCGTCCAGATTGAGATACTGGTATCCCGCTTCCACCAATCCGGAGGTCTTCATGGCGGCGGCCGTCTCGCGGATGATCTGCTCGTCGATCTTCTGCCGGAAGGTATTCCAGCTCGACCAGCCCATGGGCGGAGTCAGCGCCACACCGTTGTCGTAATGCTTGGTGGCAGTCACATGCAGCTGCGTCTGTGCAATCAGCTTTTTGGCAACACAGAGCGGGCAAATATGTTTCTTCTTGAGATAGGCGCCTCCCGCGGCTGCGCCGGCTGTCAGAGCGGCGAGGGCCGCCAATGTTTTCGCTTTCATCATCCTGAACCGTCCTTTTTTATGATATTGTCGCAAAGCAACAGGCCTAATAGAAAAACTTGCGGGAGAGCCACGCGCGCAGGCGCTTATTGCGCGCCACAGCGATAAAAAACGCCATCAGCGCAAGGCAGCAGGCGGCGATCACCAGCGAATACTGCAAGGGCCTCCCTGTATTTTGATACAGGCTGAACAGTACATCGGCATAGATGGCGTATAAGGTGATCTCCGCCAGCACAGCGATAGAAACATGAGGCCAGTCGCGCCGCTTGCGGCTCAGCCAGGAGATCATAAACAGCACGATGACCGCAAGCCCCAGAATCAACGGCAGGCCCAGGCGCAAAAACCAGCCGCGCGGCCCCCAGCCGACAAGGTAGAACAACCAGGTATACAGCGTCCCTGCCACCGTATCCAGCAGCCACAACAGATACGGATGCGGTTTTTCCATCAAAAACGGCACAATAAAGAACACCCAGAACAGCAGGCTGGCCGATACGATATACACCGACCAGATGCCGCTGTCGAGAATCAGCAGGTTCGCCACTCCGCAGATCAGATTGGGAATCAGCAGCACCATGGAGACAAGGAAGGCGATATACCGCCGGTTTGCCCCCTCCGGGAGCACCAGCCGGTCCGAATAGGGCGCCGGAAGAGCCTGATCCGGTTCGTCGAGATAGGGGTTGAGCACCGGCGCGCCGCACAGCGCGCATTTTTTTGCGCTGTCGTCGAGTTCAACACCGCAATTGACACAATAGGACAAGAAATGGACACCTCCTGACGCCGCACCGAGACGGCCGTATGATCAAACTCATTCCCGGTTGCTTTCGATCTTTACATGAACGCCCATTTTCACAAGGCGGGTAAAAAACGCCCGCTCGATATCGCTCTCCTGATAGATATTGGCAAAGGTCAACGCAAAGGTATTTTGGAAGCTGACCGCGGCGCAGCGCGAGCCGCTGCGTCTGCCCGGCCCGGTCATGAGCACAAAGCGGTCGATATACGGCTCCATCTCCTCCGGCACCCGGACAATGCCGAGATTGGAGATCAGCACACTCGTCGCCTTTTCACCCGTGATGAGAAACGACAGGCCAATGAAGAAATCTTTCACAGGAAGCGGCAGAAAGCGCATGAACGGGTTCGACTCAAGCTTTAGATTACTTGACATCATGGCATTGAGCTCTTTCGGGTTATTCACATAGCGCAAGTAAAGGGAAACCTGCCGGACGATCTCCTCAAACGTATATTCCCCCATATTGGGATCAATGCGCGCAGAGTAGCAGAGCGAAAAATTGCGCAACGTTTTCGTTGGAAAGGAGTTGCGCAGGTTGACGGGGATCTGGACACTGACATCCTTGAGCTTCCCACGCCCCCGGTGCTCCTCGAGCTGCTTGCGGTAATGCACATCCAGCAGCAGAGCCGCCACGAATTCCGTGATCGTCACACCAAATTCCTTTGCCTTTTTTTTGAGCGCGTCAACGGGCATATAGCCGGTGGTGATATTGACCATATGCGCAGGCATGCGTGTGCCCTTTGCGTGGTAGGCGAATTTATTCACCTTATGCCGCGGCGCAGCTTTGGAGGAAGCAAAACGCTTGAAGGGATCGCCGATCTCATCCTGCGTGGGCCGCTCGTTGAGATCGAGCACGCTCTCACCCGGCGGAATCACATGCCCCATCAGGCGCAGATACTGGGCTGTGATCGTATTGAGCAGCCGGGACGCGCCGTAGGCGTCGCTGAGCGCATGGTAAAAATCGATGGATATCCGGTTTTCATGATAATAAACGCGGAACAGAAAGCGGTTATTCTCCCGCCAGTTGACGCGATGGCAGGGGTTTTGGATATCCGGCTGGATCGGAGGGGCCAAGCGGTCGTTCTTTTCGAGGTAATGCCAAAAGAAGCCCCTGCGCATCCTGACATTGAAGCAGGGAAAACGCGGGAGCGCCATAATGACGGCCTGCTCAAGCACTGCGGGATCGATTTTCTCCCGCAGCACAACGGAGAGGCGAAAAATATTCGACCACTTCTGGGTATTCTGCCCTGGAAAGATCTTGGCCGCATTATCGAGCCGATACCACTCGCGCGGCTTAAATATCCCCTTTGACTGATCCATGGAGCACACCTCGCAGCAAGAGATGGAACGGTTTTATTCTGCGGCCGATCACGTGTTTTTATCCACCTGATGGAACTGCTTGAGATTGCCGGATTTCTGCCGGCGGCGGGCAAGCTCCTGTGTAACGTCAGAGACGTCGATACCCTCATTCGCCATGAGCACCAGCAGGTGGAAGAGCAGATCGCCAATCTCCGCGACGGTATCTTCCTTCACGCCGTTTTTGGCGGCGATGATCGTCTCACCGGATTCCTCCGCCACCTTCTTCAAAATCTTATCCGTGCCCTTCTCGAAGAGATAGCAGGTATAGGAGCCCTCCTGCGGGTTTAACCTGCGGTCAAGGATCACGTCGTATAATTCCTGAAAAACATCCTGCATGGATTATTGTTCCTCCCAGATGGTTTTAAAAAAACAAGAGTGGCTGCCCGTGTGGCAGGCGGGGCCCGTCTGGCGCACGGTGATGAGCAGCGTGTCGTCGTCGCAATCCGCGCGGATGGAAAGGACCTTCTGCGTATGGCCGGAAGTTTCACCCTTGTTCCAGAGCTTCTGGCGCGAACGGCTGTAAAACCAAGTATACCCTGTTTCCATCGTTTTGGCAAGGGATTCCAGATTCATATAAGCGAGCATGAGCACCTCATTCGTCTCCTCTTCGACGATAATGGCGGGGATCAACTCGCTCTTGACAAAATATTGGGATAAATCCAAGCAAAAAACTCCCTTCTGAAAACGATTTCAGACGACAGACAGAAGACTTCAGCCCCCACAACAGGCGGCAAAGCGTTTGATGCGTTTCGCGCTGATGCAATTTTTTAACTGCACATTTGCGCATCGTGCCGCCACAGTCTGACGTCTATTGTCTGTCATCTGCTATCTGAATGGCCTGGCGTAAATCCAGTGTCCCCTTGTAAATCGAACGCCCGCAGATCGCGCCATAGAGGCCGTAATCCCGCAGGGCAATGATATCGCTGAGATCCGTTACACCGCCGCTTGCGACGAGATCGCATCCAACCGCCTGCTGGATCCGGGTAAGCTGCCCAATATTCGGCCCGGAGAGCATGCCGTCCCGCGCGATATCGGTGCAGATCAGGCAGCGCACGCCCGCCTGTTCCATGCGGCGGGCAAGCTCCACATCGCTGACCGTGCTCGTTTCAACCCAGCCCTCGGCTGCGACCATCCCATCGCGCGCGTCGATGCCTACGGCAATTTTCTCTCCGTAGGCCGCCACGGCCTGCCGGACGAGCGATGCGTCGCGCAGAGCGACGGAGCCGAGGATGACGCGAGAAATCCCATTTTCCAGATAAAAATCGATATCCGCTATCGTGCGGATGCCGCCGCCGACCTCCACCTTCAGCCCGCTCTCACGGGCGACCTCCAGAAAAACGCCGGTATTTTTGCGCGCGCCCTCGACTGCTCCGTCGAGGTCGACCATATGCACCCATTCCGCACCCGCCGCCCGGAAGCTTTTCGCCGCCTCCAGAGCGCTGTCAGCTACCTGCTCGGCGGTGGCGAGCTCGCCCTGATACAGCCGCACACAGGCCCCGTTTTTGATATCGATCGCGGGAAAAATCAGCATAACAAAACCCCTTTTTCTGAAGTCTGACATCTGCCGTCCGGCATCTGTTTATTCCAGCGTGCCCTTCGTTGAGAGCGTCCCCTTGCCGGTTTCGGCCACCGCCTGCGAGAGCGCATGGGCCGCAGCCTTGAACAGCGCCTCGATCTGGTGGTGGGAATTGCCGCCGTAGGGCACATTCAGATGCAGCGTAATCCCCGCGTTCATGGCAAACGCGCGGAAGAATTCGCCGCACATACAGGTGTCGAACCCGCCGACGCGCTCCTCCGGAAACGTGGCGTTGAACACAAGGAAGGGCCGCCCGCTGACGTCTACCGCCGCCGAGGCGAGCGTTTCATCCATCGGGATGAGAAAGCTGCCGTACCGCGCGATCCCGCTTTTATCGCTGAGCGCCTCGCAGAACGCCCGGCCCAGCACGATGCCCGTATCCTCGATCGTATGGTGGCAGTCCACCTCGAGATCGCCCTTGACGGCCACCTCCAGCCCGAAGCCGCCGTGCACGGCAAAGGCCTGCAGCATATGGTCAAAAAAGCCGATCCCCGTATCGATTGCGACGTCGCCGCCGTCGAGCGCGAGGCGCACGGTCACGCGTGTCTCCTTGGTGCTGCGTATCTGTTCCGAAGTCCGCATATGGATGACATCCTTTCTCCGCAATTCAATCGGATTCGTTTTCTGTGTAGAAGGCGCGGAGCGCATCCGCCACCTTTTGGTTTTCATGGTTGCGCCCGGCGGTCACGCGCAGACATTCGCCCATGCATCGCACAATGATCCCCTGTTTTTTAAGCGCTTCAAACAGCTCGCCCGCCCGCTCGCATTTCGCCCAGATAAAATTGGTGACAGGCCGCACCACCTCTACTTTGCCTGGGAAATCGGCGGCAAGTGACTGAAACAGGCCATAAAGCGCCTCTCGCGATTCAATGAGCCGCTCAATATTGCGCTTTAACTGCTCCGGGTGGGAAAACGCAACACAGCCGAGCGCCTGCGAGACGGAATTGACGTTATAGGGGGATTTCACACTGCGGATCACGCGCGTGAGCGTTTCATTCGCCACGGCAAAGCCCAGCCGGATGCCTGCAAGGCCGATCGCCTTCGAGCAGGTGCGCAGGAGGATGAGATTGTCATACTGCGCCGCCTCGCCCAGCAGGGATTGATCCCAGAAATCCATATACGCCTCGTCCAGCACCACCAGCGCATCCGTCCCGCGGAGGATTTTGCGCACCTCGTCTGCGGCAAGGCCGACGGAAGTCGGGTTGCAGGGGTTGGAGAATACGATCAGCCGTACCTGCTCATTTCTTGCCGTATCGATTACCTGCTGCGGGTCAATGCTGAAGTCCGCGTTCTTCTCCATCGTTACACAGGGGCATTCGACGATGCCGGTGTAAAAGCGGTACATCGAAAAATCAGGCGCAAGGGTAAGCACTGTATCCCCCTTCTGCAGGAAGGCGCTCATAATGATGGAAATGAGCTCGTCCGAGCCGTCGCCCGCCGTGACAAGCGCAGGCGAAATCCCGTAATAAGCGGCAAACAGGCCGCAGACCTTCTCCGCATACGGGTCCGGGTAGCGGTTGAGCGCAACGTCCGCCAGCGCCCGCTCCATCTCTGCGCGGATTTCATCGGGAAACGGGATATAGGATTCGTTGGCGTCCAGCCGGATCGGATATTCCCCGCAGATCGGGTCATAAGGAGTCAGGGCTTTGATTTTATCATTGAGGGCAAATGCCACGGTCAAAACCTCACTTTGATGGAATTTGCATGGGCGGTCAGGCCTTCCGTTTCCGCGAGCTTGACGATATCGTCCTTCGCCTCGCGCAGGGCGGACTCTGTATAATAGATAAAGCTCGATTTTTTCACAAAGCTGTCCACACTCAACGGGGAGAAGAAGCGCGCCGTCCCGCTCGTGGGCAAAACGTGGTTCGGCCCTGCATAGTAATCGCCCAGCGGCTCGGGAGAATAATTGCCGAGGAAGACGGAGCCGGCGTTGTCGATCCGGCCGATGTATTCCATCGGATGTTCCACACACAATTCCAGATGCTCGGGCGCCAGCTCATTGGCAAAGCCGATTGCTTCATCAAGCGTCTGGCAGACAATCACCGCGCCGAAATCCAGGAGGGACTGCTCGATAATTTTGCGGCGAGAGAGCGAGCGCACCTGCTGCTTGAGCGCGGCGGCCGTCTCTCTGGCGATGCGGTCACTGGTGGTCAGCAGAATGGCGGAGGCCAGCACGTCGTGCTCGGCCTGGGACATCAGGTCCGCCGCGAGGAAGGCTGGCTTCGCCGTCTCATCCGCGACGATCAGAATCTCGCTCGGCCCCGCGACCATATCAATATCCACCATACCGTAGAGCAGCCGCTTCGCCGTGGCGACATAGATATTGCCAGGGCCGACAATTTTATCGACACGCGGCACCGTTTCTGTGCCGTAGGCGAGCGCCGCAACCGCCTGCGCGCCGCCCATCAGGTAAATCCGGTCGACGCCCGCAACGGCCGCGGCCGCAAGGATATCCGGATTCGCGCTTCCATCCTTTGCCGGGGGCGTAACCATAATGAGCTCCTCCACACCCGCGATCTTCGCGGGGATCGCGTTCATCAGGACGGACGACGGATAGGCCGCCGTGCCGCCCGGCACATAGAGGCCGACACGCTTGAGGCCGCGCACGCGCTGGCCCAAAATCACGCCATTATTCAGCGTGTTGAGAAAGCTCTGCCGCTTCTGCCGCTCATGAAAATCGCGGATATTGGCAGCGGCCTGATAAAGGGCATAGACAAATTTGGAATCGCACTGGTCGAGCGCCGCCTCCATCTCAGGGCGCTCGATCAGAAGATGCTCCGGCAGATGCCCATCGAACTGGAGCGTATAATTTTCCACGGCTCGGTCGCCATTTTGACGGACATTATCGAGAATCGCCGTCACGGCGGCGGTCACCTTACGGTCGACCTCTCCGCTGCGCGCTTTGAGCTGCCGGATGAGCTTCTGCTCCGCCTTTCCGTCAGCGCGGGTAATCGGGATCATTGCAATTCCTCCTTCGCCTGTTCTACCTGCTCCAAAAATGTTTCGATTTCCTCGCGGCGCAGCTTCATGCTCGCCATGTTGACGATCACGCGCGCGGAGACCGGCATAATCTCTTCAATCACTTCCAACCCGTTTTCCTTCAGGGTGGTGCCTGTCTCCACAATATCGACGATCGCGTCCGCAAGGCCCAGCAGGGGCGCGAGCTCCACAGAGCCCTCGATCTTGATAATCTGCACATCCATACCCTTGCTTTCAAAATAGGAACGGGCCACCTTTGGATATTTCGTGGCGATGCGCTTGACGTTGTGGCCGCTGAAAAAATCCTTTCCCGCAGGGCCCGCCAGCGCAAACCGGCAGCGCCCGAAGCCGAGATCCGTCATCTCGTAAAAGCTCGTGCCGTTTTCCACAATTGTATCCTTGCCGACGATGCCGATCTCGCACACGCCGTGCTCGATATAGGTGATCACATCCGCGGCCTTGGCGAGCACCGCTTCATAGGGCCCTACCGGCAGGATCAGCCGCCTCCCTTTTTCGATGAGTGCAGCGCAGTCAAGCCCCATCTTTGTAAAGAGCTGCACGCTCATTTTTTCGAGCCTGCCCTTTGTCAGGGCAATCCGGATCGGCCTCATTGCGCCACGCCCCCTTTCGTACCGTTCACGGTGACGATCTCCACGCTCTCCTCCTTGACAACGTCAAGCCGCTCGATCCCCTTGCGAGCCGCGTAATCGCGCGCCGCTTCAGCGGAATCGAGCACGCAGTTTTCGCACACGAGCCCTTGCTCGTTTAAGGAACGCGCATAGGAGAGAGCGCGCACCTCGCAGCCATCAACCCCAAAGACCAGTACGTCGGCCGCTTTCGGCGCTGCGGCATCGCCCCGCGCGCACATGGCGGAGGCGAGCGCATCCACCTCCACGCCGAAGCCGGTAGCAGACATGGGGCTCCCGAACTCGCCGAGTAGGCCGTCATACCGCCCGCCGGAGAGCACTGTAACACCCGAACCCTCGATATAGCCCCGGAAGACGACGCCCGTATAATAATTCCCGCGGTGGACAAGCCCTAGGTCGATATTCACCTTATTTTGTAAGCCAAGCTGCATCAGCAGCCGGTATATGTTCCGAAGATAGGCAAGCGGTTCCAAAGCCCTTTGATCGTTGTACAGGGCAGCTGCCTCGTCCAGAACTTCCTCGCCGCCGAACAGGCGCGGCAGCCTCCGGATCGCACGGGCGGTCTGCGTATCGCCTGCCTGATCGAGCGCATCGTTGAGAGCGGCATAGTTCTTCATTTCAATCAGCTCTGCAATTTCCTCCCGGAGCGTTTCATCCGCCTCCAGCGCCTGAAACAGGGCACCGGAAAAACCGGCATGGCCAATCTCAATGCGGAAATCCGGGGCGCCGCACTGCTCGAGCGCGTCAACGGCGGTCGTGAGGATCTCCAGATCCGCCCGCAGGCCGGACGCGCCGATGAGCTCGATGCCGCTCTGCGCCGTCTCGTCCCTGCGTCCGGTCAGGCCTGGATTGCGCCGGAAGACATTTTGTGAATAAAAAAGCCGGAGCGGGATTGTCTCGTCCCGCAGGCGCGTCGCCGCGATGCGTGCAATCGGCAGCGTATTGTCCGGCCGGAGAACCATCAGCCTGCCGCGCGCATCCGTCACATTATAAAGCGTTTCCAGCGGCATACCGGCGCTCTCCCGGTCAAACACGTCAAAGAATTCTAAAGTAGGCGTAATTACGCGATTATAGCCGCGCGCCTTGAACAAGCGGGAAAGCGTACTCTCCACCTCACGGCGCGCCGCACATTCCTCAAAAAGCAAGTCGCGCGTCCCCTCAGGTGTGGCGCGCTCATATCGTCTGATTGCCAAAATGACGGCTCCTTTCGCTTTAGCGTGATAGCATGATATCATATTGAAGGACGCCATGTCAACCCTTTTGCTGATTCTTTTGCATTCCCAACCGCCCCGGATAGTGTAGAAGCAGCTTCTGCGGATAATCCTGAATGCTGCCGTTTTCCAGCAGATCCTCAATCGTTCTGGAAAGCTCCAGCAGGGAACCGGTATTTTCCTCCGTCACCCACATACGCAGCACGCCAATGGTACCGGACACGATAAAATTAACGCGGGTGCGCAGATCAAGTGAATTCTCCTCCTGAAAGATCGTATACAGAATATGGAGGAATTCGTCTACAATCTGCACACGCAGCTTTTCCAAAAGCTGCGCGGCCGCCGTCCCCCGCAGCAGCTTGACATAATACTCCTTATCCCGCTCGAGCCACTGGGAAATTTGAAGGAACAGCGTAATTGGCGGCGAGGTGGGAAGCGGATTGAAATAATCACAAAAAAAGCCCTTCACCCTTCCAACAAATTCATTCTCCATTTGCTCGAGCATATCGTAGATATCCAGATAATGCAGATAAAAGGTGCTTCTGTTTACATCCGCTCTTTGCGTCAGCTCCTTGACGGAAATCTGGCTGACCTCCTTTTCAAGCATGAGCTCCACCAGCGTCTTCTGAAGCAATGTTTTGGTCCTCTTGACACGTCTGTCCTGTGAATTCGCTTTCATCATATTTATTTTTCTCCCCCATTGCGCAACAATTTCGAATCTATTGTTGAATATCGGACGAAACGAGAAAATCTGATGCGTGACAGCAGTTTTTAAAATTATTATAATGGAAATAGTAAAAATGATCAACACACTGTTTGATAAAAAATAAATCTGTTTCCGGCGCCTATTATTTCCCAGGAGGTGGTAACAGTTTCGTTTTGAAGGATGCGCGGTATTGATTCAGGAAACGAACACTTGCTCGACCTGCTCTGCCAAGGCGAGCTGTGCCTCTCGATTTCTCCGATAACGCCGCCTGTCTCTTCATGATTGCCATGCGCCGGTTTCTATTTTCGCATCTCTCTGCCGACTTTTTTTAAATTTCTTCTCCATGATCGGCAGGTTCTTCTGACATGCGTCCGGACAGCTTTTCTCTCCCCCTTTCTTAGCGTCCGGCGATTCATAAACCCCATCCGATAAGAAGAAAACCGCAGGCTTTCCCGGCCTGCGGTTTTCTTCCATTTTATTAATGCTTATTTGTTCATCAATACATCCATCGAAAAGGATTGAAAATAGGTGGTGTCGATTGTCTGCGGCGTATTATCCTGCTCATAGAGGATGCCGATCTCGCCATTGGGCAGCTGCGTCAGGCAGGAATACGCAAAATCGGTTTTACAGTCTGTCACCTCAAAGCGATATTTCCAGTCAAAGGTATATGGCATCTCCTCATTCCCGCTCTCCGCAATGAGGCCGATATGAATCATGCCATTTTTGCGCGGCGATCCGGCCGGCGCGGAAATGAGCACGGCTGGTTTGCCGTCGATGAGGCCATCGTAACCCAGCGCAGACACCTGGCAGCCGGCGCCGCCGGTCAGCGGAAGTGCCGGCACGAGTTCACCGTTTTCAAAGGATTCGCCGCCGTCCGCGCTGTGCGCCGTGGCGATTTTCCCCGCCTTTGTACGTGCAAAGACCTGCACGCTGCCATCCGGCAGTTCCACGAGCTGGGACTCGCTCATCATGCCAATGGAAGCGTCGAAGCGCGGGCCGCCGCCCAGCGTCCAAGTCCTGCCGTGATCGTCGCTGTAGATCGTCATGCATTCTTGCGTGTGGAAACCCCTGGTTACGTTGTATACCGGGAAGAGTAGCCGGCCCGCATGTGCCCCGCCCCGCAGCTGGATGCCACAGCCGGGGCCTGTGACCAAAACGCGCATTCTCTGTTCCTTGACCATGGGATTGATCGAAATCGGCTTCGACCAGGTCTTTCCCTGGTCGTCGCTGTAGCGCAGGAACAGGTAGGAGGTCAGCGCAACGCAGAACAGGGCATCCGCATAGAACACATTCATCGGCACCTGCACGCCTGTTCGTTTGTTTAACACAAACGGACCGACATACTGCACGCGCCGCTGGCAGACCGTCAGGGGCTTTCCGTTTTCCAGCAGTTCATATTCGTCATTGAGGGAATACGGCGTTTCCTTTCTGTCCATCGTGCAGACAACGCCGTCAGGACGGACGAAATACTGAAATTCTCGACTCCCCTTCTTCCGAAGAAGCAGGCATTGCTCGCCGTCGATTTCCACATAGCCCGTCCCCGTTTTTGCCTGCGGAGAGCCGAAGCCGCCGGGGAATAGATCGACCAGCAGAAAAATGCGGCCAGTCTGCGCATCCTCCAGAAGGCAGGGGTCGATTGTTGATGCGCTTTTTTTCGTGCACAGCGCGCCATTGGGTTTCAATACGGCGGAAGCGTCCTCATAATCCCTGAAATGAAACGGCAGGATGGGCTTGGACCAGGTCTTTCCGCTGTCGCTGCTGGTACAGAGCGCCGTGTCGAGCTTATTGGGGGAATCATGCGTTCCGCCGAAGCGCGCGTCCATCGCGGCAATGGTCACGCCCTGCCGCGTGGTGATCATGGCGGGAATCCGGTAATAGTTGCAGCCCAGTCCGTTCTCGGAATGGAAGGGCATAACGGCTTTCTGTTTGTAATCGTTCATCGCTATTCACAGCCTTTCCTTATCCAAATAAACTCATCTGGCTGCTCTCCGGCAGCCCGGTAAGCGCACCGGCCTCGCCCAGCATCGTCATCACGCTGCTGGAAACGCCGGAGCGGTTGCGCAAATCGTCGCAGGAGATGAACGGGCCCTGCCCGTCATCCCGCGCGGCGGCAAGGCTCTTCGCTGCGCTCTCGCCCGTGCCTTTCAGCGCAAGAAACGGCAGGCGGATTTTGCCCTCCTCGATCTGATAAACGGTCGCGTCGGATTTATAGAGGTCGACGGGCAAAAACTCGATGCCGCGCGCGAGCATTTCGTTGACGATCTGTAGGATCGTGAGCTGATCCTCCTCCTTGGCGGAGGCGTCTTTCCCCTTGGCAGTGAGCTCATCCATCTTGCGCTTGACCGCCGCGCGGCCCGCCACAGCGGATACCGCGTCCAGGTCGCCGCCGCGCACGGTGAGCAGCGCGGCATAATATTCCAGCGGCCGATAGATCTTATACCAGCCCAGCCGCAGCGCGGCGCTGACATAGGCCGCGGCGTGCGCCTTGGGGAACATGTATTTGATCTTCAGGCAGGAGTCGATATACCATTCCGGCACGTTGTTATCCCGCATAGCCTGCTTGTGCTCATCTGTGAGGAGCTTGGGCGCCTTGCCCTTTCGGACGATCTCCATGATTTTGAACGCCATGCCAGGCTCTACACCCTTATGCATCAAATAGGTCATGATGCTGTCACGTGTACCGATGACCTCCGAGATCGTGCAGGTGCCGTTTTTGATCAGCTCCTGCGCGTTGCCGAGCCATACGTCCGTGCCGTGCGACAGGCCGGAAATCTGCAAAAGATCAGAAAAGGTCTTCGGCTTTGCCTCCATGAGCATGCCGCAGACGAAATTCGTGCCCATCTCCGGGATGGAGAGCGTTCCCGTCGGCCAGCCGATATCCTCCGCCGTCACGCCGAGCGGCTCGGGGCTGGTGCACAGCTCGATGATTTTGCGATCGCAGATATCGACATCCATCACCGGGATGCCCGTCATATCCTCCAGATGCTTATAGAGCGTGGGCACATCGTGCCCGAGCTCGTCAAGCTTTAAAAGCGTATCGTGCAGCGCGTGAAAGTCGAAATGCGTGGTGACGGAGCCTTTGTCCGCGTCGTCCGCCGGGTGCTGGACGGGCGTGAACTCATACACCTCATGATCGTTCGGCACGACGACCATACCGCCCGGATGCTGGCCTGTGGTGCGTTTGACGCCGGTGCAGCCGCGCGCGAGGCGCTCCTCCTCGGCCTTGTGCAGGATGATGCCCCGCTCCTCCGTATACTTTTTGACAAAGCCGTAGGCCGTTTTCTCCGCGACGGTGGAGATCGTTCCCGCTTTGAAAACGTTCTGCGGGCCAAAGAGCTCCTCCGTATAGCGGTGGGATTGGGCCTGGAACTCGCCGGAGAAATTCAGGTCGATATCCGGCTCCTTATCGCCGTTAAAGCCTAAGAAGGTTTCAAACGGGATTTCATGCCCGTCGCGCTTCATGGGGATGCCGCAGTTCGGGCAATCCTTGGGCGGCAGGTCGTAGCCGGAGCCGACAGAGCCGTCGGTGAAGAATTCGCTGTGGCAGCACTTCGGGCAGACATAGTGCGGCGCAAGGGGGTTCACTTCGGAGATGCCCGCCATTGTCGCCACGAACGACGAGCCGACGGAGCCCCGGGAACCGACGTGATAGCCATGGTCCTCCGAGTTTTTCACCAGCTTCTGCGCGATGATATAGAGGACGGCAAAACCGTGCTCGATAATGGAATCGAGCTCGCGCGTGAGGCGGTCGGCCACGTATTGAGGGACGGGATCGCCATATATCTTCTTGCAGTTCGTCCAGCAGATTTCGCGCAGTTCCTCCTTCGCGCCGGGGATATTCGGCGGGAAGTTGCCCTCGGGGAAGGGGCGCATGACATCCACCATGTCCGCAATTTTATTCGGATTTTCCACGACCACCTCATAGGCCCGCTCGCCGAGGTAGTCAAATTCGTCGAGCATCTCCTGCGTGGTGCGCAGGTAGAGCGGCGCCTGGTTGTCCGCATCGGTAAAGCCCTGCCCCGCCATGAGGATGCGGCGGAAGATTTCGTCGCCCGGGTCTAGGAAGTGGACGTCGCAAGTGGCGACGACCATCTTGCCCAGCTCGTCGCCAAGCTTCAAAATCGTCTTATTGATCTCCTCCAGCCGCTTTTCGCCGCTGACACGGCCCTCCCGCACGAGGAAGGCGTTGTTGCCCTTGGGCTGGATTTCCAGATAATCGTAAAACGAAGCGATTGATTTTAGCTCGTCCCAAGGCCTTCCGTCGAGCACAGCGCGGTAGAGCTCACCCGCCTCGCAAGCGCTGCCGATCAAAAGCCCCTCGCGGTATTTGATCAGCTCGCTCTTCGGGATGCGCGGCTGGCGGTAGAAATACTTCAGGTGGGACATGGAAATCAGGCGGTAGAGATTTTTCAGCCCCGTCAGGTTCTTCACCAGGATGATCTGGTGATAGGAGCGCAGCTTTTTGGGATCCACCTCGGAGAGCGCGGTATTGAGCAGGTCAATCGATTCGATCTTGCCCACCTTGCGCGCTTCGTCCAGAAGGATCACAAAGATATCCGCCAGGATTTTTGCATCGTCACAGGCGCGGTGATGGTTGAAATCCTCCAGCTTTAAATATTTCGCAACCGTATCGAGCTTATAATTCTTCAGCCCCTTTAAGAGCGAGCGGCTCATCGGGACGGTATCGATATGGGTATAGTTATATTCGATCTTGTGCCGCGCACAGACCGCGCGGATAAACCCGGTATCAAAGGATGCGTTGTGTGCCACAAGCGTAGCCGCGTCCCCGCAGAAGGAGAAAAAGGCGCGCACCGCCGCTTCCTCGTCTGGCGCGTCCTTGACCATCTCGTCCGTGATGCCGGTCAGTTCTGTAATGCGCGCCGGGATCGGCATTTCTGGATTGGCAAAGGTATCGAAGGAATCAAGGACTTTCCCGCCCTTTACGCGCACCGCGCCGATTTCCGTGATGCGATCGTCCTGCGCATTGAAGCCTGTGGTCTCGATATCGAAGACGATAAATTCACCGTCGAATGGTGTATCCTCCCGGCCGGTAACGATCGGCACCATATCGTTGACGAAATAGCCTTCCACGCCGTAGATCACCTTGATCCCCGTCGCTGCAGCGGTATTCATCGCCTCCGGGAACGCCTGCGCAACGCCGTGATCCGTAATGGCAACGGCCTTATGCCCCCACTCAGCAGCGCGCTTGATGAGCGCCGAGCAATCGGACACGCCGTCCATCGCGCTCATTTTGGTGTGCAGATGGAGCTCTACGCGCTTGACCGGCGCATCATCCATCTTCTTTTCCTTCTGGACGCTCATGATGGAGAGCGGCCGGATCGCATAATCGCGGAAGTATTTATCGTAGCTGACGCTGCCGCGCACCAGCACCGTCATCCCATCCTTGATGGCCTGATCGACCCTTGCGGCATTTTCTTTCTCATCAAAAATCTTCACCGTGTAGGAGCCGGTGTAGTCGGTGATGTGAAAGGAGATGATGAGGCTTCTGCCGTCCCTCGTCTCCTTCGATTCATAACCGAACACGTCTCCCCAGACCGTGACCGTCCCGTCCTCCGGGTTGAGATCGCGGATCGGCACCGGCTTATTGCGAACCGGGCGGCCGAGAATCTCCCGCGCGGTTTCGAGATAAAGCGGCAGGCCGTCGTACATCTTGTGCTCGCCTTTCAGCTTATCCCCTTCCGCCTTGCGTTTGGCAGCTTCCCGCTCCGCTTTCTGCTGCGCATCCGCCTGCTCCTGCATTTTGACGAAGGCCGGTGCCTCAGGCGTGACGGTCAACTCGCCGTCAAACCGGATTTCTACCGCAACGCCGAACCGCTTCTGCACCAGCGCGCGCAGGAAGGCGTCACAGCCCGTATCCCTCAGGATATCCGCGCCGCCGTGCGTGAGGGTGATGGTGAACACATTCTCCTCCAGGCGTGCCGTCGCATCATTCAAAAAGCCGTTCGCCGCAGCGTTTTCCCGCCGGAGCGCCCGCACCATATGCGGGAAATACGCTTCTGAGAACGCTTCCTTTGGAAAATACGGCTCGATTGTCACAGCCTGCAGCCGCATCAGCGTCCGAATCGAGCGCTGCGCCGCCTCCAGCGTTTCCTCCGGGAAGACAGCGTCAAAATCCACCTCGACATCCAGCGTGCGCGCTTCCCGTTCAATGACAACAGACAGAACCTGACCATCGGACAGATTCTGCCTGATATGCTCCTCTATGTAATCCCCAAACAGGGCCAAAAAACGATCCTTCTGCATAACGTCTCCTATATGCTATCATTTGCGGCCGTTTGCCTCTCAAAGCTTTTCGATCTCCCGCATCAGTTCGTCCAGAATCTGATCCTCCGGCACCTTGCGGATGATCTCGCCCTTTTTGAAGAGTAGGCCGCAGCCGTCGCCGCCTGCCACACCGATATCCGCCTCGCGCGCTTCGCCTGGGCCGTTGACCGCGCAGCCCATGACCGCCACCTTGACCGGCTTGCGGCAATCCCGCAGCCGCTCCTCCACCTGGGCGGCCAGGCCAATCAGATCGATCTTCGTGCGCCCGCAGGTCGGGCAGGAAACGAGCGTGGGCGCATCCGTCTTCAGGCCCACAGCCTTGAGAATGTCGAAGCCCGCATAGACCTCATTGACCGGCGCGTCCGTCAGGGAAACGCGGATCGTATCGCCGATACCGTGCAGCAGCAGGGAACCGATGCCCGCGCTCGATTTGATCAGCCCCATGCGGGCGGTACCTGCCTCCGTCACGCCGAGATGCAGCGGATAATCGCACTGCGTTGCGACGGTTTCATACGCCTCCACCATCCGCTGCACATCGGAGGATTTGATGGAGATCACAATATCATGAAAATCGCACTTTTCCAGCAGACGCACATGGTACATCGCACTCTCCGCGAGCGCCTGCGCCGTGGGCGCGCCATATTTTGCAAGAATTTCCTTCTCGAGAGAACCACTGTTGACGCCGATGCGGATCGGAATCCCGTGCGCCTTGCAGGCGTCGGCCACAGCCTTGACCCGCTCATCCGAGCCGATATTGCCGGGATTGATGCGGATTTTATCCACCCCCGCTTCCACACAGGCAAGGGCGATGCGGTAATCGAAATGGATATCTGCCACAACCGGCACGGGCACCGCCTTTTTCAAAGCAGGGATCAATTGCACCGCGTCCAGATCCGGCACCGCAGCGCGGATGATCTCACAACCGGCTTCATATAATGCCTTTGCCTGATCGACATTTCCCTCGATATCATGCGCAGGGACGTTGAGCATAGACTGCACGCTCACCGGCGCCCCCCCGCCGATCTGCACGCCGCCCGCAAAAACGGCCCGGCTTTTCCTTCTCTCCATCGTATGTCATTCCTTTCTCATGGAAAAAGCGGCAGTTGCGTCATCCGCCGCGGATGAGCCGCAAAATATCGTTAAACGTTACCACTGCAAATAACGCAAACATCAGCACAAGTCCAACCGCATGAATCATGCCCTCACGCTTCGGATTAATGGGCTTTCTGCGGATGCCCTCAATGATCAGGAAGAACAGCCTGCCGCCGTCGAGCCCCGGAATCGGAAGGAGGTTGAATACGCCGATATTGATCGTGATAAACGCCATCAGCGACAGCGCGTTGAGGAAGCCGCCGGAGGTCGTCGCCTCGGCGATCACGCTCACCGTGCCGACCGGCCCTGCAAGGTCGCTCAGGCCGAAGCGCCCTGTCACAAGGTCAAATAGACTTAGCCACACGAGCCGGGCCATCGAAGCAGTCTCCAGGAAGGAGGTTTTTAATACATTCCAAAAGGTTTTGTTTTCGCCGATGAGGATGAAATCAAAGGTGATGACCGTTTGGCCGTCCACCTCGCGCGTGGCGAATTTGACGTTCTTGAGTTCGGTCTTTTTACCGTCACGTTTGACGGTAAAATCGATCACACCGTCCTTATCCCGCGCCATGAGAAAGCTGATATCCCGATCCGACCAGACGGAGGTGCCGTTGATATGCGTAATCACGTCGCCCGCCCGCAGTCCGCTGGCCTGGCTGGTTGCGTTTTCATGAAAGCCCGCGATCTGCGTCGTCCCCACCAGATTCTGCTGGGTGAGCAGAATGGCAATAAGCACAAGGCCCAGGATGATATTCATCACCGCGCCCGCGATCACGACCAAAATACGCTTCCACACGGGCTTATTGTTAAATGCCCGCTCGTCGGCGCTCGCCTCATCCTCGCCCTCCATCTGGACATAGCCGCCCATGGGGATTAGCCGCAGGGAATACCTCGTCTCCCCCTTTCCGAAGCTAAAAAGCTTGGGGCCCATGCCGATCGCGAACTCATTGACCTTAATGCCGGAGAGCTTAGCGACTGTAAAATGGCCCAGCTCGTGAATCAGAATAATGACGCCAAAGAACAGGATGGCAAACAGAATCGGCCACACCTTACCCCAAACGGAAGCGGCGTTCAACAAAAGAATTGGAATATTAATACGGGCTCACCTCTTTCATCCGGGCCTGTTTCAGCCCTTTACGTGTTTCCGCACAAAGTCCCGCGCATTCGCTCCGGCCTCACGGATATCGTCCAGCGTATAATCTGGGCAATCGGGCGCCTGCTCCGTCGCAGCGGCGACCAGCTCGCCAATCTCCAGAAAACGAATTTTTCCCTCACGGAAAAGGCGGTTGGCCTCCTCGTTGGCCGCGTTGGCGGTCGCCGGGAAAATGCCGCCGCGGGAAATCGCCTGCCGACAGACATTGATCAATGGAAATGATTCATAATCCGGCTCGGCAAAATGGAGCGTACCGAATTTAGCAAGGCTCAGCTGCTCTACCGGAGACACATAGCGCTTCGGATAGGTCAGCGCATACTGAATCGGGATGCGCATATCCGGCACACCGAGCTGAGCAATCACGGAATTGTCTGCATATTCAATGAGCGAATGGACGACGCTCTCGCGGTGGACGACGATATCCACCCGCTCGGGCGGAATGGAGAAGAGCCAGACCGCTTCGATCAGCTCCAGGCCCTTATTCATCATCGTGGCGGAATCAATCGTGATCTTTGCACCCATGCTCCAGTTAGGATGCTTGAGCGCCTGTGCGACGGTCACATCGCGCAGTTCTTCCTTCGTCCGGCCGAAAAATGGCCCGCCCGAGGCTGTCAGGATAATGCGCTTGAGCGCTTCCCTCTGCCCTGCAGGCGCCCCTTGCAGACACTGGAAGATCGCAGAATGCTCGCTGTCGACCGGCAGAATCCGCACGCCTTTTTTCCGCGCGGCCTCCATGACAAGCTTACCGCCTGCGACGAGCGTCTCCTTATTGGCGAGCGCGATCTCCTTACCTGCATCAATGGCGGCGAGCGTGGGCATCAATCCCGCCATACCGACAATGGCATTGAGCACGGTGTCCGCATCCTGCGCGCGTGCGCATTCGATCACGCCGTCCATACCGCCGAGCACCTTGGTGCTGGTATCGGCCACACGGGTGTGCAGCTCCTTCGCCGCCCGTTCGTCCACGACGGCGGCCAGTGCGGGGTGAAATTCCCGGATCTGCTCCTCCAGCACGTCGATGCGGCGATTGGCCGTCAGCGCGCAGACGGTAAAGCCATTGAGCCGGGCGACATCCAGCGCCTGCGTCCCAATCGAGCCGGTCGAGCCTAAAATAGATAAACGCTTATGCATTAGTATGCACCTGCCGTTCTGATTATATTAAAGCATCGCCGCGAGGCGTACGATAAAATAGAGCGTCGGCAGCACAAAGATACAGCTGTCGAAGCGGTCCATCACGCCGCCGTGGCCGGGGATCAGCTTGCCAAAGTCCTTTGCACCGTAATTGCGCTTGATGACGGAGGCGGAAAGGTCGCCGAACATGCTGATGACTGCGAGCACCACCGTAATGAGGATTACAGCCCAATAGGGCAGAAGCAGACGCTCTTTGATGACCATGTTGAATATCAAAAATATCAAAAGATTGACAATCACAGCTCCGGCAACGCCGCCCACGGCGCCCTCCCAGGATTTCTTGGGGCTGATCTTGGGCGTCATCTTATGTTTGCCAAATTTACTGCCGACAAAATAGGCGCACGTATCCGTCACCCAGGCGCTGCTGATGCCAAACAGGACGAACAGCAGGCCGTCCGCCTTGGAATAATCCTGCGGATAGGCAATATAGATATCCCGCAGAAAAATCATGCAGGAAAAAGCGAACGGGATCGCAAGGGATACGAACAAGGCAATCGCCACATGCTCGAACCGGGTGATGTCATACTGCGCCAGCATCAGAAGCAGCAATAAAATGGTATAGCCGATCGCCACGAGCGGCACGGGCAGATCAACGCCCACAGAAATCAGGATCGGCAGCAGCGCGGCGAAAGCGATGCTGACCCCCATAATGATTTTATTTTTCACCTGTGCCACGCGCTCGATCTCAAACACTGCAATGCCGGAGAGCAGCGCAAGGAACAGGGAAAACACCGGCGTATAGGTACACAGGAGCATCACGATTAAAAAGGCGACCACGGCCACGCCGGAGAGAATTCTTGTTTTCATTACAGATCACATGCCTTTCGTTTATAAGGCTTTGTTGCGAAAAGGGAACGCTCATCCCTTCATATGCGCTGGAGTTGTTCAGATTCCGCCAAACCGGCGATTCCGCTTCTGATAACTCTCGAGCGCCTGATCAAAATCGGCCTCCTTAAAATCAGGCCATAATACATCGGAATACCAGAATTCCGCATAAGCCGCCTGCCAGATCAGAAAATTCGAAAGCCGGTATTCCCCACTCGGGCGGATGATAAGGTCCGGATCGGGCTGTCCAGCGGTATAAAGGCCGCTTCCAATATCCTCCAGGGTGATCTCCTCCGGCTTCTTTTCCCCCGCGGACACCAGCTGTGCAAGGCCGCGCACGCTGTGAAGAATTTCTTGGCGTCCGCCATAATTGACAGCAATATTGACAATGGTTTTCGTCGCTGACAGGCTCTCCTCCTGCGCCTGGTTCATCAGGCTCACGATATCCTGCGGCAGCCCCTCCTGGCTGCCGATAAAACGAATGCGCATGCCACGCGCTTCATTTTCCCTCTTGCGTTCCTCCGCCTCAAACAGGTACTCCCGCAAAAGCTCCATAATCGCGGAAACCTCCTCCGGCGGACGTGCCCAGTTTTCCGTGGAAAAGGCGTAGAAGGTGATAAAACGGATGCCGATATCGTTTGCATATTCGCAGATTCGGCGAAAAACCCGCGCGCCCTCCTTGTGCCCCTCCGTACGCTTTAGGCCGCGCTGCTTCGCCCAGCGGCCATTGCCGTCCATAATGATCCCCACATGCTGCGGGAGGTGTTCCCGATCGATGGTAGGCATCCCTCCACCGCCTTTCCATCCACAACTGCTTTGCGGACAATATTTTCCAGATTCAAAAAACGATAGTAAAATGCCATCCTGCAGTGAGGCGCCGCAAACAGCAGCATTACCTCTCCCAGAATGACAATCATGCGAACGCCGCCCCGGAAAGGCCGCTGGCGCCCTTTTTTCAGATTTCCATAATTTCCTTCTCTTTTTTCGCAGCGATCGAATCAATTTCTTTGGTAAACTTATCCGTGATCTTCTGCAGCTCGTTTTCGCCGTCCTTGAGGTCGTCCTCCGTAATTTCGGAGCCCTTCTTCATCGACTTGAGCTTTTCAATGCAATCGCGGCGGATGGAACGGACCGCAATCTTCGCCTCTTCTGCAGTTTTACCGACGGCTTTGACAAGCTCCTTGCGGTGGTCCTCCGTCAGGGGCGGAAAGACAAGGCGCAGCACACGTCCGTCGTTCTGAGGATTGATGCCGAGATCAGAGGTCTGGATCGCCTTTTCGATCGGATGCAGAGTGGACGCATCCCAAGGCTGGATGGTCAGGATACGCGCTTCCGCCACAGAGATCGCCGCCATCTGATTGATCGGCGTGGGCACTCCGTAATAATCCACCTGAATCTTATCAAGCACGGAAGCGTTCGCGCGCCCGGCGCGGATAGAATCGTATTCGCTGTTTAAAGCATGGATTGTCTTTTTCATGCGCTCATTTGCATTTTCGTATACCTGTTTCATCTCCATGGGGTTTAGTCCTCCTTCACGATTGTACCGATATTTTTCCCCAGCACCGCATCAACGATATTGCTGGGATTGTCGAGATTGAATACCAGAATGGGGATGTTGTTGTCCTTACACAGGGAAGCCGCCGTGCTGTCCATCACGTTGAGATCCTTTTGCAGAATATCGAAATGGGAGAGCGTATCGAATTTGACCGCATCATCAAACTTGTTGGGATCGCGGTCATACACACCGTCGACATTCGTCGCCTTGAAAATGATATCCGCATCAATCTCCGCAGCGCGCAGGGCAGCCGCCGTATCTGTGGTAAAGAACGGGTTGCCCGTGCCGCAGCCAAAAATGACGACCCTGCCCTTTTCCAGATGGCGGATGGCACGGTTGCGGATATAGGGCTCGGCAATCTGCTGCATCGCGATCGCCGTCTGCACCCGCACGGGAACCTCCAGCTGCTCCAAAGCATCGGCGAGCGCCAGAGAATTCATTACGGTGGCGAGCATCCCCATGTGATCCGCACGCGTGCGGTCCATCTCGCCGCTGGAACGGCCACGCCAAAAATTGCCGCCGCCGACCACCAGGCCGATCTCGACGCCCATGTCGGAGCATTCCTTAACAGCGGCGCAAATTTTCTGCACTGTATCGAAATCGATGCCGTGGCCCTGCCGGCCTGCAAGCACTTCGCCGCTGAGTTTTAAAAGGATGCGCTTATATACTGGCTGCATCGTAAAACCTCCGATATTCATTTTTTTGGTTTTTATTACAGCTATTTTACTGCATTCGGCGCGCCGTGTAAAGAGAAAAAGCGGAAATGCCGGACGGGTTTACACATCTGTAAGGCTTCATTTTTGGATGCGCGCATCATCCGGTTCCCACGCAGGGCATACGCACACGGCGATTTTCCCAAACAGCGGCACTCGGTCCTTGTCAAAAAATGTGGTTTGGTATATCATAATCATAGAATCGATTTCTTATATATTACATCTTATGGAAACAGTGGCACGGATATCCTGGTTCCTTCTGAAATTCATTCTCGTATGGAAAGGACGGTCAGCACCATGACGCAGCTTGAAACCATGCAGCGCGCAAAGCAATATCTGGACAAGCTCTCCCGCGGCATTGACCCGATTACGGATACGCCGCTTGAACGGGACGACCCGCTGGCTGCGGCGCGCCTGCAAAAATGCTTCGAATACGTCTCCGGCATCCTCGGCCAGGTAATCGCAAACGGAGGCAGGACTGTGTCGCACCACACGGGCAAGGCGCCTTTTTCTATCGCTGAGGAAGCGCTCGCGCGGGTTGCCGTGTCGGAAACGCCGATCCCGATCCGCGCTTTTGCAGCCAACGTAAATGCCTGCATTGACACACAGGCCGTCCGCCCTCTCTCGCCGGTCACCATCACCAACTGGCTGGTGGAGCAGGGCTATCTCACGGAAATCACGCGCGCGCAGAATAAGCGCATGCGCGTCGCGTCGCCGCGCGGGCTGTCAATCGGCATCACCAGCGAGGAGCGCGCTAGCCACGCGGGCGTCCCCTTTATGCTCAATCTATATGATGAAAATGCACAGCGCTTTCTGCTGACGCATCTACTGGAAATCACTGCAGCGCAGAAATCCTATGAGCCTGCAGAGGAGCCCTGAATTTGGCAGCATTTGAAACACTGCCAAAAGGGTACCAAATTCTATTGCACAGGGAATCCTCAAAACGAGACCATAAGGGCGCGTTGCAAAATATGCATTTGTATATTTTGCAGCGTGCCTTTTTTAATTCATTTTTAAGTTGACAACCGCTCAGAAATACGATATAATAAAAATAGAACAAATGTTCGTATAGCTTGTCCAAGCTTGCGATCCACACTTCCTTGCCGCCTGTGTTAGGCGGCCTTTTTCATTGAAAGGGAGGAATTTCAATGCAGTTTCTCTATTTTGTCTCCGGCCAGGCGGGCAGCGGCGTTCATGAAACACTCTGCCTGCTGCGGGACGTATACCGGATGCATGCAAGCCCCTCCATTTACTCCGGCTGTTATTCCCCCACTGGTGAGGAGCCGCCGGGAATCTGGCGCATGAATCCGACTGCGCTCGCTTCTCTACGCTGTTTTCCGCCCCGGCAGCTGCATCCTTACCGGATCATCTACCTGCAAAAGCCGGCCTACGACCGGGAAAAAAGATTGCGGGACGCCGGCATTCCCTTTCCCATTGCCCTGCGTCATATCGTATGCGATCTTTACGCCTTTCGAGGCTGGGAATCGCATGCGGATCTGATCCTGCAGGATGATTCACCGCAGGTTAGCACCATGCATCTTTACGATTATATCCTCCGGAACGAAGGGCGCGCCGGGGAAAGCGGATGGGAAACAGGCTTTCTCGATTGATCCAAAAATTCCTTTAGCTAGAGAAAGGGTGGTCACAATCGCACGTGTAAAGAATTGGCAGCACCTTGTTTTTAAACTGCACACACAGCGCCTCAAAAAGGCGGGCTGGTCGCTCTCCCTGACGCTTGAAGAAGCGCGCCGCAACGGGGAGCTCGTTGCCCTCTCCGGCAGTACCCTGCTGCGCTTCATTGATGAACTCAATGGCGTGGAAAACCGGGGGGACCAAATCAGGGCACTACGCACAAAACTACACACGCTCCGTCAGGCGCCCTCCTCCCCGGCCGTCCGCCGAGAGATCAAAGCGGCCTATGATCAGCTTGACAGGCTCCAGTTTCAGCCGGATTACCTGTGCCTCGTCATGGATTCCGTTTCCGACTACCGCCGGGCAAACAAAGGGTTTACTGTCAATGGCATCCCCTTTGTCCGCCTGCTCGGCACGAACGGCGGCGTCAAAACCTCCACGATCGTCTATGTCAATCAATCCCTCTTCCCCGCGCTGCTCGAACGGCTCGACAACGGGCGCGACCGATCCGTCCCGCTCGTTCCGGCGAAGCTGGAGGCCTACCGCGCGCTCGCATGCAGCGGAAGCACGCCGGTCTCCAATCCGCGTGGCGTGCTGGTGGTAAACGACTGTAAAACCCGCTTTTGTTCCGATGTTATCCGGATCGACGATCAGCCCCCGGGCGAGCCTATTCTGCAGTCAGAACGAAGTGCCTGCGTTGAGCTGATCGATAGTGATGGCTATGGGCTGATCTCTCCCGCTCTCAGCAGGCAATGGAATACAGAGCTCGGCGGAGAGGGGATTTTGAGCGGCTTTTGCATTCGCAATGCATGGTGCAAGGGAATGCTCTTCTGCTTTGACTTTCACGCCTTTGCACAGCGGGTTGCGGGAGACTACTGGGTCCGGGACGCATGGGGCGACATGCGGGACATCCGCGAGGCCGACATCATCCTCACGACCTCCATGCTCAAGCTCTGGAACTGCTACAAAAGCTGTGCGGACTATCTGGACAACTGCCGCAAACATCACTATTCCTTCAGCGTGACAAAATCATGCCCGCAGAAGCTCGAAAGCGAACGGAACCTAAATTATCAGTTTCTACAAAGCTATCGCCTCACGGATGAACAGCTTGAAGCACTCATCCAGCCCACTATAGAGGAGATCGCCGATGTACTCGGCGGGGATTGGCGCAAAAGTATTCTCTTTCTAAAGGGCGCCGACCTGAATGAAAGAAACGTCCTGCGCGGCGGGATGAACTTTGCCAACGCCCTAATGGCGGACGCACGGCTCATCGACGATCCCTTCGTGCGCACGAAAATCCGCCAAATGATTGAGAAACGGATTGAAGCGGCAAAGGTAGGGGTTATCCGGATCCACGGTAATTTTTCCATCGTCAGCGGCGACCCGTATGCGTTGTGCCAAAGTCTGTTCGGGCTTCCGGTTACCGGGCTGCTACGGGCCGGAGAGGCCTACAACCGCTACTGGAACGATGAAAAAGCGAAGCGCGTCGCCTGTTTCCGTGCGCCCATGACCTGCCACAACAATATCCGCTTGCTGCGCCTGCGGGATACGCCGGAAATGCAGGACTGGTACCGCTATCTGACGACCGTAACCATTTTTAATGCATGGGACACCGCGGCGCACGCGTTAAACGGGCTCGACAAGGATTCAGACAGCTGCCTTCTGACCGACAATCCGATCCTTGTGGAAAACACGCGCGAGGAACCCGCGATTCTCTGTGTCCAGCGGCGGGCAGAGAAGAAGCTGGTCACCCCGGACGACCTGATCCAATCGAATATCAACAGCTTCGGCGATGAGATCGGCGCGATTACCAACCGCATCACATCGATGTTTGAGGTACAGGCGCGCTTTGCCCCCGGTAGCGCGGCTTATAAAATTCTCGATTACCGCATCAAATGCGGCCAGTTGTTCCAGCAAAACGCCATCGATAAGGCGAAGGGCATCCTGGCAAAGCCAATGCCAAAGGAATGGTACAGCCCCTCCGCCCTCCGAATTTCCGAAACCGATACGCCGGAGCAGGTGCGGCGCAAGGAAATGCAGCAGCTGCTGCTCGCGGATAAAAAGCCGTATTTCATGTCCTATCTCTATCCACAGGAACGCAAGCGGTACCGCACCTATGTTGGCAATGCAAATACGAAGAGCCTGATGGAATTTGGCCTGTCGCTGCCTGCGCTAAGCAAAAAGCAGACGCGCACGCCGGAGGAAGCAGCCTTTTTAGTAGAATATGAGCGCCGCATGCCCCTGGGGACCGCGCCCTGTCTGCTCAACCGGCTGTGCTGGCGGATGGAGGCGGAATTCGACGGCCTGCTCAAGCGCAGGCCGAAGGGAAACGCCTTCGATCCGAATCTGCTCAAAAGCGGCGTATTTTGCAGCCCAAGCCGCAGAAAAACTGTGGCAAAGCTCTACGAAACGTACACACGGGAGGTCCAGCTTTTCAAAAGCCGGTCCGCCCGCGCCTATCTGCGGGAGGAGGACGCCGCTAATGCACGGGAGATGCTGCTCGATCAGTTCCGGCGGGAAAGCGCCGCAGCCTGCCCGAACGAAAAAGAGCTGTGTGACATTCTCATCGATCTGTGCTATCAGGATAGCCGGTCGAAACAATTCGTCTGGGATCTGTGTGGACATACCATCTTTCAAAACTTGCTGGAGAAAAACGGCGGCGTAATCCGCTATCCCGTCCCGGATGAAATGGGCGATCTCTATTACCACGGGCAGCGATTCTCCCTCAAGGAACAGAAGCTTGCAAGCAGAAATGGAAAGGATGATGGACAATGGAAATAATCCTCAATGAACGTGCTTTCGCGCAACGGGCGATCGCCTCCGGAATCATCGGCAAAAAGCCGGCACAGACGCTGGGATGCATCGCTAAATACCTCTGTCACGAGGGTTATGAAAAGCCGCAGATCGAAGGTACGCTTCATCAGTTTATGCAGGAGCATTATGCGGATTACAACGCCGTTGAGTGGGATGGGCTGATCAGCCGCCTTTCCGCGCGTGCGGACGCCCGCCCCCTTTTGCAGGCCGATACGGTCACCGTTACCCAGTCGGAGCTTTCCATGATCAAAGCGCTCGGGAGCAGTCCGCTCGAACGGCTGAGCTTTACGCTCCTTTGCCTGGCCAAATACGCGATGCTTTTCAATCCGGCGAATGAGGGCTGGGTCACGCAAAAATGGAGCACCCTCTTCCGCATGGCCCATGTGCAGGCTGGAAAGGAAAAGCAGGCTTCCATGCTGCACAGACTGCGCGAAAAGGGGCTGATCGAATTCAGCCGGAGTGTCGATAATCTGCACATCCGCGTTTTATTCCTCCGCCCGGATTCGGAACCCGCCTGCAAGCTGGACGATTTTCGAGAGCCCGGCCTATTTTATCTCTCCCTGCAGGGGGAACGGTTGATCCACTGCGCCTGCTGTGGCAAGCTCCTGCGCCCCAAAACCAACAATCAAAAATACTGTCCGGGCTGCCGGGCGGAGATGAATCTGAAAAAGACGCTCGCCCGCTATCACAGCGCCGCCGGTTTTTGATTCAGAGCGCATCGGAACAGGCCCCGGGACCCGCACAACTGCAGGGTTTTCCGGGGCCTGATCTTATTTTGATACAAATTCTATTGTGGTAGGAGGAAGAGCGCAAATCACGCTTCCTTCTCCAAATCGCTTTCTTCATTCTTAATAAAAGGCGGTGAATACTCTTTGATTCTCACTCAACGCACCCAATATAAACAAAAAATCATCGACCGGCTGCTTTCCTCCCCCGCCGTTGTAGAGGCCCTGACAAAGGACGGCGAACCCGCTGCTCCAGAAACGGCAAGACAGCATATCTTCCCCTACCGTTTTATCCAGTTTCCCGCACAGGAACCCGACTGCTGTATCAGTGTCGATGTTGTAACGGCAAAAAGCGGGACAGCGAGCATCCGCACGAGCCAGATCTTCGTCTGGATCTGCTGCCATAAGGGCCTCTTTTCCGGCGATGCCTATGAGACGCGCGCGGACAGGCTGGCAGCGGAAACAGACCGTCTCTTAAGCGGCAGCACGGATTTCGGCATCGGCCGTTTGCAGTGGGAGGGCATGCAGCTCTATGAGCCAACGCCGGAATATTACGGCTATGTTCTGCAATATTCCGCCTCCGATTTCAGCCGTGGGAGGGGCGGGAAATGACGCGGCTTCATGAGCTCGACCTGTTAAGCCCTGAGCCGTTTCCGCTCGCCCGCGCCGGCCATATATGCGCTCCTACCCTGCGGCAGATTGCATCCATCGGCTATGACACCTACAACGCTTATCTTTCCCTGCTGTCGCTTCGGCGGGATCAGCTTGCCAATTTCTCCGGCCCGCTCCTTACCGCCAGGGATTCCCCCTTTGTGTTGATAACCGCGAACCCGGAGCTGTGCGCGCTTTTGTCCGCCGCCTTTTCTTTTTTCATGACAGAAGAGGTAGTTTTCTCCGAGCAGCACGGGATATTTCTCTGCATGGATGCGGGAGCGCCGGTTGGCACCATCGAAGCCTCCAACTACGAGGATGTCTGCTGCTGTATCCTGCAGCGAAATCATGTAGACAGCGCCCCGCCATCCGGCAAACAGTTTCACAACGAAAAAGCGCGGGAGATCTATGAGAAGCTTCAGCGCGCTAAAGAAAAGGTGCCAAAGGCGCAGCGGGAAAAGCAGGCGGATACGAGCCTTCCAAACCTGATCTCCGCCCTGTGCGTCCAGCACAACAGCATCAATATGATAAATGTCTGGGACCTGACGGTCTATCAGCTCTATGACCAGTTTTTACGGCAGAGCTATCTCAATCAGGTCCAGATCCATGCGATGAACTATGCAGGCTGGGGCGGCGAATTCGATCCCAACGATTGGTACAAAAAGCTGTAAAAATTCAGCCACCTATCACGGCTCTTTCAGCCGTTTAGGATAAATATGAAATTTATGGAGGTAACACAACATGAGCACCCATGTAAACCCGAACATGTCCAACCGCGAGGTCGCGGACTTTACCCTGGTTGATTTCAAAACAAAGAAGCCCTGGCTCAACGTCGACTTTGCCAACGTCACCACAACAGAAATGGCGGCAACCCGCGTGTTGGCCAAGGGCGGCCGTGGTGCAGCGCCCCGCGTTCCCTTTGACGGCGAGCGCACCTGCACGATGAAGGTCGACACCCAGATCACGCCCATGAAGCTCTTCGCCATGCTTGCGGGCACGGATATCCTCACGAGCGGCAAGGTCTTCACACGCGAGCGCCTGGCGCTGGCGGCAGGCAAGCTGACGCTCTCCGAGACGCCTGTAAACGATTCCGTAACAGTATTCAAGGCGGACGACGACTGCGGCGCCGCCGTCTCCGCAACGGTTTCGGAGAAGACCGCTACCATTGAGGGCGGCACAAACGGAGACGAATATATCGTCTACTACATGGCCAACAAGGAGCAGGGTGTCCAGATCGTCAAATTCAAGAGCGACGCCTTCCCGAAGGCCTATACCGCTTACGGCGAAACGCTCTACAAGACGGAGGCCGACGAGCTGCTGCCGATGAAGCTTGTCATCCACAAGGCCGTGCCGCAGGCAGCGTTTAGCCTGGCGCTGAGCAACACCGGCGATCCGAGCACGCTGTCCATGACCTTCGACCTCTTCGCGGTGGACGGCAACGATTTCCTCGATATGCAGCTCATCGAGGGTTAATTTTCAACTCGACATCTTCTTACTTTTCTTCATTTTTCCTTTCTCCTCCAAGCGTTCCGGGGCGGCTGTCCGCCCCGGAACCATAGTCTCGTCACTTTCGGCACGACACCATAACGGAACTCTCGTTACAATTTATGGAAAGGATTTTGAGCATGGATGAAATGATACTAAAGACACAAGAATGGCTAAACAAGACCTATAAAGGCCGACACGGATATATTGAGATTAACTTGGATGATGATTCCATCAAGGGAAAAACCGGATGGACAACGATTTATGCACTCACTCGCGCTTTCCAGATTGAGCTTGGCATCCCGGAACCCGCCAGCAATTTTGGGCCCAGCACGAGTGCAAAATTTAAGGAAAAATACCCCAGCGGCATTTCTCCGGCAGGACCTAACGAAACAGACGAAGTCTATGGTATTATTCAAGGCGCCCTATGGTGCAAGGGGTATACGACAGGACATTACGCGGGCGCACTCGGCAGCTTGGATACCCATTTCGACGATAGCGTGGCTGACGCAATCAGGAAGTTGAAATCGGATGCCGGGCTTTTTAACCCCAATGGCGTGATCACACTGAACGTCATGAAAGCGCTGCTTTCCATGGACTATTTTGTTATTGGGAAGGGAACTGGAGGAGATAACGGAATTCGAATCATTCAGCAGGAGCTGAACAGAGAATATGAAGATTACATTGGATTGATGCCCTGCGACGGCATATATGGGAGGAATACCAACAAGGCCCTGATCTATGCGCTGCAGGCCGAGGAAGGACTCGCTATCGGTGTGGCCAACGGTAATTTCGGCCCTACCACGCAATCCAAATGCCCTACTCTCCCCGGCGGCGGATTGACAATTGATCAGGAATACCGCTTTACAAGAATCCTGCAGCACAGCCTCTATTGCAATGGTTTCAGTAAATTTGGGGCAAGCGGTAATTATGATGCGGAAACAAGACAAGATGTGGAGAAATTTCAGGCGCACTATGCGCTCACCGTAACCGGAATCTGCGACCTTGGCACCTGGATGTCCCTGCTGACGAGTCGCGGAGACCCTTCCAGACCGGCGAAGGCGTGCGATTGCGCCACCATATTGACTCCCGCCAAAGCCACCACCCTGAAAAATGCAGGATATGAAGTAGTGGGGCGCTATCTGACCGGAACCATCGGAGCCGGAATCAGCAAAGCATTGACCGATGCGGAGATCGATATCATTTTCGAGGCCGGGCTGCGCTTTTTCCCAATCTATCAGACTTCGGCCCGCTCCGAATCCTATTTCACATCAAAGCAGGGCAACAAAGATGCAATGACGGCAATTCAGGCAGCATATAACCTCCAGATTCCGGAAAATACGATCCTCTATTTTGCGGTCGACTTCGACGCGATGGACTATCAGATTACAAACAGCATTATTCCATATTTCAAATCTGTTTACAATACTGTCAGTACTAGCGAAATTCGAAAATACAGGGTCGGTATCTACGGCGCGAGAAACATCTGCACAAGAGTTTGCAAACAAGGCTATGCCATGAGCAGCTTTGTCGGTGATATGTCCACTGGGTTCAGCGGCAATCTGGGCTTCACGATTCCTGATAACTGGGCATTCGATCAGTTTGACACGGTCAAAATTGGAAGCGGGGACGGTCAGATCGAGATCGATAAGGACGGCTATTCCGGCAGAGACAAAGGCGTATCCACCAAGCAGGCTTCGCCCCCATTCCACTATGAATATGGCGCCGTCGAGAATCCGGAAACGGGTGAAATTTATCCCATCCAGTTTTATAAAAACTTTGAAACGGTCACTGAACCTGCCTATGAAGAGGAAATCAACGAGGGGGAAAACAAGCCGACCCGTCTGGGCAAGGCCTCCTTTGATCTGGCGAAATTTATCTCCGGTCTGGCCTTTGACGACAGTCTCATTGAATCGAACCATCCTGTGGTCGGCGGTATAGCAGGCATTCTCATCGGAGGCATCACTTCCTTCAATGAATCGTGGGATGCGCTGTATCTGGATGTGCATTATTACAAAGCGCCTACCGGACAGAAGAAAGCGATGGTCTGCTGTGGGGAATCCTCGTACTGTAAGCTGTTCGACGAATGGGAGTATGGCTATCCAAAGTCGCTAAAGTCAATACATTCTTCTGTTTCTAGTAGCCCCATTCCGGGATGGGAAGATGCCGTAGACGACATGGCCAAGGCACAATATGCCAAGTTTAAAGGCATTACGCCTAACGATGATTATCAATACGACCTGTGGTACACCTTTAACGAAAAACGCAAGGGCGATCCATACGTCTCCTATATCTTCCTGGGTGATGATGGAAATATGTATGAATACGCAAAAATCCACCCCGGCGAGAAAATCGAAATTGTAGTAACCAAAGGATGGCTCTATGAAGAAGTGGATCGTTTGGATATCCTCCCCTTCCTCAGTCCCATCAGCAAGCTTCCGGAGGACAAGGCGCAGTTGTTTACGATTCTGGCACAGTAAAACACCTCATTATTTGCGCAAAAAAGGAGCAGGTTCCGATCAACCGGAGCCTGCTCCTGCACGCTTTATTTCTCTTGCGATGTATCACTCTGCGTCTGAAAATGCTCCGTCACCTTCAGAGAATCCGCAACCCACGGCACGATGTCGCCGGAGGAAAGCTCATTGGAATCTTTGGAAGCGCCGGTAATCACATAAGGGATATCCTCCCGATAGCACAAAATCTCATGAAAGGTTTTATTTTGATAGGTATAGGAATACTGCACTTCCGCGATAGTTCCATAAGTACCTCTGTAATATTGATATTGAAAATTCTCTGCCTTCATATGGGTAAATTCCTGTAATGAATTTATATGCTGCTCATACGCTTCTGTTTTCCCCTGAAATAAATCGTCAATTCTCTTCTCATCTTCTTCGGAAAAGAGCCAGCCAGTATGACGATAGTTGGATATTACCAAACGGAGGGAAGGGTCATCCTCGCCAACATATTCTTTTATATTGCCCGCGGCAACGGCATAGTAATCCTGAGAATCTGTTATCCAACCCGAGGGCAGGCTAAATTCAAACGTAATCAGATCATTTCGGCTGTTCTGCGTCACTGTTTCCAGCGGTACGGGGCTATCCCCCAGCGCCTTTTTCGAGCATCCGGCAAAACTCAGGCATAAGAGCAGGCAACACAATGCACCGCTCACAATTCGTTTCAACATCGACATATTTCGTCCCCTCCCCCCTTATTACAGTATTAAAAATTTCATTCACTGCTCCTGCGATGTATCACTCTGCGTCTGAAAATGCTCCGTCACCTTCAGAGAATCCGCAACCCACGGCACGATATCGCCGGAGGAAAGCTCGTTTGTATCCTTGAAAGCACCAGCGACCATATACGGGATATCCTCCCGGTAGCAACGAATTTCATGGAAGGGCTCCCCTTGATAGGTATAGGTATACTGCACCTCAGCGATTGTACCATAAGTACCCTTGTAATATTGAAATTGAAAATGATCTACTTTCGTATTCGTTTTTTCCATTAACTTGTTGATATGCTGTTCATACGCTTCTGTTTTTCCTTGAAATAAATCGTCCATCCGTTTTTCGTCCTCTTCGGAAAAAGACCAACCTACACGACGATAGTTGGAAATGCCCAAGCGGAGAGCAGGTTCCTCCTCCCCGGCATATTTTTTTATATTAACTGCCTCAATCGCATAATCGTACGGCGAGCCTGATACCCAACCTGCCGGTAAGCCAAACTCAAATGTAACACGATTTCCTTGGTCGTTCTGCGTCACTGTTTCCAGCGGTACGGGGCTATCCCCCAGCGCCTTTTTCGAGCATCCGGCAAAACTCAGGCATAAGAGCAGGCAACACAATGCACCGCTCACAATTCGTTTCAACATCGACATATTTCGTCCCCTCCCCCCTTATTACAGTATTAAAAATTTCATTCACTGCTCCTGCGATGTATCACTCTGCGTCTGAAAATGCTCCGTCACCTTCAGAGAATCCGCAACCCACGGCACGATATCGCCGGAGGAAAGCTCGTTTGTATCCTTGAAAGCACCAGTAACCATATACGGAATATCTTCCCGGTAGCAGACGATGCTCTGGATCACTTCGCCCTGATACGTTTCGGAATGGCGTACTTCCACAATGGTTCCATAAGTACCGCGATAATACTGAAATTGATAATCGGTGGAAGGAACCTCCGATTCTCCAAGGCCCGACGCTAGTTCAGCGTTGGACTGTTTTATATAGTTGATATATTGATCCGTCTCGCCGTTGAATAAAGCCTCGATTGCCTGATCGTATCCCTCCATGAAAAAAGTATTTCCATTTTGATAATTTCTAATTTCCAGCCGAAGGGAATAATCCTCAAAATCCGGATCATTAAATTTCTCAATATTTTTCTCCTCAACTGCTCCCACTGTATCGTCATAGATCGGATAGGAAACCCAACCTGCCGGTAAGCCAAACTCAAAGGTAGCCCGATTTTCCCGGCTGTTCTGCGTTACTGTCTCTAATGGGACAGGACTGTCGCCCAGCGCCTTTTTCGAGCATCCGGCAAAACTGAGGCATAAGAGCAGGCAGCACAATGCACCGCTGGCAATTCGCTTCATCATAGTCATCTTCTAAAACCTCTGAAATTCCTATTTGCCATCAATCTATTCCAAATACATCCAGACTGATAAATTTATATAAATTATACCACAATACACCTTGGAGTCAATGAACCCACCAGCATTTCATCACTTTCCAAAAGCCCTCTTTTCACGGCCGGAGGCCTAATCTGCCGGCCGTGAAAAGGGCGCTTTTATTTTGACAACGCGTCCCGTGCTCTTTCTTCCCTACCATCTTTCTCTTCTCAACATAAAACCAATCGTAAAGGAGACGATGACCATGCGAAAAAAATTGACCCATGCGCAGATGAAAAAGCTATCTGCGCTGCGTCCCGCCGGAACTGTCAGCATTTCCTACCGCTGCGGTGAGGATGAAATTCCGGTTCTGCTCAAAACCACGCTGAATCTTACCGATACCTCTGCATTTATCGACCGCGTCACACTGGGCTCCTTCACCCCGGACGGCGACTATATTCCTGAATATCAGGAGCTGATGATGTTCGGCGCAATCCTGCAATTTTTGAGCAATGTTCCCCTGCCGGAGCTACGCGACCCGGAAACCGGGCGCAAGCTGCTCGATCTGGCGAAATTGCATGAGATGATGGATTCCATGGACCTGCTCACCCGCATCCGCGCCATGTACAATTCCAAGGAGGAAGATGAGCGAAGGCTCTGGAAGCTCTTTGACCGGCTGGAATGCATGGTGCTCGAAAAGCTCGAATTCCGCAGGCAGCAGGCAGCGGGAAAGACAAAGCTCGACGAGCTGTTTGAAAGCGCAACCCGTCTGCTGGATCAATGGGAGGGCGCGTTTGACGGCATTGATGTGCATGCCTTCGCACAGAAGCTTTCCCAGCTTGAAACACTCGATGAGAAAAAGCTCGTTGCCGCCGTTTTGGACCGCTCCGTCCAACCCATTCACACTGTCTTTCAGGAGGAGCGGGCCGAGGAAAATCTACAATGAGTAAAAACCGGCCGATTTTAAAAAAGGATGTGATCCTGATTGAGTAACGATATGGCAAAGATCGTCCTGCAGGCCGATCTTTCCAAAAGCGCCGATACCATCGCAAAACAGCTCCCCAGGCTCTCTGACGAAGTGGCACGGCGCGGCAAGCTAAAAATTCAGGCCGTGATCGACCCGGTGTCGATCCGGGAACAGGCGCTCAGCGCCATGCAGCAGGTTCAAAGCCTGCTTGCCGGAAAGGCACTCTCGCTTTCCGTCTCTCTGGATACGGAGAAAATCGTTTTGACCGACCAGCTTGCGGTCTGGATGCAGAAAAACACGGCCCAAGCGCAGCGCTTCCAATCGCAGCTCGACCGGCTGCGGGAGAGCCTCGACAGCCTGTCCGGCGTACAGGGTCTTTCCTCCTTGAGCGGGAAGCTCAGCGCCGCTGGTGTCTCCGGCAGCAGCAATGCAGGTAACAAAGCGTTTGCCTGTGCCGCATAGCAATATGCGGCAAAGAAAGCAGCTATATCGGTCAAAGGCCAGCAGTGGTTCAGACCGAGGAAAGGCCGGCGGCGGCAACGCCCCCGGAATCCGTAGAGACTGTAATGGCCGCAGTGGCAACATTGAGGCCTTCGCTGCTCCCCTCCCCTGTGGCCAGTTGGGAGGGTGAAGATCCAGTCCGTACTCGCACCATAACCAAACGAAATGCGAGAGGCAGGCCGAAAGACCTGTCCGCCACGATGAGTTTGGCGGATAGTCTCTATGTGAGAGAAGAGACCGTCCGCCCAAAAGCATTCCATTGACCGCTTTACCGCCGAAAATCATCTACCACACAGCGGAAGTGCCGCAGTGACAGCTCATTCTGATTCATCTTTTCAGAAAGCTGGCGAACCTCCGCCTCATTTTCGGAAATCCTGCAGATACGGTCCAGCACCTTATCCTCCTCAGGGCAGATAGCCTCGATTCCAAACATTACCTCTTCCTCAATATCCTCATAGCACACAACCATCCGAACAACGCGATAATTTACCGTTTTCATGTTTCCTGTTCTCCCTTCTTAATTTCATGGGCCACGCGTCCAATAATAAACCATTTCTGTGTCAGATTTCAACATATTTCCATCATCAATTCCAAGTTCTGTAAGTACGTACAATTAAGTCTGCATTTTTTTGTTGAAATCGTGTATAAAAATTACCTTTTTTGAAAAAATCAAGCTCTAATAGTTCTTGTTTTTTAGAAATCACACATATAACATATCATTAATTATTTCTTATCTTAAACTATAGAAAGATATCCTTGACTTGAAAATTCACAAAAAATAATTTCTTATATAGCATATAATATGCATAATAATCGCATATAAATTACGATAAAAATAATCATATTTACAATGAAATTTGACGCATTTTTTCTAATCCGGACAAAAAATATAAGGAATGATAAATCGAAAAACCTCTTATTTTGTATTCAATATTTTGGGACTTTAATGTCCAATATTTTATTTTTATAGATTATATTAGGAAATATATGATATGCAGAATCTCAGTAAAAAATATGCATTTCCCTGTTTGTTTGATATCCATATTTATCCATATCCTAATTAAAAGACATTTCCCTTTATTAAAGCGGGTGGACGAAAAAATATGTGTTGAATTTCGGCACAAGATTGAAAAAAACAGCCAAAAAGGCCCCGGCGAATTTCGCCGAGGCCTAAGAAAGGGGTGGATAAAGATGTTCGTTATGATGCACAGTCCTGTATTACTATATGTATAAATCCTACCACCGATAACCGCAGTTATTACACTTGAAGGTTTTGCCCGCGTTGCCGTCTGTCACGCCGAAGCCGCCGAACATGGTGATCATGCCGACGCCGCTCAGGCGGGAGAGGTTCGTGCTGCCACAGGTGGGGCATTTCGGAAGGTTGTCGAGCGGATTCAGACCGGCTTTGTTGCGCTCGATGCGCTCACGGTCTGCTTGTTCTCGGGCCTCATATTTTTCTTTGTCAAAGAGAGGATTGTTGTACACATATTCTTCACGGACGGTTTCTTCAAGGCGCATGATCAACCTCTTAAGCTCTTCCTTTTTATTGGATCTTTTCCAAAACGTTTCACGATCTTTTCCAGTAGCTTGTAAGTTGGAATTACAAAACATACATTTTTTCCCTAAAGATGGGCCAACTGCTACACTATCTGATGTCACATGGCCACAGACCGGACAAAAGTACACTTGATCCATATCTCTTTTCACCTTTCTTAAATTCGGTATGATATGTCTCTCGCCCTGATTTCAATCTCTCACCTGAGATCAGGAATATTATACCAATCACATAAACTATTGTCAAAATAAAACTCATCATGGTCACGAAAGTAACAGAAAGAAACTCAACATTTTAGGCGGCGTGACAGACGTCGCCAAACAATCCCTTATGGCCGCGGGAAGCGGCCTACTCAAAGCGAAAGGCCCCGGCAAACGCCGGAGCCAGCTAAGCCATGTTTCTTTTTGTTTACAATGTGGCTATGTATTACATTCCGTATAGCTTTTTACCACCGATAGCCGCAGTTATTACACTTGAAGGTCTTGCCCGCGTTGCCGTCTGTCACGCCGAAGCCGCCGAACATGGTGATCATGCCGACGCCGCTCAGGCGGGAGAGGTTCGTGCTGCCACAGGTGGGGCATTTCGGAAGGTTGTCGAGCGGATTCAGGCCAGCTTTGTTGCGCTCGATGCGCTCACGGTCTGCCTGCTCGCGGGCCTCATATTTTTCTTTGTCGAAGAGAGGGTTTCCATAAACATATTCTTCTCGAACGGTTTCTTCTAGTCGTTTTAATAATCTTCTGCGCTCCTGTCTATCATCAGATCTCTTCCAAAAAGAATCAAAATCCTGACCAGTTCCCTGTAAGTCAAAATTGCAGAAAATACATTTTTTCCCTATTTCAGGCCCTGTTAAAATGCTTTCATTAGTCACACTTCCACACACCGGACAAAAATATACTTGATCCATATCTCTTTCCCCTTTCTCATTTTACTCTTGGTATGATATCTCTCTCACCCTGTTTTCAGCCTCTCACCTGAGATCAGGAATATTATACCAACTCCATAAGCAACTGTCAAAAACAATCTCATCATGGTCACAAAAGTAACAGAAAGAACCTTAATCTTTTAGGCGGCGTGACGGATGTCGCCAAGCAATCCCTCATGGCCGCGGGAAGCGGCCTGCTCAAAGCAAAAGGCCTCAATTCCAATGCTACGCCCGGCTCAGTCATTGCAGCGCCGGAACTAAGCAATAATCTGAAAGATGATCAATTAGCCCTTGAAAAATTTAATAAAGCCCTCACGACAGGTCTTACCCCTGCCGAAGCCTACGCTGAAACCCTTACCAATGTCTCCAGAGCCGCACAGGAAGCTGCCCGGCAGAACAACGGCCTGCCCGTCGACATCAACAAATTCGCCAACGCCCAGACCGCCGCCAGCATGGCAACCAAGGTCTCCACCGGCTCCATGATCGCCCAGTCCGTCGCCTCCGCCGCCCTCTCCGGCGCGATCAGCATGGGCGTGACCCTCGCCGTCAACGGCCTCATCACGGGCCTTGACTACCTCGCCCACGCGCACGAGCGCGCCGTCGAGGCCGTTGACAACGCAAACCAAGCCTATGCGGAAAATGAAACCGAGCTCAACAGCGCAAGCTCCAGCCTCGCGCAGGTGGAAGAGCGGCTCAACGCCCTCAACAGCATCCAAAACCCCTCCCTTGCGGACAAGGAGGAAACCGCTGAGCTTGAACGCCAGAAGGAAGAGCTCACCGCACAGGTCGCCCTGCTGAAGGAAAAGGGCGAGGCCCTCAAAGCAGAGCAGGCCGAGAGCGGCGAAAAGCTCATGAAAAACATGGAGTCCCAAGGGCTCGATTCCTCCTATTCCAAGGAGGGCGGAAAGATGCCCTGGTGGGAAAAGATCGGCGCTAGCATGGCGCAGGGGCAGGCGATGCAATCCGCCTCTAACATGATGATGTTCGACCCGGACGCCGCCCAGCAGCAGATGGACATGATGGAGGACATGAGCATGTCCGCCAAGGAATATGCAGAGTATTGGACCGACAGCCTATCCACCGACGGGCTGGACCGGCAGTCCGAAGCGTTCCAAACAGTCCGAGAAAACCTGCTGAATATCTCCGAGGACTACCAGAAGGTAGCAGAAAGCTCCAACGGCGCGGTTGGCGACGAGGCCCGCGAAAAGGTCAATCAGATCGCCTATGCGCTGGGAGACGCGGAAACGCGCGCCGACATGTTCAACGGCAAGCTCGGCGACAGCAATGCAAAGGATAAGCTGCTCGATATGGCGGCCAGCGGAGAACTGACGGCGGAAAACCTTGCCCAGATTGCGGGCGACGACCTTGCCAACCAGCTCAATTCTGTTTCCGGCTCCGCGCAGGCGACGGCAACACAGCTAACAACCATGGCGCAGACCGGCGAACAGGCCAGGGCGGCAGCGGAAAACCTGCGCAACGCAACCTCTTCGCTCGCAGACGCCAATCAGAAAATCGCGGATATCGAGGGTGCGGTCAACTCCCAACGCGCTCTGAATGCCAATGAGGTAAACGACCTTTGCGCCAAATACCCAGAGCTGCAGCAATACATCACAGCAACAGCCGACGGCTTCAAGGTAGAAGAGGGCGCGATGAGCCTGCTCAGCGGCGTAACGAGCCAATTCAGCACGGGGTATATCCAGGCGCAGATCAAAATGAGCGAAGCCGCCCTTGCGGAAACACAGAACCGCATCAACCTCATGCAGCAGGAAGCCGGCATCATGGGGAAGCTCGACTATGCAACCGTAGCCGCGAAGACGGACAAGTCTGTCATGACAGAAGAGCAATTTCGAAGCGGCAATAGCAGCAGGGGTTATGAAAGCTACGACCAATACCTTGCCAGCTTCCTCGACGACGATCTGGCCGCCAGCTATGCACAAAGCGCAAGGCTGCAAAAGGAAATTGAAAATGCTAAGAAAAATCTGAAGCTGAAGCAGGATTACGAAAAACGCGCAGCCGCCGCATCCAGAAAGAGCCAGTCGAAATCCTCCTCTTCCGGCTCGACCGTTTATAAAAATGACGCGCTCGACAATGAGCTCAAGCGCATCGAGCACCTCAAAGCCCTCGGCAAATATGAGGACAATGAGCTCGGTTACATCAAGGCCCTGGAAAACGCCAAATCCAAGCTGACGAAAAAGGAATCCGAACGCTGGCAGCTTGAGGAAAAAATCTATGCCGCCAGACAAGCTTATGAACAAAAGCAGCTCTCCAACGCTCTGGAAGAAATCTCCCACAAGGAGGCCATGGGCGAATATGAAGACAATGAGCTGCAAAAGATCAAGGATTTAAGAAACGTCTACAACAAATACGCCAAGGATGAAAAAGACCGCCGCAGCCTGCAGGAAAAAATCTATGCCGCCGAGGAAGCCTATAACAAAAAGAAGCTCGACGATTATCTTGACGAAATCTCCTACAAGGAAGCCATGGGCAAGTACGATGACAACCAGGCCCAGAAGATCGCCGACCTGACCTACGCCTATAACCACCTGGCGAAGAAAAAGGAAGACCTGCGCAATCTGGAAAAGCAAATCCATCAGGAGACGGAGGCCTACCAGAAGGCCGAGGCGGACAAGGCCAAGGACGCAGCCGACGCAATTGAAGACATCGTCGACATGCGCATGAAATACATCCGCAAGGAGCAGGAGCTCAAGAAGAAGGCTCTTGAAGACGAGCTCGACGGCTACCAAAAGCTCTACGATGCGCAGTCGAAGGCCCTCGACAAGCAGAAGGAGGCCGACGATTATGCGAAGACCGCCGCCAAAAAGCGCAAGGCCATCGCGGACATTGAAACGCGCTTAAACGAGCTCTCCGCCGATACGAGCGCCGCCTCCCAGCGCGAGCAGGCCGAGCTGCGCGCCGAGCTTGCCGAAAAGCAGGAGGAGCTCGAGGAATACGAAAACGAGCAGTCCATCCAGAAGCAGAAGGAAAAGCTCGATGAGGAATATGCGCTGCTGGAAGAGCAGAACAACGCGAAGATCGAGAAGATCGACGAATTCCTCGATAACGAAGGCGCAGTGCGCGACGCCGCCATGGCGGACATCATGACCCGCAGCAATACGGTATATACAGAGCTGCTGGAGTGGAATAAGAAATATGGCGACGGCATCGATAAAACCGTTACCGACGCATGGAAGGCCGCCACCGAAGCGCTCCAGCAATACGGCTCGCAGGCAAACGCCCTGAAAATCGCTGAGAATCCGGACGATATCAAGGTACCGGTCAAAACGCCCAGCGCATCTGCCCAGCAGAAGCCCGCCTCCGGCGGCTCTTCCTCCTCCGCCAGCGCCAACAAAGCCCCGGTCAAGGGCGGGCGCGTGAGCGTGACCGTAAAGGACGCGGCGGCCTACGCTTCCTCCACCGGCAAGCGCATCGGCTCCTGGAGCACGATGGCCAAAAACGCGGGCGTGGGCTGGAATCAGAAGCTCTACGTCACCAACATCGCCAACGGCAAGGTCGCCATCGGCACCACCGCCAAAATCGGCAATACCATCGCCTGGGTGGATAAAAAGAACGTCAAGGGCTACCGCACCGGCTCCAGCTTCATCCCCTATGACCAGCTCGCCCTCGTCGACGAGGCGGGGCCGGAGCTCATCATCCGCAATCCCGTGCGGGGGCGGCTGACGCATCTCTCGCGCGGTGACGGCGTATTAAACAGCACGCTCACCGAGCGGATTATGGCGCTCGCGGGCAACCCCACGGCCTTCCTCTCCCAGCGCATGGCGAAGCTCACCTCCGCCTTTCGAACCGGGATGTCCACAGGCGCCGCGCCCAGCATCCAGATCGATTCCAAGGTGATTGTGGAGGGCAATGCGGATAGGGAAACGGTCAAGGCGCTCGAAAAAGCGGAAAACCGCATCGCGGAGAAGGTGTTTTCCCAGGCAAATAAAAAATACCTGCGCAGCGGGCATACGATCAATCCAAAGCATTTGGGATAGCAGACTTCAAATTTTAGACTTCAGACAACAGAGATCGAAACAGGCCCCGGTGCATAATGCCCCGGGGCCTGCACAGCAAGGAGGCTTTTTATGCATCTCTCCGGAAATTATTTCAATTATAACCATCAGCCCTCGGCAATGTGGGGGCTGTTTTTTGCGCAGGTCGAGCTCTCTCCCGACCGGCGCAGGACGGGCGGCCCGGAATATACGACGCAGTATAATCAGATTTCACACCGCCATTTTCTGCAGCAGGATAAATGGGAAGAACCGCTCACCTTTGAAGCGGAAATCGTATCCGACCGCGTGCTGTCGGATGAGGAGGTCGGCGACATTTACGCCTGGCTCTTCCACGAAAAAGCGTTTCGGAAGCTGGAGCCGCTCTCCGACGAATACGATGGCATTTATCTCAACTGCGTCTTCCATGCCGTGGAGGAAATCGAAGGCGGCGTGGGCGGCAAATACGGCACCGTCGGCTTTAAGGCGACCGTCCTGTGCGACGCACCCTGGGGATGGGAGGATGGGGAAACCACCTATGAGGCGGCGGACATCGGCACGCAGATGGCCTTTCAGAATCCTTCGATTTACAAAGGCTATCTCTATCCCACAATCCTTCTCCAGACCGGGACGAGGGGCGGCGATATCCTGCTCCAGAATATCACGGATCAAAACCGTGAAACACGCTTCCGGAGCGTAAACGCCACGCCGCACACGATCACGCTCCTGCCGGAGACGCTTGAGGTGCGCTCATCCCTCTCGACCGAACCGCTTTACAACCAGTTTAATAAGAACTTTTTCCGCCTGCTCCCGGGGCTCAACCGCTTTGCCGTGACCGGGGACGTACAGAAGCTCACATTTCAATACAGGATTGCGAGGTTGATATAATTGCTTGCACAATTTGATTCCTTCGGGAATTTTGAGATCCCGCAGATCACGCTCTGCAACCCGGACGGCCGCGCGCTCGGCATTCTCTCCAACCTTTCGGACCGGAAGATGAACATCCGCTTCAACGATCTGTCCGACCTCTCCTTCACCATCCGCCGCGGCACAGAGGACTGCCGCTGCCCTGTCTATGAGCAGGTGGAGCCCTTCCGCTATCTGCTGCTCGAGGACATCGGCTATTTCATCATCACCGACGTTTCTGAATCTGAGGAAGGCGGCGACGCTTTCAAAACCGTGGAGGCCTCCTCCTGTGAGTATGAGTTGAATAACATCCAGCTGGACTATTATGAAGGAACTTACGGATTTTACAGCTCTGCGCCCCAGGAGAAAACAGACTCCCTGATGACGCTCATCATGGAGAAGCTTCCCTCCTGGCGGCTGGATACCGGCAGCATTCCCAGCGATGTCGCCGCGCGCTTTCGCACCTTCGACACAACCGACCAGACCGTATATTCCTTCTTCATGACCGAGATGGAGGAAGCGTACGAATGCCTGTTTGAATTCGACATTTTGGAGCGCGTCATCCGGGTTTACGACCGGTACCAGTATGACAACCGAACGGACATCTGCCTCTCCACAGAGGACGTACTCAAGGGCCTCACCCTGCGCACCAAATCTGACGAGATCAAAACCGCTCTGACCGTCAAGGGCGGCAACGGGCTCGATATCCTCAGCGTTAATCCGCTGGGGACGAATATGATCTACAATTTCAGCTATTATGCAACACCCGACTGGATGGACGATGCGCTGATTGCCAAGGTGCAGAAATGGCAGGCCGACGTTGCCGCCTTCGCAGAGGAAGAGACCGGCGTTTTCCCGCAGAAACGCGCGCAGATCAATGCAATTCAATCGCGCAAGGCCGACAAGGAAGGGGAAATCACCCGCCTGAAGCAGGATCTCACCAACCTACAGACTCAGCAGTCCGCCATCATCAGCGAGCCTGCGGAGCAGGCCCAGAAGAATGCGAACCTTGCCTCGGTCCGCACAAAAATCAACGCGGCGAAATCCGCGCTGAGTAGCGCCGAAAGCGCGCTCGCCTCGATTGAGGCGGAGCTCAAGGCGGCGAATACCGGGCTCAAAGCGCTACAGGATCAGATTTCACTGAACGCGGTCTTTACGCCGGCCGAGATGGAGGTGCTCTCCCGCTTCATCCAGCAGGGGGCGTACACAGAGGAAAACATCACCCGGCAGGACAACATGAGCTATGAGGAAGTACAGGCACAGGCGCTGGAGCTCTACAAAAAGGCGCAAAACCTGCTGAACACCATCTCCACGCCGCGCTATGAATATTCTGTAGAGACGGGCAGCTTCATTTTCCAGAAGGAGTTCGCCCATCTGACCAATCAGCTCCATTCCGGCTGCCTGATCGATATCCGGCTGGCTGAAGATGATATTGCAAGCCTCCTGCTGCTCGAAATGGCGGTGGATTACGATGGGAAAGGGCTCTCGCTCACCTTCGGCAACCGCTATAAGCTCAGCGACCCCAGCGCGCTCTTCAACGATCTCGTCGGCGGCTCCGTAGCCAAAACGGCGAGCACGGTGGAATACCTGCGCAACACCTTCGACTTCAAGCAGCAGCGCGATGAGCTCAGCGAGCTGCAAAAGCTTAAGGATGAATCGATCAACCTGACGCACAATATGGTCGTCAACGCGGACAACCAGGTTATGGTCATCGACGCCTCCGGCATCAGCGGACGACGCGCGGTGGTGGACGCGGAATTCAACCCCACCGGGGAATTTGATCCGGAGGTTTTGAAGATCACGAATAACGCTATCGCCTTCTCAACGGACGATTTCCAGACGACGGAGACGGTGCTCGGCAAAAACCTGCTGCCCGACGGCGTGACCACGCCGGATGGAAAGAATTATCTATACGGCCTGAATGCGAAGTTGCTCATGGGTGATTTGATCATCGGCGAAAATCTGAAGGTGAGCGGAGAGATCGAAGGGCGGCTCATCAACGCGAAGGGACTGACGGTGAATAACGGCGTGACGGACACGCTCAAGGTGGATGAAAACGGCGATGTATCGCTCAACGTCAAGAGCCTAAGTATCACGGGAAATCAGGTGGCGACGCAGGGGGATATAACAAGTGGATTAAACAGCCTGAAAATCGGCAGCCGAAATTATCTTTTGAATAGCGAGAAGACTTATACAAATCAATCCAGAGAGTTTTTGCAGACACATGACCTTGCGCCCATTTTCGACACGTACGGTATGGGGACATGGACACTTAGTTTTGATTTAAAATGTGCCAAAGCCCACTGGGTAAAAGTGTATTGTCAAAACGGGAGTGATTTCCGATATGACATCGGAGCCAACACAATTCAAGCTACGACATCTTTCAAAAGATATAGCGTTACATTTATCCCGTATGTGTATGCGTCAAACGTGCAAAAGTCCATGCTTGCTTTTTTTTCTGAGTACGACAGTGGTGCATTTGTAACTGTCAAAAATTTAAAACTTGAAAAAGGCACAAAAGCCACCGACTGGACACCGGCGCCGGAAGACCGGGCATATCTCGTCAACACCCTCTCCCCTACACAGGCGGACGGGATGTGGCTGGGAAGCGATGGAAAGCTGAATATCACGGCGACACAGATCAAGGCGGGAAAATTGCAGTCGAAGGATGGAAGTTCGTATTTTGATCTGGAAAACGGTAAGATCGTGGGGAAGAACGCGGAAATGACGGGAAGTTTTATAGCAACCGCCGTAAATGGTGGCTCCACATATACAACCAAAATAGAAAGCAAGTGGACTTCAGATGGAAACGGGGTAATTTTTTATAAAGATAATTCTCGCATCGGCGGTATAGGTTCAAGTCTATCTGGAGGCGTGGCAATCAACACAGATCAAACTTTGGGACTAGCTTCTAAATACAGCGATATAACCATATCAAGTAATTATTTAGGTTCTACTATGCATCCGGTAATTAATCTAACAAATAAGACTGACTATTGTTTGTCTGAACTTGTAGCGTACAAAAATGCTCTCAACGGCCATGCACTTGGCGTGAGAAGTAACACAGGAGCTTTTTATGGTAGATTAAGCGGAGGTAACTGGACAATTCAAAAATTATATCATTCAGAAAACCTTCAATGCGGAAGCCGGCTGATTACTTTAAGCGGTTCTGGCTCTAAATTTTCCGGAACCGCATCAATCACATTCTCGCCCGCGTTTGCCAAAGCCCCAAACGTTGTTGTCAGCCCCGTTACATCGGACGCACAAGCCGCAAATGCAGCCGTCATGAACATAACGGCAAACGGATTTACAATCGTAGTGACCCGTACCAATAACTACAACACGACGGTACAATGGATCGCCGTGGAGCCATAAGGAGTGATAAAATTGGCCTTTATCAAAAACAATGTAGAAACCTGCTATGGATTTATCGTCCCAAACGCCTATCTGAAAGTCACCCGTGTAGAATACAAGCCTCATGAACGATCATGGGATTACGCCGTCTGTGTCTACGCGGACAAAGCTGCAGCAGCAGAGGGGAAAGTGATCTGCGATTATCACAACGATACTTTGCCGCTCAAAACAGGCGGCGAATTGCCTGACATTCTCCGCATGATCTATGAGGATATCAAGCTCAAAGCGCAGGATGCAGAGCATTATTTTGAAATTGCCGAAAAATTTGCAGACTGCACGGACGACGTGGAGGAAGATCTGCCCTCCCCCTCCTACGCCGAACTCGCTGCCGCAACCAACATTCTGATGGGAGGAAATGAGACATGAGCATCATTGACGAGGCCCGCACGATGCGGGCGAAATATGTATCTCTCGCACAGAACGCCCCGGATGAGCTGCTTTCATCCGGGGAGTATTTATCGGTTTTCGATCTGTTGACCGGGGATGGGAGCCTGATCCCTGCGCGCAGCGTCCGCCGTTTTGAGGGGCAGCTCTATCGTGCGAATGTGGACTGCTGGGATCGGGCAGACAACTGGCCCGACACAGCCTCCGCCCTCTGGACACAGATCACATTGGACGAATGGCCCGCATGGGTGCAGCCCACCGGAGCGCACGATGCCTACAATATCGGCGATAAGGTCACCTATCACGGCAAACGGTATATTTCGCAGATCGTCGGCAATACCACGCTCCCCGGCTCGGACGAGCGCTGGTGGCAGGAAGTAACGGCATAAAATCATCACACAACGGAGGAAAACAGCATGCAGGACTATCTCGTCAAACGCAAAGCGGAGCTCCAGCAGGAGTATAACAACTTGACGCTGCAAAAATCCAATCTCTGCGGGCAGCTCAAAGCCTGCCGGGAGCGCATGGCGCAGCTGCGCGGCGCATTCGCCGAGCTGGAGACGCTCGCACAGATTCCAGTGGAATCCGGCAAATTGGAACAGCAGGCATAAAAGCAAACCGCCCCGGTACGTCCGGCGGATGTACCGGGATTTCCAAACAGATCTATCGTTTGAAAGAAACGGCCCCGTCCCGTTTCAAACGAAGCTTAAACGCTACGAAAGGGTGAATATCATTATGCGAACGCTTCACATCGATTTTACAAACAATACGGTTTCCTACCCGGACGGCGCCCTGGCCGGCCGCCGGGGCGAGCATCTAATGACCCAGCTCATCCTCAGCCTGCCGGAGGAGATGTGCATTCCGGAGATCGAATACTACCGGATCGCCTTCTGCCGCTATGGAAATGAGGAGCGGATCCTGACCAATCGGATCACGGATACTGCCAGCGGCGATCGCGCTTACCGTGAAGGCAATACGATCTATTGCAAACTCTGGCACGATATCACGGATGCACAAGGGCTCTTCTTCAATGTGGAGGGTTGTCAGGAAACGGATGGCGAGGAGGTACTGCTCTGCAAATCGCCGCGGGCGCGTCTTGGCTTTCAGGCCGCGGTATCTGGAGAGGAATCCTCTGCCGATACGCCCCTCTCCTCCCCGCGCGACGGCGTAAGCCCCACCGTCACCGTTTCCAGCAATACCGCTACGGAATACAAGCTCACGATCACCGATCAAAACGGCTCGATCACCACGCCCAACCTGATGGGACCGAGAGGACCAGAAGGAGGCATAACGATTACCCGCCACAGGTATCCGCTAAGCTGGAATTATAAGACCTATACCAACCCGGATGGCAGCTTTTTGGCCCGCAGGGTGTGGGCGACAATCGGCGATGACACTCTGTTGTCTGATTTACAAGACCGCGTGATCACAATGAGCGTGACAGGGATTGAAGGGAGTATCAATCTAACACTGCCCGTGTTTGGCGCGACTATTCCAGGCGTTGAATCGCCGCCGTTTGGATTACAGTCAGATGTGATAGATAACAAACTGTGCGTCGATATAACAGGTGACGATTTTTTGATCTTAGCGGAAGAAGCATACAACAACGACGAGCAGCAATTCAAGTCCAATATTAATTTTATGTTCTCACACCTGATCGTCCTACTATCAAGCGAAATTGAGGAGGGTTAAGATACATGCATCAGGCCAACCACGTCCTCTTTGCGCCCACCGCATAAAGTGTTAAAAAATCTAACATCATGAAAGGAGACCATCTTTTGAACTGGGAACTTATCTTCAAAATCCTCATCACCGCCGGGCTCATCCTGCTCGGCGGACTTTCTCTTTATTGGAAGCAAAATACGAAGCTCCAGCAGCAGGCCGGGCAGCTCATCGGCGAAGCGGAAAAAGCATTTCAGGATACCACCAAAGCGGGTGGACAAAAATTCGAATGGGTCGTCGATGCTTTATATGGCATCCTGCCCGCGCCCGTACGTATCTTTTTTCCCCGGAGCGTAATCAGCTCCATCGTGCAGAACGCATTCGATGCGATTGAGCAGTACGCCAAAGCACAGCTTGATCGGCTTCTTTCGGGCAAAACCGGTTCATCCGCGGAATAGACCGCCGACTCAGGAGGCGCATGTATGGACCCATTGGAATTATTGAAAACGGTCGGCGCGGCGGCCGGAAACCTTGTGACGATCTCAGGCTGCCTTGCCCTTTGTATCCGCCCCATCCGGGAAAGGCTGGCGCGTTTTATCCGGCGTGCCAGCCGAACGGATGAATCTGAAAAAAAGATCGCAGACATGTTTGCAATGCTTGAGCAGCACATTGAAGCAGATAAGGAAAAGATCGTCAGCAATGAGCTGCTCAAAAGGGCTTCTACAGAGCTTTTGTACGACAGCCTCGACAAAATCTACCGTGACTATATCGGCGCGCCGGGGATCCCGCTGTCCGTGCGGCAAAGGCTTGTCAACCTCTATGCCGTCTATGCCGGACTCGGCGGCAACGGACATGGGGAAATCATGTACCGAGAGCTCCTAGAGCGGCCGATCATCACGGAAAACACATCACAGTAGCCGGCCTCTGGCCGGTCATCGGAAAGGTAGGATCATCAGAATGGCAGCTACCATCTATATCGCCGCCGGGCATGGCGGCTCAGATCCCGGTGCGTGCGCCGGAGCTTATATTGAAAAAGTATTGACGCTGAAAACCGCACTTGCCTGCAGGGACTACTTAAAGGATTACGACTGCAATATCCTTCTGGCGCGCGCAGCGGATCAGGACTGTACGGTCGCCAGCAAGATGAAGGAAATCGAGAAAAAGCGGCCGTCCCTCGTGCTCGAAATCCATTACAACGCCGGCGGCGGAGAGGGCTGCGAGGTCTATTACTGGTATCAACACACACCGTCAAAGGCACTCGCACAGGCAGTGCTCTCCGAAATGGTCCGCCTCGGCCAAAAGAGCCGTGGCATCAAGGAGAGTAAGAGCGGCACGAGCTACAATTTCGGCATGTGCCGGCAGGCCAAAGATACGAATATTCCCTCCATCCTCGGCGAATACGCGTTTGTCGACAACGCAAAGGATCAGGCGAAGATCAACACGGACGCGAAGCTCAGAGCAATCGGCGAAGCGTATGCGAAAGCTGCGATTGCGTACCTCGGCCTACAGAAAAAGGCAGAGCCACAGCCGGAGACGGATACCAGCAGCAAAGTTCAAGTGGGCGATATCGTTCAATTTGCTGGAGGCCCTGTCTATGTTTCGTCCAACGCTGCGTCTGCCGCCTCTACACGGGGTGCAAGCCAGTGCAAAGTGACCGCCATAGCGCCCGGCGCAAAGCATCCCCTCCATCTGATCAGCCAGGACGGCAAAGGCGTGTATGGCTGGGTCAATGCATTCGATAGGGGTACAGGCGGCGGGACGGCCCCTGTTCATCCGGCGAACCGGTATGAAGCAGGGCGGAAAATCACGCTTTCCAATGTCCCGCTCTACGCCTCCTCCACCGCAAAGGATGCCGCACGTAAGCTCAGCGGCACCTATTATCTCTATGATGGCAAAGCCTTCAGCGGACGCTACCGCATCACACCGCGCACAGACATGGTGGGAAAAACGCCCGTGGCAAGCTATGTGACGGGCTATATCAGTCAAGCGGATATCCCCTGATCTATATTTTCACAAAATGGGCCCCTGCAATCAACAAATTGCAGGGGCCCTCTTTTTTATATCATCATTTTTCAATGGTGAAAAAAAGCCATTCCCATCACCTTTTCAAAACGGGGCAGGATCCCTTCACCCTTCTTTTTCAGATGACAATAGTTCTGGCACATATCATAGCCCGGAATCACGTTGCCTTCAATCAGAAGTGGACCGTTTACACCAATCGCTACGTCCCAGCCGACATAGCCCACCTGCGGCACCACCATTGCCGCCTTTTTGACCAGCTCCACAGCTTCCTGGAAATATGGTACCTGGAATCCAACAAACCTTGCCCCTGATTCCGGATGGCAGTCATAAAAACGCTCCTCCGCCTCGCAGAATGCATCATGAAAAATAAGGCCGTTCTCGTCGACCGGCGCATACATCCCGCCGCTGCAGATATTGTCAATGCACTGCCCCTTTCCGCCAATGCGGATCAGCGCATACATGACATGGGGCTCGCCGTGCGCCAACAGCGTAACGAGCCGCAACGTATTAATCGAGCCCGGATGCAGCCGCTCCATCTCAGAGTTTTGCCTGATGGTTTCCTCCACAAGATATTGCCCCCGCCCGCGAAGCGTCTGGTAAAGCGCCTTATCGTCGGGATAGTCGCTCACCCGGATATGGCTGACACCTTTTCCACCGAAGCTGTCGACCTCCTTTGCGAAAAAATCCTCCTTGCCGCGCAGAAAATCAGCAAATGCTTCCAAATCCGCTGTGCGTAGATCGAGCCATTCCCGCCCGAGGAAATCATGAAACCGCTCATTGAACGCGCACTTCTGATCAAAAAGATACGTATAAGCTTTATCATTGCTCGTACGCACGAGCGATAGATTGTCATCCATGGTCATAAAGGTTTTGCGCGCCTCGCCATGGATAAACGCAAAGCCAAACACCTTATAATCCAGATAGCCCACGCCGTAACGCATAGCGCACCAGAGCATATCTATTAAAATAAATATTCGCGGCGTGTGAGATTCCCTGCTGACGGCATGGATCAGGCGGAACATCCGTTTTAAGCTCAGGGCACGCAATCTTCTACAAAAGGTTTTGATCTTCATGTCACTTTTTCATCCACTCTCGGGTCTTTTTTGAATGGAACCCTCGCTTTCATCATGTACGGAAATAGGAGCGCTATACCGTGCAAAAATTGGCGAATTTTTATCTTGCGATTAATGATTTCATTATGACATAGAAAATGATTCTTATTCATCTAATTTGTAAAATTACAAACATTTTAACTATTTTGAAAGAAAAAAGTAATCTTTTGAAACCATTGTAACAAAAGGCCGCTATCAATCATATGGAATTCCACCATACATCTCTGTAAAGCATTTGCGAGCCACAAGTGTGGCTCGCATCAGTTTGTCGATCAAGTCTAAGAGAAGAAAAAAGTGCACAAAAAAGCATGATTTCTGATCGGTTTCGTAACCGGCGCCGCTGGGCGCTGCCTTGGCCTCCAGAGAGCTTTTCACGCTGCAATTTATTTAAGTGAAA